>ERZ791611.125-NODE-125-length-87320-cov-13.986169_pt1 | contig 87320 bp, 73 predicted proteins | sample MGYA00510275_ERZ791611 | MGnify/ENA primary metagenome ERZ791611 (study PRJEB30046, sample SAMN00791912) | human gut metagenome | study: EMG produced TPA metagenomics assembly of the A metagenome-wide association study of gut microbiota in type 2...
CAGACGGTATTCACTATGGATTTTTTATGTGTTCAATTTCATCATACAATTAACCATTTTTTAACAGACTATACAACTCCATTATTTTTTATCACCTTCAATCATAACCTCATTAATAATCTGAGTCATCTGTTTATTTCCTAGTTGACTTTTAAAGTGCACTTTATATCCATCTGCTACAAGCATATCGAAAAATACTTTAGCACATTCAATTTTAACTTTTTCCGTTCCTCTCAAGTCACTCTTATTTTCCACATCTTTAGTTTCAACAACAATATTCAGATCTTTAGTTCCATCAGAGCGTTTCACAACATACATAAAGTCGGGACTATACATTCCACCTGTAAGCGTAGGAATAGCAATACTAGCTCTGGGAATTTTCCCATAAACAACAACTTCCTCAATATCAGAAGTAATATTATTTTTTTCCAATGGAGAGTCATATGCATAAGTATCATACAAATACTTATCACTAGGAGTTCCTGGAACAATTTTTGTTCCAATTCTCCCTTGAGAAATTTCATTTTTTACACTTCCATCGGAATATGTTAATGCCGTTAATTTAGAATTTGATTCACTACGCACATATCTAAAGCGACCTTGAAGATTTTCATTCTTCCATACTGAAAATTCAGCGCAGAAGCTAGCGATAGAATTTTCATTGATATAATTAGTGAAATCAGTACCATGAATTTTAGAGAATTTACAGAGTGCGCTATGAAGCACCGTAATAGGCAAACTTGTTGCCATTGAAATCTTTTTAAGGAAGACATTATATGGTATTTTTTTATGAACCACATATTGAACGCCTGTATCTTTTATAAGACTCATTTCTTTTCCAGAACTATATATTTTTTCTCGTCTACTCTTCATTACAACATCTGAAAAAACACCCGGCTTTTCAAATAATTGAAGTACTACATTCTCGATTTTCTTATCCAAATCATTATCATAAAACAGCAAATATCTATGATTAATCGCTTCCCACAATTCTCTTATTTCATCATATACAGCTTTTCTAATTCTAATTGGTTTAACAATATCATTATTATAATCTTTAACTTTCCCTGGCTTTAGGGTCAACCCAAATTCAGGATACTCTGAATAAAAAGCATCTCTATTTTCAACCACAATATTATTATGTCTATCAATATAACTTTTGTTAAATAATTCTCGGAATAATTCATCACTTGTCATGCCAAGTTGATCTGCAACTGAATTAAACTTTTCTTCCGTAATAACCGAAGCATGGGGAATTTCTCCATTTATTTGATTTACCAACTTTTCAGCAAAGTTCGCTTCTGTAAAATCAACAATATAATTAAGAGTAAATTCCTCATTAGAAATTCTATTTCCATTTACATCAACAGGAAGTCTTAATCCTCTACCAACTTCTTGAAGTTTACTATTCTCGCTACCACTTGATCTCAATTTTGCAATCGTAAATACATTTGGATTATCCCAACCTTCTTTTAAGGTCCATTTCGAAAAAAGAAAACGCAATGTATTAAAACTACCATCGCTCTTTCTAAAAGACAAAAGTTGCTTTTTACCATTCAAAATAATATCAACTTCTTTAGCAATATCTTCATCCGTATCGCTATTATCTCGAGAAAAATATCCTGCATGGCAAGCGCTTAAATCTACTAAACTGGCCTCAAGATATTCTTTATACTCTGTATTATGAGAATCTAACGTTTCTAAGGTTTTTTCAATCTGCTCTTTTAGTAATTCCTCAAACTTAATAAGTAAGTAAGGCTTTTTCCCATTCTCCATACGGTAAGACGAGATATCATCTATAAAAAACAGCGCTAAAGTTTTAATCTTATATTCTCTGCTACAAAAATTATTTTTCTCCGTATCAAAATGTCGACGAAGAGCAAGCCGCAGCATTTGCTCTTGATACGATGACATATAAATATCTACGTCAAGTTCTTCACCAATATTTTTTACCAAACCATTAGAAAACTCAACATCGTTTCTACCTATAGCAGAAATGGTTAACCCTTCAAAATTACTACTAACAAGCGATAATGCGTCGCCCTTTTTTAATATATAATCACGGCTTGACCTATCTTTCATTTTATGTTGAAAATGTACCGCTTCTCTACCTTTAATAGAGACAATTTTTACTTTCTCGTCCTTTCCCGATAAAGATTCGAAATGTTCTTTGGCAACTCCTTTTATCAAGCCTTGATTAAATGCCATACATGCATTCAAATCATATAATAAATTTTGATAATCTTTTTCTTTTCTCTTATTCTTACCTTTTCCAATAACCGTTTCTGGGAAGGTTGCTCCATAACGAATGATAGCTTGTGGTCTGACCTCATCAAGAATTACTTTAAATGCTTTTTGATCACGTGAAAACCTGTGTGGCTCATCTATTATGAGAATTGGTTTAGTAGAAGCAATAGCATTAAACGGTCGATAGAATCCTTCAACCCCATAGTCATAATCATCACGAGCAAGCATTTTCCCATTTGTCAAAAGTTGCATATTAACCAACAATACAAAAATTTTGTTGGTATTTCTACAAGAACCTCTTACGAACTCACTAACCGCGCTAGGAAAATAACTTCTCCCCTTTTTCTTATTTTTGGGAGCATCTAATACTAACGTTTCTATTTCTGTTCCGTAACCACAGCTATCAGCAAAATGCCGTTTAACATATGATTCACATAAAAATTGTTTCGTTCCTGCCTTAATTGCCAAAGATGGAACTGCAATAATAAATTTATTAAATCCATATTTTTTATGTAGTTCAAACATAGTTTTTGTATAGACGTACGTTTTCCCAGTTCCGGTCTCCATTTTTATATCAAGATTAAGATAATCACCTTCACTCGAATCATCCTTTGTATAATAATCAAAAGGTATTTTAGTTTGCAACAGTTTAATATTTTCTGAAATATGTGGGTCTTTTAATGAAAATGTGGGGTTTTCATAATATTGAGACGGAGGCGTAATATAAGCGTCTTTAAAAACTGTTGCCACTGCTTCAACAGGCTTTTCTTGATGAGGTAAATGTTGTTGAAGAAGTAATTCCATACTAAAATCCTCCCTTAATAACGTACATCAAAATTAATATGAAGATTTTTCTCTGTAGCTTTTAACCTTGCTAAGTTTAATTTTAATTCATCAATTTTAGTCCACAGAAAACTATATCCAAATAATACTATATTTTCAGCGTTAAAATTCTCATCTTTTTCATATTTATCTAAAATTGCAGTTATTGCTTCTTGAGAAATATCTTTATTTATTAAATATAAATGCTTATCAATATAATATCCTGTATATCCATTAAAATTAATTGCTTCAACACTAGCATTAAAACCATACCCATCATGCAATAACCATGTAGTTAAAACAGTCTGCGTACCAAAATCTTCAAGAATATCATTTACCAAGAACATTTCTTGATTATCAAATTTCTCAAGTTTATCAATTGTACCTTGCTCGGGCTCTTTCAAAGTATAGTGTTGAAATCCCCAATCAAAGTTATCTACAGTTTGACCAATTCTAATATTTTTAGCAACTCTGGTTAGACGTTCTAACCCAAGTTGATCTAATGTATGACTTCTATTTTGTTCATCAAGATAATGTATAAGTTTGCCTACCTGTTTTTTATTATCCCCGGTTAAATTATCGGAAAGTTCATCTAGATTTTCTGGTAATTGTATCACTATAAAATGATGTCGTTTTCCATTAGCATTTAAGCGCATAACCGCTTCCGCTGTTGTTCCAGATCCTGAAAAAAAGTCGCAAATGTACATACTATCGTCTTTCACTGAAGAAATTAATTTCATCAGTAAAAGAACCGGCTTCGGGTATGTCATTAACCCTTGTTCTCCAAATAACAATCTCTGTTCTTCATCTGCATCTTCATTGGATCCCCATCCACCAGATTGCAAATTATTTTCATCAAATGAATATGAATAGCCTGATTCCTTTTTATCACCTAAACGAAGCAACAAATCCTTCAGCCCTTTATAACGCGGTTCTCTTACGATTCTTCTCAAGTATAAATCTTGAGTAATGTATAACTCTTTTCTTGTTGCATATTCAAACATTTTTTCTTGACCATATCGCCAGTTCCCCTCAATTTGCAAATCTTCTGCTAATTGCCCATCTTTAATCACTAAATCAGATTTCAGCACAAGATTCATAGTTGTATCAGATATTACTTCCCCTTTTTTCATTATAAAGTTTTTTTCTTTGTACTTACTCATTATACCTGCAGGTATATAACGGACATCTCTAGGATTGTTAGCATTTACACAGGGATAGGTCTCTACATCTTCGTTAACTTCACCAATTAATCCATTGAATAGACTCTTATCTCTAGAATAAACAATTATGGATTCCTTAATATTCGTAATATCGTGAGCTAAATATGACCCCTTCTTCTTCTTTTCCCATGTTAGCTCAGAAATAAAATTCTCTTCACCAAAAACATCATCACAGAGAAGTTTTAAATTATGGCATTCATTTTCATCTATAGAAATAAAAATTACACCGTCTTCTGTAAGCAAGTCTCGAGCTAATAACAACCGAGGATACATAAACATAAGCCAAGCAGAATGAGATGCCGAGCCTCTTTTAGTCAAATCTAAAATGCGATTAGCTTGTTCTTCTTCAATACTGAGTTTTTGTGTTAATTCTTCAACAGAAAAGCTAAATTTGTCTTTATAAACAAACCCATCTGACCCTGTATTATATGGCGGATCAATATAGATAAATTTTATTTTTTGCGAATAACTTTTTAACAAATGTTTTATGCCATCTAAATTGTCGCCCGATATGTAAACATTATCGCTATTTTTATTTTCGATTTTATTATTATGTATTTCATTAGGAACAACAACTGTAGTAGTATCTAAAGAAGCCAGTAAGCGAGCATAATTTTTCCCCAAAAATTTTAACTCATAGCCTTCATTATTAACTAACAGCTTATTATTCAAATAAGATTTAAATCTCTCTATATCAAAAGTTCCGTCCTGCTTAAAACACGCAGGAAAGTTTTCCTTTAATATCTCTATTTGCTTTGAATTAGGAAAAACCAAATCATTAGACTCAATAATCTCCTTAATCATCTTCTGTACCTCCACATTTTTGACCTTTACTAAATACACTAATACTGTGCCCTCTTCGATTATACTAAACTTTTCATATTTTCTATAATTATATTTAATCCCAGTATCTACAAATTAAATACTATAATATCCCCCTTATCTTATTATAATCAAAAACGGCATAGCCGAGATACTCGACTATGCCGTTGATTAAAATAGTGCACTGTGTCTACACAATCAAAACCTGCAACTTTAATTGTAAATTATTCAGCAGCTTCAGCAGCAGCGATAGCGACTACGTCTACGATATCCGTAGCGAAGCAACCACGAGACAAGTCATGAATCGGAGCAGCCAAGCCCTGAATCAATGGGCCAAGCGCAGTGGCACCAGCGAAACGCTGTACCAATTTGTAACCGATGTTAGCAGCCTGCAAGTCAGGGAAAATCAAGATGTTAGCTTTACCAGCTACATCGCTGCCAGGAGCTTTACGGCTAGCTACGGACGGTTCGATAGAAGCATCGAGCTGTAATTCGCCGTCGAATGCGAAGTCAACGCCGCGACCTTTGAGGTCTTCAACAGCAGCGATAACTTTATCAACTTCCGGAGAGGAAGCAGAACCCGTCGTGGAGAAGGACAAGAAAGCAACGCGCGGCTGAGCCATGCCAGCAACTTTGCGAGCTTTTTCAACGGAGGATACGGCAATATCAGCCAACTGTTCGGAAGTCGGGTTCGGGATTACGCCGCAGTCGGCGAATACGAGCATGCCGTCATCACCATACTGTTTTTTGTCGGTGAATACGAACATGGAGCTGGAAACGGTTTTCAAACCTTTCTTAGTGCCTACAACCTGCAAAGCGGCACGCAATACATTGGCAGTCGGGCTAGCAGAGCCAGCAACCATGCCATCTACAACGCCGAGGCGAACCAACATAGCGCCGAAGAAGAGGCAGTCGCCAAGCATCGTAGCTTTTGCTTTTTCTTCAGTCATGCCTTTTTTAGCACGCAATTCAACGAATTTAGCAACCATTTCGCCCAAACGATCATAGGTTTCCGGGTTGATGATTTCAGCACCGTCGATGGAAACGCCCAATTTGGCAGCAGCTGCTTTAACGTCTGCTTCGTTACCAACTAAAACCGGTGTTGCGAAACCTTCTTTTAAGATTAAAGACGTAGCTTCCAATACGCGTTCGTCTTTGTATTCCGGCAAAACAATTCGTTTGCCTAACGGTTTAACTTTTGCTTTTAAATTCTGCACTAATTCCACTGTAATCGTCCTCCTTAGACAATCGCTAACGTTTGTGCTTTCATTATATCAAATTCGCAACAGAGATTAAAGGGCAAACTTCAATATTACGAAATGTAATGTAAGTATGCGCTTTTTGAAATAAATACTCACTTACTTTGGCCCCACTATCTCGCTACGTCATGCGACTTTCACCTGTGAAATAACGCCCTACACGTCCTTAGATACGTGAGTGGTCATCCACCGACTAATCCCGAGCCCGATAATGAGAAGCACTGTTAAGAAGCCTACAACACCATCCCAGCCCCAATGAGTAAGGAATTTACCGCCAATGGAACCGAAGGTGCTGGCGCCTATATAATAGAACAACATATACATGGCCGAGATTTCCGCTTTATCGCCTTTATCGAGACGGCCGGCCCAGCTGCAATCCGCAGAGTGGGCACCGAAGAAACCAAAGGTGAAAAGCCCGATGCCGGCTAATTTCAGAAGAAGCGGCCCCGCAAGCGACAAGAGTCCGCCGCCAATCATGCAGACAATGGAAAGACTGATAACAACGCCATTGCCGGTCGAATCGGCCATCATGCCCATCACCGTCGATGACAACGTACCCAGCAAATAGAGCAGGTACACGAGCCCGATTTCGGTCTGCGTCATCGAATAGGGCGGAGCCAGTAACACGTAAGAAATGAAATTATATACACAAACGAAGCTACCCATGACGATCATGGCCACCAAATAATCGGCTACCAGAAATTTATTGTGCATAAGGCGACTAAACTCAGCCAGCATGGACTTACTTTGGCCATGCTTTGGCTTCACATGCTCCGGTCGCGGCAACAAAATCACGAATGCCACAATCAATATGAGATAAAAGACAGCCAGTGCCAATAGCGCCGGGCGCCAGGACCACCAGTCGGTCAGCGTACTTAGGATAATACGACCAACGAGGCCACCGATGGAGCTACCGCTTACGTAAATCCCTACGGCTGTGCCGATAACCGAGCCTTCAAACTCTTCGTTGATGTACGCCACCGCCATAGGCGGGAAGCCGGCCAGCAATAAGCCCTGGCACAAACGCATGAGCAAGATAAGTTGGAAATACTGACTAATGCCAATGAGCATAGCCAAGATAATGGACCCCACTAAAGCCAGAACCATGACCTGACGCCGTCGTAATTTGTGCGCCAGCCCGGCGATAAACAGCATCGCTACAGCCATACCACCGGTACCGAAGGAAACGGCCAAGCTCGCCGTCGTCGGTTCTAGGCTAAAATCACGAGCCAACACCGGTATAATCGGCTGCACGCAGTACTCAGCACCAAAGGCAACGAGGCTACCAATAAATAACGCAATAATCGCCTTATAATAGGCGGCGCTTCCCCGTTGAATCTTCTCTCTTTTTACTGTTTTTGGTTGCATTGCAGCAACTTCACCAGCCATGCCAACACCATCCTTTTTACAGTTTTAGACCTACGTTAAAATTAGCAAACATTTCTTATGATTCCATTATACTCGCTACTTTCGCTTTCGTATATGAAAATGTACTCGTATGTCATAATATCATCTTAGCAATTTATACCCCAGCAATATACTTTTTTTGCATAATATATGCCAATTCGTTCATAATTATGCGGATTTTGCTGTACAAATTTATAAATATCTGCTATTGTTTACTTAAACAACTGCGTAGTTCTAGTCTATAAAATTTCACAAGAAATTTTTATAGCGCTATGAACGACGCTATTTTATTATTTTCTTCGTAATAGTGTAGTTAGGAGATGATTCCATGACAAAAGAAGTATCTGCTAAACCTGCTACCAGAACAAAGGTCCAAAACATAGGGCTCATCGCCGGTTTTATCGTATTAATCGCCATTTTATTGATTCCTACGCCGGCCACCCTCACCTCTGCAGGTCAACGCATGATTGCCATCCTCTTTTTCTCTATCATCGTTTGGATGACCAGTGCCGTATCCTATCCGGTCAGTGCCACTATGATCACCGCTTTAACGGCGATGCTCTTAGGTACTGCCCCTGACATGGCGCATCCGGAAAAGCTGATGGGTACGTCAAACGCGTTGAAATTAGCCATTTCAGGGTATGCTAACAGTGCTTGGGCACTCGTAGCCGCCGCGATGTTTATTTCAGTGGCTATGACTAAAACAGGCCTAGACCGCCGTATTGCTATGGCTGTACTTTCTAAAGTAGGGACTAAAGTCAGTCACATCTACATCGGCGTTATCTTTACCGGTTTTATCCTGTCCTTCTTCGTGCCAAGCTCCACCGCCCGTTTGGCCTGCTTGATCCCGATCATCCTCGGTATCATCGAAAACTTGGGCCTCAATAAGCACAGCCGCTTAGCGTGCTTGCTCGTAGTTGGTGCCGCTCAGGCCGATACGTTGTGGAACATCATGGTTCAAACAGCAGCGGCTCAGAACCTTATCGCCGTTGGTTTCATCAACAGCCAGCTCCACACGCAGATTAGCTGGCTCACATGGCTCATGTCGGCAGCGCCGTACTCCTTAGTCATGGTAGTCATCTACTACTTCTTGTCCATGCGTCTTTTGAAGCCGGAATTCGATGAACTTCCCGGTGGTAAAGAACAGTTACAGCGCATGCACGACGCCTTAGGTCCTATGTCCTTCGACGAAAAGAAATTGCTCTGCATTTCTATCGTATTGTTAGGCTTCTGGGCAACCGGTGGCAAGCTCCATCACTTCGATACGTCCACTACGACTATCGTGGCTATCGCCCTCTTCTTCATGCCGGGCATCGGTATTATGGACTGGAAATTTGCCCAGGCCCGCATCGACTGGGGCTCCATCGTAATGTTCGGTGTTGGTATCAGCTTAGGTACGGCTATGCTTCAGACCAAAGCCGCTTTCTGGTTGGCTGATGCGTTCGTTAATGGTTTCTCCCTGGCTGAAAGCACCATCTTCGGCATCGTAGCAATCATTACGTTGTTCTTAATCTTGATTCACTTAGGCTTCGCTTCCGCTACGGCGTTGGCAGCAGCCATGATTCCGATTATTATCTCTATCTTACAAAAGTTACATTTACCGGGCGTAGATATTGCTACCGCAACGATGATCTTCCAGTTCTCCGTATGCTTCGGCTTTATCTTACCAGTAAACTCGCCGCAGGGCATGGTGGCGTATAGCTCGGATACGTTTGAGGTCAAAGATTTCATCCGTACGGGCGTACCGATTACCATTATCGGGTATGCGCTGTTACTGGTGTTTGCCGCTACGTATTGGCATTGGTTGGGATATGTATAAGGAAGCTGAAATTACGACCCTGCACGGGTTGTTAGGCTTCTGGGTGTACGCCCGCCAAAAAGGCCTTTCATACGGCCACACAAGCGTCTGCATTGTTTGTTGACAAACTGCTATATTTTAGTAGTGCAACGGATTTGTCAGGCTTCTATATTTTAATAACACAAAACCCTCGCATGGGCGCTCTAAAACCTGGCTTCGCCAATGGTTTTATACACGCCCACGCGAGGGTTTTTCTGCGTTTACTACAACATACAGGATCCCTGACAAAATCCGTTGTAACTGCCTCTCTCTATATCCGTTTGTCAACAAACAATGATGGCTTATCTCTACCGTTAGATAGGCCTTTTTAGCCGGTGCTTACACCCTAGAAGCCTTGCAAACACAGTGCTATGGCGTAGAGCCAGCTTTCTTATAGCATATCCCGTTCCAATCGCCGTATACGTCGGTGAGCAAACACTAGTAGTACAGCGCATGGTCCCGATTATGGCGAATCGGAAAAAGTTACGAAAATATAAAGTGTAGTTTAATATTTTCATAAATTTTGAGTGGCAAAATGGGCCCCGACAGGCCGTTGATTTCACCTATGCAATATTGTTATCCTACCAAATTAGTTCAAGTTTACAAATTGATTCTCAACCGGCATAATATTGATATAGTTAACCAACTGTGTTTATCAAGGTTAACAATAAGCTTGATTGCAGTCGCTAGGGACGGCGCGGTCACGGGTTATGGGTTAGTATCTCGATCGTTAAGGGTGGTTTAGTGGTGCTAATTCAGCAAAAGGTATTTAGATACATAGTTTTGGGAGGTATTGGTATGTCTATGTTTGGTCAAGGTTCAACAAAAGGTAATGAGAATTCGGGCATGAGCGTGCGCATGATGTGTGAAATCGCGCTGCTGGCCGCTGTTATTGGTGTGACCGGGTCATTTAAGCTGCCGAACGTCATTCCCGGCGTGGATTTTCAGTTGTCGGCGCCTATCGCGGTTGCTATCTGCGCTGTGTTTGGCTTTAAGCGGTACATTATTGCCGGTTGCTTAGCGAGCCTCGTGTCGCTGTTAATGGGTACACAGAATTTGCTCAACGTGGCCATTGCCATGCAGTTCCGCATCGTGGTGGGCATCATCTTGTATTTGGCGCAAAACCGCATGTGGGCTGTGTGCGTAGCCGGTCCTATCGCGTCGGTATTCGCCCGCTTAACGCTGTACATCTTCTTCGGCAAGCTGTCCTTCGCCATGATTGTCGCCGCCGTACCGGGGTATATTTTCACCGCCATTTGCGCGCCTATCTTTGTGAAATTATTCAAACGCCTGCGTCATGCAGTGCCTTCTATCGCCAAAGGGAACGCGTAAGCTTGTAAAATAAACCGCCCGTTCACAGAAGGCAGTTTATTTCACAGAGAACGATGTAGTTTACAGAATCATCAAAAGGAGTATTTAGCATCATGAAGTACAGTATACGGATGAGGGCCGCTCAGGGTGGTCCCCACGAAAACGGTGGGCGCCACATTTCCGGTGCCGAACGAATTTTAGCCAAGGACGAATTGGCTGGCACGGCCGGCGAATTAGTGTCGCGCGCGCTGCATCACAGCAAGGGCGAAGCTGATTTCATCCGCATTACGGTGGACGCCATTCCGCCGGAAAGCATTCGCTACATCCCGTGTTTGCGCATTGACGGCACGCGCAGCCAGACGCCGGCGGAAACGCACGAAACGGCCATCCGCGTGCTGGGCACCCAAGGTGTTACCGAAAAGGCGGTGCGCGTAGCACTACACACCTTGCTAAGCCGTCAAACGACGATGCGCGGCGCCATGGTCGTCGATTGCGAAACCGGTGAGCGTCTGGACACGCTGCAAGACCGCGGCATTCGCGTAAGCCGCATGGGCTTTGATGACCCACGCGATGCGTCTGTGAAATTAGCGGCCGCCGGTTACACCGGCGATCACATCAACGAAGCGTTAGTGCTGGCCGCCAAAGTCCTTTCCGCGCCTGGCGTCGTTGGCGAATTATGCATTTCCGACGACCCGGACTACGTGACCGGTTACGTGAGCTACGGCAACACCTACCATCGCTTAGCACCGACAAAAGAACTGGGCAATCCCTTTGGCGGTCGCATCTTCTTCGTAAAACCGGGAACTGATTTGAAAGCGCTGCGGGATTATTTGGAAGAGCAAACCGTACTGGTTGAATCGCCTATCGAAACCGTCTTAGCCGAATCACCGGCTACGTCTCATGTGGATAAGCCGGAACTAGCTACAGTTACCGGCGAAAACGCAGGTAACAACGTAGCACAATCAATAGCAGCTACTGCAGGTGCTAACAATGCGACGTCAAGTGCTGTATCCGATAGTACGGTTCAATCACCGCTAACGCAGGAACTCCAGCAAGAATTGGACGACTTAACGTCTCGCGCGGTACGTCGTTCATTGACCACCTATACACCGGTGAACGGTGCTCGTGCGAAAGCCAATGGCCGCACGTACTTGATGATGACTACCAACAACTACTTAGGGTTAGCACAGGCGCAGTCCTTACGCGATGCCGCTATAGAAGCCGTGAAAACCTACGGCACCGGATCCGGCGGCGCGCGTCTCTTGTCGGGCAGCTTCCCTTTATTTCAGAAGCTAGAAGAAGCATTGGCAAGACTGAAGGAAACGGAAGCGGCGCTAGTGTTCAATACAGGCTACATGACCAATGTTGGCGTCGTCAGTGCCCTCGTCGGCGCCGGCGACCACGTGATTAGCGACGAACTCAATCACGCCAGCATTATTGACGGGTGCCGCTTGAGCCGCGCGAAGATTCACGTGTACAAGCACAACGACATAGCATCACTCATCGAAGTGATGAACGCGTTGCCGCAAACGGGACGGCGACTTATCATCACCGACGGCGTGTTCAGCATGGATGGCGACATTGCCCCCTTGCCGGAACTCCTCGACGTAGCGCATCAATACAATGCTTGGCTCGCCGTTGATGACGCCCATGCGACCGGCGTTATTGGCGATGGCCGCGGCACCGCTCACCATTACGGTATTAACAGCGACCCGTCGCTTATTCAAATTGGTACGCTCAGCAAAGCCGTTGGTAGCGAAGGTGGCTTCGTATGCGCGTCACGCGTCGTAATTGACTACCTCATGAACAAAGCGCGCAGCTTTATTTTCTCTACGGCGTTATCGCCGGCCGACATTGGTGCCGCTTACGAAGCGATTATGGAGATCATCGATGTCGTAGCGCCGGTAAAACGGCTGCAACAGACCGTTGAAGTCATGACGAACGAGCTGGCCGAGGCCGGTGTTATCGTACCGGGCAAAACAGAAGCTGTGAACGGCGAAGACGCCGGCACTGGCGGCACCAGCGAAATTAGCGGTGTCACCAACGTGCAAAAGGCGCGGGTCTTTGACCCGACGCCGATTTTCCCCATCATCGTTGGCTCTGCCGAACGCGCTGTAAAAGTAGCCAACGCCATGAAGGAACACGGCGTCATCTTATCGGCCGTGCGCCCGCCGACAGTAGCGGTTGGCGAAAGTCGTCTGCGCTTAACCGTAACGGCTGACCACAGCAACGAAGACATTCGCTATGTGGCAGAAACACTGAAAACGGTACTCAATGAAATCCAGTAGTTAGGATTTTTCAACTAAGGCCATAACTAAATTTCCATAAATCCAGCAAGCAAGCAGGCACCAAAGCATATGTGCCTGCTTGCTTGCAACTAGAGTATATTTCCCAAGGAGGTTCCCATGGTACAAGACGTAGCTTACGACGACATTAAAATTGGCGACTCAGTGAAGTTCACCAAAACCATCACGCAGGCAGACGTGACACTGTACGCCGGCATTTCTGGTGATTTCAACCCCGTGCATATGGATAAGACCTACGCCGAGACGACACAATTCAAAAAACCGGTCGTTCATGGCATGTTGACGGCAGGCCTTATTTCAGCAGCAGTCGGCACCGGACTGCCCTGCATCGGTACTATTGCCATCAGTCAAACCTTGCAGTTTAAAGCGCCGGTGTTCATCGACGACACCATCACCGCCACGGCAGAAGTTATTGCCAAGGACGACGCGAAACATCGTGTTACACTGCACACGTACTGCACCAACCAGGACGGTGTCGTGGTACTAGACGGTGAATCCATCGTACTGAAAAAGTAAATTTCACAACGCAAAAGAGCTATCCCAAAGCGACAAGGGATAGCTCTTTTGCGTTTATTTTACAAATATAGAAGGAGTTTACTGTATCAAAAGTTTATTTTTTAGAATCTGCGTAATAGTTAATGAGACAACCAGACGCAATAATGGCTTTTTCTTCTTTGCCAATTTCGCCCAAGGTCAATGTAATGGTATCGGTTTTGCCTTCATGAATAACATAGCCGGTAAAGGTTTCATTATCGCTGAGTAAAATGTTACGTGCATTCGGAATCCAAATCAAATCACCAACACCAAATTTTGTGCTATCTGCTTCATCGATTAAGAACGGCAACATACCCCAGTTCATAACATTACTGCGATACCGTTTCGTAGCATATTCGCGAGCAATATTTGCCGCGCCGCCTAAAACGCGTTGACAAGAAGCAGCCTGTTCACGAGCCGAACCATCACCAGGTTTATTTGCATAAATAGTGCTGCCAATGGAGGTGTGAGCTGCGAAATCACTTTCGCTACCGCTATAGTCTGTGTGAGCTTTTACAGCTTCGTACATAGCCTGCAAATCACCATTAGCTTCGCCATCCTGACGTGCTTTTTCAATAGTGCGAACAGCTTTAGCACGGCCTACATATTCCGGAACTTTACGGCTTAATGCAAATTCAGACAATGCATACGGATCAGAACGATAAGACGACGTTTCACCAGACGGAATTAATTCGTCAGTAGTCGTTACCGGGTCATCAATATAAGCAGCAACTTTCAAGAGCACATTATCCTGCAAAGCCTGAATCTTCGGCCAAGCTTTAATGGACGGTGCATAGATTAATTTTTCATTATCATCACCATGACCAAAACCGTTATACACTTTATGTTCATACGGTTTACCATCATAATGATATGGCGGAATCGTATCATCATAATCCACATCAGTAGCCGGTGTTAAGGCCCCGCCATTCATAGCTGTTGCTGCAACGGAACGAGCATCCATAAGGGCTACCGAAGAAATCTGACCTTTACCCGGTTTAGAGCCTTCACGGTTCGGGAAGTTACGCGTTGCATGGCGAACGCTGAAGCCTTCATTGTTCGGCGTATCGCCAGCACCGAAGCACGGTCCACAGAAGGCCGTACGCACAATCGCACCGGCTTCCATCAAGTCAATCAAGGCACCATTCTTCATCAATTCCAAGTAAATCGGCTGGCTAGATGGATATACACTGAAAGCAAAGCGACCATTACCAACACTCTTGCCACCAAGAATATTAGCCGCTGCTACGATATTTTCATACAAACCGCCGGAGCAACCTACGATAATCCCTTGATCGCAATGCATTTTGCCATCGAAGTATTTATCGGTTAAACCTAAGGACAATTCTTTATTATCTAACTGCGCTACAGCCTGTTCTTCGATGTGACGGAGCAAATCTAAGCCACCTTCGTTAACTTCTTTAATAGTGTATACATTGCTCGGATGGAACGGCATAGCAATCATAGATTCTACTTTATCTAAATCAACAACTACAACACCATCATAGTAGGCAACGTCAGCCGGTTTCATTTCACGATAGGCGTCCGGACGACCATGAATAGTCAGGAAATCCTTTACGGTTTGGTCAGTTTTCCATATTGTAGACAAACAAGTCGTTTCTGTACTCATAACATCGATACCATTACGGAAATCCATGGACAAGGAGGCAATGCCAGGCCCTACGAATTCCATTACTTTGTTCTTAACAAACCCCGTTTTGAATACAGCTTTTTCAATAGCTAACGCCACGTCTTGAGGACCTACACCGTGTTTCGGTTTGCCGGTTAAATAAATAGCAATTACATCTGGACGTTTAATATCATAGGTACGACCAAGCAATTGTTTTACCAATTCCGGACCACCTTCACCAATAGCCATAGTACCTAAGGCACCATAACGAGTGTGGCTATCAGAACCTAATATCATCTTGCCGCCGCCGGCCATCATTTCACGCATATACTGATGAATAACAGCCAAATGAGGTGGAACGTAAGTGCCACCGAAGCGTTTCACGGCCGATAAACCAAATACATGGTCATCTTCGTTAATAGTACCGCCTACAGCGCCGAGACTGTTATGGCAATTCGTCAAAACGTAAGGCAATGGAAAATGATCCAAGCCACTAGCAATAGCAGTCTGAATAATCCCTACATACGTAATATCATGAGATGCTAATGCATCAAATTTCAACCGCAAATCATCCATACCCTCAGCTTGCTGATGCGCTTCTAAAATCCGATACGCCATCGTCCCTTTACGTGCTGTTGCCGCATCAACAGCCAAGCCCTTCTTAGCAGCTTCTTCAGGGGAGACTAACTCATCGTTAATTAAATATGTGCCATTTAACAAAGTAACCATAATAGACCTCCATAACCAACTATCCAATCAAATTATTTCAAACACCCTATGTTTTACTCGTATAGAACCAAATGTAGTCTGTAAAATTAACAACCTGCTTAGTACAGCATTAAGAACACAAGCATAGCCGTTGCAATAATCATGCCTGGTGCATTGCGTTTAGCCGTTTCCATTGAAGTCGTACCTGCCAAGGTGGCACAAATAATCATACCGCCGGCAACCGGCGACATAGTACGGCCTAATGCCCCAGCAATAGCTACTACACTACCCATGCTAGCCGGGTTAATGCCGAATTCAGCAGCATGAATTGTAACGGCCTTATTAAAAGCCACTGCCGCTGCATCGCCAGAACCACTCATAATACCTAAAAAGAAAGGACCTACGCCGGAACTAACCTTAGCAATTTCCGGATTACCAATCATTAAGGCTATCAGTTGCTGAATCAAGCCTACCGATTGTAAACCGGACACGAAAACCAATGCACAAATAATAATCCCAAAGACATGACCAAAAGATTCACCGGCACCTTTCCAAAATTCTTTGGAAATTACCTGGATGTCCTTTCTCGTTACCGCAAATGCACATATAACACCAATAATCATGGCATGAGAAATGGAGAAAGGTTTAAATATAGGGATAATGTTCATGCTCCCAGTAACCAAGATGATGATAGGTATTAATGGTACGATAGCGTACAAATAATTAACCTTAAAATTATTTTCTATCTCCGAATCATTTTCCCATACATATCCATGATCTTCACCTGTTACTTTGGCATAAATCCATAGAGATACTGCGCCGATAATGCCACATAACAACAATGGGTAAAAATGATTCGCTACAACTTCTACGGGCCCAACCTGAGAGACGCTTACAACAATCGCATTTTGAGGATAACCCGGATTAAACATGGCCCCATATGTACCGGCATAAATAGCGGCACCTGCAATGGCCGGGTGAATACCGGCCGCTAACATAAGCGGAATTAAAATAGAACCTACCGCTGCCGAGCATCCCGCCGAACTCGTAATGGATACATTGATAAAGAACGTTACCAACACGGTAGCCGGAATCAACAATGACCCAGCCTTACGTAAAGGCTTTATCAACAGGTTAATCAAATGCTTATCGCATTCGGTATATTTCATAACCATTGCAAAACCCATAACGGCGATAATGGATTCAAACAATTTAGACTCCAACATCGCATGGGAAAATGCTTTAAACACATCATACGGGGCCCCGCCAATAAAACTTAACAGCATTCCCGACGTAAATAACACCAATCGCGTTTCATATCGTCGAATCAAACAGTAAATCGTAGCAATAACCACCACTATTGCCGAGATTGTCATCATTAACATGTTTGTCACCTATGTCCTTTTACCTAGTATGCGACTCTTCCTTTCATTAAATAGTCCTTGGCTTATCGGCTGCGGCGGTATATACTAGCTATAAGAATCAGATTTTCTTATAGGAGTATGCTATGGACGATAAAGATTTATTATTGCTTAAGACTTTATACGAAGAAAAAAACATCACTCATACAGCACGTCGATTATTTATGTCGCAACCGGCACTAAGCGATCGATTACGTCGCCTAGAAAAAGAATTCGATTGCACCATTTTAATTCGTCGCCCTCGTGGTATTGAATTTACTACCGAAGGAGAATACTTATATCACTTCTTCAGCAAAACCTTCCAACAATACATCAACACCAAGGATGCCTTAGCCTCCAAGTCCAATGTAGCTAAAGGCTTACTACGCATTGGTTGCTCCAATGTATTCGCTAAATACCACATGCCTAAGCTCTTATCCCAATTTAAACAAGCCTATCCCGATATAGACATCCAAATGAAAAGTGGCTATAGCCATAATCGCTATCGTGATTTTTTAGAAGGAAATCTCCATGTGTGCATCGCCCGTGGTGACCATAACTGGAGTGAAGAGAAGCGATTGCTGTGGCAAGAACCGTTATGCGTATTCAACAAAACACCGGTTACGATTCCTGAACTGGTTCACTTACCGTATATTCACTACCAAACTGATCCCGTACTACAATCCGTGTTAGACGATTGGTGGTATGCGCACTTCCGACGACCGCCTAAAACTGTTATAGAAGTTGATGCCATGGACACTGCATTAAAACTCGTCAATGAAAAGCTCGGCTTTACGTTACTTTCTCAAAGCTGTGGCCAAGATACGCCAGACATCCTGTATCAACCACTAACCAATGCAGATGGATCTCCTATTTTGAGAAAAACATGGATGTATTATCGCCATTCCTACGAGCAACTCGCTGCGGTCAAAGCCTTTGTAGACTTTGTTATTCACTATACGCAGCCTTTGCTATTTCAATCCGTGTGATTCTCTTTACGCATTTATAATATGCTTGTATTCGATATATTACAAACAGTTAATATTTTGTATCTAACATAGGCAAAATCTATTTCTAAATTTATAGATTTTTTATTAATCAATCAAAAATGTCCTTTATATAAACACAAAAAAGGCCTAAATATGCTAAAAACCCTGTAGCCAAGACTGTGATGGCGTATTCGCCATAGTCCGTAGCTACAGGGTTTTTATTTCACAATATTCTATTTTAACACGCTATTTCTTCAAGGTTACCGTATCAAACTGTTTGCCGTCCGGCAAGAACGCCGACACGGTGAGCGCATTGCCCTTCTTGGAGATAACTAAATAGTTGTCCGCATCCGGATACGGTGAAATAAACTCATCCAGCGGGTGGGATCCCCAAATGTTGGCGTACTTCACGTCGCCGGCTACACCGGTAATGATGTAATACGGCCCCGTCGCAGAGCGCTTGAAGTTTTCAATATGGCCGCGGCGCCGATACATATGATAATGACCGGACAACACCAAATCGACCTTATTCTGTTCAAAGATAGGCATGAAAAGCTCGCCCAAATCGGTGAAGCCTGGCGTCCAGTCAGGCCTCTTCGTGTTCGGATAGCGGAGCGCATCCTTGTGCATAAGCACAATCTTCCACGGCTTCTTCGTCTCAGCCAAATCCTTCTTAAGCCAAGCCACTTCCGCATCTCTCACCTTATTGCGGAACGCTTCCGGAATTTCCGTAAACTGCGTATTGAGCACCGCAAAGTGCACATCGCCATAATCAAAGGAATAATACTGATTACGGGCCAACGGATCGTCGTTGGAAGGGAACTGGAAGAAGTTCAAGTACGCCAACGGATGACGCACCTGCCAGTTCTTATCATAATATTCGTGATTGCCGATAACGCCTACAAAGGGCACGTTTTCAGCCATCGGTTCCACCGCATCAAACCACGCATTCCACTGGCTGGCGTCTTCGCCATTATCCACCAAATCGCCAATATTGATGAAGAAATTTGCCTCCGGATTTTGCGTATACGCAGTCTTCACCAAATTCGCCCAACCACGATAATCGGCCGACTGCGAGTCCGGGAACAGCAAGGCTGTGAAATCACCAGACACCTTTGTACTCAGCGGATGCCATTCGTCACGGCCGTCGCGGCCTACCCGATACACATACTCCGTATTGGGCTCCAAGCCTTTTATTTCAGCCGTGTAAATATAACGTTTTTCACCGCCATCCTCAAAATTCTTGGAAACAGCGTCCACTGTTTGAATATTAAAATCCGATTCATCAGCCTTCTTGTACTCCACAAGAGCCTGATCTTCCGGTAATAACGATTCCCACATAATCGTCCGTGACGTGGCCGGATCCTTCGTCATAATCTGACGGATAAACTGAGCCTCCGTGCCCGCCATGGGCGTATATCGATAAAAATACGCCGACACATAGCGCACCGTTTTATGCCAAATATTTTGACCTATAACAGTGAACTGTACCACGCCGGCGATGATAATTATAATCAACGCCACAACCGCGCCGATTCGCCGCCATAGTTTTCCTCTCACTGAAAAACCTCCTTTTACCATGCTACACCACTACACAAAATTGCGACGACTTCGTACATCACGTCCCTTATCGCCGCCTGTAAAATAAACAGCCTCAACCACGCTTCATTGAGTACTGTCATAAATCGAAACTATATAGCCTGCAATATACCAAGTATCATCTTTTCAAAAATATAGATATTGTTTACAAATTTTATTGCACACTAACCTTATGACTTATGTTAAAGTATTTTAAAATAAAAATCAAATGCCGATTGCTTATAAACACCCAATATTTATCTTCGAAACTAATTTACACCATTTCGCCAATTTTTTCGGCTTGTGACTTACTGTGCCTTCAGCCACTGACCTAATTCGTCATCGCTAACGCTCGGCGAGAACACACGGCCCTGTGTCCATTTGGCGCTAGGTGAGCCACTATCTTTCAAGATGTTAGCACTCTGGCCCATGCCGCTGCCGCCGGACGTAGCAATCGGAATCACCTTCTTGCCGCTCAAATCAACTTGGCTTACAAAGGTATTCATAATGCGCGGTGCTTCATACCACCAAATCGGATACGCAAGCACAACCGTCGTGTACGGCTTCAAATCCACTGTGCCCTTAATAGCCGGGCGGGCGTTCTTGTCGTCCCGTTCCTTAGACGTACGGCTGTTGTTGTCTTGATAATCCAAGTCCTTCGCCGTGTATGGCTGTGCCGGCGTTATAGCATACAAATCAGCGCCCAACACTTTCGCCGCCTTCGTAGCCAGCGTCTTCGTGTTCCCCGTTGCCGAGAAATACACCACTATCGTCTTGCCGTCGCCGGTACCCTTCTGGACTCCTTCCGGCGCCTGACTCGACTGCGCCTGCTGCGAACCGCTTCCGCTGGACTAGCCCTGGTCTTTATTCGCATCTCCGGAGCCGGACGAGCCTGACGACCCACACCCAGCAGCCAACAGCATACCTACCATCGTTAACATCACTACAATCCATCGTTTCATACGAACGCCTCCTAACTAACGTTTTTCTGAAATAAAATGCCTCCAAAGCGCTTCACGGCCACCTTGGCCACAACCGCTTCACAATTGTCTTCATCAATTGCCTTCATCAGCTACTTTGTAGCTGTTTTACTACTAATTGCGCGTGCCAACCAGGCAAGCGCATAACCAATCCACGCAAATAATGCCACAATGCCTACCAGCAATAGTACCGTCACCGGTTCCGGCAGCTTCATCGCTTCGGTAGCAAAAATGTGCTTCAGCTGAATGCGATCAACCAACCGATTAGCCCACGCACCATAAATGCCAACGAGAGCCAACAGCCCAATCACAATGCGAATAGGCCAACCTACGAGCCACGTCTTCGCACCGAAGGATGATTTCACCCGCGCTACAATTTGACTGCCGTGAACGCCGATATGAAGCCCGGCAATGGCTAGCAAAACATACGGCAATGACACATGTAACAAGTGCACCAGCATGTTTCGCTGCAAATCACGGCCGAACCAGCCCGGCGTGGCATAACTGGAAATAAACAGCCCCGTCACCATGACCACGACCATGCCGACAATTGTCACTAGCGTCACCAGCGAGCTAAACCCGCGCTCCACCGTCCAGCGACCGCGGAACAACTAGCCAAACCACCAACGATTTCGCACTACGTGATACACCACCGCCACCAAAAGCACGATGGCCAAATATTCATGAAGCCACGGCGGCAACAAATGAAACGACATGACCGCCACGACCAAAATCGCCAGCAACACATCCAATCTGCCTCTCTTCACACTACCACTTCCTTTCGCCTACTACACTACTATATTACTGCGCCTTTAACCACAAAACGTAATCGGCATCGCTGTAATTCGGCATGAAGGCCATGCCATTCGTCCAATGAGCCCCTAGCGATGCGTGCTGACGCAAGCCATTTACGCTATTCGTGATGCTACTGCCTTCGCAGCTCACCACCGGAATAACCTTCTTGCCGTTCAAATTCACGCTGTCCACGAAAGTGTCCATAATGCGCGGCGCCTGATTCCACCAAATCGGGTACACCAGCACCACCGTCTTATACGGCGTCAAATCCACCGTGCCCAACATAGCCGGCCGAGCCGCCGGATTGCTCTGTTCCACAGTCGTACGACTACTACGATTTCTGTAATCCAAATCCTGTGCCGTATACGGCTGAGCCGGCAAAATCTGATACAAATCCGCGCCCAACACCTGCGCTGCTCGATCCGCCAACGCCTTCGTGTGACCACCCTCTGTGAAATAAACCACTATAGTCGAGCCATCGCCGGTGCCCTTAATAACCTGTGGCCCCGCCGCCAATGATGCATTACTAAACACGCCAATCAACACGGCACATACAAAAGCAAATGCAACCAATACAAAACGCTTCATAGTACTACCTCCTTGCCTACAACACTGACGAATATAGCCATCTATAACCGTCGCAACAATATCTATGTAGATATTTATGTGTGATTTAGAAAGCTGTTTCCTTCGTCTATACCTTTGATTGTATAAAGCGTACACCATGGAGCTAACTCCAGGTCAAGAGAATACTTGTAATATTTACGTACGCAAGGCCGGTCAGTGCTTCATAAGCGTCTGTGCGGATACCGATGACTGCAACAAAATTCTTGTACTTGGCTTGTTATGATTGAGTTTTTCCTCTTATCGACGCAAAGAGGGCATACAGTGAACTCAAGGGCTTCGCCTTCACCAATGCCCTTTTCATTCACTGTATGCCCTCTTTTTAGCTTTCTCTCTAAATTTATCAAATCTCAATCATAACAAGCCCATCCTACCTCTTTCGTTACGAGTCATCGGTATCCAGCATCCGTATATGACATCACCCTACGGCCTTGCGTGCGCAAATATTACGGCGTTGAGGGGAAGCGCGGCGAACGTTGGTCTTTTGGCGTTCCATAGTGCTTCATAAACGGTTGTGCGGATGGCGTAGTTATCATGGTCTAGCTACGGTATGTGTTGGATATTGACGTCCTACAGAGCTTCATAAGCGCTTGTGCGGGTACCGATGACAAAATCTAAGTCCTTAGGATTAGCTTGTTATGATTGAGAGTTTTCTCTTTATACAGTCAAAGTGGCCAGACAGTGAACTCAAGGTCTACGGCTACGCCAATGCCCTTTTCATTCACTGTCTGGCCACTTTTCTGACTTTCCTCTAAATTCTCAAACACTCAATCATAACAAGACTTTCCTACCTCTTACCTTTCGGGTCATCGGTATCCAGCAATCGAATATAATATCATCCTTGGACGTCTAAACAGCCAAACACATACGCAAATCTAAACCATTAAATACCTATCGCCATCTTGCACACGGTTATGACTCTCCGCATAGGCGTCACACTTCCAACTTTAACGGCGCATAGGGGGTGCGCGGAAAACGGTGGCCTTTTTTAACACTATTCACGATAATGCAAAGCCGTAAATAAACCTTACTCCCCCAGCGAGCAAAAGCACTTAGCTCCGAACAAGACCTTCATCAAGAATAAAATCAGTGGCACTATATGACGTCGTTCCGAGACGCCATAATCGTGAGCTGAATGCCGGTGCCCCGCAACCTTTGAGGCTGTATAGGTTTGTTATGATTGATATTCCTCCAGCCAAGAGAAAACATGTAAAAATGCCGCCTATGATGGAAGAAGATGGCATTGGCGCAGCCGAAGACATCGAGTCCACCATAGGCGGTCTTTTACTTTTATAGTATGCGAATTTCAATCATAACAAACCAACCACAGTATTATAGGTACTGGCATCGACATTCGCGCTAACGCTTATATAGCTCTCATAGACGTCATATAACCACGTTTTTTTCAGATGAATGTCTTAGGCGGAGCCCAAGTACTTTCGCGAGCGCAGCAAGACGCGCGGATGCACTTGGCCGAGCGTAAGACATTTCGGTATAAGACGTCCGTAGGAAAGCGCCATACTCGGGAGGCTGAATGTCGCGGCCCCGTAGCGTTCTAGACTCTACAGGTTTGTTATGATTGATATTCCGCTAGCTAAGAGAAAACGTGCAAAACGGCTCCCTATGGTGGAGGATGATGACATTGGCGTAGCCGAAGACATCGAGTCCACCATTGGGAGCCGTTTACTTTTAAATTGCAAGGATTTCAATCATAACAAACCAACAGTGCCATTAACATTACCGGCCGCGACATTCGCACAACCGCTTATGAAGCTCTAACCGGACGTCTAACACCCAAGGTATTACTTCCGTGCCAAGTACTTCCGCACGTCTACTGCGACGGCGATTACAATGATTAACCCTTTGATTATCAACTGCCAGTACGGTCCCATCCCCACAAATGTCAAGCCGTAGTTAATAACGGTGAAGATGAGCACGCCGGCAATGATACCTTGCACGGTACCGATACCACCGGTAACGGATACACCGCCTACAACGGCTGCGGCGATGGCATCCAATTCGTACATGTTACCATAGTTGTTCGTCGCACCACCGGTACGAGCGGCTTCGAGGATACCGCCTACACCGTAGAGAACGCCGGCGATAACGTAGATAGCGATCAATGTGGTTGCCACGTTGATACCGGATACAACCGCTGCCTGCGGGTTGCCGCCGATAGCAAACATGTTTTTACCTAAGACGGTCTTGTTATACACGATGTACATGATTATCGCAATAACTGCCGCTATGATGACGATATAGGGTATACTGATAAAACCTAAATCTAACGCACCGGAGCCAAACACGGTGAATTCCGGACGCAACCCGCCAATCGGCTGGGAGTTATTTGGCGGCATATCAAAGTACAAGGAACACACACCATAGGTCATAACCATCGTACCTAGTGTAGCGATAAACGGTACAATTTTCAAATATGCAACGATTAAGCCAGATACCAAGCCAACCAAAGCACCAACGCCGATAGCGATTAAAATCGGCATAATAACCGGTAAATCCGGCGCATGTTCAAAGAACGGGCGCGGATAGGACGGCATCTGCGATAACGATGCGGATACAACGGCTGTTAAGCCTACAACACGACCGGCGGACAAGTCACACCCTGCCGTGATCAAGATCATAGCCGAACCTAACGCGATGATAACACGCGGTGACGACTGGATCAAAATGTCTCGGAAGCTAGTGAGCGACAAGAAGTTAGGGCTGTAAATCGAGATAGCCGCTACTAACGCCACGAGCACAAAGTAGATTGCATTTTGTGAAAAAAACTTATTGATACGAGCTCGGTCCATATCAAATCCCTCCTACATCAACCCCGCCGTGGCGAGCTCCATAATCTTCTCTTCCGTCGCTTCCTTCGCATCGATAATACCTTCCATGATGCCGTTACTCATAACCATAATGCGGTCACTCATACCTAAAAGCTCCGACATTTCCGAGGAAATCATAATCACGCTCTTGCCTTCGGACGCCAATCGATTGATAATCGTATAAATTTCGTACTTCGCCCCAACGTCGATACCGCGTGTCGGTTCATCGAGGAGCAAAATATCCGGTGCCGTGTTCAACCACCGTGAAATCAACACCTTCTGCTGATTACCACCGGATAACGACTGAATACGCGTATCCGTACCCGGCGTCTTTATGCGCAAGGATGTAATCCCTTGTTTCGTATCCGTTTCACGAAGCAAGTCATTTAACAGGCCCACTCGATTCTTATACTTCATCATGGACGCCATGGTGTTGTTGTCTACAATGTTGAGCATTGGGAAAATCCCCGTAGTACGCCGCTCTTCCGTGAGCAGCGCCATGTGATACTTCTTCGCATCACGGGGATTTTTAATTTTAACTTCCTTACCATGTAGGTAAATCTTACCGGACTGCAGATGACGAAGCCCAAAGAGCGCTTCCACTACCTCCGTACGGCGCGACCCAACGAGACCGCCAACGCCTAAGATTTCCCCCTTGCGCAAGGAAAAGCTTACATTTTTGAAAGAATTTGACAGAATAGACGTAAGCCCTTCCGCACGAAGCACCTCTTCGCCCGGTGTATTCGTTTTTTCCGGGAACAACTGCGTCATTTCACGACCTACCATTCGCTTAATGATAAGGTCCGTCGTCAGCTCCGAAGCAGGCCACGTGCCTATATACGTACCGTCGCGCATAATCGTCACTTCGTCGGATATGCGCAGGATTTCTTCCATTTTGTGAGAAATATAGATAATCGCCACGCCACGCTTCTTCAAACCGGCTATAATCTTAAATAAGTGCTCTACTTCGTCGCCAGTCAAGGAAGACGTCGGTTCGTCCATTACGATAATCCGCGCATGGTGCGATACCGCCTTGGCAATTTCTATACTTTGCAATTTCGATACGGATAAATTCCCCGCTAATTCTTCCGGGTCAATATCAACTTCGATTTCGTCGAATAACGCCTTCGTATCTTCTCTCATTTTTTTATGGTCAACCAACTGAATCGGTCCAAAACGCTTTTTAGGGAAGCGGCCCAGCCACAGGTTTTCCATAACACTACGCTGCAATACAGGGTACAATTCCTGGTGAATCATGGAAATTCCCAGCCCCAATGCAGTGCGCGAATCCGGAATGTCTACCGGCTCGCCATTAATCAAAATCTGTCCTTCGTCCTGCTTGTAGATGCCAAACAGGCACTTCATCAACGTCGACTTCCCGGCCCCGTTTTCTCCCATAAGCGCGTGCACCGTCCCCGGTTTGAGCCGCAGCGATACATTGTCTAATGCTTTTACGCCGGGAAATGTCTTCGTGATATGCTGCATCTCCAAAATATACTCGCTCATGATATCCTCCTACCATAGCAGGGGGTGCGGGGAATCTGGCGACTCCCCGCGGTATACCTGCCGTTTGTACAGCCTATCGCTTATTTATCACCTAAAATTGCATCAGCGTTTTCTTTCGTTACGATTTCGTAAGGAACCCAAATGTATTTGCCGTCAACGATATCGAAACCAGTGTTTTCCTTGGTTGGTTTTTCGCCCTTAGCTAATACGAGAGACAGGTTGAATACAGCGTCGCCCTGTTTCTTAGCATTGTTCAATACCGTACCGAGCAAGGTACCGTTCTTCAACGCCTGAATAGCCGGTGCCGTCGCATCGACACCTACAACCGGCATGTACTTGCCATTCTGGAAGTAACCGGCTGCTTTCAACGCTTCGATAGCACCTAATGCCATGTCGTCATTGTTACAGATAACGGCGTCAATCTTATCACCATAGCTGGAGATGAACGCTGCCATCTTTTCCTGGCCTTTTACGCGGTCCCACATTGCCGTATCCTGGGCAATTTCCTGAACCTTGATGCCTTCCTTCTTCAACGATTCGATTACGTATTTAGAACGAAGTTCTGCGTCCTGGTGACCCGGTTCACCTTTAATCAATACATAGTGTAAGACACCGTCGCCACTCTTATAGGCTTCCGGATGTTTTTTGAAATAATCCGCTAAGATCTTGCCCTGCATTTCGCCGGACTGTTCAGCTTTGGCGCCTACGTAGTATACTTTATCCCATTTCTTCATGTCTTCCGGAGTTGGTTCGCGGTTCATGAATACCAACGGAATGTTAGCAGCTTTAGCCTTATCGATGATAACGCCTGCTGCCGGGCGGTCAACAACGTTAACCCCGATAGCTTTGTACTTCTTGTTGATAAACAGGTCAATCTTTTCGTTCTGGGTCGGCTGCGAGTTCTGGCTATCTACAATGTCTACCTTAGCCTTGCCCTTCGCGTCCGCTTCAATTCTTGCTCGTACCCCGCTCATAAAGGTATCGTCGAATTTGTAAATGGCCATACCGATTTGCGGTAAGTCACCACCACCGCTACTACCGGAACCGCCACCGCAACCGCTCACAGCGATTGCACCAACTGCAAACGTTGCTAATAATGCTGCTTTCCATGCCTTTTTCACGAGAAACTCCTCCTTTGAGAACCTTTTTTATTGTGTATACTACGCCGTTGTGGCGTTACTACCGCTTATTTACCGTTGATCCAAATAGAACCGGCTCTGTTGCAGCAGATAATATCCACCATGCCCAGCAACGTATAGTACGCCCCATTGCCGGAGTAAGCCAAATCTACCGGGTGCACCTTGTGCAAATTACGTTCTATTACATCACGGAGAATCGGGTCCATAATGCTAACCGCATTCCCCATAGCACTACTCAATATTACTCGTTCCGGATTCATCAAATTACACAGATTAGCGAGAGCCCCGCCTAAATATTTCCCTACGCGGTTCAACGCTTCCAAGCACAGCTCATCACCTTGCACAGCTGCTTCATAAATCGGCTCTACGCGGAACGCATCGTCTAAAATCTCCTTGTTGTCCTTCACCGATGTTTCACGGCCTTCGGCAATCTTAGCCAACACGTATTCACGAATCGCCGTTTCCGACGCTACATCTTCCAGATGCGTATAGGAGCCGTCGTCGTTGAAATTAATAATCGTGTAACCAATTTCCCCGGCGCTATCATTAAAGCCACGGTACAAGGAACCTTCATAAATAAGCGAAGCCCCTAAGCCGTAGCTAAACTTCAGCACCAACAAATTATCGATATTCTTGCCACGGCCATAATAATATTCGCCGGTGGACAAGCAACGCACATCATTTTCTACATAAACCGGCAACTGGAAACGTTCTTCTAAAATATATTTAAAAGGCACGTTCGTCCATTTCGCATGCGGCGAATAAATGGAAATCCCTTTGCTGGAATCTACCGGGCCGCGCAAGATAAGGCCGATAGCCTGAATCCGATACGGCGCCTTGTTGTACGACGGGCTAAGCAAGATGGATTCGGTGCCGGTCATAATCAGCTTCGACACTTCTTCCGTGCTCAAACCAATAATGGATTTCTTACGCTGTTTTAAAATTTCACCATCAGCGGTCACTACATACCACAAAATTGCGTGGGTACGTACATGGATAACCAATAAGGTTTCCGTTTCCGCTTTAAACTTCAATAACATAGACGGTCGGCCTAACGCACTGCGTTCCTGCCGATCTTCATAGATTAAATCTTTCTGGGCCAAAGAAGCACAAATATTCGTCACAGTCGGTGGCGTAATACCTGTATTTCTTGCAATACTCGCCTTCGACACAGAGCCGTTACGACGGATATAATTCAAAATAATTTCATCGTTGCTAAATTGCTGCTTCACTGCCATACTACTACCTCCCTAATCAACATCCAGCGCACACACGCCATCGCCGATGATGGCATCATACATACTCGGCGCCGTACCGATGGCGGCTTCGTATTCCTTGGCCACCGCTTCTTTGAAGGCCGGCACCTCTGCTGTTGCTACTAATGCAATAGCACAACCACCAAAACCAGCTCCAGTCATACGCGAAGCCAGACACCCTTTCTGTTTCCGCGCAATGGCAACCATAGTATCGAGCTCGAGGCCCGTCACTTCAAAGTCGTAGCGCAGCGATTCGTGCGAGGCGGTGATAATTTCAGCTATCTGCTTCGAATTACCACGCTTCAACGCTTCCATGAATGCCAACACTCGTAAATTTTCCGTGATTACGTGCCGTGCTCGGCGACGCAACACATCATCTTCGATAAGTTCCAAATCAGCTTCGGTACCTAACGCCAAAGCCTGCAACGGTTTGTGAGCTCGAATCGCTTCCAACGCCGCGTCGCATTCCCCTTTGCGCTCGTTGAACTTCGAATCCACTAAACCACGTTTTTTATTGGTATTCATAATCACCAGCTGGTAATCGCCCCAATTGAGCGGTACATGGCGGAATTCCATCTTCGTGCAGTCTAAGAGCACGCCATGGTCCTTCTTGCCCTGACTAATGGCAAATTGGTCCATAATGCCTACCTTAACGCCTACAAAGTTATACTCCACCTGTTGCGCCATTTCCGCCAGCGCCGTCCGATTGATAGGCTCTTTTCCTAAAAGAGACCACACCATGTACCCCGTCAAATCGAGGATACATGCAGACGACGACAGACCCGCGCCAGCCGGCAAATTACCGGAAAAATACAAATCAAGACCTGGCACGTCTTCGCCAGCCTTGCGCACATAATCGATAATACCTAAGGGATAGTTCGCCCAATCCCACTCCGGTCGATACACCAATTCTTCGCCGGGTTCCACGATAATTTCATGGTCCATATTATCCGAATAAAGACGGAATTTACCGTCATTGCGAACCCGAATGGCACCGTAAATCCCCGTGGTCAACGCCGCCGGAAATACATGGCCGCCATTGTAATCCTGATGTTCACCGATAATATTTACGCGACCCGGAGCAAAATAACAAGCAATAGGGGCTCCCGTAGCGCCAAATCGCTCTACCACCCGCTGCAATAACTCGTCCCTGGTCATCTTATTCATCGTCTCCTTCCACGCCCGGCTTCGCCGTTTCGCCTTCTTCGGCGGCAATATCAGCTTCAGCCGCTGCTACTAATTTACGTAATACCGGCGCTGTTTCTTCCACAGCACTCGTATTGGCCGCTGCCCATGCACCCATTTCAGAGGATGCATAGTACTTAATCTTATCCGCTTCGCGAAGAGGCGGATAAAACTCAATATGAAAATGGTAATAGTCCTCGGAATCCTTGTAGGTGTCGCAATTCACCGGTCGCTGATGGTACACCATCATGTACGGGAAGGGCTTCTGAAATAAATCGTCGAACCCTTTTGTCAACGCTTTCAAAATCTTTGCCAAATCCCGTCGTTCCGCCGCGGTACACTCAGATAACATGCCAATGTGACGCTTCGCCACTACAAACACGCCATAGGGATAGTCGGTAAAGAACGGAATGTACGCCAAGAAACTGTCGTTTTCAGCTACAATACGAAGCCCTGCATCCGACTCCGCTTTATTCATAGCGCAAAGTAAGCATTCCCCTGCTTCCTCATAATAGGCCTTTGCACTATCCAGCTCCGTTACAATCTTCTGCGGCACGAAGGAATACCCATACAGCTGCCCGTGCGGATGGGGCATTGTCACGCCTACTGCTTCACCCTTATTTTCAAAGGGGAACACATACTGTATCTTCGGGTCCTTGCTCAATTCCGTACAACGGTCTGCCACGAGATTAAGTAATTTCACAATGTGGTCTACGGATAACTCGTAGAACTTGATGGTGTGCTGCGGCGAATATAAAATAACTTCGCACTTGCCATAGTTCTCCGCACTGCGATAAAATCCAGTAGGATCTTCATAAGGCGTCTCCGGCGTTTGCGTTAGCGCCGGGAAATCATTATCATAGGAATACACTTCAAAATCATCTGGCACCTTCGCGCCATCGCCCGGGCAAAACGGGCACCAATTCTTAGGCATATTCGGACGCATCTTGCGGTTTGACGCCACCATCGTCCACGTCCGCAGTAAAGGATTCCACCGTAACTCCGACATTTTCTCGACTCCTCAGTGTACTAAAAATTTCGATTACTAAACTACTTAACAAAATATCTTACAAACATATTTTTTCATAAATTATCTAAAATTTCAACATAAAATTATAACTCAGCCTTGCGAATTTAACATAACTAACCCGAGAATAGAAAAAAGCCTATGAACACACGCTTTTGTAACGTTTGCTCATAGGCTTTATTTACCAAATTATCAAATTTTGCTTTATATTTTTCAAAGATAGGACTCGTTTTTGTCCGTACTAGCGATACACATAACATAGACGCATACCTAATCTTTATGGTAGCAATTAAGAAACCATTCCTAGAAATGCGTACTACTACGGCCAAAACCGATGATTACCTACTTATCGGTTTTGCTCGTCAGCGTGGACAAGTCCGTGTCCAATACCTTATCCATCAATTCGTCATAGCTCATGTCACCCTGTAACGTATCAGGATCGATAGGAGCCGGTTCCGCTTTTACGGCTAATTCGCCTTCCGGACGCCATACTTCCGCTTCGTCGCTATCGATTAAGAAGCGAAGATAGTCCCAGACAACGCGGTTGTGATGTACGAAATCCGTCGCTGCAGGCACAACCTTAGACACAATGCCCGCTTCTACGGCCAGCTCCGCAATGGCCGACACAGCGCCTTCCGGACGGCCGGCCCCAATGGATTCGATAGCAGTCTGCACAGCCGCATCGGTACGACGACGTACAGCGGCTACGGCGTTCGTGTCACCATTGTCGGAATACTTAGACAACAAGCGAGAACGCACCAACATTGCTTCTTCGGAACCAATTTTCATAAACACAATACCCATGTCGTCACGAAGCGCAGCCCGTTCGCCAAACAAGCGATTCATAGCGTCTTCGCTGATTAAGTACGTACCGGCACTTTCGCGGAATTCGTCTTCCGTAAAATGTTCTGCAATGGGTCCCGGATTACAAGCGCGGATGACTGCCGTAAGGCCTACTTCCCACAACGTAGCGGCTTCACGGTCCGTAAACACGCGGCGTACCACCGGCACCTCACGGCGGCCCTGGCGTTTTACCGCCAATTCCAACAACGTGTTCGTGCTATGTTCTTCAAAAAACTGTTTTTCGTAATTGTAACGCGTTTCCAATAACGCCCGTAACAGCTCATCGTGCGGCGGCGTTCTAAATTTTCCTTTAAAGGGGTCACCGGCGTACCAGTGCACCACCACATCATCAATCACTACTAACTGTAACGGTTCGTAAACATCCAATGTGCCCAACTCAATCGACTTGCTGACCTGACCGGCTAGCAACATATATCCCTTGCGGATTACTTCCGATTCACATCTGAATTCACGCATATTACACTTCCTTTCTGCGGTCCCCTAAGGCCGTTCCTCTATTACCTATATGAATGTGAAATCTCTACATCTATGCAAATTCGTAATACAATCAATGCATTTCTTACTACATTCTATCTAAAAAACACGTTTCATACAAGTAAAATAAGGAAAATACTAGGTTAAATGCAATATCCGCAACGTTAGAAAATAGTATGCCAGTTCGTTATAAAATTGGCATATTATGTATTGCGTTCTCTGTGAAATGAAAAGCTATGCGCCATATTTTTCTAAAAACGGAAGTAAATATTCCAACACCTGCCCCGGCTGTTCTTCCGGCACAAAGTGACCACAATCCGAAATGCCATGTCCTTCCATATCAACAATCAAATCACGCCATTTTGCCGATACATCCCATAAGCGACCAACAACGCCATTTTCACCCCATAATAGCAGTGTCGGTGCTTGAATCTTCTTACCTTGTTCCCGGTCAATTCGGTCATGTTCCAAATCAATACCAGCCGATGCACGGTAATCTTCACAAATACCATGAACTGTTGCAGGATCACTAAAGCACCGCGTGTAATCCGCCAAAACATCTTCACTAAATTGCTTCCGTGCCGTCGGTCCAATTTTAAGCTGTAAGTTATAATGAATAAATCGGTCTGGATCGGCACTTAAAGCGGCTTCCGGGAAGCCACCGCCTTGAATATAAAAGAACCAATGCCAGTACTTCGTCGCAAACTCTCGATTGGTTTCTTCATACATATCCAATGTGGGCACAATATCCATCATGGTGCAACTGATGATTTCATCAGGCCAGTCCATCACTAACCGATGCATAACGCGCGCACCGCGGTCATGAGCCACGCCATGAAACTTAGTAAAGCCTAACGACTTCATAACTTTGACCTGGTCGGCCGCCATAACACGATTCGAATAATTGCTATGGTCCTCGTTGCCAACAGGCTTGCTACTGTCTCCATAGCCGCGCAAATCCGTCATAACCACCGTGTATTTCTTAGCCAGCTCCGGTGCTATAAACCGCCAAATCAAATGCGTTTCCGGATGACCATGCAATAACAATACGGCTTCCTTACCCTCACCACCTACAAATGTATTAATCGTAATACCCGGTTCGACTTCCACCTGCAGATGCTTAAATCCCGGAAAATACCGTTCAGAAATATCCATCACTGCCTCCTGCTTCAAAAGCTACCTTACCCAATACAACGCACTCAGTAATCGTGCCAACATCCCTCTATTGGTTACTTCTACATAAACAGCATTATCCCTGCTGCGCTAACTGCTTTTTGATCAGCGGCTTAATCCCACCAGCTTGCAAAATCGATGCCACATAGTCTGACAGCGGTTCTGCGTGAGCGACTACAACACCATCAGCTTTAACGTCACCGGTCTTCATATCCACTTCAACGGTCTTGCCGGCTAGGTCTAGATTGGAAATTCCTGGGCAGGTAAGCAAAGGAACACCAAGGTTAATGCCATTACGGAAGAAGATGCGCGCAAAGGATTCAGCTAAGATAGCACCAACGCCAACGCCTTTTAAAGTAATAACGGCGTGTTCGCGGCTGGAACCGCAACCAAAGTTTTTACCGCCAATGATGATATCGCCCGGATTAAAGCGGTCTACAAAGGTTTCATCAATACCGGCCATGGCGTGTTTAGCCACGTCGGCAACTTCTGTCAGTTCCACGAAACGGCCCGGATAAATTTGGTCCGTATCTACATTATCGGGGAAAACAAAGGCTGTACCTTTAATCGTATTCATATGTATTCTCCTCCCTCAATTAACGTGCCTGTAAATACGGCAAAGGGTTCGTAATTTTACCATTAATCGCCGATGCAGCTACCGTCGCCGGCGAAGCCAAGAAAATTTTTCCATCCCGATGACCCATGCGGCCCGGGAAGTTACGGTTCGTAGTAGTGATGCAGAATTCACCGGATGCCAGCATGCCTTCATGCGTGCCTAAGCAAGCAGCGCAGCCCGGGGTTACAAAGGTAGCACCCGCTTCGATTAACGTAGCCATATAGCCCTTTGCAATGGCATCTAACAATACCTGTTTAGACGCTGGTACCACAACTAGACGCACATACGGCGGAATGTGATGACCTTTCACAATTTCAGCCGCTACCTTCAAATCTTCTACGCGGCCACCCGTGCAAGAGCCAATGTACGCTTGGTTAATTTCATGGCCTTCAAAATCTTTTAAATCAAATACATTATCGACGCTGGACGGGGCCGCAACCTGCGGCGCAATGTCTGTTACGTCAACAGTAAGGTCGGCAGCATACTGGAAATCTTCATCGGTGGTGTAGATTTCATAGGGCTCCGTCACGTGTTCATCTAAGAACGCCTTCGTCACGTCATCCGGCTGAATATATGCAGCTTTGGCTCCCATTTCGGTAGTCATATTGCAAAGCGCCATGCGTTCCGACACGGACAAGCCTTCAATAACTGGGCCGGCAAATTCAACGGCCTTGTAAACCGCAAAGTCAGCACCGTATTTGCCAATGGTATGTAAAATAATATCCTTCGCATACACGCCAGGCTGACGAGTGCCGGTGAACGTGAAGCGGATAATTTCAGGAACGCGGAACCACAACTTGCCCGTTGCTAAAATGATTGCCAAATCAGTAGCACCAACGCCGGTACCGAAGGCGCCGAAAGCACCATGCGTGGTCGTGTGCGAGTCGGTAATAACGATGATTTCACCAGGATGGGAATTACCGGTGTCAGCCATGACCTGATGGCACACGCCTTGATCGATATCCATCAAATGAGAAATACCCTGTTCCCTGCAGAATGCACGGAACTGCTTCTGGTTGTCCGCCTGCTTAATGGACGAAGCCGGCGCATAATGGTCCATGAACATAAAGATCGAATCCGGATTGGCGACCTTCTTACCACCCATTTCGTAAAATGACCGAACCGTCTGTAAATACAAATCATTGATACCGGCTTTATCTACGGTACAGTTAATGATTTCACCGGTGTGAACCTCTTTCTTACCGGCTTTTACCGCCAATAACTTTTCAATAGCATGCATAGTTGCTCCTCCTCTGTTGTGAACTGTTGCGACTACCGATGTTCGTTGATTTCATTATAGGAAGCACACTTTGCATTGTAAAATATATCTATTCAATGTTAATATAGTTTTAAACTATCCATTGTCTAGAATTTTGCTTAGGAGGCGAAGGTTATGACCCTTCAACAGCTCGTCTATTTTTGTACCATCGTAGAATACCAATCCATCAGCCGTGCTGCCGATTATTTGCATATTGCGCAACCATCCTTGTCCATCGCCATCAAAAAGCTAGAAGATGAGCTGGGACTTAGCCTGTTTCACCGCATCAATAAGCACATCACCATTACCGAAGAAGGACGATTATTTTACAAAGACATTGCGCCACTCTTAACGCAACTGGATGCCATCAAGAAGAAAATGACCGAATTAGCCCATAAAATGCCAAAACTCACCATCGGCGTGGCACCAATGATGAGTCGCTTTTTATTTCCCTTGCTGTATGAAGATTTTCACAAGACTCACCCTGACATTGAGATTGAGACAGTGGAAGCCGGTGTGCACACGCTAGAAGAAAAACTGCTCCGTCATGAGCTGGATGCGGCGTTCTTAATCCAGAGGGACCAGCCGTCACCGGAGCTCAACACCCATCCGGTTCTCACTACACAGTACCGCTTATATGTAGGGCCACAGCATCCCTTGTATGGCGCGTCACACATAAACCTTACCGACCTACAATCGCTGACCATGGTGCACTACCAGGACCATTCCTACGTGAAACAACAAGTGCGTCAAATCCTCGGACCTGACGCACCGGAACCGCCGGTACTGCTGCAGAGCAACCAAATTCACACACTCAAGCAAACAGTCTACCAAAGCCAAGCGGCCGCGTTCTTCACCGAAAAATCCGTCGGCTCTGAAGATGGACTTCACGGGATTCTCCCGGAACCACCGTTACCGATTACCATTAACTTAGCATGGCGCAACGAAGAACATCTGAATAATAGCCTGCTAACGCTGATACAATTTTTCTCGTAAACAGCAAAAGAGGTGCCCCACTCAAGGGAGCACCTCTAATTTTATATAAAATTACGCTTCGCGTTTACCTGCATCAAACAAGGCCTGCGGTTCGGTAAATTCGAGGAGGCCATCCAAGCCACCTTCACGGCCGATGCCGCTTTCCTTGAAGCCACCAAACGGAGCCGCTACGTCACGCGGACCGTCATTGATGTAAACGTTGCCGCTCTTCACGTGGCGCGCTACAGCGATAGCCTGCTGTTTTTCGCCCCAAACCGCAGCGTTCAAGCCGTACGGCGTGTCATTGGCGATAGCAATGGCTTCGTCGATAGTGTCATAAGTGATGACGCACAATACAGGGCCAAAGATTTCTTCCTGCGCAATAACCATGTCGTTCTTCACGTCAGTGAAAATGGTGGGCGCAATGTAATAGCCCTTGTCGTCAGCCGGCGTGCCGCCACAAAGCAAGCGAGCGCCTTCTGCAACGCCTTTAGCGATGTACTTCTTAACCGTTTCGTACTGGTTCTTCGAAGCCATCGGACCAAGCTTAGAAGCCGGATCCAACGGGTCGCCTACGGTGTACGTCGGTACAGCAGCGAGCAATGCTTTTTCGATTTTCGGCAATTCAGCCTTCGGCACGATCAAGCGGGACAATGCCGTACAGGTCTGTCCGGAATTCAAGAAAATAGAGTTGAAGCACGTCGTCACAGCGGCTGCCAAGGAGTCGCCATCAGTGCCCGGCAAAATAACCATCGGCGATTTGCCGCCCAATTCCATGCTGATTCGTTTCATCGTAGCCAACGCGCGCTGGGATACACCAACACCAGCGGACGTAGAACCGGTAAAGGAAATCATGGATACCAACGGATGATCCGTCAAGGCATTACCAACTTCGCCGCCACGACCCGTTACAAGGTTTACAACACCTTTCGGGAAACCGGCGCGATGGAATGCTTCCGTCAAATAATACGCAGCCAGCGGCGTATGCTGACTCGGTTTCAATACCACCGTGTTGCCCATGAGCACAGCCGGGATAACCTTCTGCACAATCTGGCCCAACGGATAGTTCCACGGCGTAATGCACGCTACAACGCCAACCGGGTCACGATAAACCGTCGATTGCGGTAATTTTTCAACTAACGGCGCTTTCGCTGCCAATTCGATATACGAAGCAATACGCACGTACTGGTAATCCACTTGAACGGCCTTCGAGAACGCCACCGGCGAACCCAATTCCTGAGTAATGGCCATCGTCATGTCTTCGCCCAATTCCTTTAATTTCACAAGAAACAGGTCCATTAGCTTAATGCGGTCTGCCAAGGGCGTTGCGGCCCAACCCGGTAACGCTTTATGCGCCGCCTGTACCGCTGCGTCTGTATCCGCCTCACCAGCTGCAGGCACCGCCGCAATCACTGTCTGAGTAGCCGGATTCAACACATCTATCTGCTTAGTCGCCTTCGGCGTCACCCAAGCACCATCAATATATAACTTCGTAAAATCCATGATTGTCACCTCCAACATATCTACAGGATAGCACGAGACGACAGGGAGTTCAATTGTAATTAATGCCAAAAATTGTACCCTACCTATGGGCACTTGTCACATTCTATAGAGTTTCCCTTGGTCTTTCGGTAGCTCTCGCCGCCGTTCCTGAGGCCCGCTCCGTAGCTTACAGCGACACGCTCATCACGTCAAAGTTCGTATCCGCTGCTTTCTGATACCACATCGCCGCCGTCTTCGGGTCCTTCGTCACGCCTAGGCCTTCTTCGTACAGAATGCCCATGTAGCGAGCCCCTTTGAAATGACCTTCCGCATAGGCGTCGCTAAAGTATTTCTTCGCCGTTGTGTATTCATGACCATTGTACGCATCGATGCCTTTCTGCAATTTTGTCGATTACGTCAAAGAGCATGTTGGACACCAAAGTTAAGCCCTTCGTCCATGTATTCGTGTCGTCCGTGGCCATGCCGATGGTGCGAATCAAGGTCGGCGTATATTCCGGCGCTACGATAATAGCCGGATGTTTCTTCTGTTCTTCAGGCGAAGCCCACACAGCGGCACCATTGCCTTGAAGCACTGCCATCAACGGCGCGCCGTTATTGGCACTGGCATCGGCCATGAAGAATACCAACGGGTACTTCTTATTCTTGTCATAGCCGTCCGGCAAGTATAAATCATAGGTAATGCTTTCGCCGGTTTCCGGGTCTTTAAACACGTGCTGCGTAAATTTCGCCAAAATCGGGTTGTACACGGACGACGATTTAACCGCCGTGTTAGTAGGCTTGAACACCTGACCTTTCGTGGAGTCCACTGCGCCGACCTGGCTAACGGCTACGTTCACATCCGGTGCCACGCGGTCGCTAAACATCGGGGCATCTTGCTTGCCCTGCGGACCGTTAGGGCCTTGCTGATTGCCCTGGCCGTTCTTATTATCCTTCTTTGGTGGCTGGTGGTTAGCAGCAAAGCTTTCCGGCGTTACCTTTTCCTGAGCGAACTGTAAAATGACATACCTGCCCGGCACGTTTTTATCGGTCATAGCGGCTTTGTCGTTCGTATACACAGAGGTAATCGTCTGGCCCGGTACCGAAAAGTCTGCCGGACTCAATGAAGCCGCATCAACAGCCGTTGGATATTCCAACGCTGCGCCAACAGCCGTTTCACCAACGCCTAACATATCTGCTAAGGCAATGACCTGATACGGTGCTTGTTGTTTAACTGCTGTGTTAGCTGTTGCAGTAGCAGTTGTTGCAGTTGTTGTAACTACAGTTGCCGTCGCGGCCGGCACGCTCGTTAAGGCTGTTAACGCCGGTGCTACTACCAATTTTGAAGCCGCATTAGCTGTTGTATCAGCTGCAAAGCTGGCCGGTAAAACTATGGCCGATACCAATCCCGCTAAGGAGCAAGAAACACACACTTTAAGAAATTTATGACTCATGAAAGAATCCCGCTTTCTTCGTTTACATATATGTAGATAGTTACATCATGGGTATATTATATGATTTTGAATATGAAAGGCATATTAAAAACGAGGGCCTGCAACAGAAATGTTGTGGGTCCTCGTTTTTTGATGAGAAAAGATGAGATGTCGGCCCCGTGATGGGGATGTGATTTAGAACCAGAAAAGGAGAAATTATCATGGCTAATTTAAACAATTCGTTTCCGACCCCGTACTGGGGATATGATTTAGAACGCTTAGAAAGTCGTTCGACGTTCAGGACGGTAGCCACTAGTTTCCGACCCCGTACTGGGGATATGATTTAGAACCATTCAAGGAAACCCTTGAAGACCCGGCAACGTATTGTTTCCGACCCCGTACTGGGGATATGATTTAGAACACGCAAGGTAGCGGCGCAAGTTTTACGCATAAATTTGTTTCCGACCCCGTACTGGGGATATGATTTAGAACCCCTTGATAGGGTATGGGAACAACTAGAAGGGATTGAAGAGTTTCCGACCCCGTACTGGGGATATGATTTAGAACGACCTTAGACCGAATTCATGAGCAGTTAGAAGGACTCGCATAGTTTCCGACCCCGTACTGGGGATATGATTTAGAACTCATTATTTCTCCTATTTACGAATCCGCCTTACAGGCGTTTCCGACCCCGTACTGGGGATATGATTTAGAACATTTATTTTTTTATGTTTTAACTTGACTTCATGTCAAGAAGTTTCCGACCCCGTACTGGGGATATGATTTAGAACAAGGAGCTTGCCATGGAAGCACTAAAATTGGCGTGTTTCCGACCCCGTACTGGGGATATGATTTAGAACAGTACCCTTTATAAAGCCGATAATTACTGCATTAATAGGCCATAAACCGGCGCTGATGGGTTTTTGATACGTAATGTTAATGTTTTATATCAAAAATTTGCCATTAATGCAGTAATTATATATGCCGGCGCTGATTCAAAGTTTTAAAATCAAGATTCAAGATATTCAACCTTTAACAGTTACAGTATAACACAATCTTGTTCTTTACGTATACCAAGCCCCCAAGTAAAAACATTCACAACATCATCCAAAATATATATCCGCAAAGAATCTATGGATGGATCAATAATACGCTGTGCCTCTCTCATAAGTTTGTCATATTGACGTCTCACAAGCAGTGCTTCGAAGGCTGATTTTTGCACGCGAACCCCATATTTTTCTAAGCATTTAACCATTCGAGCACGGTTTTTATTATCTACGATGTCATAAATGATTAAAACAATGAATTGTTTCTCTTTCAAAATAACACCTTCTATCTCTAGATGCCAAATGTGTAAACCCTATTCTAATTCTAATGGGCTATACAACTCAATATCTTCATGGATCATAGCCGATGCATATTTCTTAACTTGTTTACCGATAGATTCACGATAAGATGATTTAATATCCAAATATTGATTTTCAGAACGAAGTTTCTTATTGTATGCTTCCGAAAATATTTTACGTCCCTTCGCACATCATTATTCAATTCCAATCTAAATCTAAAAACGAAAAGGCCGCACCTATCCATAAGGCAGGTGCGACCTACTCTGAAGTTCCTGCCACTAGTACCGTTTTTACCGAATATTACAGCAGTTTTTCTTCCAATACATTATTAATAGAGTCGTAAATTAATTTTGTTTGCTTTTTACGTGAACCAACGAAGTAGAAAAATACGCTTCTAATAATGGCCAGTATCTCAGTCGGCGGTTTGCCTTCCGAAAAATCATCAATATCTCGTTCGTTAAGAGGTTCAATGTTATGGGCTAAATGGTTTCGTATTCCCTCTTCAACCGCTCGCAAATAGACCAATTGTTGTCTTATCTCTTCTGGAACATGAGAAAATATGGGTTCATTGCAAATAAGTACATGTGCTGAGAAGAACGATAAATCAGATTTATCTCTAAATCCTGTATAGCCACCAACAGTCTCATCTAATATTCGTAATGTTGTTGGATAGTTTTGTTCCAATTTATCACGTCGTACTTTAAGCTTGCCTTTGCTTTTTTCCACAATTGATTCTTGCTTAATCGTACCACAATCGAACAAGTACCAACATACTAAGCGATATAAGAACGGCGTCATTTTAACAAAAAACTCTGGCCAAAGCCCTTGTTTGACACGCACGTCCATAATCATCAGGTATTCCCACATTTCGCTGAGTTTCTTATCATAGCCATTTTTAAGTTCTAATTGACCATAGTTTTTCAAAACATCGAGCGCTTTATCATACTTCATGTCAACACGATACGCCGCATGAAGCAATAATTTACCAATGTCTTCCGCAAGAATATCTTTATTATCTTTATAGACTCGATAAGCTTCTTCGTAGGCATAATTACCAATTAAAGTACGTAATTCACGAACAACTTGTTTATAACGTAAAAAACGCAACTGTGGTTCATGGCACCGCGAAGGTGCATCCGGTTCTTCATCCAGATTTGTTTCAATCAACGCCTGAACATCATCCGAATCCTGAGATGGTGGATCTTGACGATTAGACCCTCTTTCCGGTGAATCCACTTGGATGCCAATCGCATTCGCATATTCAGTTGCTAAGAAGGCCATAATCATCTTCATTTGCGGTGTGCCAGAACTCAAGTTCAACAAAATCGTATCCGAAGCATAGGCTTCACGAATCTTATAAAACTCTTCAATCATAGGCTGTAAAGAATCAAGATGATGGGGATCCGTAATACCGCTCTTAATGAACACAACCTCACAATCTGGCAACACATGCTTCAACGGCAGGGAATATCGTTGTTGCGTTTCCTCTTTTTGCTCCATATCGGCACTCAAAAAGATAACTGCTTTATCCGGCTTATAATAACGAGCAATATGAAGAATACCTCCATCGTGGAAGTTTCTAATCGGATCTGTATCGCCGGCACATGTATAAAGTATCTTCATAGCTTATTCCTCCAATAACACCTGAGTACCACCCATGCCTAAAGCCGTTTTAATACCTACGCCGGAAAAGTTAGCGTAATACCCCAGCAAAGCGGCAATGCGTCGAATCATAACAATCCGGCCGGTAGACACCGTTAATTGCCCTCGGAAGGCTGGTATATGCGTCCGTTCAAGGCTAAACGGCGACATCATCAATTTATACGCACTGACCTGCGTATTTTTGAGCAACTCTTCCACGATAACAGGGTCATCCATAATTTCACAATCACTGAAGGTGTTCCAACGGCGCAACAGGTTTTTATACACTAATCCTAAGTCGGGATAAATCATGTATTGCCCTTCATTTTTAAAGGATGTACCCGTTTTAAATTGGAAATTTACTTTTCTATATAAGGTGTCGGCACCTAAAAACCGTTCGGTAAGCCCTTCATAAGAATCTTCCAACACCCATTTACGGTCAGTAATCGTTAAGGGAACGCCCTTCTGCTTCAAGTACAATGTCTCTGGCATTTGATATAACGGCGTCAATACATTGGCATAGGCTTCCTTTGTCAAGGAAGCCAACCGCCAAGTAAATGCTTGCTGCGCTACATCAAAGTACAAATATTGACTATATGGTCTACGGCTATATTCATGCAACCACTGTTGTACGTCAGGCGGCAATAATTCCATGATAGCACCATGCAAAATACTCCCCATCGACGAAGATCCTTTTACACCTTCCGGCAGCGTAAAAGTAAATTCTAAAATGCCTAAGCTATTTGTCTTCAATGGAAATCTGCACACCTCCTGTTAAAGCCAATACGCCATTCACCATTGTTGCTTTTATCGTGCGCGGCGAAAAATCACGGTCCTGATAATGCTTATGCTTACGAAAAGCCTTATTCGCCGACAAAATTGTCTTAACAATTTGGGTCACTTCATCAGGTGTATCATACAGCGCCGCAATTAACGTTTTATGCAAGAAGCCGGTATTGCTGCCCATATACGCATTGGCATCACTTATCGACGCAAATGCCGAAGCATGCAATCGTTTAAATTTACCCAATAGCATTCTATTCAACGCTTCTGTATACTCAGTTAAAATATCCACTAACTGTTGACCCGAAGTAATACCAATCGTATCCAACATTGGTTTATCTAGCGTAACTGTGAAATGAAATACATTATCACGCAAAATGGATTCGCGGAATATCGGCAAGTACGAAGTAGGTTTATCACTTTTTAACGTTAAATCTACCTTTTGTAACACTTGTGTTACAACCGGTCCTTCAGAAATAGCATCACTACATAAAAGGCCACGCATAGAGGATACCTTTGCATCTGACGTACGAATTCTAGTGTTTGGAATTGATGAGAAATCCAATCGATGCAATAATTGTGTTTCCATATCAGATAAAAGCCGTTTAAGCTCTTTTACCATGCCACGGCCATCATCTTTATTATCAAACACACTTCGCTCTAAATTCCTGCGAAATTCTTGTCGTAAGCGATCATTTTTCCGCAACAAATGATACAAAATAGCCGTTCTCATAACACCTTTAATACTGCTACCAGGGATATATACACGACCATCTACCAAGCGCAAGCACGGGCGCAACGAGTTCAATGTTTTCTTCTGATTATTGCGATAATCCTTTACAACAGCCTTAGTTTGAGACCGAATTGCCGGACCTAATTGAGCTTCTACTAAGCTATGTGCGCCTAAGGTCTCAGACGCCCATTCGTAAAGAGACTTTCCATATTTAGCCGGTGTTTGCAAATACCGTTCATATTGCGGCAATGCACGTTTACGGTTTAAAAACTTATGCCATTCCAGTTCGTGTAAAAAGATAACACTGTTATCCTTTGGATTATATAAATATTCTCTTGGATTTAATTCAGTACCGTCACCAATACTAACAGGCGTAACTACCCGTAAAGCAAACGGTATCTGTACCAATTTATCCGTTTCTACTTTACTCATAATCCACCCCCACAAATAAACCAATCCCATTCCGTTCTACTTCGTGAGGAATGCCTTTAGCTTCAATCTGTAATACACGCCCCTGTAACGGCTTAGTAAAACAAGAACCTTCGGCAATCACATAACAGGTATTTCGTTTTACCGTATCAACGGGTCCATGACTTTGTACAAAGCCACCACGTTTTTTAAGTGTATAATAACCATCTTTAACGATATCTAACTCATCTTCTTGCGGTATAATCGGAGAGATATTCATATAGCAAGTGGCATCGGATCGCGTAAGCAAATGACTAATAGCACGAATATCTGCATACGCGAACTCATCGTCATACACTTCAAATTCATCATCAGCCATTTCAAATTTGCCATACCCAGATGAACGCTTGCCGCCAAGTCCGGATAAAGACAACAGCTTTAGCCACTGATCAAATTCATCCTTTATTTCATTCGATGCAAAACCAACGATAAAATACAAGCCTGCATTCGGTGCAAATACATAACTACCAACGAAATAGGGCTCGCCCTTTTCACTGCGGCGATTAATGCGTTCTACCGTCATCGACAAACCAAAGTTAGGCATTACCAAAGCTGATGCGTCCTTATTCGCTACTTTACCGGTAGCATCACATAATACAGACGCTCTATAATACGTAACCTTTTTCAGCTTTTTTAACTCCGTAGCCTTCTTTTTAGTCTCTTTAAAGCCCGTAATAGTAACCGGTTTTCCCTGTGGCTTAATTGGACGCGGCAAGAAGAATTCCATCTCACCTTGGCCATCATCTTCCCAATAATAGGGAAACAGGCTGGAAAACACTAATTGTTTACTATGAAATAATTCGCGGAATCGTTCTATCTGTGCTTTATCCGACCCCAGTTCGTTACAAAAAGCGCTGTAAAAACTATCAGCACTATATTGCAATCCCACTTTTTCTAAGCTACCGCCATTCGCCGTATCACCAAAGTGCACCGGTCCTAAAAAGCGTAGCGGGTACACATAATAGTTCATAGTCATCCCTACTTTCTAAGGATTTCTTCAATATCGGCTACATCAACAGTAGCATTACCAATTAATTCGGCTGCAAAGCTGTGGAACGAAATACGACCATAACCACGCGAGCCATGACCGCCCAAGTAATCCACTTGTAATAATTTAAAGCCTTCGCGCAAAACGGCTATATCAGCTTTATACTCTTCTTCGTTTTCAATGTTATAAACGAGTTTGAAATTAAATTCCATCCCAGCCGGTACACGTTCAATCTGACGCGGATTAGCTTCACCGGTTAAACGACTAATTACGTTTTCGAACTTAACTTCACCTAAATAGGTATCCGTATCTAATTTGGAGAAAATATCTTTACTTTCTTCTGTGATGAATAAGTCAAAGAACTGCAAGCGTGCCGGACGAGCCGCTTTATCAGCTGTCGAACCAAACAAGCGCTTAAGGATATCGTCATCTTTATCGATTTCATTCAGAATATAGCCATCACAGCGATTTTTAGCTAACAACGTACGCATTTTACCTTTAATCGAGCTACCCGGAATAATCGGATTTTGCGTCAACACATCACGAATAAACGGACTATCCACGGAACCAATAGGTGCAAAGTCGGAACCAGCGCCAATATGCATACCTGTTTCTACTTTTAAAATACCGGTAATTAATACTTTTCCTTTTAAAGCTGCCTGCTGTTTATCCATTATAGTAACCTCCCTAGTAATCTCCGATTAACGTTCTTCCTTCTTCGTAGAATAGTATTTATGGAATGCAATTAACGCTTCCACATACCGGCAAAGCTGCTGAAACTTTTTATAGTCATTACCAACGGATTCAATAAATGTAACAATCCCAGTTCTTTGAATAAAATCTTCTACATATCGATCTCGATCCGTATCACGGCCCGCTTGATATAAAATATTTGTTTTCAACAGTTTAACTTCTAACGCTAACTCTTCAGGCAACTCCGTAAACGTAGAGCCTTTACCAGCAGCCACAACATCTACTTTATTCTTAACAGCTGTTACGGCTGTTAAAAACTTTCTAATCTTAGTCGGATTCAAACCGATTTTATTGTACTTATCCTTCTTAAGATTCTGTATTGCCTTTTCCGCTCTATCAACAATATCTACTTTCGGTTTATTTTCCATAACTACCAGCCCCCTTATGCCTTTTTATCCGTATCTCGTAAGTAGTAAATAATCAAATGAATCGCTGTAAGCAGTTCTTTTCTATCTTTTTCTACACGTACCCATTCGTGAAGTTTCTTTGTAAAGGTATTATAGATATTCATTACCGCATCATATTCTTCTTGCGAACCACGTCGTTGTGGCTGTAAACGCGCTAACGTATATAACAGACGTGCGATATTTAACTTGCCTTCTTCTTTAGTCGCTTGTCGCTGAATATCTTCAATAAGTAACATGAATTTGTATAACATGCTCTTACCAATTGGCAGCTTAGGTTTGCCTCCTATATCCAGTAAATCCCGGAATAAAGCAACTTTTTCATCACACACACCCGTAATGAAGTCTTGCCACTTATGAATGTGATTGCACTGCAACTCTTCACCGTTAGCATTCGTTTCAAAGCCAAACAAGGCCAAGCTATCTTTTTCCGGATTACCTTTAGCTGCACTTTCTAATTGACCCGTCAATTCAGCCATTTTACTAATCGGATATTTCGGCGTAAATAAGGCTAAGCCACCGGAAAGGGTGATTTTACCGCCAGTGAAACGGTCTAAAGCCTTGCGAATATCGACTGCCAGTTCCAATAATTCATTCCAGGCACCAACGATAAATACATCATCACCGCCGGAGTAAATAATATGAACATTACGCTTACCGCCCTCTTTCTTTTGCCAGAAAGAGAACGCCTCTCTTTTGGAGCCATCAGCGCTGTTCATTTCACCAGCGGCCAGCTTGTTAACAGCCACTTTAAAGAACAGCGATAAATCGCGAGACAAATCCGCATAGCGCGTAAAGGTCGCATACTTAAACGGGTCATTGCCGGCATCGCCAATAAAACCACTAATGAAGGCAGCACCAAGATTATCTACGTCCGCGCGGAGCACGCCCAGTCGATTAATGCCCTTGCCGTCTTCGCCGCTTAACGCAGAAAGCTCGGTGAAATCCAGAACCTGGTTGTAGTGATTCTTTGTTACATAATCGGCTAACCAAACGCGCTGACTAACAAGTTCACCGGTAACTGCTTTATTGCGGCCGTAAATGCGGATAATCTCATGGTCTTGCGTGAAATTCTTCGTCAACGCAGCTTCGGAGACTACATATAAATATACGCCATCGCCATAAACAGGCATACGATGTAAACCACTATCTGCGCCTTCATCAGTCGGCTTTGCCACTACAAAACAACTGTCCGAAAGCTTCGCCAAGTCAGAACCCAACTGGAACAAACCACTGCACACCGGGCATGCTTCTCGTTCATCATCGTCGCCATAAGGCTGTAATTCTGCCGTCGACGTATGGCAAATCAAGCATTCGCGGCTCCCCGTTTTCACCTGATTGTATTCACTGGTACCGCTAAACAAATCCTTCAATACAGATTTGCTGTATCTATTAGATTTTTCATGTGCCACTGCTTCACTGACACGGACAAAGCAGTTGCGCTGTTCACTGGAAGTGCGCAAATCCTCAGCCGTACACGTAGCGGCACCCATTGCCAAATACACGCTATTACCAATATGCGTCAACAACCACTGATTAATAGCATGACTCATTCGTTCAATACATTCCTTAGCTTGCTGCGTATTCGGCAACAGCAAATAAAAATGACCGCCACCAACATACAGCACATTAACGCGACTTACGCCCACTTCAGCCAACACTTCATCAATGAGGTGTTCTAGCAAAATTTCCAAGTAAAATGAACGGCCTCGCAAGGACTTGAGTGCCCCTTTAGACGGAATCGTGTAGATAAAATTCTGGATACCCGAGAAGTCCCCGGAGACTAATAAAAAGGCTTCTTTCTTTCTGAAATCAGCCACCTTAGACAAACATTCCGTTTTATAATCCGAAATACCCTGTTCATCAAAATAGTGCGCCATGCAAACGGCAACGGCAGCAGTAATCTTAGAATGCATATACAACGAAATATCGGCCAGTTCAGACTTATTGGTACTAGAAGGAATATAGGCCGTCGTATCTTCATAGAAACGCAAAATTTCATCACAATTCAATTGGTTAATCGTCGCTTGCGAGAAATTATAGCGCAATGTTTCTACAATCTTCTTATATTGATCAGGCGAAGCCTTAATATCACCTTTGGTTGGATAGTTGAATGCACCCGATGCATCTAGGCCACGTAATACATACTGACTGGAATCAGCACTAACGGCGCCTCCAAACGCTGTGAATACTGATTTCAAAGGTAGCTGTGCATCAAATCCCGCATCATCGCCTTCTAAGCTTCTTCTATCAATACCAGACGCAATATTATCTGCTTCATACACGATATATGCCCAATCATCATTAGCAACTGATGATGAGCTTAATCGACTCCCGTGGTGATAATTGACGCAATGCAAAATCTGACGGCTTTCTTCGGTAGTATCTAAATACTGCTTTAAGAACGTCACGCCGGCTGCAGAGTGATTACCTACCGAATGATCAGCACGATATAAAATCTTGCCAATATCATGTAACAGTGCGCCCTTTATCAACGCATCATACTGATTCATCAGCAAACCCCCTTAACTAACTACGAGATACATACACTTAATTACATTATAGAAAACACAACGCATTTGTCATTGAACTACAAGTTCACTCTCCCTCCAATATCTGAACAGCTCCTAACAGTCTATATGATATACATCTCCAAAATAAGCATATACATGCTTACTATATTCAACATAACTACTGAAAACTCCTTTGTTTTGCTCAGTTTTAATCTTGAATTAAATTCAACAGCTATCAATATAACAAAAAGCCCAACGATCAAAAGCATGATAAAACGCCTGTCGTTGGGCTTTTTGTGTTGATTTTTAGACCCCGTACTGGGGATGTAATTTAGAACGTATTGTTATATTTCAATGTATACTAGGAGGTCACATCAGTTTCCGCCCCCGTACTGGGGATGTAATTTAGAACGCATCGTACTTCGTGAAAGAAGAAAGAACATACAAAAACAAGTTTCCGACCCCGTACTGGGGATGTAATTTAGAACAAGTGTTTTATTCTAAAAGGAGGTCATATTATGACTGTTTCCGACCCCGTACTGGGGATGTAATTTAGAACGCTGCAAGAATTGTAGATGACCATGACTTCTGGACGATTGGTTTCCGACCCCGTACTGGGGATGTAATTTAGAACTTATTGAGGTTATAAAGGGTAGACTTGAAAAAGTCTACTGGTTTCCGACCCCGTACTGGGGATGTAATTTAGAACTATTGTTTACAGTCCATAAAAATACCCTTGGTAAAAGTAAAGGTTTCCGACCCCGTACTGGGGATGTAATTTAGAACTACTCTCGCTAATTGTTTTATAGGTCAACTCAAATTGACGTTTCCGACCCCGTACTGGGGATGTAATTTAGAACCTGTTTTATGATATGTTGGTCGTGTAGAAGGGCTTTCAGTTTCCGACCCCGTACTGGGGATGTAATTTAGAACAGCACCCTTTAAAACCCGCATCATTACTGACTCAAATGCACCAAAACCGGCGCTGATAGAAGTTTGATTTACAATATCAATGTTTTCTTTCAAAAACATGCCATAAGTTAAGCATTCATCTATACCGGCGCAGATTGAGCTCTGTAATTTCAAGATTCAAAAAGACTTCCTATGCCATCAGTATATCACAAACACTCATTCCACGCCTATAGTACTGTCATTTCAAAACAAAAACTCCATTTGCCCATCAAAATAGCTTTTCTGCTTCGCTTCTTTCACAACATCCCCTTCTTCCAAGTGCCCAATGAGTAGCGGCGATTTCGGGTCGTGCAGTCTCATGTTTTGCACCACCGTTTGCCAATCGTAGTTCGCGTAGCAGTAACGACAGCCATGACCGCAGGTATTATAAGTACCGATATCGTTACCCAGTAAGCACTCACAGCTTTCGCGAGGCGGCTTCAGTTGTTTGGGTACGATGAGCTTAGCACCGATGGCATCTTCCAAAACGTTTTGGGTCATGCAACCACGGGTGTCGACGCCATAGGGCGCGAGGTCATTGCCTTCGGCACAGGTGCGAATTGTAAGACCATGTCGTTTTCCAATTTCTACGAACGCTTTGCCTATGCGCGCCCGTTCACCAACATTCACAGACCTCACTTCCGGAAAATTTCGCCGCGTCTTTTGATACAAGTCGATAAAGCTAATGACGCAGTGCTTCGTGTAACCTTCTAATACGGAAGCCATGCGCTCAAACTCCGCAATATGGTAGTCTACCGTATATGTTTCGTTAATGAGTATCGGATCGTAGCGCCAATCGACGCAGTTGGGCCCTACCTCATCAGACAACCGCTTAAAGGATTCCATCACCGTATCCTTGTGTGGCACATAAGGCTCAATATCGGTGCCGTACGGCGTTATGGTGACGAACCAAAATTGGCGAAAATGGCTTATTTCACCAAGGCGCGCCAACATCGGCTGGGGATTCTTGGTACAAAAGCAGAGGATGTCCACCACGTCCGGCGACAGCTGATAGCGCTGCACCTGCTCCGGATAATACGGATTGCGCACCAACACATAACCTTCAGCAATGCGATTATAGAACCACTCGTTGAAATAAGCCGGAATATCCGTACGCGAACCAGAATTGATAATCATGGGAACACCTCCTTTCTAAGACTTAGCCGACACCAGCAGCCATTTATACCTCTATTATACCAACACAACAAGCCCCTGCGCCAATACACAGCGCAGGGGCTCAATAGCAGTATGAAGTTATTTTTGTTTTGCTTTCACGTAACGCAAACGACCGCCGGCCAACAGCACGTCGATTTCTTCGTCAGACACGTCTACTTCGCAGTCGAAGCTGGTGCCTTTGGTGAGGTTTTGAACCGTCACTTTGCGTTGCGGCAACTGGGTGCGGAAGTCGTGGATAGCCAGTTCGTCGCCTTGGTCAATGCCATCGTAAGCGGCGCTGTCAGCAAAGCGGAGCGGTACGACGCCGTGGTTAACGAGGTTACCACGATGGATGCGGGCCATGCTCTTGGCTATAACCGCCTTCACGCCTAGGTACATAGGATTAATGGCCGCATGTTCACGAGACGAGCCTTGGCCGTAATTCTCACCACCAACGATGATGCTCTTACCCAATTCCTTCGCACGAGCCGCAAAAGTAGGATCGTAGTTGTGGTAGCAGTACTGGCTCATGAGCGGAATGTTGGAGCGCATGGACGAAAACTCAGCGGACGCCGGCGTAATATCGTCGGTAGTGATGTTATCGCCTGCTTTAAGGCTAACCGTACAGTCCAGCGAATCGGATACGGGGTCAGGAATTGGCAACGGTTTGATGTTAGGACCACGAACGATTTCCACCTTCGCCGCTTCTTCCGGTGGTAACGGTGGCAACAACATAGAATCGTCAATGGGATACCGTGCCGGTTCATGAATCGAATCCAGCAGCACTACATCATCGCCCATGATTTCAGCAGCCGTAGCAAAGGAGCCTTTCACAGCGGTGGCAGCCGCTGTTTCCGGGCTAGCCAAATAAAGCTTAGCCGTCGGGTTACCGCTGCGGCCGGCGAAGTTACGATTCGACGTGCGCACCGCCACGCCGTTGGTAGCCGGTGTCTGGCCGATACCACAGCAAGGGCCACAGGAAATTTCGAGGAAACGCACACCGGCGTCGAGGAGCATTTCAATGTAACCATCGCGCAAAAGCTGCTTGTAAGTTTGGCGCGTTGCTACACCGCACACACAGCTTACATTATCATTGACATGACGGCCTTTGAGCACCAGCGCTGCCTTCGCGATGTCGCCATAACTGCCATTCGTGCAGCTACCGATGAACACCTGCTGCACCGGCGTGGTCGGTAATTCGCTAACCGGATGCACATTGTCCGGCTGATTCGGGCACGCCATCAGCGGTTCTAATTTGCTAAGGTCAATAGACTCTGTTTCGTCATAGGAGCAACCTTCGTCAGGCAACCACGGCGTGTAGTCCTCACCGCGACCTTGAGCTTCTAGGAACTGGCGCACTACATCGTCCGCCGGGAATACCGACGTAGTAGCACCCATTTCGGCGCCCATATTGGCAATCGTTTCGCGTTCCATAACGTCCAACGTATCAACGCCGGGACCGGTGTATTCAAAAATACAGCCCAAGCCGCCTTTAACGCCATGACGGCGCAACATTTCAAGCACTACATCCTTCGCCGCAACACCGGGCTTCAAAGAACCGGTGAGTTGCACGTTAATCACCTTCGGCATCGAAATGCGTAGCGGCTGACCGGCCATGACCATGGCCGCATCCATACCGCCACCACCGATGGCGAGCATGCCGATAGCCCCTCCGGACGGCGTGTGGCTGTCTGTGCCGAGGCTCATTTTACCAGGTTTACCAAAGCGAGCCAAATGAACGGAGTGCATGATGCCGTTCCCAGGCCGCGACAGCCAAATGCCGTAGTGCTGCGCCAAGGTCTGCAAGAAAATGTGGTCGTCCGGCGTCTTGCTATCCATGTAGAGCAAATTGTGATCCAAATAGCTAACGGACACCTCGGTCTGGACCCGCGGAATGCCGACGCCTTCAAAAGCGAGGTACGACATAACCGCGTTGATATCGTGCGTCAACGTCTGGTCCACCTTCAGCGTAATATCCGTGCCCGGTGCCACGAAGCTAGCGCCCTTATCTAAAGCAGGTGCCAACAAATGGGCCCCAATTAATTTCTGCGTTAAATTCAAAGCTGTCATTCTATCGCAACCTTTCCTTGTCTAGTTTACCAGACTTGAAATACGTTTGCACCGCCGGTGCCATTAAACTTTCGTAATCCCTGTTTCCTGTGAAATCAAATGCCGCCACCCGCGCTTTGCGTTCTTCATCCTTCGCATCCTTGCGGCCTGCCGAAACCTGCGCCGTCATGAGCTGTTCTTTAGGGATAACCAACACGCCATCTTCATCGGCGATGAGATAATCATCTAGGCGAATCGTGGTGCCTGCAATGTTGATGGGACTCCCTACCTGACCGGCTTCCTTCTTGGAGCCTGCATTGGGACGGAACCCACGGCCCCACACGGGAATGGGCACTTCATCTAAGCCCTTCTTGTCGCGCACATAGCCATCGATAACGATACCCTTGCAACCGCGACGATAGGCCGTAAACGCCTGAATATCGCCAATAAAGGAGCACGCTTCATAAAACGGCGTTCCTGTCGACACCACCATAATGCGGCCGTTTATTTCAGAATACGTGGCCACGTGTACAAATAGCGTACTGCCTTCTAAGGCTTCCACAGGAAGAACCGGACCTTCTAAGCGTTCTTCCTTCGCCGCTAGGTTAAGAGGCTGCAAACCGCCTAAGGTCTGGCCATTTTCATAACCCATAGCCACTAGCGCATCGGCTAATGCCGTTAAACTTGTATCTATCATACGCTTCTAACCTCTATAACTGTATGGACTGCACAGTTCTGTGCTTCCTACAATCTCTTTATACAAACAAGCGATATACACCGCATATAGCCAACAAGGCTAAGATAACCAAGGTAATCACCGACCAAACCAACAACGACAAGAATACGTGATTGTTCTTTGCCGTACTGGTGGTCACTTTATTAGCCTCAGCCGCTACAGCAGCACTCTGCTTTTCTGCCATAATCGTGGCCAAGATCAACGCCCCTGTAGTCGAGAACGGGCTCACACCGGTAAAGGTACCGCCGATAACAACGAGCGACGCTAACTCAACGGGCGAAACAGAACCGCCCACCATGTTTGCTACTTCGCCGACAACCGGGATTAACGTAGGGAATACAACGCCAAGACCGGACGAGAACCACGACATAATGCCGCCCGTTAAGCCCATAACCATAGACGCCGTATACTCATTCATGAGTAAGGACAACACAGAGGATATAAGCTTAATGCCGCCGGTAACAACCACTAATTTCATGAGCATGCCAACGCCGCACACCATGATGAGCACGCCCCACGGCACGCCTTTAATGGCCTTCGCTTCATCGCCAGCGCCAAAGGCTAAGAGCACCGCAGCGGCCACAAAGGACACGAGACCTACATTGCACTTAAACACGACAACTAAGAGTACAACCGCTACCAATGCCAAGAACGAAAACCACTGCATTTTAGAAAACGCAGGGAGCAAACGGCACTTGTGGGTTGTTATTTCAGAAGCATCACTGCTCGAAACCTCGGTGCCGTCAGTCGCCAACGACGGATTCGCTGTCACCTTATAGCCCTTGTAATACACGAACGCCACAATGGCGCACACAATGCCCGTCAGCGTTTGGTTGATGATAAGCGCAGTGTCCAGCGGCGCCGTCACCCCGGCCATATTGATGAGCTCGCGCACCAGAATGCCTTCCGGCGTAATGGGACTCATGCGACCGGCAAACACGCCGAAGTCGGCGATTAAAGCCAGCATCAACGGGTTAAAACCGCGGGCCCGGGCCACCGGAATGGCGAAGGCGGGCATAATAGCCAGCATGGGAATCGCGCCAGGACCGATAGCGGTCAGCACATAGCCAACCACGAAGATAGTCACCGGCAAGAGCCACGCCTTGCTGCCGATGAGCTGCACGATGTGGCTCGACAACAGCTTAATGGTACCGTTTTCATTGAGCACACTGAAGAGAAATGTAACACCCATCAGGGTTACAAACAAACTGGCATCAAAGCCACTTAAAATCTGTTTATCCGGCATGAGCAACAGGCGCCCCAACAAGAAAGCACAGCCCATGGAAATAATACCAACGTTCATTTTGCGCCAAAAGCCTAGGGCGATGGCGCCACCAAGAAATACAATTGAAGTTACTGCCATGTCCATCCTTACTATCTCCTCTCTGCGCTACGTAAGGTTTTTGGTAGCAAACACAACGCCTGTAGGGCTCTTCACCGGAATGGTGCGGCCCGTAAACACCGGCTCGCCCGTTTCCGGATTGCAATCGAAAATGCGAATCGTATCACTGTCTTCATTGGCCACTAAAAGCTCGCCTGTAGGCATCCACGTAAAGAAGCGCGGCGTAAGGCCTAAGCACGGCACCCAGCCCATGCAGGTAAGGTAACCGGTCTGTTCATTGATGCGATACCACGCAATGCTCTCGTGAATGCGGTTCGTCACATACAAAAACGGCTTCGTCGGGTGGATCAAAACGGCGCTGGCCTGCCCTTGACCGGTATAGGTTTCCGGCAATGACGGCACGATTTGCCGTGCCTCTAACGTGCCCGTCGCTTCGTCGAATTCATAGAACGTAACGCTGTTGCCCTTTTCGTTAATGCCATAGACGCGGCGATTGTCCGTCGCTACTGCTACGTGGCGCGGTTCAAAGTACGTACGCGCATCAATATGGCTCTTCATGGTGAAATGACCCGTCTCACTGCTAAACCCGATAACGTAAATTCGTTCATAGCCCACACCACGTCCCTGGGTAGGCACAAATAAATAGCGACCGGTCTTGTCCCATTCACACTGATGCGCATGGGATACACCCTTCGGCGGTTCACCGTTCTTACCGGGCACACCTTCGAGGTGAATCACGTCCACAACGTCGCCTAAGGAACCGTCTTTGGCGATTTCATACACCGAAATCCCTTCGCCGCGCGCATTGCGCGCCTTTGTCGTTCGACATGCTGTATACGCAAACATACTACTTACCTCTCCATAATCTAAAACCTATTTACTGAGCAAAAGCGCTTCGGATCCACTGGCCTTTGCCTACGTTCATATGCGTTAATCGCATCGCTCTATCTGTTTTAATCATACTATATATGAGTTACTTGCGGATAATATTATATTATGATTCACTGATAATATTTTGTTATCAGAAACACGAGCGTAAGTTTCTATGTTCTCCTCATGAAAATGTGCTATAGTAAATATATATCTAAGAATATCGAACTCAGCTTAGCGTGCTGAGGAGGCTAGTTATTTCACAGGAAGTGCGGCAAAACCGCACGATTCCTGCTGTTGTTACAAGGAGGTTGCTATGACCAGAGAAGAGTTTTTGACCAAATATGCTGTGGATCGGCGCGGCACGGATTCCGTAAAATGGGATAAGGTGGGCAAAATCTATGGTAATCCAGACGCGACGCCTATGTTTATTGCCGATATGGATTTCAGTATTCCCGAAACGGTGCAGCAGGCCATCAAGGACCGCGTAACGGACGGCGCTTTTGGCTACACGGTAGTGGGCGCTCACTATTACGAAGCGCTGGCACTGTGGCTGGAAGAACGTCACAATTACACTATCGACACGACGTGGGTACGCGTAACCACCGGTGTCGTTAACGCCATTTACCGCGCGCTCTATGCGCTGACACAGCCCGGCGACAGCGTGATGATTCTCACGCCGGTGTACCCGCCGTTCCACTTCGCCGTGAAAGACACGGAGCGCCGCTTGGTGCAGTGCGATTTATTCCGCGATGGCGATTATCGCTACCACATCGACTTTGAATGCGTGACCGCCGCCATCGAAGAACACAACGTGAAGGCTATCGTGTTCTGCAATCCGCACAATCCGGTGGGCCGTGTTTGGACCGAAGCTGAAATGAACCGCCTCTTCCAGATTTGCGCCGACCATGATGTGCTCATCATCAGCGATGAAATTCACCAGGACATTATCCTTGGCGACACACCGTTTACGCCGGCCTTAACCGTTGGCGACGGCCAGTTCCAGGACCGCCTCATCGTCCTCGGTGCGGCTACGAAGACGTTCAACTTAGCGTCGCTGCCCATGTCGCACGTCATCATTCCGAACCAGGAATTGCGCCGTGCTTACGACGTTCAGGTCAATAAAATGGACCACTGCGAACCGTCCGTGTTGAGCATGATTGCCACGGAAATGGCGTACCGCATTGGTGCCGAATGGCTCGATGCCTTGCTTGATGTGATTCGTGAAAATGACCGCTTATTCCGCACGACCTTGTTGGAAAAGGCGCCGAAGCTGGCCATTTCGCCACTAGAAGGTACCTACCTTACTTGGGTCGATTTCGCCGCTTACGTAGCGCCGGCCGATTTGAAGGCGTTCCTCGTAGAAACGTGCAACGTAGCACCGAACTGGGGCGAAACCTTTGCCCGCAACTGCCGCACCTTCGCTCGCTTCAACCTAGCCACTACGCCGGAAAACGTAGTCGCCGTAGCAGAACGCATTGGCGATGCACTGCAGAAACTTCAAAAATAAAATAAACGCAAACAGCCCCACACCAGCAATCACTGATGTGGGGCTTTGTTGTATATTACTTTGTCAGCGCGCGCACTACAGATGCAAGCGCTAGTGATAGCACAAACGGCTTAGAGGCTGTTCGTTTCACCTAAGTAGCGTTTGGCTTCGCAGTAGTTAACCATGCCTTCCACGACTTTCTTCGCCGCGCGCATAGCGAGCACTACGGTAGCCGGTTTATGCACTACGTCACCGCCGGCAAATACGCCGGGACGACTTGTCATGCCGTACGGCATTTCACGAGTAATGATGTAGCCATCTTCGTTGAGCTCGATGTTATTGCCAGGGCCGCTGAGCTTCGTGTTCGGCTTGTGACCGATAGCGATGATAATCTTGTTCGCCGGGATGACAAATTCTTCGCCGGTCGGCGTCATCTTGCCGTTTTCGTCCACGTCCTGACGTTCGCAGCGCAGACCTGTTACCGCATTGCCTTCGCCTTCCACAGCCTTCGGTGCGGAGTAGAATTTGAAATCAACCCCTTCTTCCTTGGCTTCTTCGTATTCAGACTTCAAAGCACTCATGTTGGCTTCGCCGCGACGGTACGCTACCGTAACAGACGCAGCGCCTAAGCGCACGCACGTGCGAGCGGCGTCCATAGCCACGTTACCGGCGCCGATAACCACTACATTGTCACCTTTCTTCACGTGGATATTGTCTTCAGAGCCGGTGCCGTTCTGCAAATGCTGCACCGCCATCAACAATTCCATAGCCTGGAACACATCGTCCTTGTCATCGCCGGGCATCGGCAATTCCATCGGCACGTGAGTACCAATAGCGATGAAAATGGCGTCGTAGCCTTCATTCATCAGGTCATCGATGTTGCGATCCGGACCGATGAAGGTATTACACTCGAATTTTACGCCCAGTACTTCCAGGCGTTTTATTTCACGGCGCACAACGTCCTTACTCAAGCGGAACGACGGAATGCCGTAGAGCAAAATGCCGCCCGGTTCGTCCAAACGTTCAAAAACAGTCACTTCGTAACCTAAGCGCGCCATGTCGCCGGCAACGGTCAAACCAGCCGGGCCGGAGCCGATAACGGCAATCTTGCCTTGGTCTTTGATGATATATTTCTGCTTGCGCAGTGCGTATTTACTTTCAAAATCAGCGGCGAAACGTTCCAACTTACCAATATTAATCGGCTTGTTTGCACGATTCAAGATGCAGTGACCTTCGCACTGCTTTTCGCGCGGGCACACGCGGCCACACACGGCCGGCAAATTGCTCTTTTCGCCGATAATATCGTTAGCTTCGCCAAAATTCCCTTGCGCCATCGCATGGATGAAACGGGGAATTTCATTTTCAATAGGGCAGCCGGTTCGGCACAACGGCTTTGCACAATTAAGGCAACGCTTCGCTTCTGCCAACGCCTCTTCTAATGTATAATCTGCGTCACCATGCACCGGTGTCGGCACTTTGACGCTTTTAGTTTCATCCGATACTGCCATAATAAACCTCCTCTGCCCGCCCCAAGCGGTCTATACCTTCTGTAAATTGCCTGTTTGTACATTGTAACACGACATGCGTATTATAGCATAGTACATTTTCGCACAATTCATGATTCATCCCATATAAAATTCTGTTCTCAATATAACACATTCTATAGCATAAAAACAATGTAACAGGTAACAAATGACAAAATTCTTTCATCACCTAACCACGCATTACATGATAAGTGACGTTACGCAAAATAGCGACCGAGCCGGAAACTCAGTCGCTATTTTTATAGTACATTCTTAGTGGCCAAATTGGACCTGTTATTTCTATTTCTTATCCAGTAACACTACGTTCTGCGGCGGGTTCGCCAAGATAGCACCTTTAATAGCGTGCGGCACGTAGAGTTCTTCTAAGTACTTCACGTCATCGGCAGTAAGGTTTACGTCTAACGCGCCAATAGCATCATCTAAGTACGATGGTTTCGTTGCGCCGATGATAGGCGACGCTACGCCTTTTGTCCACTGCCAAGCTAAGGCAATTTCAGACATCTTCACACCATATTTTTCCGTCAAATCGTGAACCCGTTTTACGACGGCCATATCTTCCTCTTCCGTCGCATCATACTTGCCGCGCAGCACACGGTCCGTTTCACGGCGGAGCGAGTCGTACATCCACGTAGGACGGCTCAAATGGCCACCAGCCAGCGGGCTATACGGCATCAGGGCTACATCAAACTGACGGCAGATAGGCATCATTTCACGTTCGTCTTCTCGGTAAATAAGATTGTAGTGGTTTTCCATAGCCGTGAACGGCGTCCAGCCATTCTGCTGGGCCACAATCTGCATGTTATGGAACTGGTAACCATACATAGCCGACGCACCGAGAGCGCGCACCTTGCCGGCCTTCACGAGGCCATGCAGTGCTTCCATGGTTTCCTCGATAGGCGTGTCGTAGTCGAAGCGATGAATAATGTACACGTCCAGGTAATCCGTGCCCAAACGCTGCAACGTGCCGTCGATTTCGCGGTCGATAGCCTTCTTAGACAAGCGGCCTTCGTTGAAATAAACCTTCGATGCGATGACGACTTTATCGCGGGTGGTTAGCTTCTTCAAAGCCTGGCCAAGATACTCTTCACTGGTACCTTCGGAATAGCAGTTCGCCGTGTCAAAGAAGTTAAATCCTAAATCTAGCGCATGCGCCACCAACGCTTCCGTCGCCTTTTCATCTAGCGTCCAATCGTGCATCGTGCCGGACTTGCCGAAACTCATGCAGCCAACGCACAGCGCGGAAACCTCGATGCCACTGTGGCCTAACGTTGTGTATTTCATAGTACAACTCCTTTCCTAGAAATCTCTCTTAGAATATCTCTTAGGAGATATATACTACATGATAAGGCCTTTCTCCTTTACAACACACACAAAAATGCTCATACGGCCAGGTCTCACCTAGCTGTATGAGCATTTTATTATGTCTATTTAATTGGCCACTTTGAGGCTATTGGCCCAATCGGCTTCAGCCTTAAGTGCGGTCAGCACCACCATAGCATTGGCCTTTAGTTGCCCTACGAAGGCATCCTTATCGAAGTGCACCGGGACGTACGTGAGCATGGGGTTATTACGGCCAATGCAGCTCATGGAGAACGCACTCATGATGGTCACAATCGCTGCGTAGAGCCGCACGTCCATTAAGTCATAGCCTAAGTATTCACTAAAAAGACGCGTAATCAAATTAAACTTAAGCACTGCTTGGTCCACCAAGGTGTCGAATAACGGCGACGGCGTCAGGATTTCCCGAATCCACACTGGCACGTACCACGTATCGCTATACACTGCCGTATGGATAAACGTGCTAATAAACGACTCCACCTTGGTACGGGGTGTCATTTCAGTATTGGCCAGCAACCCTTCTAGGTCCGTAATGGTGATAATGTGCTGATGCACCTCTGCAATGACCGCCTGGTACAGGCCGTCGCGGCTACCGAAGTGGTAGTTAATAGCGGCTAGGTTCACACCGGCTTCGAGGCAAATACTCTTGCTCGTCGTCTTATCGTAGCCATTCTGGGCAAAGAGGCGACCGGCGCAATCGATGATGCGCTGTCTCGTTTCACGGCCATCGTCACGGGCGGTGGTCGCCGTCGGCGCTATCGTGGGGATAGAGCTTTTTATTTCAGAAGATTTCATATACAGTGCGCCTCCTAAGAAAGTTTATTGCGGAACAGCCAAGCCGCTAAGGGCAAGGTGATGGCCGCTACGATGAGCATGGGGATGTAGGTGTCGATGATGAGCCCGAAGCCCGCCCCTTCCAGGTAGATGCGGCGGATGGCTTCAACGGCGAAGCGCATCGGGTTGATGTACGTGGCGTACTGCATGATGGTGGGCATCGTGCTAATGGGCGTGGTCATACCGGACAGAAGTATCATCGGCAGGAGCAGCGAGAAGGAATACACCATAACTTGCTGCATGATAGACGACACGGCGGACACGGACAGGCCAATGCCGATGACGGACAGGAGGAACACCAAAAGCGTCACGTAGAGCACGATGATCGACCCTACCATGGGCACGTGGAACCACAGCGTGGCTAGGGCGAGCATGATGGTGCCGTGCGTTAAGCCAACGAGGAGCGGCAGCCCCGCCTTGCCGATGAGGATTTCCAGCGGTTCCAGCGGCGTTACTAAAAGCTGGTCGAAGGTCCCATTTTCTCGTTCACGAGCAACGGATAGGCCGGCCAAGATCATAACCTGCGTCAACGCCAGCATAGGCATCATGGACGGCAGGAACATCCACTGCGTGATGAGATTTGGATTATACCATATGCGCGTGTCCACGTTGATGAGCGGCTCGCGACCATTCAGCTGTTGCTGATACATGCCGGCCACGGACGCCACATAGCTTTGGATAAGACCGGACGTAACGGGGTTACGACCATCGGTGATGACTTGCACGTCCGCCTTCTTCTGGTTCACCAGATTATCGGCAAAATCCGAGTTGACCGTGATAACCGCCATGGCCTCCCCGTCGTCGATAGCCGACGCAATCTGCGACGTGCTCTGCAGTGTCACCACGCGTTTGAAAATACCGGTGCCGTCCAGCTTGGCGTAAAAATCCTCGGAGTACTGACTGTGACTCATATCCAGCGCCGCATAGGGGATGCTGTTCAGGTTAAACGTCGCCGTGTAGCCGAATAAAACGCCTTGCAAAAACACCGGAATGATAAGCACAATGCGGCTTCGCGGGTCCTTTAGCGTGACCAATATTTCTTTTTTCAGAAGCCATAAAATGGCATACAATTTAGCGCGTAGCGTATCCATGGCATCAGATCCTTTTCTTGGTAACACGAACGGACATAGTTAAGAAAAACAGCGCATAACCGGCGAGGAGCGCGCAATCGCGAGTGACGATGTAGTAGTTATTGCCCGCTAGGAGCAGCGTCTTGATGAGCTCCATATAGTATGTGCCGGGCAAGAGCTGACCTACAAAGCGCACCGCCGTCGGCACACTGTGAAGGTCGAATACGAAGCCGGTAAGCATAACCGTCGGCAGCAAACTAGCGAGGAGCGCCACCTGACAGGCGAGGAACTGGTTCTTCGTGATAGACGAAATGGTAAGCCCCATGCCGATGGCCACCAAAATGTACTCCATGGACGCAAAGAGAAGCAGTAAGAATGAGCCTTTTACGGGCACATCGTAGCCGAATACGGCGATAGCTAAGCAAAAGAGAAAGCCTAAAAGCGCGATGACAAAGTACGGGATTATCTTTGAAATAACAATCTCGATGGGCCGCACCGGTGTGGCGAATAGCGCTTCCAGCGTGCCGCGTTCCCATTCGCGGGCCATAACTAGCGACGTTAAGAACACACCTACCAAAGTGATGACGATAACAATCAAGCCCGGTATGAACATGTACGCACTGGAGTTAGCGTCATTGAACCACTGCCGCGTCACCACGTTGATGGTCACCGGCGTTTGGCCGCGCAAATACTGACTGCCGTGCGCCGCCTGCCACTGGGCAATGCCCGCTTCAATATAGTTCTGGGCGCTAGTAGCAATGGTGGAGTTAACGCCGTACACGATAACCTGGATATCCGCCGAGCCACGCCGTAGGTTTGATGTGAAATCAGAGGGGATGCGCACTATGGCATCGGCATTGCGGTCATCAATCTGATGGACCGCCTCGGCCATCGAGGTCATGTAGCTAGGCGTGAAATATTCCGAGCCATTGAGGAATGACACCACGTCCGTCGCGGTTGGCGACATATCTTCTAGGACCACGGCAACCTTGACGTTCTTTACGTCCATGCTCATGCCGGAACCGATGAGGATGATGAGCATCAACGGCAACACAATACCGATGAGGAACGTACTATAATCGCGGCTAATCTGGTAAAACTCCTTGCGAATTAACGCGAGTAAACGATTCAGATTCAACATTATGCGCCGTCACCTCCTCGCTGTGTACTCGTAGCCCCGCTGTTGGTAGCCGTCGCCATAGCGGCTTGCTCCTTCGCGGCGCGCTGTGCCTCAACAATATGGATAAACGCTTCATTCATGGTGGCTGCATTGCCGCCTTGCGCGCGGATTTCCGCCGGTGTGCCAATAGCAATCATGCGGCCCTGGTCCTGTATCATAATGCGGTCGCAGTACTCCGCTTCTTCCATGAAGTGCGTCGTAATAATAATCGTGGTTCCTCGATTGGCCAAATCGGTAATCTGTGCCAATAAGCGGCGTCGCGCCGTCGGATCGATACCACTGGTCGGTTCGTCGAGAAACAAAATGGCTGGCTTCTGCAATAACGCCGCTGCCATAGACAGTCGCTGCTTGTAGCCTAAAGGGAGCGTAGCCGCCACGGTGTCTTCTTTATCTTCTAAGCTAAACTGAGCCAGTACTTCTTGGATGCGTTGCTTAATTTCTTGCTTCGACAAGCCATAAATACCGCCAAAGAACTCCAGGTTTTCCCGCACTGTCAGCGTGCCGTACAGGGAAAACTTTTGTGCCACATAGCCGATGATACGTCGCGCCTGGGCGTTGGCCGTACGCAAATTGTACCCGGCCACCGACAAGTGCCCCGACGTAGGCGGCAATAAGCCACACAGCATGCGGAAGGTGGTGGTTTTACCGGCGCCGTTCGGCCCTAAGAGGCCAAAAATCTCGCCCTTATGAACCTGGAACGACGTTTTGTCCACCGCTGTAAAATCACCAAACTTGCGCACCAGCTCTTTCACTTCAATGTGAAGTTCATCGGACACGCGGCGATGCCCTGTCGACTCCGGCGGCTCCAAAGTGAACCACTTGCCATGCTCGGAGCTTAACACTTCGCCCGGCGTCCCTGAAATCAAATGCTTCCCTTCGTGTATCATATGAACAGTGTCACAATGAACGGCTTCTTCAACGTAGCCTGTATTAACCAATACGGTGAGCTTGTCTTCCTTCACCATTTCCAGGATGATGGCCCACAGCTCGCGCCGCGACAACGGGTCAACACCGACGGATGGTTCATCCAAGATGAGCAAGTCCGGAATGCGAATCAACGTGCACACCAGCGCTAGTTTCTGCTTCATACCGCCGGACAATTTGCCCGCCAACCGGTTCGTAAAGGGCGCCATGCCTGTCATTTCAAAGAGCTTCTTGGCCCGCTCGCTGCGATACGGTTCCTCTACATGATGCAAATCCGCATAGACGTTGAGGTTTTCCATTACCGTCAAATCCTCGTACAGCCCAAACTTCTGGGGCATGTATGCAATGTGAGCCTGCACGTAATCCGAGTCGGTCACCACATCGTGGCCCAGCACCTCGATAGTCCCTTCGTCAGGGGCCATCAAGCCGCACAACAAGCGCACAAAGGTGGTCTTGCCGGCGCCATCCGGTCCGATGAGCGCCGTAATGGAACCGCGCGCCACCGTCAGCGAGAAATCATTGAGCGCCACCACGGTTTGCTTGGCTTTCTTGTCGTAAAACCGCTTCACCACGTTTTGGGCGTTTACAACATAGTCGGTAGTCATCGAACCACCTCCTTAGAACGTCACCGTAGCCGGCATGCCCATGCGCAATACGTTCTGCGGGTCGTCCACGTAAATGCGCACTTCATAGACCAAGGACGTGCGAAGTTCCGGCGTCTGCACCGACTTCGGCGTGAATTCAGCCGTCGATGAAATGAACCCCACCTGGCCATGTAAGGCTTCCTTCAGGCCATCCACGGTAATGGTAGCCGCTTCGCCTTCGTGAATCTGCGTCAGCTTGTCTTCCGGAATATAGGCCCGAATCCACTTGCGCGAATCAGGACTTAACATGAATACCGGTGCAGACGGCGACGCCATATCGCCGACTTCCAAGAGGCGCGAACGGATAATGCCATCCTGCGGTGCGACAAGCGTTGCCTGCTGCAGCTGATACTGATAGAGCGCCAACTGTTCATCAAGGGCCTGCAACGCCGCTTCCTGCGCCGCTATATCTTCAGAGCGCGAACCGGCCAACGCTAACTGATACTTAGCGCGGGCATCATTTTCGGCAGCTGCGGCCGTATTGTACGCCGTTGCTGCATTATCGGCTTCTTGCTTACTAATCGCATCGGCCTGCAACAACGCCTGCATACGCTGATTCGTCGTATTAGCGTTACGCGCCGTTGCTTCCGCCTGGCTCAATGCGGCTCGTGCCGACTCGATTTCTTCCGGTCGATTGCCGGCTTTCGCCTTATCTAACACAGCCTGCTGCTGCAAAATCTGCGCCTTCACCTTCGCAATATTTAACTGCAAAGGCCGCGTATCTAACGTCGCCAATACCTGACCTTTCTTAACCGCATCACCTTCCTGAACGTTGATGGCATTAATGCGTTCCGACGCGTTAAACGCCAACGCTACCTGGCGCGTCGTCACATTGCCGTACAACACCAACGGTTGCGGACGATGTGAATACCAATAATAATAACAGCCGGCGATAACCGCCACTATAAGCGCTATCAGTAGCGCGATCTTCTTTCGAGACACAGACTTACTGTTCATAATGGGAGCCCCCTTTCCTTAGTTTTATTTTATCAAATTCAAATTTAAATTACAATTTGTAGCAATTCTTTCTCAAAATTTTTCGTCCGGGGTCTTGACTTGGAGTTAACTACAGGGTTTAAGGTGTAACCAAGAATACAACAAGTGCTGTAACACAAGAGAAGGAAGGGACTCCTATGACAACCAAACAGATAAAATTCCGTGCCGGCTCCCAGGAATGGACCGCTACGTTAGAAGATAATGCCACCACCCGTGCACTCATCAAAAAGCTTCCTATGACCATCACCATGGACAACCTATATAGCCGCGAAATGTGCTATCGCATGGGCGCCGGCGCCTTACCGACAGACAAACTGCGTTCCGATCGCTACGAAGTGGGCGACGTCATCTACTGGCCACCACGGGGTAGCTTCGTAATCCTCTACAAACAAAACGGCGAACAGTTTGAACGCGCTCAAATTGGCCACATTGAAGGCTCCGTCGCCGACTTCGGCAATATGGACTCTGTTCAAATCACCGTTAAAGCCGTTAAATAGCACCAACTATTCCAAAGGATGGTGTGCCTATGAATCAATCAACTTCTCATACTAAGAAACGAAACGTTGTCCTCTACCTGATGCTCTTAGTGATGACCATTATTTGCATTGGTTGCAAACCGGACAACGGTGAGGCAAGTACTATGAATACAACAACACAGGCCGGCTCCATGGCCGGCAAAAAAGTAGCCATCGTCTACTACAGCTGGAGCGGTCACACCAAAGCAGTGGCCAACAAAATCCACGCCCGCACCGGTGGCGACATGTTTCTCTTGACGCCGGCGGACCCGTATCCGACGACCCATGACCCGGCATCTGAGCGCGCCGGCCAAGAACGCCGTGATAACGCCCGCCCGGTCCTTAAAAACATTCCGGATATGAAGTCCTATGACGTCATCTTCCTGGGTTATCCAATTTGGTGGTATTCCCATCCAATGTTCATCGACACCTTCGTCGAATCCCAGGATTTATCCGGTAAAATTATCATCCCCTTCGCCACCTCCGGCGGTTCGGATATTCGCGACAGCGTTGCCGAATTACAGCAGCTCTTACCGAAAAGCCAATTTGGCAAAAGCTTAATCCTACAAAATCCAAATAACGATAAGAAAATACAAGATTGGTTAACCGAGAATGGCTGGTGATACGTATTGGCACCGTCATCGGCAGTAAAATGGCCGGCTTCTTACCTATACGAAAAGCACAGCTAATTGGCATAACACTGTTTGCTATTGCTGTAGTTGCCATGTTGGGGGCCCTTTATTTCAGAAGTGTACCCATCTTCCTCATCATCACGGCCCTCATGGGCATCTGTTGGGGCCTTGCCTACACGAGTAGCATGGAAAGCATTCTGGAACACATCACCACCGACGAACGAGCCGGCGTGCTATCGCTTATCTTCGTCATCTCCTACGGTGGCGCTGCGCTTCCCAGTATCGCTATCGGCAAGGTACTAGGCGCGCAATCACTGCTGGCCATTACCGCTAAATACGCCATACTCATCGGTATCCTGTGGATTGCGCTAGTCATATACTTACTGCTGAAGAAAACGATATAATGTCAGCTTGACTATATTAGCCGTTATACTTACAATGAAGGAAAGAGATAGCCGCACGTTGGGAATCGTCGAGGCTCGTCTCCAAAGCTTAGCAAGTCAGAAAAAAGGCCTTTCCAATTTGGAAGGGCCTTTTTTCATTGCTAAAATTATCTAGGTTTTACAACGCCGCTACTTCAGCAACCGCTTTAATAAACGCTTCCATTTCTTCAATGGTATGAACGTGTAACGGCGAGACACGAACGACGCCTTTGCTTTCTTTGTCAAAGACTTCGATCATGCGCTTAGAGTAGATGCTGTCCGCCATGCGTTCAAAGACAACGAAACCGCGTTCGTCCAGTTCTTTAGCCGCCTGGTCAGCGGGCATATTATCAAATTCAATGCTGAAGATTAAGTCCCGTTTGTTTAAATCCCCGCTGTCCATCTGCACTTTTACGCCTGGTGTGTTACGTAAGCCTTCAATATTATCGGTACCATTCAATACAACGTCTAGCAACTTGCGTTCATGGTCCGCAATGCGTTTCATACCGTATTCAAACAATTTACGACGATTTGTTTCTTCGCTATCTAAGAACTGACCCAGTTCACAAACATAGTCAACAACAGCGGAAATAGCCGCAAAATGTGCCGGTGACGGACTGCCTAACTCCCAGTTATTTTCAGGAGAACCTAACAATCGATTATGTGCTAACTTAGCCACTCGTTCCGACACATAAGCGAGGCCCAAGCCGCGAATACCAAAGAACTTATACGGTGCGTAGTTCATCACATCGACGCCCCACGCTTCCGGATCAAGGCTCGCGTGCGGTGCATGCTGTACGGCATCACAAATGATAAAAATGTCCGGATTGATAGCACGAGCTCGGCGACAGATTTCTTTAATGTCATAAATCTGACCAGAAATGTTAGATGCTGCCATGCAAGAAAGTATTGCCGTATCTTTATCTACCAGTGCCATAACCGTATCTGGCGTTACGATGCCCTTTGCTGGGTCAATGGAGGCAACGCGGAATTCACGGCCATATTTTTCGGCGCAAAGCTGCATGGCATCAAAGGCGGACGGATGTTCCAGCACACTGGTAACACAGTTCGTGCCTACAGCATGTTCACCAACAATGCTGGCTACCTCCATCATGGCCAGCGACGCTGTATACGTCGGATACACACTGCCTTTTTTAGCATTGAAGATGACTTCTTTAATATCCTTACGGCCTCGTTCTTCTGCCGCTAACATCTCTAACGCCACTTTGTTGGAATGCTCCGAAGCATCCGGCATTTTACTATAGTAATGGAAAATATCTTCTGCCGCAGCTAACCGCAACGAGCCGCCGGCATTATCTAAAAACACGCGGGGATTGCCATGATAATCTTCCGCCACGTAATAAAACTTATCGCGAATCGTCTTCAATTCTTCCTTAGTAAACATTTGCCGTCAACTCCTCACGAGATTGTCATTTCAGTCAATCGATGCACCATCCGCCAATTCCTGGAAGCCTTCCTTCAAGCGTTTGCAGCCTTCCTTGATATCTTCTAGGCTACTAGCAAAGGACAAGCGGATATAATCGCCACCATAGTTACCAAACACGGAGCCGTACACTACAGCGACGTGTTTTTTCATGAGCATGTACTTGATAATGTCCGTATCGCTCACCGGCAGCTTGGAAATGTTGAATAGGATGTAGAACGTGCCATGAGGCTTGATGCAATGTACATTCGGGTCATCTTTGAAATAATCCACAATGTAGTCGCGGCGACGTTTGTACTCGGCCACCATGTCCTCGACTTCCGTGGTTTCATTCTTCAGGGCAATAATGCCGGCCTGCTGCACAAAGGATGGTGCACAGGTGACGTTATTTTGGTGGAGGCGGTTAACAAGGCCCACCCATTCTTCGGGCCCGGCCATATAGCCTAAACGCCAACCGGTCATGGCGTAAGACTTCGAGAAACCGTTCAATACAATAGTCCGTTCTTCCATATCCGGCAACGACGCAATGGAGACGTGCTCGCCTTCATAGATTAAGCGTTCGTAAATTTCATCGGTCAGCACCAGCAAATCCTTTTCAATGGCGATATCAGCAATGCGCTGTAACACCGCTTTTTCGGCGACGCCACCGGTCGGATTACCCGGCGTGTTGATTAAAATAGCCTTCGTCTTATCTGTAATGAGCGACTCAATTTCATCCGGGTCAATCTGGAAACCATTGGCCTCGCGCAAGGCATAGGGCACGGCTTTAGCGCCGATAATTTTCGGTATGTTTATGTAATTCATCCACGCCGGATCCGGCACAAGAATTTCATCGCCTTCATTGAGCAGCGTGAAAAACAAATCATAAATCGCTTCCGACAAACCAACGGCAATTAAAATGTTCTTCCCTGTATAATGAGTATGAATGCGGTTATTTAAATACTCCGCTACGGCGGTGCGCAATGCATCTTTACCTAAGTTGGACGTATAGCAAACATCCCCGGCTTGCAAGCTACGAATCGCTTCATCCTTGATATATTGCGGCGTATCAAAGTCAGGTCGGCCGATTTCAAAGTGAATAATCTTCGCGCCTTCTCGTTCCATTTGTAACGCCGTTTCGTTAATCTTACGGATACCGGATAACTCGATTCTGTCTATTCTGTCAGCATGTTTAATCATTGCTGCACCTCCCTTTGCTTCTTTAATTGCCTACAGTTTACAACTAACCCCTGACTAGTTCAATACAAAAAGCGTATATTAATATGCATAAATCAAAATGGATAAAGTTGCATAAAACTATCTATTTAACGCATAGAGTAAAGGCTTTATATACTACAAAAACCGCCTGCATAAACAGGCGGTTTTCGCTTCTTACTCGTCACTATCTACACGTTCAATTTTAAAGATTACTTCTTATTTAGCAACGCAATGGCGCCCAGCACCAGCAAAATCCCTACAACTTCAAAACCATTGAGCCTATCCCCATAATACAAAACGCCAACGATGCAGGCCACAATCGGCTCCACCGTTGCCAAAATAGAGGCCCGGCTTGCTTCCATACCGGACATGCCCCGCGTATAGAGCGCAAAGGGCGAGATGGTGCTCACTAGCGCTAGGCCAACGGCCCAAGGCCAGATGTCGATGCTAGCAATTTCCGGCGCCTTCGCCATCACGCCGGACAGCGGAATGGTCACGCAGGTCGCCACCAGAAAAGTATAAAAAGTTATGGTCACCGGCGAGTACCGGTCGATGATAAACTTGCTAAAAATGCTGTACAGCGCATAACCAAGACCGGCGCCGAGACCATACAAAATCGCCTCCAACGATAGCTTACTACCGGACAAGCTGTGCCCGGTCCCCGTTACCAGGCCAAGTCCCACCATGGTTAGCACGAGGGCCGTTAATTTCAGCTTCGTAAACTTCTCGTGAAATAAAATGACCGACAGCACCATGACGATGGCCGGTGCCGTATACATCAGAAGCGCCGGAATGGCGGAGCTGCCGATGAGCTCCAGCGCCATAAAATAACAGTAGTTAAAGAACACGATACTGCCGATGCCGGTGCCGATGAAGTACCCGAAATCCTTAAGCCGAATGCGAAAAGCCGACCGATTGCCTACCAACAGGATGAGCCCCAACAGCACCGCCGTAAACGTGGCGCGCACCGCCACCACCTGCATAGACGAAAAGTCGTGGACCTGCAGCACATCTACGAAAATGGGGATGATGCCCCACAAAACGCCAGCCAATAAGACGTACAAACTACTCATACTCTCCCCCAAATTCTCTCTGAAATAACAAGTCTCCTCACCGTTCAACAGCTTGTTATACCTACAACCTTATCTGAAATTCCCCTTCAACGAATTGGCGATGTTAACCAATAGCAGCATAACCGGCACTTCTACGAGCACGCCTACAACGGTAGCCAGCGTAGCGCCGGACGACAAGCCGAACAAGGAAATCGCCACCGCTACAGCCAATTCAAAGAAGTTAGATGCACCAATCATACCACACGGCGCGGCAATATTGTAGGGCAACTTTGCCAAATAGGCAGAAGTAAAAGCGATGCCGAAGATTAAGAACGTTTGGATAATCAACGGTATAGCAATCAAAAGAATCGTCAACGGATGTGTGGTGATAATTTCACCTTGGAACGAGAAAATGATGACTAATGTCAGCAAGAGACCTACCATCGTGTACGGGTCGAAGGCAGGAATGAATTTCATTTCAAAGTATTCCTGGCCTTTCGTAGCGATAACGTATTTACGGGTGAACACGCTCAGAATCAACGGAATGACGATGAACAGCACCACCGACAGAAACAGTGTTTCCCACGGAATCGTAATGTTCCCCATCTTTAAGAGAAAGCTTACTATCGGCACAAACGCAACGAGGATGATAAGGTCATTGCTGGCCACCTGCACCAACGTGTACGCGCCGTCGCCTTTCGTCAGCTTACTCCACACGAACACCATTGCCGTACACGGCGCCGCCCCGAGGAGCACCGCCCCAGCCAAATAGGACGCCGCACTGCTCGGATCCATGAAGCTCCCATAGACCACGAAAAAGAAAAAGTACGCAATCAAATACATGGTCATTGGCTTCACAACCCAGTTCACAATCCACGTGATGAACAGGCCTCCCGGATTCTTGCCGATATTTTTCACGCTTTTGAAATCAATCTTCAAGAGCATGGGATATATCATAATCCAAAGCAAAATCGTCGTCGGAATCGACACATTATACAACGTGAAACTACCCAACACCTGGGGCACCACCGGCAAATACGTGCCGATGAGCACGCCCACAATCATACAACCAATAACCCACAGCGTTAAATTCTTCTCAAAAAAGGAAATCTCTGCCTTCTTCGCTACTTCTGCTTTTGGCATTTGTAATTCACAACCTTCCTATGACGCCGAATCAGCGCCACCTATCCTACAAGTTAGCGGCCAAACTGCGCCGCCTAACTTACAACGCGCCGTCCAAAATCCGCTGGCGCAAGTCACGCACTTTTTTCTCAATCGTATCCATCGTGGCCAAGAAAACCTCGTCACTTTGACCTGTCGGATCATCGAGGCCCCAGTCCTCACGATGCTTTGCCGGTAACGCCGGACAGGCTACATTACAGCCCATGGTGACCACAATGTCTACATCGCCAATGTCGCGAACAAGCTTAGAATACTGCGTCTTCTCCATGTCCACCTGGTAACGGTCCTTCATGAGCCGCACCGCGTCCTGATTAATGCGGGGTACCACCTCTGTGCCGGCAGACACACTGTTGAACGCGTCCGCAGCCAGCAAGTGCCCTAACGCTTCTGCCATCTGCGACCGACACGAATTATGCACGCAGATAAACGCCACTGTTGGTTTACTCATTTCGTTTTCTCCTCTCACTCCATCAAACCCGCCTAACACATCAAGATATTTTGATGTATCGGATGAAATAAGAAGTCACCCGCACGGGTGACTTTCTTTCTTAGCGTTCGTCACGGTTAATAAGGTGTCTACAGCCTTTTGTCGTCCTTCATCGGAAATGCTATAGTAGGTCCATTTCCCATCTTGGCGCGCCGTCACAATACCGGAATTCACTAAAATCTTCATGTGATATGACAAGCCGGACTGCGTCAGTTCCAGTTGCTCCAGCAAATCCAACAACACGCACGCGCATTGCTCGCCACCCTTTAACAGCTCCAAAATGGCCAACCGCTTCGGGTCGCTTAAGGCCTTAAACATAGCCGCTGTTTTTATAAAGTCTGTTGCCATACGCTCACCTCGCCTTCTGCATCATAATCTGCCTCGCCTTAAAACTCATCACGCGTTACAACTCATTTTGTATTTCACATCAAAACTTCTTGATATGATACTACCACGTAGCGTCTTAAAATTCAAGAGAAAGGCGCCTCGTAACAAGCTCCATAAAATGCTAGCAGGCCTAGCCGGTTTCCCTTTATTTCACCATTGTCCCATTTTTAGGACACAACTACCCCTGCCCACTTTGCATCGCCAACGCACCCGTGCTATGCTGTAGTCATAGAAGCGCTCGCCAACACCGCCGCAGACCGCGCGAACCTGCGGCTTTATTGAGGAGGATGACCATGAACCGACTGAAATTACTCTACATTCACCAAATCCTGACAACCGAAACTGACGAACAGCATTCCATCACGCTCGATGAATTGCGCCAGCGCCTGGCCGATAAGGGCATTACCGCCGAACGCAAAGCGTTATATAAAGATCTGGACGCACTGCGCTCCTTCGGCGTTCACATCGTAAGCCGCAAAGCCGCACAAACCACCTACTACGTGCCAAGCAACACATGGCGGCCCGATGAAATGGAACTCCTCGTGAACATTATTCAAAACACGGAAATGTTGACCGAACGAAAACGCCAGATTATTATCGACAAGCTACTGAAGCAGGTAAGCACCTACGAAGCGGCGACTATCCAAGAACGCCTCGCCATTGCGCCAACAGCGCCCAACGCCGCACACCGCGAATTGTCTGCTACCGGCCAAGCCTTGCTCAGTTCCATTGCCGGTGTCCTCGTTGGTGACGCTCTCGGCGTGCCTGTTGAATTCCAACATCGCCGCGAATTACAGCAGCATCCGGTAACGGCCATGCGCGCTTACGGTACGCATTCCCAACCAGCCGGCACGTGGTCTGACGACGGCAGCCTCACCTTAGCAACGCTGGACGCCTTGACCAAGCCATTCAGCTACGCCAACATGATGCATAACTTCATCCAGTGGCTGGACCACAACGCCTACACCGCCACCGGCGTCGTCTTCGACGTGGGCTTCACGACAGATTCGTCGATTCAGCGCGGCAAAACGGCGAAAAACATCAAGGAATGCGGCGCCTACGAAGCCAATTCCAACGGCAACGGCAGCCTCATGCGCATTTTGCCCATGCTCTTCTACGTGCGCGCCACCTACGGTCCGCAGTTCTACAAGCAGCACCGCGCCATGGAGTCCATCCACTATGTGTCCGCCTTGACCCATGGCCACGAACGCAGCCGCATGGCCTGCGGCCTCTACCTGTGCATCGCCAATGAACTTCTCGAGCACCGCTTAGGTCACCGCGAAGGCACGTCATTGCCGCAGCTCATCGCCACCGGTCTAGGGAACGGTTTTCACTACTACCAATCGCACGACGCCTATGCCTCTGAAATCACTCATTTCACCAGGCTTACGGACGTTCCGGCGTTCAGCGCCTTATCCGCCGATGCCATCAACAGCGGTGGGTACGTTATCGATACGCTGGAAGCCTCCATTTGGTCGCTCCTAACGACGGATAACTTCAGCACCGCGGTGCTTCGCGCCATCAATCTCGGCCGCGACACGGACACCACCGGCGCCGTAACGGGTGGTCTCGCCGGCCTCTACTACGGCTTCGACGAAATTCCGGAAATGTGGCTTAACGCCTTACCGAAACGCGAAGAATGGTACCAGCTCTGCGTCAATGCCATGGAGCAACTAGGCGATAAGGACGAACAGCTCTCCCTCGACCAAGCTGAGCAATCGGCGTTTATTGAATGGATCAACGCGCACCCGCGTCAAACCAAGCTTCTCGGCACCGCCATCGGCAACATGGCCGGCTCCAAATACGAGCGTTGGGCCTTCAAAAGCCGCGACTTTGAAATCTGCGGCAAGTCCTCCGACATTACCGGCGACACCGTCATGACCCTCGCCGTCGCGGACGCCTTGACCCGCACCATCGCTGAGCTGGGCTACCCGAACGACTCCACCGCCGACAAGACCATGGCCGCTAACGCTTCCGACGCCACCACCGACAGTGGCTCTGCCCTCGCCGTCCAGTTCGACGCACTCTTAACGCACCATGCCTGTGAAATGATGCGCCACTGGTACGCCCAGTACCCGCATGCTATTTACGGTACGCGTTTCCGCGAATGGCTTAAATCCGAGTCCGCCCCCAATGACAGTTACGGCAACGGTGCCGCCATGCGCATCGGTGCCGTCGGCTTTCTCGCTAAAACGGAAGAGCAAGTGCGCCGCTGGAGCCACGCCATCACCGCTACCAGTCACAATAGCCCGGAAGCCATCAAAGCCGCCGAAGCAACGGCACTAACCGTATTCCATTTGCGAAACGGCCTGTCCAAAGCCAAGCTGCGTAAGCTCATCGAAGAACAGTACTACGCCTTAGACGGCCTCTCCGTGGAATACCTGCACGAAACCCTCAAAAAAGACGACTCCAGCCAGGGCACCATGCCCGTTGCCTTCACCGTCTTCTTCGAATCCGACGACTTCGAAACCGCCATCCGCAACGCCATCTACATCGGCGGCGACACCGACACCATTGGCGCCATCGTCGGCACCTGGGCTCAAATCATCTACCCTATCCCCAACGACATCACCGAACGCGTCATCACGCGCCTGGACCCGAAAATCCGGCAGTGTATCTACAACTTTGACAGTACCGTGCGCTAACAACTTCGACTGCACTATACACTAACCAAGGAGGATTACCATGAACCAGCTCGAATTGCTTCAAAACCTAGGCCACACCAAACAAGCCAAGCTCCTCGGCACCGCCATCGGCGATATGAACGGCTCAAAGTACGAGTGGTGGAGTATCAAGAGCCGCGACTTTGAAATCTGCGGCAAATCCTCGCGCGTAACCGACGACACCGTCATGACCTGCGCCGTTGCGGAAGCCTTGCTGTGCACCCTCTCTGAAATAAAACGCCCCCACGCCGCTTCCTTTGACACCCTCTTGCATCGCAACACCTGTGAAATGATGCGCCGCTGGGGTACTAAGTACCCTCACGCCGGATACGGTGGTCGTTTTCGTCACTGGCTTCGAGCCGATCCGTCAGACACAACCTTTCCTACCGACAGCTTCGGTAACGGTGCCGCCATGCGCATCGGCCCCGTAGGCTTCCTCGCCCAAACCGAAGAACAAGTCCGTCATTGGAGCCGCATTATCACCGCCACCACGCACAACTCCGTAGAAGGCATCAAAGCCGCCGAAGCCACAGCACTGGCCGCCTTTCACCTACGTCATGGCATGCCAAAAGACCAACTGCGCAAACTCATCGAAGAAAACTACTACCCCTTAGACGGCCTCTCCGTCGAACAACTGCATGAAACCTACGACATGGACGTCACCTGCCAAGGCACCATGCCCGCTGCATTTACCGTCTTCTTCGAATCCGACGACTTCGAAACCGCCATGCGCAACACCATCTACATCGGCGGCGACACCGACACCATCGGCGCCATCGTTGGCACCTGGGCCCAAATCATCTACCCCATCCCCAACCACATCGTTGAACGCGCCGTTGACAAAATGGACTCGCGTATTAAAGAGTTTATAGCCAAGTTTGATAGCAATCTAAACTAATAAGCAACAAAAGAGGATCTAGTATGTCCATTCATACTAAATCCTCTTTGTTTTGGTACTCTGGTAGTAGCCATAATTATGGCCTCTAGAAAATAAACCTAGGGCCTTAATGAAGAAGGCCCGACAATCGTAAGACGCCGGACCATTTCTTCATACTTTGTAAGTTTCGAGAGATGAGTCTGACGCCGCTAAACGTATGACTATCTCTATTTGTATTTTAACTATATTATCTATCTAAGTCAACCATCATCCTTAAGGCCTCAATGAGAGATGCTTTTCCTCCCCCCACACAAGCATCTTGCTCAGATTTCCGCGTTCCCCTGCCGATGTGCTGTACACCGGCATCCGCCGCAAGGGCCGTTCCGGCCCGAAGCCATCGAAAAGGCATCAGCGTACGTTTCCCCTAAAACAATAGAGCCTCTTCAGCGTAACGGCTCAACGGCTTATGATGAACGGCGAAAAGAGTTTTGGTGTGCATCCCGTTTAGGAAAAATATAGCAGAAAACGTGAAAAACCTCCGACAGAGATGTGAAGGGCGCATTTCGAAGAGAAGCGCTCGAACACTCTGTCGGAGGTTTCTTAGTTTTTAATAAGATTTTACCAAGGGATGCACCCAAAACGACCAAGCCGTACATCAGGAGCCGTTACCGCTCGAAGCTCATTGTTTTTAGAGGATAGAACGGTAGATGCTTTCGATGGCTTCCGCCGTAACGTCCTTGGGGTTGCCCGGCGTACACACATCGGCAAACGCGGAATCTGACAAGAACTTAATGTCTTCTTCTTTTACCCCCGCTTCCAACAGGCTCTTCGGAATTTTAACGTCGTCAGCCAGTTTCTGGATAGCATCGATAGCCGCTGCGCGGTATTCTTCCTGGCTCATAGCGTCAACGCCTTTAACGCCCATAGCGCGCGCGATTTCGCGGTATTTTTCACCGGTAGCTTCTGCATTGTATTTCAATACAGCGGTAAGCATCATAGCGCAAGCCTTGCCGTGTGGAATATCATACACAGCGCTCAAAGGATGCGCCATGGAGTGAACGATACCAAGACCTACGTTAGAGAAGCCCATGCCGGCAATGTACTGGCCTAAGGCCATTTCTTCACGAGCCTTCGGATCACCGGCTACAGCGTCACGGAGCGAACGGCCGATAATTTCAATGGCTTTCAAATGAAGCATATCGGTCATTTCCCAAGCACCGCGGGTCAAGTAGCCTTCAACAGCGTGAACCAAGGCGTCCATACCGGTAGAAGCGCAGAGGCCGGCCGGCATGCCAAGAGACATATCCGGGTCCACGATAGCTACGATAGGAATATCGTGCGGGTCGGCACATACGAATTTACGATGCTTTTCTTCATCAGTAATAACGTAGTTAATGGTAACTTCCGCTGCCGTACCTGAAGTCGTCGTAACCGCGATGATAGGCAAGCATTTATTCTTAGTATCAGCAACGCCTTCAAGGCTACGAACATCTTCAAATTCCGGGTTCGTCATAATAATAGCGATAGCTTTCGACGTATCGATAGTGCTACCACCGCCGATAGCTACGATGCAGTCAGCCTGTGCTTTTTTACAAGCAGCTACGCCGTCCTGTACGTTTTGAATGGTCGGGTTCGCTTTTAATTCGTCAAAGATTTCATAAGCTACACCGGCTTTATCCAACAAAGCCGTAACCTTCGTTGCCACGCCAAAACGGATTAAATCCTTATCCGTCGTTACCAGCACTTTTTTCAGATTATTGGCTTTCAATTCGTCTACAATCTTTTCAATAGCACCAAAACCAAAGTAAGACGTTTCATTCAAGATCATACGAGTAACCATAAGAAAGTAGCCTCCTTGTTATTTGTTACGCCACAATTTATCTGCCATCGGTGCCAGCGCTTCCTTCTGCGCTGCCGTTAACGGTTTAATCGGTACACGGCACGTTTCCTGAACCGGATAGCCCATTTCGTTGAGGGCCCATTTCATCACCGGATTGAACGGCGTATGGACTTCGTAGAATGCAAAGTAACCGTCGATTTTGCGCTGCAATATCTTGAGCGTAGCCAAATCTTCCTTGCCTAACGCTTCGATAACGCCATGGCACATAACAGGATCTAAGTTGGACAATGCGCCGATACAACCATCGCCGCCGGAAATAACGGACGGAATGCAGTTGTTATCATAGCCGGTGTAAATCTGGAAGTCCGGATATTTTGGTTTTAAGAACTGAATGTAACGCTGGGTGTGACGCAATACCGGATGCGTATCCTTAACGCCTACGAGGTTATCGTGTTTTTCACGCAATGCGAGAAGCATTTCCGCCGTTACATCATAACCGGTGCGGTCCGCGTAATTGTACAAGTACACCGGACCATTAATAGCACTAAGCACTTCGTCATAGTACGCCACTACATCATCGGAGTTAGCGGCACTATAGTAAGGACCAACGATGATAACCGCATCAGCGCCGGCTTCTAACACTTCATTGGACAAACGAATGGTTTCTTCCTTCACATTGCGACCGGTACCGGCAATAACAAGACCGCGCTTGTTAATATACTTCACCGCATCGATGATGAGGTCTTTTATTTCATCATAGGAAAAGGCATAGAATTCACCGGCACTACCACCGGCCAACACGCCATCGATACCGGCATCCATAAGGCGGTCGTAAAAGGCATGCATATCATCGTAACTTACACTTTCGTCCGGATTCATAGACGTTAAAATCGGACAAATATATTTTGCTTTCATAAGGGTCTTCCTTTCTTACCAGCTTTGAAGCTATTTCTTGAGGCCATTCAAATCGTAGACCATTTCCATATCGGCCCACCATTCATGCTTGTAAGCACCATCGATGCGGGTCTGACACGGGTCGGTTTCACGCCACCAGCGCTGCGTTTCCGGGTCCTCCGCCATCTTCGCCATGTCGTACGCAAAGTCATCGCCGCAGTACTCCATAATGGAGAACAACAAATCGCCGCGATTGAAAATCTGGTACTTCGTGATACCACAAGCGCGAATCATTTTGTTGACGCTAGAGAACGGATTGGCGTGAAGCTGCTTGTAATACTCAGCCTTTTCCGGACGAAGCTTAATGACCGACGCAAAAATCTGCGGCGTATTGAGCTTGTACAGCTTTTTGGCGTTCTTGGCGAAAATATCCGGGTCATCGGCGAAGTACTCACGCACTGCCTGCAGGTGTTCTTCGAAGCTTGCGTACTGTTCCACAACCGGGAAATTCGACGCATAGAGCAGCTTGCTGTGTTCGAAGGTACCGCTGATGAAATCAAGTAACTCTCTTACGAATTGCTTATCTTTCGTCGGGAACCCGGACACCTTGCAGTACACATTCGGCAAGGACGCTAGCTTCGTCATCACCTTTTTGTAATCGTCATTCAGCGTTTCTACGTTGCCGCAATGATTAATAACAATCTTCGCCTGCGGCACCCGAGCGGCTGCTTTATACATATCTTCCAGCTCATCGGGGCGATTGCAGCTTTCAAAGAGCAAGTCCTTTTCGGCTAACACTTCCAGGCCTTCGATGAAGCTTTCTTCCAAGCAACGGCCACGCGGCGACGACGCAATGTGAAGCGGTTCGCGAACGCCGACGATGCCGATAGGCAAGCGCATGTGTCCACACAGGTGACTGGCGCGCATAACCTTCGCTAAAATCTTCGGATGATTGTAATTGAATATATAGTCATCTTCCTTGATGGCATCGTCACAGTCCACTTCGACGTAAATGCCACCGGCAAAATTCAGATCATGAGGTCCGTAGGCTTTCACTACGTCATCCATGGAAAAGCTGCGGCGGATGACCCCTTCACAGGAATTGAGCCACGGAAGATTGAGCACGTTAAGATCCCAAATATGGACGTGCGTATCTACCACTTCTAACATAACCAAACCTCCTTACAGGGTGTTTATTTCACAGGATCGGAGCCCTTGAAACCGTACCAAGCCACATAGAGGTAGCACGGCAAGAGGAGCAAGTAACCGGCGCCGGTGCCGAACAGGTCGGATACGTGACCCATGAAAAACGGCATGAACGCGCCACCAACGATACTCATGATAAGCAGGCTGGATGCCTTTTTAACGGTGCTGTTCGGAATGTTAACAACCGATGCTGCGAAAATCGTCGGGAAACTGATGGACATGAAGAAGAAGGACAACCACAGCAAGATAACGGCCGGTAAGTTGTGTACGAACTGCAAGCCAATCATCAAAACGGCGTTGATAACGGAGTACAAACCAAGAATCGTCGTGCCTTTAACTTTCTTCATGAACGGCGTCGTTACTACACGACCAACGAGGAACGCGATGAGCGCCACGCTGAAGAAGTACGCCGCCTGGCTATCCGACAAACCAGCCCAGTGTTCTACGCTGTAGTTGATGAAGAACGCGCCGGCGCCAACCTGTGCGGCTACGTACAAGAGCTGGGCTAAGACGCCTAATCTGAAATGACGAACCTTAAACAACTCGCCATAGGAACCGCTGCCTTCTTCAGCAGCGCCTGTGGTGGCCGGTGCTTCACCGGTTACAGCAGCGCCTTCCGGCATGCGCGTAATAACGAACAAGAACAACACGGCGGCTACGAGGATGGCGATACCAACGTATACCATCTGCACATTGGACATGTTCTGTTCAATGTTGCCGTGAGACAAGGATAAGAACAACGTACCGCCTACGATAGGTCCTAAGAACTGGCCAACGCCGTTGAAGCTCTGCGCCATGTTAATACGGAACGCCGCATCTTCGTCGCGACCAAGCTTTGTAATGTACGGATTGGCGTTCGTTTCTAAGCTGCCGAGACCGCAAGCGATGATAAAGAACGCTAACAAGAACAACGTAAAGCTTTGTGCATTACTAGCCGGCACAATGAGCAAAGCACCGATGGCATATAAAGCCAAGCCCATGATAATACCGCCTTTGTAGCCAAATTTTGTAGCTACCATTGACGCCGGAATAGCAATAACGAAATAACCACCGAAGTAAGCCGCCTGTAACAAACCGGATACGGCTTTGGTAATACCTAAATGATTCTGGAAGTTTTTATTCATAACGTCCAACAGACCATGGCTGAAGCCCCACAAGAAGAATAATGAGGTTACCAGCCAAAACGCGATTTTAATATTACGTTCCGTCACGATGGAGGACTTTTTACTCGATGTATTCAAAGTCACACCGCCTTTCGCCACACTTTTCGTTGTCATAAGGGCCACCTCCTAGTCCAGGGCACGATCCAGATGTACATAGCCGCCGTCTACGAAGATCCACTGACCGGTCGTATGCGACGATTTAGGCGACAATACGAACACAGCCGTATCGCCGATTTCTTCAATAGTCGTGAAACGATGTTCAAAAGGAATCTTATCGGTAATGACCTTTTTACGAGCTTCCGGGTCGTCAAAGGTCTGAATCCATTTCGCATACAGCGGCGTCCAGCATTCGCTGACTACGATAGCATTGCTGCGCACACCGTCTTTGAGAAGAGCGGCCGCCCATTCGCGGGTAAGACCTAAGATAGCGCCTTTAGCTGCTGCATAGGCACTGGTTTTACCTTGACCGGTCAACGCCGTCTTGGAACCGATGTTCAAAATAGAACCCTTCGATGCCTTCAAATACTTCACGGAAGCGTGTACCAATTCATAGTAATGGGTCAAATTGCCATGCAAGCTCTTTTCAAAATCCTGCCACGACGTGGATTCCAAATCCTTATTGTCATTGGCGCCGGCGTTATTGACAACGCCATAAATGCCGCCATGACGCGCTGCAATATCATCGACAATGCCCTGAATTTTATCGGCTTCGTTAAGGTCGATCTGGATGAACTCGTAGTTCTTCGTAATCGCTTCCATCTTTTCTATGAAATCATCATGCAAGGGCGACCGTCCCAGTATAACCGGAATCGCGCCTTCACGAGCTAAAGCTAAGCTAATACCACTACCAATGCCGGCACCGCCGCCAGTAACAATAACAACCTTATCTTTCAACTGCAAATCCATAATCAAAGACCTCCTTAACCTAAAAACCAATATAAATTCTTACTTTATAAACGTTCTTTTACTAAGCAGTGTCCTGCACAACCATTGCCACACACATCACAACACGCAACGGCTGTTGCCACACAATACAACGAAGTTACTAAACAGTAGTGGCCAAGCGCCAAATGGAGAAGTCGTTCTGTTCGTTTTCTTCTGCCTTCGTCAGCGCGCCATCCGCTGTTTTCACGATCGCCTCTACAATGTCGAGGCCTACATCGGTAATGGTCTTCTTACCGTCAATCACATCGCCGGCGTTCAAATCAATGCAATCGGCCATGTGTACAAAGGTATGCGTATTGGACGATACCTTAATGGTCGGTGTAATCGGGCTGCCTGTCGGCGTGCCGCGTCCGGTGGTGAACACGCAAATGTTGCAGCCGCCGGCTACCATGCCGCTTAACTGTTCAATGTCGTTGCCCGGCGTATTCATAAACGTAAGCCCTTTGTCGGTAATCGGCGCCGCGTACGGCTTAACCGCTACTACCGTGGATTTCCCGGCCTTGTAAATGCAGCCCAGCGATTTTTCTTCGATGCTGCTAAGGCCGCCGGCAATGTTGCCCGGGCTCGGGTTCGCGCCGCGAATGTCGGCATGGGAGTCGATAACCGTCTGTTCGTAGCCCTTGATGGTGTCCACGATGGCCTTGCTAACCTCCGGTGTAGCGCCTCGTTTCGCCAAGATATGTTCCGCGCCGATTAGCTCTGTCGTTTCAGCTAAAATAACAGACCCTCCCTGCGATACGACTATATCAGAGGCAACGCCCAAAGACGGATTAGCGGACAAACCGGAGAAGCTGTCACTGCCACCACATTCGGTGCCAAGTACAACATCGGCCAGCGTACCGTCCGTGCGCTGTTCCTTCAAGGCTTCGGCCAACATCGCTTCCGCCATGGCCTTACCTTTGGCAATCGCCTTCGCCGTGCCGCCGGATTCCTGAATCGTTAAGAACTGCACCTGTTTATACGGTGCGCGTTTTTTTATTTCAGCAGCTGTATCGGAAGCCTGGATAACTTCACAGCCGAGACCAACCAAGATAACGCCAAACACATTGGGATTCGCCGCCGTGCCAACGATAACGTCCATCGTCTGCCGCGCGTCGTAAGACAACTCGCTGCAACCGTGCTGATGAGTTACATACACCACATTCGTGTCGTCCCGTTTCGGGCTGTCGCCATACCGAACCGCATTGGCAATGCGTTCCGTCACCTTATTGGCACAATGCACGGTGGGCAAGATGAGCACATGATTGCGGAACCCAAATGACCCATCGCCGCGCCGGTACCCCGTCAGCTTGTATGTTGTATCGCTGTGCGCCACCAGCTTGCTGCGATCCACGTCCTGGTCAATGTCGCGAACCGTATCATCCACGTCGCCGCGGCCTCGTTCGCCATCCAAGTTGTGCACGTGAACCCACATGCCCGGCTCTATATCTGTGTTCGCTGTTCCTATATGCGAATCGTACTTGATGACCGGATCGCCCTTCTTGATGAACGCGGTAGCAAATTTGTGGCCCGTCGGAATAGGCTCCTTAATCACCACACCTAACGCTTCATCGCCGGGTTTCAAATCCGTAATCGCTGTAGCTACCGTATCGTGAGCGCCTACATGAATTGCTTTCACTAGATAACCCTCCTTATATTATTTGTTCGTATTTACTACTTAATTACGTATTTACGTAAGTCTCTATATATTCATAGTATGATGTATGTACGCAAATGTCAATATATTACGTATATACGTAATATCTTTGGCATACTACCCCTATTAATCCGGCTAACAATACGTAAAACGCATTCGTATTCGCATATACGTAATTGACGACTCCGCCGCCTTTAGTGTATTGTGTAAGTATAAAGTGTAATTGAGAGTACAAAGGAGACACCCATGAAAGACGTACCCCTCACCAAAACAGCCATACCGGAAGCCATTTCAGCTCCTGTGAAATCAACAGCCGCCACGGACAGCACCGCTGTCCATAAACCAACGTGGCGCGTTATCAGCATTCTCGAAGCCGTAGCCGGCGCCCGTACCGGCGCTACCTTATCGGAAATCGCCAAGGCACTGGACTGCCCACGTAGCACCTTGACGCCGATTTTAAAAACCTTAACCGACGCCAACTATCTAACCTGCGAAGAAGATACGCTGCGTTACCACATTGGCCGCCGCACCTACATCATCGGCAACACCTTCCAGCCCTCCGGCGACATCTTGGACCTCATCAAAGACCAAATGGAACTGGTGGCCGAACAATGCAACGAAAACGTGCACTTAGGCATCCTAGAACAAAATGAAATCATGTACCTCATCAAGGTCACCGGCTCTAAGCCATTGCAGTTAATTTCATCGGTAGGGCGACGCCTTCCGGCCTACGCCACCGCACTGGGCAAAGCACTGCTCTACGACCACAGCCTCAAAGAACTGGAAACACTCTTCCCGGACGGCCTGGCGCCCATAACCGAACACACCCTACCGGACGTGAAAGCCCTCTACCAAGACATTCACAAAGACCCAGACCACGAATTCACCTACGAACAAGAAGAAATCACCAAATACGCCCGCTGCATCGCCATGCCCCTCCGCGTCAACGGCCGCATCGTCGCCGCCCTCAGCATCAGCTTCATCATCTTTGACTCCGACAAAGAACACGTCGCCAGCATCAAAGCACTACTTAGACGCTTCGGCACCATCATCGAAAAACTCATGAGAACAAATGGGTTTCCTGGAATATAAAAAAACTCTAACCTGTCAAAAAACTCACAGAATGAAAAAAGATGGTTTAGTATGTCCATTCATACTAAACCATCTTTTTTAAACATATATTTTAAGCTAAACTTTCTATCATTAAAGCGCCCATTATGCTACAAAGAAGGCCCGACATCACGTAAGACGCCGGACCATTTCTTCATTCTTTTTAAGTCTCGAGAGATGAGTCTGACGCAGCGAAACGTATGACTATCTCTATTTGTATTGTAACGATATTATCTATCTTCGTCAATACCTTCCAGCAAGTCAGCCTTCAGCTCCGCTATAACCGCATCAAGCGGCTCACCCTCACCACGAAGTGCCTCAGCTAAGCCAGTCGTCATCATATTATAAAACTCATCTTCAGACAATCCATGATTAAAAACATTCTCATATTCTTTCATACATTTCGCCTCCAGAGTCAATCCAATACTACCAACACATTTACTCTATGATATGAAGAAAGTCCGATTATCACGTAAGGAATCGGACCAATCTTCATACTTGTTAAGTTTAGAGAGACAAGCCTTACGCCACAAAACGTATGACTTATTACACCTATATTGTAAATATATTATCAAACCAAGTCAACAACAATCCCCAGAAGCACTATGTCACATGTTTTTTCCCCTCCTAGCCTCTTCTTTTGAGCAAATTTGTAGCGATAATCTTTTATTCGCCTCAACACTAGCTTTTAGGAGACATCCCGCTCAGGATTATTAAGTACTAAATGTAAAAAACCTCCGACAGAGATGTGAAGTGCGCATTTCGAAGAGAAGCGCGCAAGCACTCTGTCGGAGGTTTATTAACATATAGTAAGAAAATCTAAGGGATGTCCCTAAAAACGGTGAGGCTCAGTAAAAGATGGAGCGATAAATTTGTTCAAAAGATGAGGCGCCTATTTTTTCATCTGCTGTATCATCGCTTTCAGCTCTTGTATCTGCTGCATCGCATCTTGCAACGTCGCTTCTTGTTTCTTCATGCGATCCTTCAGATCCTGATTTTCTGCATGCATATCCTTATTTTCATCACGAATGTTCTTGTTCTCCTCACGAAGCTTGCTAACTTCGGATTCCAACACATAGGCACTAGAAATCGGACCCTGGCGATATTCTTCGGCTAACTTGCGTTCCTTCTTCGAATCACCGAACTTCCACGTAACACCGGCATTAAGCATACATTGGGGAGTGTAAAATAGTTTGTGTAAATCGGTATTGCATGAATCTACTTTATGCCCC
>ERZ791611.135-NODE-135-length-84653-cov-7.569978_pt1 | contig 84653 bp, 75 predicted proteins | sample MGYA00510275_ERZ791611 | MGnify/ENA primary metagenome ERZ791611 (study PRJEB30046, sample SAMN00791912) | human gut metagenome | study: EMG produced TPA metagenomics assembly of the A metagenome-wide association study of gut microbiota in type 2...
CAGAGATTAAAAGAAGCTGCAGAGAAAGCAAAGAAAGAGCTTTCTTCCGCAACAACTACAAACATCAACCTGCCATTCATCACAGCTACAGCAGAAGGCCCGAAACACTTCGACATGAACCTTACAAGAGCTAAATTCGATGAATTAACACATGACTTAGTAGAAATGACAGCAGAACCGGTACGTCGTGCACTTTCAGATGCAGGTATCACAGCATCTGAACTTGGCCAGGTACTTCTGGTTGGTGGATCTTCCCGTATCCCGGCTGTACAGGATAAAGTAAGACAGTTAACAGGCAAAGAGCCAAGCAAGAACCTGAACCCGGATGAGTGTGTAGCACTTGGTGCTTCTATCCAGGGTGGTAAACTTGCAGGTGATGCAGGTGCAGGTGATATCCTTCTTCTTGATGTAACTCCACTGTCACTGTCTATCGAAACAATGGGTGGTATTGCTACAAGATTGATTGAAAGAAATACAACAATTCCTACAAAGAAAAGTCAGATTTTCTCTACAGCAGCAGACAATCAGACAGCAGTAGATATTAACGTTGTACAGGGTGAGAGACAGTTTGCAAGAGATAATAAATCTCTGGGACAGTTCCGTTTAGACGGTATTCCACCAGCAAGACGTGGTGTTCCACAGATTGAAGTAACCTTTGATATTGATGCAAACGGTATTGTAAACGTATCTGCAAAAGACTTAGGAACAGGTAAAGAACAGCACATTACAATTACAGCAGGTTCTAATATGTCTGATGACGAAATCGATAAAGCTGTAAAAGAAGCTGCAGAATACGAAGCTCAGGATAAAAAACGTAAAGAAGCAGTTGATACAAAGAATGATGCAGACGCTATGGTATTCCAGACAGAAAAAGCTCTGGAAGAAGCCGGAGATAAAATCGATGCAAACGATAAGACAGCAGTAGAAGCAGACTTAAACGCATTAAAAGACGTTCTTGTTGGCTCAGTCCTTCGTCAATGAATACAGCGTTCAGGTTCTCCATATTGGATAAACAGATCAGTTCGTTTATGGAGGCGTAATCGCGGATATTTCCTTTCAGATCGGGATGCTGTTCACGCCATTCTTTGGCGGTAAGACCAAACATGGCCACGTTGAGTACATCAGCTTCGCTGGCATATATAACAGACGCCTGTGCCAAAGTAAGTTCCGGCGGAATCAGGTTTTGCTTGATGGCATCCGTGTGTATATGATAGTTGATCTTAGAAAGTTCACGTTTGGCACTCCATCCGAGTTGGGCTTGTTCCTGGGTTTTGAGGCGTTGGAACTCTTTGATTATGTATAGTTCAAATTCAATAGATATCCAATTGGCGAACTTAAAAGCAATGTCTTTATGAGCATACGTTCCGCCATATCGTCCTGATTTGGTAATTAAACCGATCGCGTTGGTTGATTCAATCCATTTTTTAGGAGAGAGTGTGAAAGCATTTAATCCTGCTTCTTTTTTAAACCTATCGAATTCGATAGGTTTAAATCCGGGATTATTTAAACTTTCCCAAATGCCGAGATACTCGATCGTATTACGATTTCTCATCCAGTTACAGATAACAATATAAGTTTCGATTGTTTTAAAACGTGCTATATCCGTAATACAGATATAATCCTCGTCATTCACCTTGATAACTGCTACCTCGGTGTCTTTTACCGTAATTTTTGCCATAGCTTGTATATTTTGTATTAAACGTTCGTAAAGGAACAAAATATAATAAGTAACAGACAAAAAAAAGATGGCAAGAATATTTTCTTTTTCCTATCAATCTCATCATGTCAAAGATCGTTCAGGCCGGAGCCTGTTGAATGTGGTCGCCCGCTGGCAGCCTATGTTTAGTAGCCACCTCCGCTCGCGAAGCGGAACAATGCCCGCCCTGAGGCGGAACAAAGCCGGGAAACTGTCCCGGGGTGGCTGTTTACACAAACGCACACGAAAAGCTGCGTAACCCCCGACAGGGGGCTGCGTAACGATCGGTGCATCTGTTATTGGTTTAACAGATGCGATTGGAGTTTAAAAGAAAATGGGATTATAATGAAGATGTTTTACCTTCTATCAATTGTTTTAATGCTTCTTTACTCGGTAATACTGTTTTATATCTGCTTGCAAAGATCTGGCTGTTATCTTTAGGAAGAGTTATTTCAACCAGTGTATCTTTTTTATCACGACATAAAATAATTCCTATTGTTTTATTTTCATCATCGAGTTTTACATAACGATCATAATAATTCACATACATCTGCATCTGCCCGAGATCCTGATGCTTAAGTTTACCGATCTTCAAATCTATCAAAATAAAACATCTTAATAAACGATTATAGAAAACAAGATCTACCCGGAAATGTTCGTCATCAAAAGTAAACCGGACTTGTCTTCCGACAAATGTAAAACCTTTACCTAATTCCAGTAAAAAAGTTTGAAGTTTGTTAATCAATTGGAAAATTCACTCGTAGCTGCCCCCCTCCGTTCACTTTAAAGTGATCCCCTAAATTCACTCGAAAGTGCCCCCTTAAATTCACTCGAAAGTGATCCCCTAGAAATTGCGCATCATTCTTGTTTATCCGGCCTATAATTCTATTTTGTTTGTTAAAAACAAATAAAAGTCAGTTATGCCCAATAAACAATTAGGAATGGAAAAGATTCGTCAAATGTTACGTTGTTACTCCCAGGGTCATGGGACTAAAAGTATCAGCAGTATGTTAACCGTCTCCCGCAACACGGTAAAGAAATACTTACAGGTATTTCAACGCAGTGGTTTGGATTATGAAGGGATACTGTCCCTTTCAGATCAGGAACTCTCTGAGTTATTCCACGAAAAGACCAAAGTGAAGACCGAAAGTGAGCGGATGGAAGAACTAAAGTCGTTGCTGCCTGAGTATTGCAAGCGGCTTCAGAAGAAAGGGGTTACGCGTGAGGCTTTACACCGCGAGTATCTCTCTTCCCATCCGGATGGTTATGGACGCACCCGCTTCTATATTCTGATTCAGCAGCATATAGCTTGCAGCCGTCCTATCATGCATCTTGAGCATAAAGCCGGTGATAAAGTGTTCATAGACTTTGCCGGGGACAAACTCTCCATCATCGATCTTGATACGGGAGAAATCATCCCTGTCGAGGTTTTTGTCTCGATTCTGCCCTGCAGCCAGTTAACCTATGTGGAAGCGGTCATGAGCCAGAAAAAGGAGGATTTGATCCGTGCTTCGGAAAACGCTTTGTTATACTACCAGGGAGTTCCATCTGCCATCATCCCGGATAACCTCAAGTCCGCTGTTACCAAGAGCAGTAAATACGAGGCGATCCTGAATGAGGATTTTGCAACCTTCGCCGAACATTACGGTTGCACCGTAATCCCCGCCAGGGCTTACAAGCCACGTGACAAGGCACTGGTCGAAGGCGCGGTCAAGCTAATCTACCGCAGTATCTATCCCAAGATACAGGAACGTGAGTTTTATGACCTGGATTCACTGAACGCGGCTATCCGTGTTGCACTGGAACTCCACAACAACGCTCCCCTGACAGGTCGTAAATGCAGCCGGCGGGAACAGTTCGAGGAGGTAGAACGGGATTCCTTGCGCAAACTTAACCCTATCCGCTTTGAGCTAAAACAGCGTTATAGGGCTACCGTCATGAAAAACGGCCATGTCCGCCTGGGGGAAGACGCCTATTACTACAGCGTGCCTTGCCGTTATATAGGCAAGAAGGTCATCTTGCTGTATAGCTCACGCGAGGTATGCATCTATTGCGGTTACGAGCTGATCGCTTCCCATATTCGTAATAGAGCCCGTTGCCGGTACACGACCCTGGAAGAGCACCTGGCCTCACATCATCGCTATATCACGGAATGGAATCCGGACAAATTTATACGTGAGGCGGCGGCTATCCATCCGGATGTGGAGGCATATATCCGTCAGGTGATGGAAGAGAAAAAGCATCCGGAGCAAGCCTATAAATCATGCCAGGACATTCTTAGCTTCGCACGCAGGGTCGGCAATACCCGACTGACCAATGCCTGCCGTTGGGCCACAAGCTACGGGCTGTACAATTATCCCATCATCGAACGCATACTTAACAACCGGCAAGATGAGTTTCCGCTGGAAGACAGTGCCGGGCAAGAAAAGGAAATGCCTTCCCACGGGAATATCAGAGGAAAAGAATATTATCAATAAACTAATCAGACGCAATATGGAAATGAATCAAGACACATTGGAAAAGATGTTCGGCATGAACCTCAAAGGCATGTATTATGCCTTTAAAACAAGTTTGGAGACACATCGGACGGAGAGCATGACCACTGACCAGTTCGTCTCGTGGCTGATCTCGAGTGAATGGGATGACCGCAGAAACCGTGCGGTGGAGAGGGCTATCCGGCAGGCCTCATTCAGATACAAGGCCACCATTGAAGAAATAGACTTCTCGGTGGAAAGAGGGCTGGACAAGAATCTTACCGGGCGTTTGGCTGACCTGACTTTTGTCAAAGAACGCAAAGACCTGTTCATTACCGGAAGTGCCGGAACAGGAAAGAGTTATCTGGCAACCGCTTTTGGCTTCCAGGCTTGCCAAAAAGGATATAAAGTTTTATATGCCAACACATCCAGACTTATGGGGATACTTAAGGTCGCCAAGGCGAAAGGTACGATCCTGCAAGAACTTAAGAAAATCGAGAGGTTGGACATGCTCATATTGGATGATTTTGGCATACAACCCTTCGATTCCCAGGGACGGATGAACCTGATGGACATCATAGAGGACAGGCATGGTAAAAAATCTACCGTCATAACATCACAGGTTCCGGTAAGGGATTGGTATGATGTTATCGGAGAAAAGACGATTGCCGATGCCGTCCTGGACAGAATTGTACACCAGGCTATACGCATAGAACTCTTCGGAGAGTCGCTACGGAAATGCAAAAGTAAAAAAGAATCATTATATTTATAAACGAAATTTAATGTATAACCTGGTATAACTGACAAGAAGAATAAGAAGAAAACAAGAATGATTAGGATGGAAGAATGGAAAAATTTAACAGGGGTCAAATTGCTGTGAATTAAGGGGGATAGTTTGAGTGGATTTTCCACGTTTGTTTTAAATTAAACATATTGTTAGTTGAAAAATTGATATTTATCTGTTTTCGGGAAGTCGCTCCATCCTGTACCGGTAAGAGTGACTTACTAGTGTTGGTAAGAGTGGCTTACTAGTGCTGGTAAGGGTGACTTACTAACGCTGGTAGGGGACAATTACCAATTTACCGGATTATTCGATTTCCGGGCGGTCGCTATTGCCGCCGTCACCCACATGTACGTCAACCGAAACTTCGCGGGGTTCTTTCAGTTGATGCTTACCGGCGCCGAACTGGGTGCGTACGGTGAGCAGGTAGTCGCCGTCGGCGAGGTCGGCGGGGATCAGGAGCGTGAGTTCCGAAGGGTTGTTTTTCGTAATCATGTCTTCATCGAGTTTCACTACGGCTTTTGTCGTGGTGTTGGTCAGGGTGACGCCTACCGACTCGTCCTCGCCGAGCACTTTGAGGTTGGCTCCGCGCACGAAGAAGTTGCGTCCCGGTGTCATGGTGCCGTCCTTCAGGCCGGTCTTGCGGTCTTCCGTTCCGGTGATGTACATCACGTCGGCTTTCGTGCCCAGGATGCTGATCGTTGTCAGGGCGATCTCTTCGCGCATCACTTTGTCTTGCGAGAAAGCCACATAGATACTGTTGCTTTCGGGGTTCCATTTGCCGTCTTCAGCCAGTCCCAGCAGGCGGGGCACGGCGTAGAACAGTCCGGTGTTGAGCTGCCAGCCGTTCATCAGCAAACGGGCACAAACGCGTTGGAAGAGGGTAACCGAGTGCACGATCGTTTCGAGACGCAGTCCGGTGTCTTCGGCACGCATTTCTTCATAGATCTTGTGGATGTCGGCTTTGCCGGTGGTTTCGAGTACAAAGATCTTGTCTTTCGGATCGGGTGTCACCGAGTTGGGTGCCATCCAGACTTTTAATGTATTCGCCATATTAATTAATTTTGTGGCTTGCCGCCCGTTGGGGCGGGGCCGGGTTGATAATGCTTGTAATTTTGTCTATAAATCAAATAATCGAATCAATCGAATGATGAAGGCAATTCGCCTTCATCTAACGGGAAACGCACCGCACCTGACGGCTGTTAGACTTGCCGATGTTGAGCACGGACGCGTAGGAACTGAAGAAGTCCATGAAGTACGCGTTGGAACTATTGCGCTCCGTCGACGACCAGTAGCGCGTACCCAAAGCAAACACGCCCTTGCCTTTGTATTCTTGAAATACTGCGTCGGCTGCCTTATTACTTCCCGAAGTTCCGCCCAGAATAGTATGCCATTCATCGGCGCTGGGCACATACCAACCACTCGGACACATAGAAGATAAATTGTTATTCCAAGAACTTGATCCGGCATCTACAGGAGCTATTAAAAATCCATAGTATCCCCATGCCTGCTGACCGTTATACATAGCATCAGCCACTGTTATCTTACAAGTAGAAGCTGTACCACCTGTACCGTTAGGTACGGATATGTTAGCAGTACCCTTACCTTTTGCAGTAACAGTGACAGTAGTTCCACTTACAGATACAGTGGCTACGCCGGGATTGCTGGATGAAATTGTACCAATACTCCCGGCAGGTTTGGTGAAAGTAAAGGTTGTTGTAAAGGCTACTGTAGCGTTTTTAGCAACAGCATTAAGTGTTCCGCTTGTCGCCGACAGCGTCGGTGCCACAAACCCCGTCGGTGTCACTGTAATATCCTTAGTGGCTCCGCCGGAAGCTTTGCTTGTCAGGCGAATAGTCACAGGCTTCATGATCGTGTTGTTGTTGGTGCTCAACTGCTTGATCTGTATCGTCTTGTTATTACCATAATTTACGTCGGCTGTATTAAACTGAAACCATTCTCCGCCACCGGAACCCCAGTTATTGTTGAGGACGCTGGCCGTGCAACCGAAACTACTGTTGACAGAGATATTGGTTGTACCGCTGAGAGCCGCTGTTACCGATAGATTGTTTGCGGTGATAGCATCGGCTTTCTTCTTGACGGTAAAGGTCAGTTTGTCCAGATTGGGGGCTACTTTGTTTGCTATGACAAAGCTGCCCTGGTTTCCGTTGGTGGAAGTGATGGTGAAAGTATTCTGTTGATTGGTCGTATTGCCTCCGGTTACTTTGACATTGCTGGGAGTGCCGGACACGCAACTTCCTCCGATGGCGTCGATCGTCACCTGGATGGAAGAGTTGTCGATGGCCCAAAGCTCAATGGTTGTTCCGCTGCCGGTGTTTGCCGAAACGGCGGTGGCGGTGGTGATGGAGGGGTTGCTGTAGCTCGTCACTTTAGGTGCCGTTGCCCCGACCTTTACTTTGAAGGTGGCGTTGGCTACGCCGTCTACGGCATTGGTCAGGGTGACGGTGGCCTCCTTGGGGTTGGTGTTGGCGGTGTTGGCTGTCACGTTGAGATCCACGTTCGTGCCGCCGGCAACTGTCGCGGGCAGGCTGAACCATTGCGTACCGCCGCCCCAGGCAACGCTATACGATTTGTATCCGGCGCCGGAGGTCAGCTTCAGCGTCTGCACGGTTCCGTTCGAAGGGGTCAGGGTGACCTCCGTCTTGTCGAGCTTCAGCGTGGGGTCGGGCGCACTGACGGTGACGGTGTGTATCTTTGCCGGGTCAGACTTGTTGACGATGTTGAACGATCCGGAGGTGGCGCCGGCGGCGAGTGTGACGGTGTAGGTGTTTTCCGTCTGGTAGGTGTCGCCTCCGCTGACGGTTACGCCTGCCGGGTCGGTTGCCCGGCTGCCGCCGATGGCGGTGGCTTTCAGTTGTATGGTGGAGCCGCTGACGCGGTAGAGCGTCAGGGTGGAGGCATCGTCGCCGGCCACGAAGGTGTTTTGTGCCGGTTTGGCGCTTGTGCTGATAACGGACAGCACCGGCGTGGCGTAGACAGGGGTGACGGTGAAGCTGTAATTCTTGCCGCCGATGATATTGACCAGGGTGACGGTGGCTTTTTGGGCACCTCCCATCGATCTTTCAATGGGCTTGAACGTGATATCCTGTGTCCGGAGGGAGGCAGTAGCCTTGGTTGCGACTGCGGTTGCGGCTGCGGCTGTCGCTCCGGTGAAGCTCAGCCATTCCGGCGTTCCTTCGGGGTAGTCGATCTTCACCTCTACGCCGTCGATCGAGGAGGCTTTTACGGTGGCGGAACTGTTTTCTTTTATCCGGATGGCCAGGTCGTCGGGAGTCGTGCCGTCGGACGTGCCGGGTGTATAGGTGTTGTCGGAGCCAACAGCGGTGTAGTCGGTCTTCACGGGGGCATCCATGATGTTGACGGTGATACCGGTTTGCAGTTCGTTCTTCTTTTTGTTACAGAACACGACGGTGCCCTGGTTGCCGTCGACGGGCAGGTCGCGGTTATTGAGAGTCAATAGGAAGAGTGTGGAGGCGCCGTCTACCGATGCGGGGGTGACGTCGAGCCAGTCGGGGTGTTCGGCAGGTTCCACGCCGTCGGGACAATTGATGTATACCCGGGTGGTGCTGCCGGTGATGCGGTAGAGGCTGGCTTCGAGCTTATCCACGTCGAAGTTGTTGGGGTTGTCCGATCTGTTGTTCGGCGTTTTCGGGGGCTGTTGGGTCGCGATGGGCTGCGGCACGGAGAGGGCCTCGACATAGAGGATGCTTTCCGAGGCGTCGGTCAGGCTGATACAGCGGATGGCGGCTTTCGGGTAGCGTCCGGCCAGGTAGGGCTTTGTCAGTGTCGCGGTATATTTATAGGTAGAGATGCCGTTGGCACCGAGGGTGATGTCGGGGTCGGAGATGCTTATCCAGTCGTATCCTTTCACGATACCGCCTCCGGCATACGCTTTGCTGATGATGAGCGCGGAGTTGCTGGTGGTGGTGATCTCGAAGCTGCTGCCTTCCTTGAGCGACATGCTGACGGTTTTCGTATCGGCGTCATATTCGCTGTCGTCCTTGAATGCTTCGGGTATGGTCACGACAATTCCCCCCGGCTTGTTGTCGGGGGTGTATTCGATGCTTCCGTCGTCCGCCCAGTCGGTCACCAGGATATTGGCGTCGAGGTGGTAGGCGTCGGCCTTGGTGACGGCGATGGTGTAGCGGTGGTTGCCTGCAATGTCGAGCCAGGCGGCGTTGCCGTCGGCCGTCGGTTGCGTGAAGGGTATTTGATAGGATACGTTCTTCATTTCCGTTTCGTTTACTTTGTATTTACCGTTAAGAATGAGGAATGCCTTGTCTTGCCTGGGGCTGGGATAAGCGTAGAAAGCGCCTGTGCAAAGTCCGTTGTTGGCATTGTCGCCGTAGAAGGCATGCACCGGGTAGGTGATGAGCTGATCCGGTTCTGCCTCAGGCAGGTTGCCGTATACGCGGATGGGGAAAAGGCCCGATCCGCGGCGTCCGTTGCCCATCGAGACTGTCTCGATGGTGAAGCGGGAATCTCCCGCTTTGTTGTTGATATCGAAGCGTGCGACGAGGCGTGTCAGGCGGAATCCGACCTGTACGCGTGCCGAATTGTCGAACGAGGTGAGGTCGATGGGCGTGGTGCAGGCGCCTGCCATAGCAAGGGGCGTGACCAGGGTATCGGCTTTCGCCGTAGCTGTCAGCAGGCGGGTATGCCAGCCGACGAAGGTGCTTTCCTGCGGCTTGCCTTCGGCAGCGAACCGGGGTGTGCCGTCTTCGCTTTCCGTAAAGGTGATCGGGGTGAAGTCGGCGGCCTTCACCACTTTATCGGTAGCGGGGTCGACCAGGGTCGTGTCGTTGGCGATGCAGTAGAGCTTGACGAAGAGGCCTTTCTTGAGCTTTATGAGGGCGGTCGTTTCCTTGCCGTCGGCTCCGGTGGTATTCGGTTGCAGTTCTTTGGCATCTTTAGGCAGTTTGTCATTGCTGTCTGCTCGATAGGCAAAGCGTTCAAGGAAGGTGTAGTCACCGTTCTCGGACTCCGCTCCGAAGACGTATACGTCGAGTGTGGAGATGGCGTTTTCGGCGGCTGTGGCGATAGATGTCTCTGCTTTGGTCGTCGTGGCGGCTGTGGCGTTTGCTTTGGTGGCGCCTTTTTGCAAAACCAGTTGGCTTTTGAGCGTCATCATCACTTCGCGAACTTCGGCAATGGAATCATCTCCGGGTCGGGGATCACCGCCGTCAGTCTGTGTCTCTTTGGTGCAGCCTCCCAAAAGGAAAGCGCTGCAGAGCAGCATGGAACAGAGTTTGTAAAAAGTTTTCATCTCTCTATGTTTTTTATTCTTTATCCGATAGAACCGCCTTCCGCCCAGTCGGAGGCAGTCGATTGTGTCACTATAATTTCATTTTCATATACGGTGATCAGGAGGTCGAACTCCTGTTCCATATTCAGGTCCATGTTCATCGGTAGCTTGGAGAAAAAGAGGTGGAGGTCGAGATCGCCGATGACTTGCTCGCCGTCGCACCAAAGGCTCCACAGCTCGTGGGTGCCGGCCGTATAACGATAGGTGACGAATTCGCCGGTCACTTCGTAGTCGTAGTTCATGGCGGCCCGTGTTTCGTGATAGGTTATTGTTTTTCCGCTCCGGGGAATCGTATAACTGCCATTGCCCGAGGGGACGGTCTGTTCTGTTCCTCCGGTAAAGTCGTAGAGGGCGGGGATGCCTTTCAGGCGCATCCGCCAGGTACCGTCGAGCGGAGGTTTTTCTGCGGTACGCCACCGTACGGTGATGTTGAGGGCGGCGTGTGCATGCGACAGGTAGACACGCTGGCGTTCCGTAATCCCGTCTTTCAGGGTGAAGGTAGACGTGCCGTAATAGAGCCGGGCTGTGTTGCCGCGGTATCCGGGAGGTACTCCGGAGGTGATGGCGCTCAGTGTCATTTCGTTCATATTATAATCGCTTTTTGTTGTTACCGTGGTTGCTTCTTTCCCTTCTTCGCCCAGATTGCCCCAGACAACGAGGGTGTAGGTGCCGTCTTTCAGGTCGGCATTCCAGCCGGTGATGCTGTCGCCGCGCAGGGTGGTACCGGCCAGCAGGTTGCCTTCTTCATCGAATAGATATTGACGGATATTGTCTACGTAGGTGGGTAGTGCGTTTTCGGCGCTGCTGCCGGCGTACCAGTATTCCATCCTGACGTTGTAGGGGCAGGGGGACGGTTCGTCGCCGAAAGAGCAGGCGGTCAGCATTAATGCTAACATACCATATATTACGCAGGCTATCCGTTGTTTATCCATTGTTGTATCTATCTTAATCCGATCTTTTGATCTGTTATTTTATCATTCTTTCCACCAGTTGCAGGTTTGCCCGTGCTTTTCGGGGTTCTACGCCGACGGCTTTACGGAACCAGATGGCGGCGCCTTCGGGGTTGCCTTCCATCAGATTGAGTACGCCTATATTGTTCCAGGCACGCGGGTCGGCTTCCACCTTGCTCAGATAGTTCCAGGCCGAGATCAGGTCACCCGTCAGCATGACGGCGGAGGCGGCGTTGACGTTGGCCACCACGTCGTTCGGGAAATGGTAGGCGGCTACTTCGTACACTTCGCGGTACTGGTCGCTTCCGGGACGGTAGTAGCGCGCCACGGCATACATTTCATCCAGGCTGAGCAGGTCGGGATGCGTGTAGATCAGTTCGGAGGCTTCTGCTCCGTTCACTTCCCTGACATCGTATTGCACCACCACTTCGATACGGCGCAGTTTCGGGAAGAAACGGCGCAGCATATCCTTGTAGGGAGCTCCTCCCTGCAAATCCATCAAATGCTTTTCGCGTCCGTTGAAGATACCGTAGCGGCGGATAATATCGAGGGCGGCATCGGTATAGGCCGGACGATAGGTCTGCAACAGGTCGACAAGGCCTTCCCAGTCTTCTGCCTCCGAAGAAACTTCGATGCTGCTGCGCGGAATGTTGTAGGCATCGCGCAGGTAGCGGGCAAAAAGCCCCGAACGGGCTTTGGCCAGCCGCTCGTTGTCGCCGTAAGGCCCGTCGGGTGAGGAGTATCCGCGGATGCGCAGCCGGGCAAGCGTTGAGAAGCGGTTGTCGGTGAGCGGCCCCAGTATTTTCTCCACTTTGTTGATCTCTTCCCGGTTGTTTTTGTAATCGGGGTATATATCGTCTTTTCCCAGCGGGTAATCGAAATAGAGGACGGCGCCTTCGGTGCGGTGCTTGTTGCCCATGCCGCCTTCCGACGGCAGGAAAGAAACCATCACTGCGTACTGGTCTACATCGGCGATGCTTAAAACGACGGGGGCAGCGGGTTTTCCTGTCGCAGGTATGTTCTTATATGTATAGACGGTCGTATTTCCGCCCGATGTGTTTTGAATAGATTCCTCCTGAACCGGCCGGGATTGAGGCTTGGCTTGGAATTCGTTTTCCCGGGCAGCCGGGGGAACCGAAGATATTGACAGACTTCGTTTCAGCGTATCGAGTGCCAGCAACTCCTTTCCGCAACATTCCTTATATTCCTGCTGGAGCAGGAGGGCAGCTTGTTGCATCCAGGAGGCATAGGGCACTGCTATCTGGTAATTGATTGGAGCGTTCGGATAATTTCTTCCTGCTATTATCTGCCGGAAAGGTTGTGGCTCATTTCTGTCCGGCGAAAGAGGAGAAAGGAATGCTTCGCGACGGTCATTGCGAGCCCGGCGTTTGCCACTGATAATAACGGCGGGCAGGGAAAGGCTTTGTTTCTTTTTCCCCGACATGACAGGGGTAAAGAAAAAGGCTGTTCCGCTGCCGACGGAAATTCCGTCCAGATACATTGTCAGGTTCACATGTAGGCTGTCCTTTTTTACGTACAGTTTGCCGGGAACGATGCGTATGCCTTGCGCCGTAACCTTTCCATTAAAATGGAAACAAAACAGAACCACTAACAGTATTAATATTAAATTATGTGATAACAGGATGTGTTTCATATATAATAGGCTTCAAAAGACTTATTTCAGAAAATAGATGATAGAAAATCCGATTCGTGTCGGTCCGATATAGCTCCTTGTGAAGGAGCCGACTTTCTCGCCGCAGTCGGCACACCGGTACTTGTCGTATTTCATATAGGCGTATCCGCCTCCTATCATCGCTTCCAGGCCCCAGCGGTCGCCTATCGCCCAGTGATACCCGTAGGTGAGGCCGCCTCCGTAGAGGTCGCCCCGCAATACATACTCTTTCAGACCGGATATAAAAGGGATTTGCCCGATATTGAAATGTCCGTAGTGTCCGTGTACTCCTACGAAATGTCCTTCAAATTTGCGGCAGAACCAGTAGCGTGCTTCAGGTTGGATAAGGTATAGATTCAGTTTCATGTCGTTGGAAAACTTCCATGCGTTGTAGGCACCCCATACTTCTACCGTGAACTGTCTGGCTATACCTACTTCCACACCAGCATTCGGCGTAGTAGTTCCCCAGAACAATACGTTCGTCTTTAATGCCGTTTGTTGCCCACGGAGGTTAACAGATAGGCAAATAAATAGAAGAAGTAGGAGGTGGCGCTCTCTGATCTTACCCTTATACATATTAATACATTTAGTGTTTTGTATCTATTCCGTCTCTTACTAAGAGACAGAATGTGGAATACAGGGTAATTGAGTTGGTCTGATTTTTAAAGGAAGATGAATATGACAAATACCTCTGTAAAGAGAAATGTAAAACAAATTGTCAAACAAATTTTCCGTAGTTGTAAGAAATAGGCGGATAAATACTCAGAAATGAGATTTGTGCTGAAGTACATTGAAAATATTATTTTTCAACAGGATTACTAATGAATACGTGCTGAAAGTAGAAGCATTTGCAAAACTGTCTGAATTGGATTGCATTGTCAAACAATTGTTAAACATCTGATAAACAGGATATAAAAGGCGGAAATATTAATAAATAATTGACATAATAGACCAGTAGGAAGGGGTATTTGCTAGATAGCTCTTTCCTTAAAATATGTATCAATATTCAGAAAAGGCCTGAATATTAAACTCTTTATATTTTATTTTTATCTCAAAATATTTGTTTTATCAAATAAATGTTATTACGTTTGCAACGTTTTAACAGACAATAAAGTGCCTTTTCTGTCTCTTAGTAAGAGACGGAATTTATGGTTCTAAGACTTCCCTTGTTTTTCTTTCCCGAAATTACATATTTATTGATTTGATCGAGTTGGGGATTATCAAATGTCGCTATGTAAATGCGGGTTGTTTTTACAGAAGTGTGTCCCATGCTTTCCGAAATCATCTCTTCGGATACACCTTTGCTTTTTGCTGTAGTAGCCCAGGTATGGCGGGGCACATAGGTCGATAGTTCAGTATCTACCAGATTGCCTATATTTTTCAACCGCAGGTTTTGTAGCCGGAGTGCACTTTCATAATCCTTATATGAAGGATCAGGCGTTCGTAGTACGGGAAATAGAAAAGGGGAATTGGAGTGATAGCGGTCGATCAGTTCCTGTATTTCCGGGAGTATCCTGATCTGTAGTTCTTGTCCTGTCTTACGTCGTTTATAAACCAGGTAGTTCACTTTTATATTGTCGCATGTGAGATGGGCAATATCGACGAAAGCCATGCCGCTGGTATAATAGGCGAACATCAGCAGGTCGCGGGAGAAGATCAGGCCCGTTTTTTTCAATGTCGCATCGCTTAAATTCTTTATCTTTCTGATCACTTTTTCTTCTATGGTCCGCTTGGGTGTTTTTTCAATCCGGGTATTTACGTTTTTGAAGAAGTGTGTGCACTCTTTTATCAATCCGCTGGCCGCTGCTTTGTTCATGATTGCCCGGAAATTGCGCATATAAAACGAAATGGTGTTATCCATCAGCTTTTTGGCCATTAAATATTCTTCATATAGCCGGATCAGCTTTTCGTTGATTTCGTCTATCCGGATGTTCTTTCCGAAAAACGAGAGGAAACTGTTCCCCAGGCTTTGGTAAAGGCGGGATGTGGCCTCTTTTCCCTGCGCCAGGAGAATGTCCGCCAGTTTTTGTATATAGGCGGACAGGTACATGCTTGCGGACCTTTCTTCATACAGTTTCACGATGTCATCGACGGAAAAGTCTTTGTTTACCGGCTGTTCTTCGATTATTTGCCGGATCATGCGACAGGTTTCGCAGGCTGTTTCCGATACTTGCAACAGGTATTCGGTTCGTTGCCTGTCTGTTCCGGGTGGTATCTGTACTATTTCCGTGAGCGGGTCCCACTCTTCTTCGTATACCTTTATATCCAACGGTATACGTTTCATTTTTCGCCGGCAGATCAGCTGGATGTATAGCGGGGTTTGTTTGCCCGTAACCTTCGATTTCCGGCGTTTCACTTTTACTGATACGTTATTCGTAACTCGATCTGTTTATTGATGTTAGTAAACAACAAATATAAGCAGGATTGAGTTTAAACGGGGGAGCCTGCCATCGGTGTTTTTATTTTCGATCGTATCATAAATATCAGAGGAATAATTATCCCGACAAAATTCTTTTTATATCTTTGAGCGGAATGAGCGGTTTGTTTGCGACACATCCGCCGATTGGAAAGCGTATTCAGATTCTGGAACAATTTTAATGGAAACAGATGGATATATTATTGATCATACTAGGAGCGATTTGTCTATTGGTGGGGTTTGCCGGTTGTTTTTTGCTGGTCCTTCCCGGTCCGCCGTTGTCGTATCTGGGGTTGATACTGCTTCATTTTACAGATAGGGTACAGTTTACTGTAACCCAACTGGTGATATGGGGTGTGTTGGTTATTGTCGTACAGTTGCTGGATTATCTGACACCGGTGTTGGGTACTAAATACGGTGGAGGCAGTAAATGGGGAAATTGGGGATGTGTCATCGGAACCGTAGCCGGAATATTCCTGTTCCCGCCCTGGGGAATTTTATTCGGTCCGTTTGCCGGAGCGGTGATCGGCGAATTGCTGGGTGGAAAGAAATCAATGGAAGCTTTTAAAGCCGGGATAGGAGCTTTTGTCGGATTCTTGCTAAGTGTTGTCGTAAAGATGGCTCTTTGCGGGTATTTTGTTTATTGTTTTATCAGTGCTTTGATATAAAAAGAGGACGTTGCCACAGTGATACTTTTGCAACGCCCTCGTTAATTCTTTCTTTGTTTTCTTTTTATTCAGCAGGAGTGCCGCCCGAAGAGATCACTTTACTGCGTTCGATAGATTGCAATGCCAGATAATTGTCTCCGAACTTTTCCAGATTCTCGATTTCTGTTTCGAACTGGTCCAGATGACCTTCTTCTTCTACCACCAAACCTTCGAATACTTTCTTTGTGGCTGAGTCTGCGTGTTGTGCACATTCGTTGGCCCATGCGTTGTAGTCGTCTACGCTACCGGTTTCCATTTCTGCGGCTTTTTCAAGCATAGCTTTAACATCGTGGATCTTTTCTACCGGACCGGAACATTTCATTTCCACTTCACCTTTCAGGAACAGGATACGTTCGGCGAGGCGTTCTACATGCATCATTTCTGTTATAGCCGTACGTTTGAAAAGGCTGGACAGAAGGTCGTATCCCATATCGTCCAAACGGAAATGGAAATACATGTACTGGTTAACAGCTGTCATTTCGTCGGCTACTGCTTTGTTTAGCAGTTCAATACTTTTTTCTCTTTTAATCATAATCGTTGAGTTTTAAATCTTGTTTTATAAGACATCTTTATTCTAATGCTGTAAAGTTAACAGTTTCCATGATACAATGGGGTCGGCTTGTGATAATATTTTTTATCTTTGTCATAGATTCTATTAATTAAAACGAAATCTTATGACAAAAATACAGGAATATCTGGCTGCTCTGCCGGAAGATAAGAAAGCATTGTTTATCCCCGTGTTCGGAAGTGTAGATAAATTTTACACGGTGGTATATCTGATAATTCGCAATGAGCATGTGACGGACCAGGAAAAGCCGGAACGCTACGAAGACCGTTTGCAGGTGATTCGGCAAGTGAAAAATAAAGTGGAAGAACTGGTTTCTTCTTATGGTTTGGACGGAAAAGAGATTGTGGCGGATATCGCCAGTGATTATTTTGAAGATTTTGTCAATTATAAAGAACCGGAACTGGATATAACGAATGAGGAATTTATTGCGATTATCCGGAATTTATAACAAACGGGAATAGTTCGTTTGTCGATACTTATACTTACACGATAATTCTAAACTTGAAATATATGAGAAACCTAAATCTATGTGCCTTATTCCTGTTATTGGGAATGAATTGTTTGAATGCACAGATTACTGTGGTGAAGGACAGCAAGCCTGTTTCCCGTATCCTGGTGGAAAAGGGAGAAGCGGTGGATAATCAGGCGGCCCTTTTATTACAGGATTTTGTGAAACGGATAAGCGGTGCCTCCCTGCCCGTAGTGAATGATAAATCGCCCCGGAAAGGAGATATCGTCATAGGTGGGAACGATGTATCCGGACTGACCGAAGATGGTTTTCGTCTGAAGACAGAGAATGGCATTGTTTTTATCAGCAGTGGTGGTGATAAAGGGAATATCTATGGTGTAGTAACTTTGTTGGAAGATTATCTGGGAGTTGCTTATTATGGAGCAAACGCCTATACGTTAACAGAACGTTCTACTGTCGTTATTCCGGAATTGGACAGGGCGGAGAATCCGGCTTTCCGTTACCGCCAAAGCCAGTGTTACGCTTTGCGTGAAGACCCGGTTTATAAATTATGGTTCCGCTTCGAAGAGCCTTCGGAAGTATTTGCCGGTGGCATGTGGGTACATACATTCGACCGTATCATGCCCTCCGATATATACGGAAAGTCTCATCCGGAATATTATTCCTTTATCAATGGTGAACGCCGTCCCGGAAAAGCCAGCCAATGGTGTCTGACTAATCCGGAAGTATTTGAACTGGCCTCGCAGAAGATTGATTCCATATTTAAGGCGAACCTAGGGAAGAATATGATTTCCGTCAGCCAGAACGACGGTAATTTTACTAACTGCGGTTGTCCGGACTGTAAAGCATTGGATGAACAGGAGGGAGGCCCTTCCGGCAGTCTGATTCATTTTCTGAATAAGTTGGCTGCCCGCTTCCCGGACAAAGAGTTTTCCACGCTGGCTTATCTGTATACGATGCATCCGCCTAAGCATGTGAAGCCATTGCCGAATGTGAATATCATGCTGTGCGATATCGATTGCGACCGTGAAGTTCCTTTGACCGACAATGCTTCCGGACAGGATTTCATGAAAGCAATGAAAGGCTGGGCTGCCATCAGTAATAATATATTCGTGTGGGATTACGGGATTAATTTTGATAATTTTGTATCTCCGTTCCCCAATTTCCCGATTCTGCAAAAGAATATCCAATTGTTTAAAGAACATCATGCAACCATGCATTTCTCCCAGATAGGAGGTTCCAAAGGAGGTGATTTCCCGGAGATGCGTGCTTATATGGTTAGTAAGTTGATGTGGAATCCTTACCAGAATGCCGATTCGCTGATGCGTGCTTTTATGGATGGCTATTATGGGGCTGCCTCTCCTTATATTTATCAGTATGAGAAGCTGTTGGAGGGTGGTTTGCTTGCCAGCAAACAGCGTCTTTGGATATACGACTCACCGGTTACGCATAAAGACGGTATGCTGAATGCGAATTGCCGCAAGCGCTATAATGAGTTGTTCGATCAGGCGGAACAGGCAGTAGCCAGCGATCCCATCCTGTTGAAACGTGTACGGCTATCCCGTTTGCCGTTACAATATGCCGGACTTGAAATAGCACGCGCCGAAGGAAATCACGATTTGGAAGAAGTCAAAGCCAACCTGGCTTTATTTGAAGAACGTACGCGCGAATTTAATATACCGACCCTGAACGAACGAAGTAATCCTCCGGCTGAATATTGCAAATTATATACCGAACGTTATCTGCCCGGTAAAGCAAAGAACTTGGCAAAAGGTGCGAAAGTGATCTGGATTCAAGAGCCGTCCGGTAAATATAAAACGTTGGGAGAAACCGCCCTGACCGATGAACTGTTCGGTGGAACTACTTTTGTGGAAAGTTGGATCGGATGGGAGGGCATTGACGGTTCGTTTATTCTCGATCTGGGTAAAGAGACACCGGTCAGCTCGATAGAAAGTGATTTCCTTCACCAGTTGGGTGCCTGGATATTGCTTCCGAAGAAAGTGACCTATTCCACGTCGTCGGATAATAAAACCTATCAACCGTTTGGTGAAAAGAGTTTGGCGGAAGACCGTTCCGTACAGGTGAAGTTTGTGGGAGTCAAGTGTGAAGCCCCTTCTCCCGTGACAACCCGTTATATAAAGGTCGAGATTGAAGGAATCAAGACCTGTCCTTCCTGGCATTACGGGGTAGGTTATCCGGCTTGGTTTTTCTTGGATGAAGTAACTGTTCAATAGGAAAAGACGGTCGGAATTGTGTGAAATAACTTTTTTTGTATGTGGTTTGTATAAGTATATGCTGAATAACAACTACTTTTGCAGTTCGCCCGGAAATGAAAGCCGGAAGAAGATAAAAGAGTAGTTGTTTTTCAGGAATATACGGTATATCGATGAGTTATTTTATAAAGTTGAGGAATTGGTTCACTTCCCAGGAACATTTGTTGTTCTTGTTTGCGTTGTTGTTTATCGTTCCTAATTGTGTGTTGTTCTTTACGGAGCCCTTACCTGTCACAGTGGGAATCGCATCTTTGATATTGCCTTATGCCTTTTGGGTAGGTCTGCTTTTGTTGGCACGCAAACCGGGTATTGTCGTCTGGTGCCTGCTACCGAAAGTTATATTGGACGGGGGACAGCTTGTGTTGCTTTATCTTTTTGGCGAATCGGTGATTGCGGTAGATATGTTTCTGAACCTGACCAGTTCGACTGCATCTGAAGCCAGCGAATTACTTGGAAATATATTTCTTGTCATTATAGGTGTCTTCTTCTTTTATACATTGCCAACTCTGCTGCTGGCTGTCTGGTCTGTCCGGATGAAAAAGAAGCTGACAAACTCTTTCCGAAAAAGATGGGCGGTAAGAAGTCTGGGTGTGTTTATACTGGGGATCATTCTTTGCATGCTGGCTCCGATACAAGGCCATATGGTTTCACTGAAAAATGATTTTTATCCGGGAAATGCGCTTTACAACCTTTATTTTGCAATCAATAAAGCGGAAAAAAACAGTAATTATCATATTACATCATCCGATTTTACCTTCCATGCGACAAAGAACGTGCAGACGGAAGGAAAACGTGAAATTTATGTATTGGTGGTGGGAGAGACGTCTCGTGCGATGGAATGGAGTTTGTATGGCTATGAACGTAAAACGACTCCCCGGATGGAGAAACTGGATGGGTTGGTTCATTTTACCGATGTGGTTACCCAATCCAATAATACTCATAAGAGTGTGCCTATCATTCTGTCTGCCGCCAGTGCTGAAGATTATGGGGTGATTTATGATGAGAAAAGTATTGTGACTGCTTTTAAGGAAGCCGGTTTTCATACGGTTGTAATTGCGAACCAGAATCTGAGCACGTCGATGATCGGTTCGTTTTACCGGGAAGCGGATACATTTATAGATATGAGCCAGTTTAAACCGAAGTCTGCTTATCTGACATCTTTGCATGACGGTGAATTGCTCCCTTATTTGCAGAAAGAAGTGGATAAGACGGATGGTAATTTGTTTTTTGTGATTCATACTTATGGTTCGCATTTTAACTATCATGAACGTTATCCGAAAGATTTTGCATTTTATACACCGGATAAAGCGGAAGGAATCCGTGCCTCTTATAAGAAGCAACTGCGTAATTCTTATGATAATTCGATACATTATACCGATTATGTGCTAGGTGAGATTGCGGATATGATGAAAAAAACGGACGCTTGCGTGTCGATGCTTTATCTGAGCGATCACGGGGAAGATATTTTTGACGATGCCCGTGCCCGTTATTTGCATGCGTCTCCAATTCCGACCTATTATCAGTTACATATACCTTACATTATTTGGTTCTCGGATGCTTACCGGGCTACTTATCCGGAGAAATACCAGACGACAATGGCTCATCAGGCTCTCCCGGTCAGCACGAATAGTGTGTTCCATACCGTATTGGACCTGGCAGGAATACATACGGCAGTTTCCGATTCTACCCTGGCTGTTTCCAATCCGGCTTTTACGGTGCGCGACCGCATGTACCTCGGAGATCATGACGAACCGGTTCCTTTCTGGAAAGTCGGATTGAAGAATGCCGACTTCGAGATGTTGGACAAATGGGGAATTGTTTACGACAAAGATTGATATTTTGATAGAAACTTCTACCTTTGTTTTATGGCAGAACAAAGTGGACACATCACTCTTAAGGTTATTTTAGGTTATCTGTTGTTGGTTGCAATAGCAGTATGTTCTGTCGTATATATTTATCAAATCATCGAACAGGTTGCCGGTGAGGAAGAACCGGACAGTAAAGCCCGTCAGAAAGTTTATCTCGTAACCAATACATTGTCTTTGCTTTATGAAAGCGAGGCGTTGGGGCAATTGGTCGGTATGCCACAGAATAATGTGAATCATTTTAACCGGACGCTGAATAAGGCTCACAGCAATATGGACTCCCTGCGTGTCCTGATAACCGACTCCGTTCAGTTGCTAAAGATCGATACGATAGATATGCTTTTGAGGCAGAAACGACTGAATACCCGCCGTCTGCTTGAAACCTGGAAAGAAACGAATACGGAGCATCTTTATACGATTAATATCGAAAAGGTGATTGCCGAACAAGATACGTTTATCGAACAGAAGGAAATAAAAGAACATGTTGTAGTCAAGCAGGATACGATTCTTTCTCAAAAGAAACCCCGCGGCTTTTTCCGTCGTTTGGCAGATGCTTTCTCACCCAGCCGTGAAGACACGAGCATCATTGTCAATACGACCCGCCAGATAGTGACAGACACTTTGGTGAATGTATTCAATCCGGCGGATACCATCGCCAGTGTGTTGAAAAACTTGCAGGACAGTGTTGCAGGGCAGCGTAAATTGCTGGCTGACCAGTTGCTGGAACGTGCTGCCAATCTGCGTTATAATAATAGTATAGTTACCCGTAAGATTAACCAGATTTTGCGTGATATCGAGGAGGAGGAAGTGAATGCTTCGCTGGAACGTATGCAGAACAAACAGAAGATTCTGCGTGAGACTTCCTTGCTGATTGCCGGCATTGCTATTGTTTCTGTTGTTATCGTGATTATTTTTATCTTCATGATCACCCGTGATATTTCGAAAAGTAAATATTACAGAATGCAGTTGGAAAAGGCGAAACAATATGCCGAAGACCTGTTGCATAGCCGTGAGAAGATGATGCTGACAATCAGTCATGACATCAGGGCTCCGCTTTCGTCGATCATCGGGTATATAGACCTTTTGCTGCGGAGGCATCCGGATGAAAGGCAACAATATTACCTGGATAATATGTCTGGTTCGGCCAGCCATATCTTGTCTTTGGTCAATGACTTGTTGGATTTTCACCGTCTTGAATCCGGAAAAATGGAGATACAGCGGGTGGCTTTCAGTGTATCGGCTCTATTCAATGAGATATTTACCAGTTTCAGACCGATAGCCGAATCGAAAGATCTGACTTTTGTCTTGAATCTGAAAGAAGAAGGAACGGAAAAGTTATATATCGGTGATCCGATTCGTATTCGTCAGATAGTGGGGAATTTATTGTCGAATGCCCTTAAATTTACCCGTGAAGGACGGGTTGTCATGGTGGTGTCTATCAATGCTCTGGCAGACAACAGTGCACTGCTGAATGTGTTGGTGAGCGATTCCGGTCCGGGTATTCCGCCGGAAGAACAGGAACGTATATTCGGTGAATTTACCCGTCTTTCCGCAACTGAAAAGGCGGAAGGGTTTGGGCTGGGCCTATCCATAACCCGGAAGATGACGGTTTTGATGGGAGGAAACCTCTCTTTAAAGAGTGTCGTGGGGCAAGGTTGTGATTTCACAATAGAACTGCCGCTTACAGTAGCCGATGTGCAGGTGCTTCCCGCGGCGGAAGAGGAAGCCGTGTCTGAACCGGAGTTACCATCTTTTGTTGGTCGCGATGTATACTGTCTCTTGGTCGATGACGATCCGCTGCAACTCGCTCTTACGGAAGAATATTTGCGACAGAACCATGTGGAGGTGAGTAGCTGTACTGATCCCTTCTCTGTTGTTGCTTTGTTGCAGAAGACCTCTTTCGATGCTGTCATTACGGATATACAGATGCCGGGAATGGATGGTTATCAATTACTGGAAAGCATACGTAATTCCGGTATTTCGGGAACAGAGAATCTTCCGGTTATAGCCCTTTCTGCTAGCGTGGAGAACGAGCATGACCATTATCTGGAATCCGGCTTCACAGGATTTTTGAATAAACCTTTTACGGCCCGGCAGTTGATTACCCTATTAAATAAACTTTTATCAACAGAACTGCTTGTTATCTCTGATTTCAACTTTGATTCATTGACAGCCTTTGCCGGCGAGGACAAGGAAGCCTCCGCATCCATCCTGAAAACATTTGTGGAAGAGACAACCAAAAGCAATGTCTTACTCGAAGGTACATTGCAGGATGACGACCGGGAACAATCTGCAAAGATATCTCATAAAATGGTGCCGTTGTTTACCATGCTCGGCGCTACCTCATTGGTGGAGAAACTGAGAGTTATCGAAAAGAATGCCACCACTTTACCTGTGGAGGAATGGAAATCGCTGCTTTCGGAAGTAATCGCAGAAGTGAAAAAAATCATTGAACAGGCAATGACCGTTTCGAAGTAAACGGTTGTGGGATAATTCTGTGGAATATCTTTGTGGAATTTTTCCCCAGTTGGGTATCTGTTTTCCCCGTTTTTTGTCTTTATCTCTCCGTTGTCTAAAACATTTTATCTTTCTTTTCTGTTAAGTAGTAAGAGTTTATGATACATACGAAGACCTTTTGCAGATTCTGGCACGGTATTCGCTTTCATATTTACAGAATCGTAAGTGGACGTTTCTACATTTAAACCGTTTAAAACAAAGAAAGATTATTTCTGAGTATTCTATTTAAGTCTGCGAAACAAAAAAGGCATCTGTTGGGGATGCTTTTTTTGTTTCGTTTCGTTTGTTTGCCTACCTTTGCGTCCATTATTAAAAAAGACCAATAGTTATACCATGAAGCACGAAATGCCACTCAAGTCGGCACGCATTGAAGTTGTCGACGCCCTAAGAGGTTTTGCCGTTATGGCGATTATGTTTTTGCATAATATCGAACATTTTAATTTCTATGAGTTTCCCGAAGCGACTACCGAGTTTATGAAGTCGTTGAACGGAGGTGTTTGGGATACGTTGTTTTTTCTCTTTGGTGGGAAAGCGTATGCTATCTTCTCCCTGCTGTTCGGATTTAGTTTCTTCATACAATATAATAACCAGGCTAAAAAAGGGAAAGACTTCCGTCTGCGTTTCCTGTGGCGGTTATTCCTGCTGTTCCTGATCGGATGTTTTAATGGTGCATTCTTCCCCGGTGATATCCTGGTGTTGTATGCGATAGTAGGTGTCATCCTGCCCCTGGTTTGCAAATGGAGCGATAAAGCTGTGTTGATAACGGCTATTCTCCTGATGCTTCAGCCTATAGAATGGGCAAAGTTCCTTTATGCGCTGAACAATCCCGACTATGTGGCTGCTCCGGGACAATGGCTGGTGCATCATAGAAATATGTATCCCTTCCTGGGACAGACGGACTTCTGGGCGATGGTGAAGTCGAACCTGTGGGACGGACAGCTTTTCAGCCTGTTGTGGGGTTGGGGACATGGCCGTTTCTTCCAGACCGCTTCCCTGTTCCTGATCGGTATGTTGATAGGACGCCGGCAATTTTTTGTCGATCTGTCCGGTCACCGGAAGTTCTGGCTTCGCACGCTCCTGATCAGTGCTGTCTGCTTCATTCCTCTGTATTATTTTACGGAGGCTTTACCCGATCTGTTTACAAATAAGAGTATGTTGTCTCCGCTCAATACGATTTTCTCATCCTTCCGTAATTTTGCATTCATGTGTGTACTGGTGGCTGTCTTTGTCTTTCTTTGGCAACAGGTTTCGGGACACAAAGTGTTGCATGGACTGGTGCCCTATGGGAAAATGAGTCTGACTAACTATCTGAGCCAGTCTATTATAGGTTCATTTATCTATTTCGGTTATGGTTTGTCGCTGTATAGCGAATTGGGCGTTGCCGCCAGTTTCGGGGTGGGGATCGTGCTGTTTATCCTTCAGCTGGGCTTCTGCCATTGGTGGTTAAAGAATCATAAACAGGGACCGTTCGAAGGAGCCTGGCGTAAAGCAACCTGGATTTGTTCCTGATTTATTCCTAAAATATATATCTTTGCGTAAGGATTTAATATAATTAAGTATGCTATCAGTTCTTATTGTTGAAGATGATATAACTTTTTCTTTAATGCTCACAACCTGGTTAGGAAAGAAAGGTTTTGAGGTAAAAGCACTTAGCTCGGTTTCGGATGCAAAACGCCAGATTGAGAGTGTCAGCTACGACCTGATCTTGTCGGATTTACGTTTACCGGACGGTGACGGGATCGACTTGTTGAAGTGGGTGAAGGAAAAATATGCCTCTTTGCCTTTGATCATGATGACTAGCTATGCGGAGATACAGACCGCTGTGCAGGCCATCAAGCTGGGAGCATCCGATTATATAGCCAAACCCCTGAATCCGGAAGAGTTGCTGAGTAAGATCCGTGAGGTAGTGAAAACGCCTGCGGTAGAACATACGTCGGCAAAGAAATCGCCGGAAGGGAATACTTATATTGAAGGGCAAAGTCCTGCCGCCCGTCAGTTGTTCGACCACGTCCGCTTGGTTGCCCCGACGGATATGTCGGTACTGATCACTGGGGCGAGTGGGACGGGGAAGGAATATATAGCCCGCCGTATCCATGAGCAGAGTAACCGCAGTAAGGCTCCGTTTATTGCAGTCGACTGTGGGGCGATCCCTAAAGATCTGGCGGCATCTGAGTTTTTCGGTCATGTGAAAGGTTCGTTTACCGGGGCGATAGACAATAAGACCGGTGCTTTTGTGGCTGCTCACGGAGGAACGATTTTTCTGGATGAGATCGGTAACCTGACCTACGAAGTGCAGGTACAACTTCTTCGTGCCTTGCAGGAACGTAAAGTGAAGCCGATCGGTACAAATGAAGAGATCGCTATCAATGTCCGGTTGATCTCTGCCACAAACGAGAATCTGCGGACTGCCATCGATAAAGGTGATTTTCGTGAAGATCTATATCACCGTATCAATGAGTTTACTGTCCGTATCCCGGATTTGAAAGAGCGGAAGGAAGACTTGTTGCTTTTCGCGAATAATTTCCTCGACCAGGCGAATGCCGAGCTACAGAAAGATATCATCGGTTTTGATAACGAGACGATCCGTCTTTTCCAGTCTTATTCATGGCCGGGTAACCTGCGTCAGATGAAGAATGTCATCAAATATGCCACCCTTCTGGCTACCGGCCGATACATCACCCGTCGTGAACTCCCCGAAGAGTTGACGGAAGCCCCGGAAAAAGACACCCGCATCCTCCTGAAAGACGAAACCCATGAATGCGAACTCATCAAACGTGCCCTCCAGGAATCCGGCAACAACAAAACCCGTGCTGCTCAACTATTGGGTATAGACCGGAAAACGCTTTATAATAAATTGAAGCTTTATAATTTGGATTAGTTGAAATAAAATATATACTTAATAAAAATCTTAGCATGAAAACTGATACTAATTTGATTCAAAAGCCTTCTGACGGTCATTCATTAGTTGAACGGATAGAGTTATTAATAACAGAAGCTCGTAAACGAGTTATCTCTACTGTTAACACAACAATGGTTTATACCTATTTTGAAATAGGAAGGATGATTGTTGAGGAAGAACAAAACGGGGAGGAGCGGGCTGAATACGGAAAAAAGCTAATAGAAAATTTGTCGGTTCATCTGACCGCAAAATTTGGGAAGGGATTTTCTCCTCAGAATCTCGCAAACATGCGGTAATGCTATAAAACGTATTCTCCTCGAATTTTCCAGACACTGTCTAGAAAATCCAAAACAGGTCAAGTTGTAGCTGATGAATTAAACTTCTCCCTTAGTTGGTCTCATTATTTGAAATTAATGCGTATAACCAATCCGGATGAGCGCAATTTCTATGAGATAGAAGCAATGAATAATAATTGGAGTTTACGTGAACTGGAACGTCAGTATGACTCTTCCCTTTATGAACGTTTGATTTTAAGTCGTGATAAAGAGGCAGTGAAAGCTTTATCTGAAAAAGGGCAGCTTGTCGAAACCCCACAAGATGTTATAAAAGATCCGTATATTCTGGAATTTATAGGATTGCCGGAACTACCCCAATATAATGAAAGTGAATTGGAACAAAGACTTATTGATAATTTGCAAACCTTTTTATTGGAACTGGGGAAAGGGTTTACGTTTGTTGGCCGGCAAGTTCGTTTTACTTTTGACGAACAACATTTTCGTGTTGATCTTGTCTTCTATAATCGTTTGCTTCGTGCTTTCGTCTTAATCGATTTAAAGCGGGGGATGTTGAAACATCAGGATTTGGGACAAATGCAGATGTATGTCAATTATTATGATCGTTTTGTAAAGTTGGAGGATGAAAGTCCTACTATTGGCATTCTTTTGTGTGCCGATAAAAGTGATGCTATGGTAGAAATAACGCTTCCCCAACAAAACAATCAGATTTTTGCAAGTAAATATCAAACAATATTACCCAGTAAAGAGACTCTGAAGAAATTGATAGAACAACAATATCAGTAAAGTTGCTTCGGTATTTAGTTATACATCAATATATACCCATTCAAATAGGTTGCAAACAACAACCATATTGCGTATGGTATGAAAAGTATTGAGCTGGCTTTGTTTACCTGATAACTCTTCAATGTGTAATTGATAACGAAGATGTCGAGCAACAGGATATTGATAAATCCGATAAGCGGGTTCTGGATATAAAAGAAACTGATGCTCCAGGTGAAATTGAAAAACAACTGGAAGATAAATGCTTTGACGAAGAACCTTCTTCGCTCTATGGTCGAGTTGATTAGTAGTCCGATGGATAACCCCATGCATACATAAATAATGCTCCACGCAATCGGGAAAACAATATTCGGAGGAGTTACCGCCGGTTTGATAAGAGTTGGATACCAGTTCTTTATTGCGTCAGCTTGAAAGTAGCTGGCGGAAAGCCCTACAAGGAAACAAACCAGGATAGGGATAATAATATTCAATGCTTTTCTCATTATTTTTCGTTTTTCTTATTGAATAACAATAGGAACTTCGCTCTTGTTGTCTGAAAGTGGAAAGTTTTTGTGATGTGTGATATGGGTGGGATATTGTATTGTGTTTTCTTCTGCTCCTGAAAATTAAAGGGTGAACTCTTTATTTTAAGTTAAAATATTAGCTGTTAATACCCTTTGGTATAGTATTTTGTTTATTTTTGTGTTTCGAAGGATTTGTATAATCTTAGTCTCTTTGGAATATGAATATAGAAGTGTTATCCGGAATCGCCCCGAGGCTATATGAATTAGTTGCTCCACTAGTTATGAGTTGCAGCGTTTTGCGACAGAATAATAATTATCCTTTCAAAACATCTAAACATTATTTATGGTTTGTCGCTATGGAAAGAGACACGGTGATAGGGTTTATACCCGTTGAAATCAAAAGTACATGTGTCGTTATTAATAACTATTATGTGAAAGGAGAGGACAACGCGGTATTGGCATCCCTGATCGATGCTGTTTTGGAACATTTCAAGAATATTTCGGTTGTCCGGGCCGTTGCCCATACCCGGCATAAAGAGCTCTTTGCTTCAGCTCATTTTTTCGTAACTCAAGAATGGAAATTATATAATAAAATGGAGTATAGATGTGATGATGAGAGAGAAGCTCAATGTGTACGAAGCAGTACAAGTTCGGTTGGATAAGATATTTTCCGACTTCGATAACGTATACGTCTCCTTTTCCGGAGGTAAAGACAGTGGTGTTTTGCTGAATTTGTGTATTGACTATATACGCAGACATCGCCTGAAACGGAAACTGGGAGTCTTTCACATGGACTATGAGGTGCAGTACCGGGAAACCACTTCCTATGTAGACCGCGTATTGTCTTCCAATTCCGATATCTTAGAGGTCTACCGGGTGTGTGTCCCTTTTAAGGTTCCTACATGTACTTCGATGTTCCAGAATTACTGGCGTCCGTGGGACAGGGAGTTGCAGGATTTATGGGTGAATAAGATGCCTGAAAACTCGCTTTGTGTGGAGGACTTCCCGTTTTATGATGAGAATATGTGGGATTACCAGTTTCAGTTAAAGTTTGCGGAATGGTTGCATGAAAAAAAGGATGCCGGACGCACCTGTTGCCTGATAGGGATACGGACACAGGAAAGTTTCAACAGATGGCGCGCTATCCATATAAAGAACAAAGTACAGACTTACCGCCGGCTGAAATGGGTTCACCAGCTGGCACCACGTATATATAATGCTTATCCTATATTCGATTGGAAAACAAAAGATATATGGATTGCCAACGGCAGGTTCGGTTGGGATTACAATCACTTGTACGATTTGTTTTACCAAGCAGGAGTCCCGTTGGAAATGCAGAGAGTGGCAAGCCCTTTTATCTCCCAGGCCATAGCCAGCTTGAAATTATACCGGGCAATAGACCCGGATATGTGGGGAAAGATGATTGGGCGTGTCAACGGAGTTGGTTTTGCCGGGTTGTACGGCGGCACTTCCGCGCTGGGATGGCAGTCTGTCAAATTGCCGCAGGGAATGACCTGGAAGTCTTATATGGAATTTCTATTGGGAACCTTGCCGGAGAAGACGCGGGAAGGATATTTGCAGAAACTCTCCGTCAGCATAAAATTCTGGCGTGAGAAAGGTGGTTGCCTGGCAGAAGGCACTATCGAAAAACTAAAGCAGGCAGGAATTCCGATACGGGTTGAAGGCCGTACAAATTACAAGACGGTAAAGAAACCGGTTCGGATGGAATATCTGGATGATATCGATATTCCGGAATTCCGCGAACTCCCAACCTATAAGCGTGTCTGTATCTGCATATTGAAGAATGACTACTATTGTAAATATATGGGCTTCTCACTGAATATTCACGAGAGGAAACAAAAAGAAGAGATATTAAAACTTTATAACTCTGAATTATATGGAGGAATATACTAGTCCTGTGTACAAGGTAAGGGCTGTCCCTGTGGAAAAGGTGGTAGCCAACAGCTATAACCCTAATGTCGTAGCACCCCCGGAAATGAAGCTGTTGGAAGTCTCTATCTGGGAAGACGGATTTACTTCTCCGTGTGTATGCTACTATGTTCCGGAGGAAGATATCTATGAACTGGTCGACGGCTATCACCGCTATATGGTGATGAAGACATCAAAACGTATCTATGAGCGTGAACGCGGCTTGCTCCCCGTCACTGTCATCGAAAAAGACCTCTCCAACAGAATGGCTTCGACCATCCGTCATAACAGGGCCCGTGGTACCCACAATATTGAATTAATGAGCCATATCGTTTCCGAGCTCTCCAAATGCGGCATGTCGGATGCCTGGATACAACGTAATATCGGTATGGACAGAGATGAAATATTGCGTTTGAAGCAAATATCAGGTTTGGCGGAATTATTCTCTAATAAGGAGTTTAGCTTGTCGGAAGAGTAAAAATTATATGGCCGTTTGAGGTTTTAAGGATGATGGAATGGCGTTTATAGTAGAGTTTTTGCATATTTGATAATTACTATGTATCTTTGCCGCATGTTAAACAAACTATTTAAATCGGATTTGGTGTAGTAAACAATCTGTATTCCTTGTACAGGTTGTCCTTTCGTTTGTTCTCGGGTAATTCTATCCGGGCATAATTCCTATTGTATTAATTCAATTTTAATCAGTGTACAATGATGACGGCATTGTTATGCTTTCACGGGTATACTATATACATAAAGAAATGAGTAACGAAAATAAAACAATTCACGAATTCGATTTTAATTTAATCTGCGAATACTTTTTAAATACAGAACGCCAGGGGCCCGGAAGTCCAGAAGTGACTCTTAAAGCATTGGGCTTTATAGACAACCTTACCGACCAATCCCTTATCGCTGATTTGGGTTGTGGCACAGGCGGCCAGACAATGGTATTGGCCCAGCATGCACCGGGACATATTACCGGTCTTGACTTTTTTCCGGGATTCATCGACAGGTTCAACAGTAATGCCAGAGGGCTGAATCTCCAGGATAGAGTGAAGGGAATCGTCGGTTCGATGGACAATCTTCCTTTCGGAGAGGAAGAGTTAGACTTGATCTGGTCGGAAGGAGCCATTTATAATATAGGCTTTGAACGCGGACTGAACGAATGGCGCAAATATCTGAAAACAGGAGGATATATCGCCGTTTCTGAAAGCGTCTGGTTTACTGAAGAACGTCCGGCAGAGATTCATGATTTCTGGATGGAAGCTTATCCGCAAATAGATACGATACCCAATCAGGTTGCCCTGATACAAAAGGCCGGGTATCTTCCTGTCGCTTCTTTTATTTTGCCTGAAACTTGCTGGACAGAGCATTATTTTACACCGTTAGTTGAAGCCCGGGAAAAGTTTCTGGCCAAATATCCGGGAAATAAAACCGCCGAAGAACTTGTCGTGATGTCACATCACGAAGAGGAGTTATACCGCAAGTATAAAGGGTTTTACGGCTATGTATTTTATATCGCTAAAAAGATAACGCTATGATTCGTTTAAATATGTATGGTTGGAACGACCGGTTGAACCAACTAAAACAAGAATCGGCATATAATACATTGTCTCACGGGCGGATAGCCATCGTGCATCGTACCTGTTACGAGGTTGTATCCGATAGCGGACTGTACCAATGCGAGTTGACGGGAAATATGATGTATGGGAAATCTGACTTTGAACTGCCCTGTACAGGCGACTGGGTACTGTTTCAACCATTCGACGATAGCAAAGGCATTATCGTCGGTATGTTGCCCCGTGAACGGACTTTATACCGCAAGAGAAATGGAACGGTAGCCGGAAAACAGGCAATTGCTTCGTATGTTGACAAGGCGTTTATCGTGCAGAGCCTCGATGATAATTTCAATATACGCAGGGTGGAACGTTTCATGGTTCAGATATTGGAAGAAAACATCCAACCCGTATTGATACTCAATAAGGCTGATTTGCCTTTTGATAAACAGGAGACAGAGGAAGCAATCAAGCATCTTACCCGTAGGATGCCGGTGTTTTTCACAAGTATCCATCACCCTGAAACGGTCTCCCGGTTACGGAATTCCATATCGGAAGGCGAAACGGTTGTCTTTGTTGGTTCTTCGGGGGTAGGGAAGAGTTCTCTTGTTAATGCACTTTGTGAAAGGTCGGTGCTGCTGACGTCGGATATAAGCCAGTCCACCGGAAAAGGGCGGCATACTTCCACCCGGCGGGAAATGGTCTTGATGGACGGCTCAGGTGTTTTAATCGACACTCCGGGTATCCGTGAGTTTGGATTGACTGTAGATAATCCCGATTCATTAGCCGAAATGCTGGAAATCTCCAACTATGCAGAATCGTGCCGTTTCAAGGATTGCACACATACCAACGAACCCGGTTGTGCTGTTCTGGAAGCAGTCGCAGAAGGTTCGCTGGACGTCAAAGTGTATGAAAGCTATCTGAAACTAAAGCGTGAAGCCTGGCATTTCTCCGCTTCCGAGCATGAAAAACGTAAAAAGGAAAAATCCTTTACAAAGCTCGTGGAAGAAGTGAAGAGGCGCAAGGCTGATTCCTGATTTTATATTTATGGTGCAGGTGTCTTCGGATTCCTGCACTGTATTATATTTGAATCGTCCATTTTGATAACAGTAGACACGATATTCATCACATTTCGTTTGGTCGCCATTAGTTCCAAAAGTTCTTCCTGATTTATATCTAATGGCATTCCGCAACTTTGGCAGTATCTCTTTTCTATTTCCAACTCCATAATTAACTATTCGAATTATATAATGCAAATATAGAGAAGATATATCCGGAAAGGTTGTCCGGTGTTGCTATCTTGTATAAGACGTACAGTGGATAACCAATTAACTTATTCTTTTTTTGTAAATGCCGATCTTTATTGCGTACTTTGCGTAAAAGGTATTACTTCAATCAGATGAATTATGGCAAAGCTTTATCCTATCGGTATACAGAATTTTGAGAGTCTTTGTCAGGACGGATATATCTATATTGACAAAACAGAACTGATTTATCAATTAGTGAAAACGGGCCGCTATTATTTATTGAGTCGTCCACGCCGTTTTGGGAAAAGCTTGCTTATTTCTACCCTGGAAGCTTATTTTCTGGGGAAAAAGGAGTTATTTGAAGGGTTGGCTATCGAAAAGCTGGAAAAAGATTGGTTGGAATATCCTGTACTTCATTTAGATTTAAATGCTGAAAAATTCGATAGTCCTGAATGTCTCGATGCTTTGTTAAGCAATCAGTTGACACAGTGGGAAGATCTTTATGGCCGTGGAAAAGATGAAACAACACTTTCGCTTCGCTTTAAAGGAGTAATCCGAAGGGCAGCCAAACAGACCGGGCAACGTGTTGTAATTTTGATTGACGAATACGATAAGCCGATGTTACAGGCATTGGATAATGATGAACTTCAAGAGATATATCGTGATACTTTGAAAGCTTTTTATGGTGTGATGAAGAGTATGGACGGGGATATCAAGTTTGCTTTCTTAACAGGGGTAACCAAGTTTGGGAAAGTGAGTGTGTTCAGCGATCTGAATAATTTGGACGATATTTCGATGAAAGGACCTTTTGCTTCTATTTGTGGCATTACAGAAGAGGAATTGCACGAATATTTTGATGAAGATATTAAAGCGCTTGCTTCATCTCTTTCCTTAACAAATGAAGAAGCTTGTGCAGAATTAAAAGGATGTTATGACGGTTATCATTTTGTGCCGAATGGTCCCGGTATGTATAATCCTTTCAGTTTACTTAATACCTTTAAGTATTTACAGTTTGGTAGCTACTGGTTTGAAACAGGTACAGCAACCTATCTGGTAAAATTGTTAAAACACTCTCATTATAACTTGTATAACATGGCGCATACGGAAACGGATGCCGATGTTTTGAATAGCATTGACTCCACATCTGTTAACCCAATACCCGTGATTTATCAGAGTGGATATCTGACAATCAAAGGATATGATCGTGAATTTGGTATTTATCGTCTGGGATTTCCTAATCGTGAAGTGGAGGAGGGCTTTATGAAATATTTGCTTCCTTTTTATGCCAATACGGATAAAGTCGATTCTTCTTTCCATATTCAGAAGTTTGTTCGTGAGATACGTTCCGGCGATTATGATTCCTTCTTCCGCCGTCTGCAAAGTTTTTTTGCCGATACTCCTTATGAATTGGTTCGTGATTTGGAGTTACATTATCAGAATGTCCTGTTTATTGTGTTCAAATTGATTGGTTTCTATGTAAAAGCAGAATACCATACTTCGGAAGGCCGTATCGACCTGGTATTGCAAACGGATCGTTTTATTTACTTGATGGAATTCAAACTGAACGGAACAGTAGACGAGGCTTTACGCCAGATCAATGAAAAAGGCTATGCGCTTCCTTTTGCTTCCGATCCCCGCCAATTATTTAAGATAGGAGTGAATTTCAGTGCAAAGACGCGCAATATAGGGGAGTGGAAAATAGAATAACTATCATGTGGTATTTAATACACTTACCTTTTTATGATATATTTAATAACTTAATACTCTAATTGCATATGTTTAACTGGTAATAGCTTCCTTTATTTTGTACTTAAACCGGGGAAAGGAAAAATCATAGCTGATTTTTAATAAATCGAATAAAGTCTTCTATTTCAATTTTTATTTTATTAGAAGTTGGTATTTCACTATAAGCTAATGCTTTTAACTCCTTTTCATAAAGTCCGCTTAGTTCATTCCACAACTTATCAAACAAATTTAGCAAAGGAGCTTTATTGATAGAACTATTGTGCCATTTCTCTGGAACATCAAAAGCCTCCTTGTCATGTTCAATCAACTTTTTTAAATCTTTGATAAAGTCACTTTTCACATATTCTGCACATTCCATATCATTCAGTAGAAAGTAAATGTCATAGAAGTGACGAATTTTGCTCCCCAATCCTTCTGCTGGGTTATCCATGAAAGAGAAGCGTAATAATGCAACAATCTTTTCACATAACGTTCTTCGTTTGTCCAGTATATTCAATTCAAATGGATACATATCGTGTTCTTCAATCAAAGATTGCATGCCGGTTTCTTCCATATAAGATGTGATAAAACTTCTTATATACCGTTTTATATAAGGGTATGGGTTTGCAAAGGAATTAATTTCTACGATAACGTGGTTGGCGACAAAACTATGTAGCGGCTCATTTGTCGATGAAGGATACTGATACAATGCTTTTCGATACCGCGAACCTTTGCTTGTCAGTTCAGGTACGATTTGTTCCTGTAAACCTTGTGTCATTTCCTTGCATACTTTTGAAATAAGTGTCTTTATCTGGTTTCCACTCAATTCGCCGGTAAGCACAGCGACATCAACATCCTCTGAGAACCTATTTATCAAACCATATCCTTTTGATAACGAAGTACCTCCTTTAAATACTGTACTTTCAGCATAAATACTGCTGGAAAGTTGTTGCAGTATTTTGCTTATCCAATAGTCTTTTTCTATATAGACCGGTGCTATATGGTAATATTCCGACGTGGCTCTTATTGCGTCCGCCAATAGTTCCGGGTGTTGATCCAATTTCATTCAATCCTCCATTTTCTTATTTCGGGTAACACTTGTTCGTTAATCCCTATTTTATAGGTGGTCAGCGGATTTAGCGTATTCCACAATGATACTGCTTTGTTTGTGCCATAGATGTTCTCTACCATCGCCCCGAACAGGGCACGTGCCATTGGAGGATATTTTTCTGCAAGTATAAGTAATTTATTTGTTTCTCCCTCCTCTAATTCCTGGATAATAGCAATAATACGTTTGCATGACTGGTTGATAGTAGTATCCGGTATTTCTTTAATAAACCGGATGGTATCCAGTATTTGTAGCAGAGGAATATTGTCTTTCGTTATGGGATTGGATTGCAACACAAAGCTAATTGTAAATAAACCTCTTTGTTTCTTGTTCTTACGTACATTTGTACCGATTTGAATGGTATTTGGAATTTGTGTAGTTAATCCCAGTCTGTTAAAGACTGAATAGCCAGTCATATAACCGATAATTTCTCCATCTTTTTCAAGTAGGTCTTTTACAATCTCTTCCTGTTTAGGCTTTAAAGCACCAAAAACACTTTTTTTCGGCTTGTAGAAGCGCCCTTTCGAAATTTTAGCAATAACACCTTCATTAACCAGACGATTCAGCATTTTGATAACGCTTTCACTCCACTCTGGAGGTAAATTGAGATCCTGATATGTGAAAACATAGTCAGGTTGAAAGTTTTCGACTAATTTTTGCACTTCTCTTGTTATGGTCATGAATTTATTTCCTTGTTTTACAGATGCAAAGATAATAAATATTCCAGTTTTTACGCCATGAAACTGGAGTTTGTGTATTGTTTTATCCCTGTTTTTTAGACATGCCTACTTTGGAATAGGATAAGTTTTATTCTGTCGGTAAAACGATAAGTATGAATTTTTGTTTTGTGTGTAAAACAAAAATAGACTATCTTTGTATTGTGACATCAACCGGAGCAAAGGTCGGAACGCAGACAGTTATTAACTACATGGAGTACGCTAGAGATGCGTGGCTTATCAATCCTATACAGAATATAGCAGGTAAATTGGTCGATAAGGAAACTTCACCCAAGTATTATTTTACAGATAACGGCATTCTGAATCTTTTTTTATTGGATGGGAATACTTCTTTATTGGAGAATATGGTAGCCGTAAATCTACTGCGTAAATACGGGCGAAATGATGCTGTTTATTTCTATAATCAGGGTATTGAAGTAGACTTCTATATTCCCGACGATTACACAGTGATTCAGGTTTGTTACAATCTCGACAATAGCGATGGCACATTTGACCGGGAAATAAAAGCCTTGCTGAAAATTACCGAAGTTTTGGAATGTAAGCAACTATTAATTATTACCCGCGATACGGAACGAACGATAGAAATGAGTGGAAAAACTATTGAAGTCCTTCCGGTTTGGAAATGGCTTTTAAGTTTGTAAGGAGCTTTCATATATCAGGCTGGAAAAAGATTGGTATAAATTCTTGTGCTACACCAAACAATCTACAGGGTTGCCAAATAGACCGTTTTATTTATCTGATGAAACTTTGCATCAGATAAATGAAAAAGGTTGTCTGCTTCCTTTTGTTTTTGATTCCCGTTAATTATTCAAGATAGGTTGTGAAGTCTTTCTATTTCTTCATATGACCAAAACGTATAAATATGTTTGTCCTATCCGACTATAGGGGAGCTCTTTAGAATATGTTTTCCCATCCATTCTTTTCTGTAAGTGTTCGAGTTTAAAAGCTGTATCGAATGCCTCAATTGAAATGGGAACAATTATTTTCCTCTTTCTAGATGATTCTTTCAATATTTTTTAGTAAATTTGTGGTAATGGTGTTAGAGGAAATAATCTTTTAATCTTTACTATAATGCAATCCTTATTCGAGCAATTAAAAATAGAAAAGATCTATGAACGTCTTTTTCCTGAGAAAAAGAAAGGATTGGCTGTAATCTGGTTGTATGAACGGGTGAAGAATGGAGAATTTGAACATGGGATTTTTAAGGAAAAAGATATACATCGGGCTTTTGAAGCTGTAAGTCTTATCGAACGTGAACCTATACGGTTACAATGGGTAACTTATACAGCTTATATTTTAGAGCTACAGGAGTTTTATCTTATATATAATGATGAAAATCAGACCTATATGTTTACAGATTTCGGTTTTCAGATATGTGATAAGATACATCGCCTAATATCTCAGCGCTTTAATCCCACCTTTATTGAAATAACCTGTGAGGAACTATATGAGAAGCTTGAAATTGCCGTCACAGAAGAACAAATAAAAAATTGGCTCACAGTCGACTTGTTCAAGTCTCGAACTCTTTTATTGGAACAAGTTGACTATCTTAATCAACAGATTGACCGTTCCGTAACAGCTTTAAGTGAAAAAGCTAAAAGGCGTAAAGAAACTTTGCTCGTAGCTTTACAGGAAATAGAAAAGCAAATTGATACCATACGTCAGCAAAACAGGGAATTAAGAGCTGCTTTCCGGGAAACTGACCGGATGAATGATATTCTTATTTCACATCCGGTACGTGATGGGAGTGAAGAAGTAGATGATCTCATTAGCGAGGCCGTTTCTTATTTTGAAGGTATTCATCTCCGTTTAGCAATGGTAGATTCACGTATTGATAAAATACAGCCTAAAATAAAACAGTTTTTTGCCTCTCTCAACCGAGATATATTTAATACCAAAGTCGAGAAATTTTTGTATTTCTTGCTGGAAAAAAGCCATGTAACAGATAAACAGATACAGTTTCCTTTTCCCTATGACGGAAAAATTCAATTGGCAGATTCATTTCCCGTTTTTACCTCTGTAGATAGGCCAGAAAATCTTTTCCCGCCAGAACGTAAACAGCGTTCCGAATACAAAAAAGACCTGCAAAAAGAACAAGAAGCATATCGGAAAGGTCATGTGCAAATGATGCGCCAGATTCATATCCAATGGTGGCTAGAGTTTATTCGTCGGAAATCTTTGGAAACCGATATCATACATCTTTCTGAAATATTTTTCTACATTCTGGAAAAACATGATAACGATTTGCAGCTCGCTATACAGGTGATTGACCAGAGTATTAAAAAATATAAGGGAGATCCATATTGGGAAATACAGATTGATACAAGTAAAATAATAGATAATCCCAGTTCAAAACATACAATATCTGATATATGGATGAAACGCAAATAACTCAAAAATATGACTTCCTCGAATGTGAAGACGGTGCAGTACTGTTTTCACAGTTGGTAGATGCTCTGAAAAGAGGTGCTCATATACAATTTGAAGGAGATAAGGCACTTTTTCTTTATCTAAATAAATATGTAGATAATCTGACAGTCTATTTCAAACGACACGAGAACATAACTATTGTTCCAGCCGGTAGTGGAAACGAATTTTATTATTTTCCGCTCTATCACCCTGTATCAAGAAGTAATTATTCCGTTGAGCGGTCGTCTTTACCCAAAGAACATATTCTTATAGCCTTGCTGCTGTACAAAGCTTATTATATCGATCACAATATAGAATTAACTTCCGTAAAAAAGTTTGTTGCTCTAATTCGCGTAGATATGCCTGATCTCAAGAAGCATGTGCAACGTCTACTTGTCAAGACAAAAGGCTCCAAAGAACGTTTTACTGAATCAAATGATGCTCGTATTGATCAAGAAGTACAACGTGCATTCAGGAATTTCTATAAGCTAAGATGGATTGATTTGAAAGAAGACGATTTTACCATTCTCCCTGCATTTCAGCGTATAACACGGGAATTTGCTGATTATATTAATTATATTGACAAATGGCTTAAAGAAGAATAAATATGAAAAAATATCCTCGTATTTACAGTTTGTCTACTGTAGGTATCATACACCATCAGGAAAATGATTACATTTTTCATCCCGCTCGAACCGATTTTATTGGTGACAGCGGTTCTGGTAAAAGTATCATAGCCGATTTACTGCAACTTATATTTGTAGGGGCTTCCGCTTTCCGTTCTGCAACCATTCCGGTTCAGGGTAAACGGGAACCTGATGGCCTCGTTTTGCGATCACCTGGTAAATCATTGGATTATGGATATGCATTTGTAAATATAGAAGTTGCCGATGGACAATTTATTACAGCAGGAGCTTATCTTGAAAGTACTTCCAAAGCCACACGCCCTTTTGTTGTACAGGCTGGGCTTGCTATTGAACAAGGTGAGTTTTCCCCTATGACGAAACCCCTTTATGCTGCCGATTTTCAGGATGACGAATGTATTATTCCATTAGAGGATATTATTGAATACATGGAGGAAAAAAACTTAATTTTTAAGGATTGGCAACGGATTTCTTTTTTTCATAAAGTACTCTATAAAAATAAAATACTACCACTTGACCTTACCGATAAAGATAAAGTACTAAAAGATTATGCGAAGATAATTCAGTCATTTTCGAGGGGGAAAGAACTTGATACTACAAGAAGTTCCAGCTTGTTGGATTTTTTATTCGGGCAGGAAAAAGGAAAAGACTTCATGAATAAATACAAGTCAATTGTAGAAGAAATAGAAAAAAATGCGGTGGACTATGGAAAAAATAACGATGAGATTGTTTTGTTGACACAGAAATGCTTTCAAGTTAGTGATCTATATAAGGTGTTGATAGAAAAAAAGGAAGCAGAAAAAAAATATCTTACTTCCCAATATGTGTTTTTGCTAAGAGACTATAATTCAAATAAAGAAAATCTCAAAAAAGAAGTCTATACATTTTTACAAGCCCAGGAAGATCTATCAGGATTACAAGTATTGGTCCGGTCCGAGTTAGAAGAGGCCCAAAGAAGTCGCGATAAGAAAGAGTCAGCTTATGAAGAAATAAGTGATATTTATAATGAATGGCGACAAAAGAAAAGTTTGCTGGATAATGCTAACAAAATGATTGAACAGTTAAACATTCTTCCTGGAGACTTAGCTGTCTGTTATGAACAATACAGAACTCAAAAAAAGGAATATATTTACTATAAAGAATTGAAGGACAAATTAGTTGGCTCACGTGTGATTGATCTTTTTATAAATTCAGGCTGGAAAGGCGGATTAGCTGCAGGAAATAGTTTTTACCTCCAAAAAACAGATGAATTACGTAACCGTTTATTACAATTGCACATGGTAGAGCAGTTCCACGATATAAATAATCCTAATTCACTTATACGTTGGGCTTTATCGTTGCAACGTAATTTTACAAAAGAAGAAGAAAGCCTAATTTATCATTTTCAGAAGTATGGGATGAATAAACCTAATCATCCTAAACCGCTTGACCGTTATGTTTGCTCCCCGGAAGAATTGCTAAAAAATACAAATATAGAACCTGATGCAGAAGGATTCTGGATAAGCCTCGGTGGAATAAACGAGTTTGTAAATTACGTAACAGAAAAACAGCAAAGTCTCAATAATGATCGAGAGACGATTTTGCAATATTTTCAATCGCAGGTGGCTAATATAGAACAGGAGAAAAAAACAATTGAAGAAGAATTAGAACTGTGGAAAAAGCTATATGATATAGTAAATACCCTTGATGCACCTGCTCGTTCAGTAGATATATTTTTCCATAAGCCCGAAATAAAGAAATTTCAGGAAATAGAGGTTTTAAATATCTCTCCCGAACAAATGGAGCAGTCTGTTAAGAGCTTAGCAACAAAAGACTTAATAGAACAGTCCGTAAAAAATGCGAAAGAAGAACAAACATTACTGTACAACCAATTTATGCAGCTTAAAAATATAGTTGAAATATTCCCTGATCTTATACAAAAAGCTACCAGTTTATTAATTTCGATATCAAAGAAAATAAAACCGTATGAAGTAGAGTGGAACACTATTTTGCAGGAACAAACTATTCAAGCTTATAAAGAAGATGATTATATAAATGCTGATAATAAAACTGAGTTTTTTAAGGATGAATTGACCATTTTAAGTAACACTTTGAATAAATGTGATGAATTAATACAGTTGATGACGAATATAGAAAATCAAGAGAACCACCTGAATATGATTGAAACTGAATATATATCACTTTATACGGAATTACCTACCATTGATAGTTTTCCAGCAGTAAGCAGAGAGTCAGTAGAAGAAGCAAAAGTGTTTTATTACCAAAGGAACACCACCTACATTGATCAGTATACCAATATGGTAAAAGGTTTCATACCAAATGAGCAATATAAATTTGAAACTAACCATGATTTTAAGGAATTAATAGCTAATTTGTTGCCTGACTTATTCCCCGAAGATATGATTATTGAAGAGGAAGTCGTCGGTAGAATTAAGAAAAGGCTCGAAGATATTAATGAAAAAAACAGGGAACTGAATAGTAAAAAAATAGGTAAAATCCAGGATTTATTAACCGAAGTGAAACGACAAGTTGAAGCACAATGGGATGAGATTCGTCGTATAAATCGTTTCTTTACGAGTAGTAAAAAGAAGATATCTGGTGCATATAATATGAAACTCGAAAAAACGGATTCTTTACAGTTTCCTGTTAGCTGGTTAAGCCAATTTAAACATAAGACAACTTTAGATAATATGACAGATATGTTCGATGTCTCCATTTTGAACGAATTAAATACGCAAGTATCTATTCGTGAGAAAATTATGAAAGCTTTTTGTGAAATAACCAATAATAATTCCAATGACATAACGTTAGAAGACTTACTGAATCCTAATTCATATATAGAACTGAGCCTTGATATGAAAATTCGTGCCGGACGAAATAATAAAGGAAGTACTGGGCAGACGTATGCTGCCATTGCTCTGTTGTGTATAGCCCGTCTCTCTATTGTCGGTAACAAAAATAATGCACAAGAAGATGGATTACGATTTATGCCCATTGATGAGGCAGAAGGATTAGGTAGTAATTTTGACCTGTTGAGTGATATTGCTGAAGAGTATGATTATCAAATACTTACTTTTTCAATTAATCCATTGGGGAAATATAACGAACAGCATGTATATATCCTTAACCGTAATCCAGATGTAGAAGAAGAAGTAAATTATGCTCCGATAGAGATACGTAGCCGAAATGATATTGATCCGGAATTGGCAAATTTTATAAATGTAAATGACTATGGAAGCTGAATTGACCTGGCGAACACTCACTGCAATGTATTCTCTTTACGAGGGGAACAAAATATCAGCGACAAAAAGAGGTGATAACAAGTTCCGGAACTTGATAAGTAGAAAGTTGGTGCAATATCAGCCAGGTAATCATAATTATTTGATTAAAAGTGAAAAGTACGATGCTTATTTTGCTAAACACTACTTGGAAGATTATTTGGAATATGACCGTTTTCTGAAGTCTGTACAACCGGATGTAACTGGTCGACAAACATATACAGTTAATGATATCCGTTCTTTACAGTTTATTGCAGATAACAGGGAGCAAATTCGGAGTTCCCTTACGACCCGACATACATTTAGTGAAGACTTCTTTGAACATGGTGGAAGCAAGCATCTTGATACTTATCAAAGTCTGAACGATTTGGTACTTTCTATCTTGGGAGTAGAGGATTATCCTCTGGAAGATCCAAAAATGCATCAGTGGAGATTCGTTGTAGATGTTGGTGAACCGCGTTGTATAGTGCTTTGTGAAAATCTCAATTTTCTGAAAATGCCCCGCATTGCTCGTGAATATAAAATTGAGTTATGGTACGTAGGTGGAAATAATACAAAAGGAACTCATTTTATTGATGAAAAGAAATTGGATAAACTTTTATTCTATTCTTGTGATTGGGATTATAATGGCTTGGAAATCTATGTTCGGTTAAAAAAGATATTTCAGGAGAAAGGATGTGATATAAAGCTTCTTTATCCTTCAGAACCAATTAAAAAGTATCCGGTCAATATGAAAAAACATAATAGCAAATGGAAAACAACGCTTCCCTTTTCTGGTTTGGAGCAATCCTGTTTTACTTCCAAAGATATTCATTTGATTAATGAATTGATAAGTACGGATAGATGGGTAGAGGAGGAAACGAATGATTTGGTAGCGATGGTAAAGGGGTATATTGATTTGTGAATATCAATACAAGAGTTTGGTACTTATCAGAAGAAAAGAATAAGTTTGCGAAACTTTAGAAAATTGTCATTTGGGGCAAAAATCTTAAATTGGCAAATATGAACTTTTCAAGAAATAAATATTTGTCAAAGCTGATTGGGGTTCAAACAGTTTTTGTTGGACGAGCAGAGTCTGGAGGTATTTGTATTTTAGATTCACTCACTAGGCTTCAACTATAGGAATATAACAAATTGACATTCTGTTAATTCATATACTCTTTCTTTGCTATATATAAAGGTAAAGGACAGTTCAAAAACATTTATCCCCTTATTCCGAAGTTCAGCAATGACGGATTGAGGGGATTTCCTTTTTGGCGGTGACATTCAGATAGTTAAAAATACAATCATCATAATGATTTCAGGCAATATGACAGAGATAAGACAAAACCAACTACAATTTGTCACATGAAAACGATCAGTTCAGAAAGATCTTCCAGCCTTGTGAAATCCTTATTACTTCTGTTTTAAGATATAATCCCGAAAGAAATCTCCTTGTATTTTACAGTGTTAAAAAAATCATTGTGATGATCAACCCAATTCATTGTGATAAGTGCATGGAGTCATTGTGATGACTTCCCCAAGGTATTATGATGATCGGGAAGAATCATTGCAATGAGTTTGTGTAAAGGTGGAAATGAGGGTAGGAAATGATGGTGAAAGATGTGATTTTCTTTCTAAAACATGCTTTTTTAGAGATAGTGCCGTTAGCGGAAACCGCGAAAACCGAACAATCTGCAAGCCGGGAATGTTTATCTTTATCTTTTTGATTAATAACGATAAAGAAGGAAAAAGTTATGAGAAATAAAGATTTTTGCATACTGATGCTTGAGCAGGAAAAGCAGAAGCGCAGTAACGGGGATGAAAGTACGGCCGACCTGTACCGTGCCAGCCGTAATCATTTTGCCGTATTCGTTCGTGAGAGAGGAAAGAGCAGATTGCTGGGAGATGTGACGCAGGATGTTGTGCAGGAGTTTATTCGGTATCTGAAAGGAAAGAAACTGCGCGTGAATTCGGTGAATAGTTATATTAGTAACTTGCGGGCGATGTACAACCGTGCTTGCCGGGGTTGGAAAGGGCGGCCTGAGGAACGGCCGTTCGAGGGGATGCAGTTGCAACGGGAGGAGACCGTTAAACGGGCTGTTCCGGTGGAAGTGATTAAGCAGATGGCTGCACTCGATCTGGAAGAAGAACCGGAGAAAAAGCTGGCGGTGGATATGGCCCTGTTTTCTTTTTTGGCTTGCGGTATGCCTTTTGCGGATATCGTTCGTCTAGGAGAGGAGAACCTGGTTGAAGAAGGAAAAGTGTTGTCGTATCGCCGGCAAAAAACAGGTGCACTGATCGAGATGGAAGTTTCGGAGCCTATGCAGTTACTGATTAATCGTTACAGGCGGGCGGATTCCAAATATCTTTTTCCAGTGTTACAGGAGGGAGCTACGCATGAACAGTATAAACAATGTCTGGCACAGGAAAATCAATATCTGGCAGATGTGCAGGTCTTATTGGGTTTATCTGCAAAGTTGACGACCTATGTTTTCCGTCATAGCTGGGCATCTGCGGCTTATCATCTTGGGATACCGATCGCTATCATTAGCCAGGCCCTGGGGCATTCTTCCGAGAAAATGACACGCATTTACTTGTCTGCATTTGATGCAGGTAAGGTAGGAGAAGCAAATAAAAGGGTTTCTGAAGGTGTGAAGGAACTGATGGCTGCATAAATTATCCTTATTTATATAATAAGGTAATTCCCTCTCTTTTTATTTCATATCCAAGCCTTTACAACTTGTGGATTTCGCAAAAGAATTTGAATGCTCTGTAAACATAGGAAGAATCTTATGGAAAAACAAAGCTTTTGGGTAAAATCCTAAAAAAAACATATAGAATTTGTATTAATTAACCTAGTTTCCTGCTTGTGACCTTTAAATCATAATTTTCAAAGAATAAGACATAAGGCGGGTGAAGACTGCTATCTTATTAATATCCGTTTGAAAAAAACTGTTATCATTTTTACATGTTTTTACTCCACAAAATATTGAAATAAGACATCAATCCAAAATATCCCAGGGGCAAAACTCATTAAATCCCCCTTAAAACCGAGGTGTTTTTTATCTTTTCCCCTTATTATATAAATAAGGGGCACCTTAGAAGTAAATCGGAAAATCAAAGACTGGTATTGATATAATATTATGTATAGGATAAAAGGATCACAAAGAAAAGCGTTCTACCTGTTGTTATTTTTCAGCCTAGTTTGGCGGGAAGTGACTGCGCAGACAACGACCTATCATAAGGCGGAATCTTTTTTATTCTCTTTCAAAGAGAACAGCGACCTGTTCCTGGCTGATTACGGCGATAACGCTTACCAATTAGAGCGTATGGGGCAACTTCTGGATGCCTCCCGCAACCGTCTGCTGAAAGGAGATAACCACCTCTTGATCGTTTCACATGTGGATGCTTATGGCTATGAAGAGGATGCCGTGGTGAACGAAGCCTCGCTGCGTGCCAGTCGTATCCGTGCCTATCTAAAAACCCGTTTCGATATCCCTCATGACTGTGTCGCCTTTTACATCGACCGTAGCGGTAGCTATCGCGACCAGATACATATATATAATGTATACCGTCCGCTTCCGTGGTTTGCCAACATCTCGATCCATTACAGTGAGAGCCGTTATCCGATAGCCGTAAAGGCAGCTATCGGTGAGTACGGCGCAATCCCTTATGTGGATTTGTACCGTCGTGGAGAAGCTGGTGGTTACGACCGCGAAGTCTATCGTATCGACGATCCTCTTTTCGACCGTACGGAACTGGAAGATTACCGGTTGGCATCGGTGACGGATACGATTCGTCGTAACGAGAGAGTAGAGCTCTCGGCTGTCAATCTGGCAACGACCGTTACAACAAAGGAAGTGGTACGGGTGGTCACAAAGCATAAAGAGAGAACGGATGAAACTGTACCCCCTGAGGGGATAACTCCTGTTGCTCCCGCTGTCAAAAAGAAAACAATACCGATGGAGCAAAGTCCTGTATATCTGGCCGTAAAAACAAACCTTCTTCCCTGGTTTGGCGTAGTTCCTTCACTTCGTCTGGGAATGGGTGAGACGAAAATAGAAACCGGCGCCTTTATGCCTAATCTGGAAGTGGAATGCTGCTTTGCCGGCCGGTGGTCGGTGGCGCTGTCGGGCATATATTCCGATTTTGCCTATAAAAACAAGACGCGCGATAGCTGGTCTGTCTCTGAAATATCCCTTGAATCAAGAACCTGGCTGTCCCCCTCGGGAAGGTTTACCGGCCTGCATACCGGGTTGTTTGCCGAGTATGGTGACTTCGATGTACGTGGCAGCGCGATCGATAGGTCTGAGGATATACTTTACGGCCGGACGGGCTGTTTCTGGTCGGCGGGCCTGTCGATGGGGTATCGTTTCTCCCTGGCCGGAGGTTTGGGGATGGGGCTGAGTGTACGTGCCGGTTACCGTTCGGTCTTCGACGGGAAGAAATACCGCTATGACGCGCCGGATGACCGGAATTATTTGGAAACCCGTTTTGCCTCGACGGGATTTATGTTGGGACTTCGGATCAGTTTGTCGTACCGTTTTCAAATCAGATAGGAAGATGGAAAGGAATAAAAGAAATAAGAAATATCGTATAATGCAACTGATGGGTTGGATGATATATGCCGTATGGACCGTGGCGGTTTTGTCTTGCGCATACCGTATGACGGACGAGGATTGGGAGAAGCACGGCCGGGTGCGGCTACTACTTCGTCGGGACAATAGCGGCTGTCCGGAGGATATGATGTGGTATTTCTATGCAGAAGGTTCTGACATCCCCATTATCCGTACGGGAGACATGAAGGGGTATGAGGGTACGCTGCCTTCGGGCTGCTACCGAGTGGCTGTCTGCAACAGGGGCTGTACGGGTGTCACGCTTGAAATGGAGAAGGGTTATGAGGAGGCTTGCGGAAGGGCGCAGCGGCTTTCTTCTCTGAAATCTTCATCGGTGCAGATAGCCTGTCCGGGTAACCTGTACGGGGCGGGTGTAGACCTGATCGAGGTGGGCGGCAGAGAAGTCGTGGCAAAGGAATTGTCAGCGGTGAACCTTGTCTGTACATTGGAAATGAATATAAAAGTCATAGGAGGGGATAAGGGTGATGTCGCTGCGGCGGTCTTGTCGGGAAAGTTGACTGGTGTTTCGTCACGGGTTCATATACCTTCCGGCAAGCCGCTGTTCGATACGTGGGCCTTTATGACGTTCGAGCCGGAAGAGACCGGACCTGGCATTTATACATCTACCTTGAACCTGTTTGGATTGTCTTCGGGTGAGGAAAGCGGTGAAATGGTCGACCTGATCCTAACGATGACACTGGCAGACGGAAAGGAAATCACTTCATCCACGGATATAACGAATGAGGTGAAAGAGGCATTCACCGTCGGAGTTACGACACATGTGATACTGGACTTGGTTGTCCGCTATGATGAAATGTCCGGTTTGACGATCACACTGAAGGAATGGAAACCGGGTAGCGGCGGTTCGGGTATGGTGACTCCCTGAAACGAAATGAAAACGATAGTAATAGCAATAATAACGATAAAACACTGGTATAATATGGAAAGAGGAAAATTATTGATCATGAGTCTGTTGGCGACAGCTTTCTTCGGCAGTTGCACCAACACGGAAGAGCCGGTGACGGATGGAACGGCTGAAGCAATAGAGGTGAATGCCGGAATAGCGGAGGCTACCCGTGCGGTGATCGGCAGTGGCTATACGAATGACCTGGAAGTATCGTTTGCCCGTTTGGATAACCCGGGTACAACGGGTGCTGCGTGGAACGCTTCGGTTATCGACGCAGTCCGCACAGGTGGTGCGGGTAATACGGCGCTGACTTTTGAGCCGGAACAAACCTATCTGACGGAAGAGGGCGAGTCTGTCCTGATCGGCTATTATCCTCGCAAGGAACTGAGCGGAACCACCAACCCCGCCAGCGTCACTTACACCATAACGGGTGACGAGGACATCATGGCGACCAGTGTGCAGACCGGTTCGCTGGTCGATAAGTTCGAGACTTTTACTTTCAGCCACCTGCTAACCCAGTTGCAGTTCAAGTGCGTGGGTTCAGCCGGTGCGATCAGCAGATGGACGGCGGTCGCTTCCATTAAAGTAAAAAATGTAGCCACGGGATTGAAACTGTCGCTGGATAAAACAAACGGAGCTAAACTAACGGCCGCGGGTATGGCCGACCAGACACTGACAGTTAAGAACTGTCCTTCTATGATCTCTGCTTTAGATGCCGAAACTCCGCCAACCGGTTATTTGCTGCTTTACCCGACAGCCAATATGGGAACGGAGAGTCTGCCTGTCTCTCTGGAAGTGAAAGGAACATATGATGGGAATGCGAAAACCCTGAATGTCACAGTCTCGAATATCGGTGAAGGAGTGAAAGCAGGCTATTCGCATTTGATCACGCTCACCTTTACGGAGGACGGTAAAATAGCGGTAGAATCCGGCATTGCTGAGTGGCAGCCGGGTAATAATGGCAGTACAATAGTAACCCCCGGAGAATAATCGTAAAGTCATGAACAACTTCATAGTAGCAGCATTCATATCCATCGCCATCCTTTGGGGCCTTGCCGCCTGTTCGGACAGCGATCCTACACCGCCTTCGGTTCCGGAAACGGCGGTTTGCCTGGAAGGTGCGATCGGAGCGTCTACGCGTGGGGTAATCGGCTCGGGCTATGAACAGGATCTGAAAGTGAACTTTGCCCGTCAGGATGAGTCGGTGGTTTTAACGGGTACATACAGTGGGTGGGCTGTGCATAAGGCTGTGCGTCAGGGTGGAAAAGGGAACCGTCCGATCGTATTTGCCGAATCCCAATCGTACTCGGGGGATGGCAGGCGGATACGCCTGCATGGGTATTATCCGGCGGGGAATGTTCCGACTGGCAATGTGGGGACAGGGAAAGTGCCCTTTACAATAGATGGAACGACGGATATCATGGCCACGGGAATCCTCGTGGGAAACAGCTATGTTCCGGTGACGACTTGTACGTTCCGTCATTTGCTGACTCAGGTCCGCTTGGTCTGTTACAGTGACCGAGCCGATGCATGGGGAACGATACAAACGATCGAAGCGGCAGATGTACATACCCATCAGGAACTGGATTTGTCAGTGGAAACGCCCCGTCTGGCGGATATATCTGTGGCGGAAGATATAAAGAATCTCCCGGTGCAGGATATTGCCGGTCTGCTAATCCCGCAGGTAGCGTCCGACGGATCGCCTCCCGAGGCACAAGGCTGTCTCCTTCTTCCGGTATTTCCGGTGGACGGGACGGCGGCTCATCCGCTCCATCTTCGGATTACGACAACGAAAGATGGTAATGGCAACCTGAAAGAAACCCTCTCCGATGTTTTCATCCGGATAGAGGGTGGTTTTCAAACCGGTAAAAGCCATATCGTCTCACTCTTTTTCACCGAAGCAGCCAACATACAAACCACGTATGTCAGTGTGGAAGCGTGGATGGAGGATGAACAAGGGGAGATGCCAATATGATAAAATACGAATGATTAAACAGGAAATAAAACTTTTAAAACAAATGAAAATGAAAACGATCACGACAAAGTGGGCCATGCTGATAGCCCTTGTGACAGCGTTCAGCTGTACGGAAACAGAGACAGGAATAGACCCGGAACCGGGTGGCGGTGACGGCCAGGTGGCACTGGGTATCAACCCGAACCTGAAAGTGGAAGCCGGAACGAGGACGGCAACGAAATCGGTGGTGAGCGGCAGTACGATTACCTATACGGATTATAACACAGCTCCTGGTCTGGGAGTAGTGGTGACCAACTCGGATGCAACTGACTGGTATTCTCCCGATGCATCGAGTTCCGGCTATACCGGCCCTCATGTATGGTATATGGGAGATGCAAAAGGTGAGAACTGGATTTCGATTACCGAGAAAGGTCTTAGTTATGACCCCAAGAATGAAAAGCCTTATTATCTGAAAGAAACGATAGGTAAGGTATATGCTTATTATCCGTATGATGTAAATGCACTGAGTAGCCTGCTAAGTATAAGCAATGAATCCGATCTTAAAATCCCGATCACAGTTATTGCCAGCGGAGAGATGGATGCTTCGGCAAATAATGCGAATAAAATCTGGAATGCCACTTCATGGTCAGCTAACAAAAACAAGGGGGTAAGCCTGTCTTTGACAACCGAAAAAGACTACCTGTATTTTGATGGGACGGAGGGTGGCCGGAATGTAAACAACGGCCGTGCCAAAGGGCAGATACCTTTCGATCCGGAGAGTGGCCCGAATAATACCGATGCGAATAACCCCGGCTACCTGATCAACCTGGCCATGAAGCATGCCATGGCGATGGTATCTTTCCGTGTGTACGATGGTGGTAACTTGAGTGATAATGATGTGAATTTTACGAAGTTTGAAATCAAGAACCATCAAAACAGCTCCAATCTTTTTAAAACCGGAACCGGCAAGATGGCGTTGGCAGATGGCGCAATAAGCGATAATTCAACCACCGGAGCACTTAGCCGTACAATTACGAATTACGTCCTGATGAAGCAGATCAAGGAGGGAGAGCAAAGCGACAAAGCATTTATCGAAGATAAAACTACGACCGGACAGGCCGTATCTAAAAAAGTCAGTGCAATCGTCTATCCGATAGCTGGTTTTGGCGATAATGAAATCGATGTAGTGATAACTCTCCAGGAGGGTGGTAATACGCCTGTCGAATATACGGTTACTCTGCCGGCTCATGAATGGACGGCGGGTTCCAACTGCATCTATACGTTCTCTGCCGGCCGTAATAAGTTGACAGTGATGGATGTAACTGTGGAAGACTGGGTGGAAGACGAACAACCGGATATTTCATTGTAATACATTAATAATAAAAAAGACAAATCCCATGAAACCATTCTTATACCGATTAGTACCTGTGTTTTTGTTACTGTGTGCTGCGTGTACAGAGGCAGAGATCGTTTTGCCGGGGTCTGGTGGCGACGATCCGGAAGAGGGTGTTCCTTTTCGAGTGAAGAATCTGGGCATGTGGATGGAGGTAGAGTCGAGAAGTGTCGTAACGGGCGGCCCCGGGGAAACGAATAGGAACCCGAACCCGCTGACCGGGATAGGCATTTGCGTGACGAAACAGAATAGTAGTGGTACGGAGATTTTATACAACAATGCTGTCGGTAGCCAGCAGTTCGTATACAATCCGGCAGGGAGTCCTCTTCTCTGGGAACTGGCAGAAGGAGAGGAAACGCTTCTTTTGTATTCGGAGAAAGGGACGGTTTATGGCTATGCTCCGGCAGAAAAGAGTGTTTCGCTCGCAGGCATTCCGAAAGCTCTTTTAATGAATGGTATAAAGGTGTTGGACGAGCAGAAGTTCTACTTTTCTGACGGTAGCGCAACGGTAAATGCAGCAACGGATGTGCAATGGGAAACCGACCAGGAGGATTACCTCTATTGCACGGCTGCGGATCAGGTAGACCGCTGGCATCCGGAGGTTTCTTTGACGATGAATCATGCATTGGCAAAAGTGAGTTTCCGTGTACTGGAAGTTAATGCAGGTTCTTCTTTTGCCGGTTGCCGGTTGGCTAAAATCGTATTGAAAAGTAACGGAGGATTCAAAAAGTCTGTTGCTGCCCAATTGAATCTGGCAACGGGTGAAACAACGGGAGCAATAACGCCTGTCGATCAGTTGCAATTTACGGCCGGAGGTGATAAGCGTGTGGTAGGAACCGGAACAGACGTAACGTCGGAAGTTCCGGTACAGGCTTTTGGTCTGGTTATTCCTGTCAGCGATGTAGGTATCTCCCTGGAGCTGACACTCGATGACGGTCGTACGTTTTATATGGTTCCGGGAGCCGACAGTGACGTTCCCGGAACATTTACCGCCAGTTGGGAAAAAGGATACAACTACATCTATAATATCCGTATGTCGCCGCAAGGGATCGAGATAGCAGATGTGAAAGTGGCCGGTTGGAACGATGGCGGTTCAGTGGATATTCCTGTCGAATAATAAATGAGAAAATGAAACGGATGTTGACACGATTATTTTTGCCAGAACTCTTGTTGACCGGACTGCTTACAGGATGTGCCTGCGGTATGGTAGAAGATATTGTACCGGAGGAAGCCCGGTTGGTAGAGGTCGGATTCGTTAAACCCGACCTGGGGATACCCGCTGTGCTGACGCGTGCAGAAGACACAGAAGTGCCGGCTCCGACTCCGTTGCCGGAAGGTTCAACTATACGGATTGTTGCTTATTACAGGAGTAGCATAGGGGTAGAGGCTTCTCCCGTTCCGTTTTCTACGACGACTCCCACCGTTGAAGCTACCTATAAGGTCATGGCTGACGGTTCGTTGGCACTTTGTTCGGTAGACGATACGGGAAAACCGGTCGATGGCAAAGCCGAAGGCATGGTTGTCAGGGGAGGAGTGTATGATTTTTATGCTGTTTCTCCGGCAAGGAAACTGGCAAAAAGTATTGATGGAACGTATAAGATAACAGATATTCCTCATAAAGAGGATGTAATGACATCTTTTGTCCGTGGCGTAACTATATCGGCAAGTTCGCGTCTGGTAACTTTGGCGACTTTCAGTCGTAAATGTGCATTAGTGGTATTTAATGTAGCTCCGTCCAAAGAGAATGTGATCCCTTTCACCCGACTGTATGCAACCGGGTTGACCATAAGTAAAATATCCTCGTCCGGTGCAGCTCTTATAGTAGGTGAAGATACCGGTATTCCATGCACCGGTGGCGAAGCCGGAGATAAAACAGAAGTGGTATTTGCTTCGGAAGAATTTGAACCCGTGGAGTCTGATACCGATAATCTGGGTTTGAACAAGACAAAAGGAATACTTCTTCCTAAAAATACGGAACCTTTTGATGTGGAGATCGAAGTACAAAGGGATGATAAAACGGCGACGTTGAAAGCAACAATCGATAAAAATATATCTTTCGATGAAGGCAAACGATATGTTTTCACCCTGGAGGTGAAGAACAACGAAAGCTCCCTGCTCATGACAGTACTGGATTGGAAGGAGACAATCTTCTTTACAGATGCGAATGTAGGAGCTCCGGACGAACCCTATCCCGACCCGGATATCAATGAAGGAATAGGAACTTCGTTTGTTGTAGCAAGCTGGAAAGAAATTGTATGGACTGATGGGGAAGTTGGCGGTGGTCAATAATTGTGGATATAAAATGACAATAGAATAAAACAGGATATAATGAAACAAATGAGTGAAATAAGGAACAAACATTGGATTCGCCTGTTTGGCTGTTTGGTTTTACTTTGGATAGTCGGTTGTACACAGGCAGACGTGGATGATGATATTCTTTTGCCTACGCTGAAGGAAGTGGATGCCGGTTTTAATCTGAATGTCCTGGCAAACCATATACCGGTAACTCGCAGCATACTGTTTACTGCCGATGGCACTATGGAATCGGATTCGATCGGTACTCGTGCAGCTACTCCGCTGGAAGAGGCACAGGAAAGTAAGATTGCCAGTGTCTGGGTGGGGCAATATGTTGGCGGTAAGCTTTTGTATGCTAAATATATTTCTTCATTAACAGGCAATACACTTAATATTAAATTGAAACATGATAGAGAAGGTTCAGAATCTCATGTGTGGTTCATTGCTAATATGGGTGACCAGGGAGAGGTAGCAACCGAAACTGCTTTGAAAAAGTTGCTGTTGACTTATGTTTCGACCGAAACCGGATTACCCCAAAGTAATCTGTGTGGAATGACAGGGATGTGGAGCGGGATGGTACAAGAAGGGGGAGTAAAAGATATCAGGGTGAATTTATCCCGTATGGTGGCTAAGATATCGTTTACTTATTCGATCGCCGGAGAGGGGTTTACTTTTACTCCTAATACTGTGACATTGAACTCGGTTCCGCAGAAAATGCAGGTTGATGTGCCTGAAAACCAATTGGTAGGTATGACATATACAGATTATACCGGAATAGCGGATAGAGACGGTGCTACCATGTATTGGTATCTACCGGAGAATATGGCGGGTATTGTCAGTGATGGGAACGCAATCGACTCAGAAAAGAAGAAGATCGGTATGGGGGTGACAAATGCTACTTATATCGAATTGACGGGTACGGCTGTGCAGGGGGGAGTGACATATAACAATGTTGTATTCCGTTTTTATCCGGGTGATGGAATGAATAATTACAATATCGAGCGTAACTACCATTATGTAATGAAGGTGACGTTGGTCGGTATAGATATTTCCGATGAACGTATTACGGTAAATGAGATACCGCCAATAGAGGTCGATCCGGGAAAGATGCCGGCGGAAAAAGGTGGAATGAAAGAGGTACAGATCACCGCCCGTCCGGGGCAGGCGTGGTCTTTCGATTTGGAAGAATGGTTGTCGGCAATGATAGGAGGTGTGGTTGCCGGAACTGGGGTAACAGTAAGCCATCACGGGCCTGCTATGGTTACTTTCCAGTCGGTATCTGCCAATTCGAAAGCCGAAGACAGGAGTGTGACTTTTTCTGTAAATGTGAACGGAGAGAATCAGGAGATAACCATTACGCAGGAAGGATCCGCCTTGTCTAAAGGGAGTGATGTTATCTCTTTAGGCGCGGCAGAGGGTTCGGAAGGGGCTTCTTCCTTTACTACTACAAAAGGTTTACCATGGCTGGCTGCCTTAAGCGGGGAGAATTGGTGGAATTGGGCAGACGATAATCCTGCTTTTTCAGGAGATGAAGCCACGGGGGCTGAGCAGGCTTTGAAAATAAAAACGACAGCCAGTAACCCCTTGGCTTCGGAACGGAGTGGAAAGATAACAGTGAGTGCCGGTGCATCGATAGCTGATTTAGATTATACAGGCTTGAAAGAGGAAATAGTGGTACAGCAAGCAGGTTCCAAGGTAGAAGGTTCGAGCATGGAAGTAAATCCGGAAGCAGCTAATAATCAAACATCGTCGTTTGTCGCTACATCCGGCTTGGACTGGGTGGCAAAGGTAACGGAAGGTGACTGGATTACATTGGTTGGTGCGACCTCAGGTTCTCAAACAACGGGAAAAGCACAGAATGTGACTTTTAATATCGCTGTCAATCCCTCTTCTTCTGCGCGAAACGGCGAGATAGTTGTTCGTGCTGGGGATGAAATCGGCGGACCAACCGGAACAATAAAGGTGAATCAGAAAGCTTCTACACTGACAGTATCTGCCAGTCCCACAACGTTGGCTGCAACAAAGGACGCTGCCGGAACACTCTCTTTTAAAGGAACTTCGGGATTATCTTTTTCTATTACCAAGCCTGATTGGCTGACACTGACCGGTACTATTCCGGAAACAATGAATGGAAACGAACAGAATCTGGGGTATAAAACAAGCGAGGTGAATCTCAATGGTTCGGAAAGAACAGCCACCGTTATGGTTAAGGCTGGAATTATGTCAAAAGAGGTAACAATAAAGCAGGTTGGTTCTATTTTGGATGTTATTGGTGGAACAGGGATAATAGCTGCTTCTGGTGGGACTACAACCGGTTCGGTTACTGCAACCGATGGCTTAGCGTGGACTATATCTCCTGCAACCGATAATGGTATAACCGTAAACCCAACCAATGGTAGCGGTAATGCCCGGTTGGAATTTTCTGCTAAGGAAAATAATGCTGCTGAACGAACAGGAACATTTATAGTAACAGTTACTGATTCGGATCCATTACGTACAGCTACCGTCACAGTTACGCAGGCGATGAAGAATATTCCGGTTTGTATAGATAATCTTCAGATTCAGAAGTCAGACCCTGGTACCATAGCATTTGCCGATGTTGCTTCATTTTGTGAAGACCTTAATGAGGAGAAACACAACGATTGGCGTTTACCAACGAAGGATGAGTTGGTAATCATATATAACAATCTAGCATCGTTAGAGGAATATGTTGGGGCAGGCTTTGTGATGCTCAATGATGGCGGTTATAATAATAAATGGTTCTGGAGTAGCGATTTTTACAGTAAAAACCGTTATGTAGTGAATATGATTACAGGCAGAGTTTCTAGCAGTGCAGCTCCCACCGGTGGTGGTTATATTCGTTGTGTCCGGGATAACTATTGATGAAAGAATATAGTTAAACATGTAAAGAAAACATATTATGAACAAAGCAGATTTAGTAAACGAATTAGCAGAAAAAATGGGTATTTCGCAGAAACAGTCCCGTAAGTTTATCAATACTTTTCAAGCAATACTGACAGAGAGGGTTAAAGAGGATGAAATAATACTTCAGGGTTTCGGTACTTTCAAAGCCTGGGAACAGGCTGAACGTACAGGCCGCAACCCTCGTACCGGTATTTCCTGTAAGATACCGGCCCGTAGGAGTGTGAAGTTTAAACCTGGTAAGTTTTTGCTTAGAGATTTGAACCTATCCAAATAGAGAATAAAAGGGAGGTACAAGTGTTGACCATATAAAAATAGACTTTGTGTCTCCCTGCTTTTATTTTGGATTTCCCTCAATTATTTATTAACGTCTATTGGATATATCATGAAGAAACAGAACAAATTAGAGGCATTATTCCCAAATGGAAAAGTGCCGGAAGTGAACGAATTTAACCGTAGCCTTGACAAAATGTCGAAGGAAGGCCGTAACCGTTTACGTGAAAAGATTTATAAAATTGCATTTACCGTATGGTCAACCTTGCCTAAAAAGCACCAGAAGTTTATTGAAGAAGTTATCGTCCATGATCGGCAGTCATACGTTGATTTCATCATTGAAAAAACAGTGATGACCTGTCTACGTTGTCCCCTCCGGTTTCCCGTCTTGTTTATCCGGATGCTCCATTTAACGGAAGTAGTAGAGCGTACTGCGCAAACTTCAATAAATCATTTATCAATGTCTGTTCTTATCTGTTTCCAAATTTGCGGCAAGATCGGCACGCTTGCCGGACATATTAGTAAAGGAGGGTTTACTTGCGAAGAGGTACTGGTGTTGGCGGGGAAGGTGAGGGTGGGGGAGTTTTCTGCTTTTTTTAGTAAAACAGTATAATCATGGTGGAATTTAATTTGTACAAAAAAATAGAAGGTTTCTATCTGCCATAAAACACAAGATGTGAATGAGAGTTGATCTATATTGTTAGTATCTTTGTTCCACCAACAATAATCTAAAATCTAAGACAGATATGATAATAGATAGCATGAGTATTGAGGAAATGCAAAAGGAAGTCAAAAAAGATATTGATTCATTATATACAAAAATATATTATTTGTTTGCAGAAAATCGACGTTTTTTTGTTAAATCAAAGAAATTTCCAATATATAAAATATTTAGTTGGAAGTCTCGCGTAACACAGATTGAGTGGAATATTATTATATTAGCTAGAAAGAAAAAAGAACAAACCATTCCTAAAATAATTCCTTATGTAAGATATCAATCCTACGGAACGGGAATTTTCTATGTTCGACGAATGGAAGAGGGGGTTATGACAATAACTTTCACTCCACATTGTATCAGACGTTATCGTGAAAGATATTTGAAAGATGATAAATGTAAATTTTCTGTGGATGAAGTTTTTTGTCATTTATTCAGGAATACTGAATTACCCACCTATTATTATCCACCGGAAGAGAATAAGTTTGTTATGCATATCGATCAAGGAATTGTCCTGGGTGAATATGTAGGTGATAAAACTCAACTCTTAGCAAAGACCTTTGTCTCAAAGGATATGTTGTTTGAGAAACAGATGGAAGAAGATAATTTTTCGATTGATATAAAAAATCTAGTTATGAATTCAGAAAGATATAGAAATAACAGTTGTTTGCCGTTAGCTGTCAATAAATATACAGGAGATGTAGATGAGATTTTTTATCGGGATTTTAATGTTTAGGGATAGGGGCTATAGATTATAGTTTTTGAAATTTAATTCATAATTGTATCCTAATCATACTAAAATGCGGATTGGTATTACATATCAAGTATCCCAAAATTTTTATTAAATTAATATTGTTAAATTGGAACTAATGGGATAGATTTACTTGAACGTTTAATTGCTAAAGAATTAGGAAGTATTGTATTTTTACTATGTAATAAAAGCTCTCTACCTTGTTTCTTTTCTTGAACACTATACGCTAAATTAAATCTATATAGTTGAAAATGGTTATATAAATCACAAATTTCTTGAACATTATCATATGATAAAATCCATTTTACTATAGGCATATTTGTTAAAAAATCAGCTAACTCTACATGATTTTGATGAGTGTAAGAGTTTAAATATAACTCATAGCCATGTATGTAATAAGGCGGATCTAAGTATAATAGATAATTTTCTTTTGCGTGTTCAGGTAAGGCATCAATTTGTTTTAATAGATTTAAAGCATCCTCGTTTTTTACTATTATTTGAGTCTTTCTACTTATTATTTTTTTAAGTTTAGATCTTAATAGAGTTTTGTTGTATCTTACATCAATTTTATATGTTGCTATATTTTGTTTTTTTTGAGTATTTCCTCCAATTGGACCAGCACTTAATATACCAGATCTATTACATCTATTTAAGAAAAATGTAGCAAATCCTAATTCAATGGAGAATTGTTGGTTTCTATTTATAAATATATTTTTCTGTTGATACCATTCATTAAGATTAATATCTGTACTTTCAAAAATTTCCATAAATTCATCAGAATGATTTATTAAACTATTCCAAAATGAAAATACAGGAATACTAGCGTCATTAATAATAATCTTGTTGACATCATCATTAAAAAGAAGGTTTAATGCAGCACCTGCACCTCCTGCGTAAGGCTCTACATATATAATATCTTGCATATGATTAACAGTAATAAATTCTTTAAAAAAAGAACTCATTACAGATTTGCCTCCAGGATACCTTAAAGGTGTATTAGTTATCATTAGTTATTCCTCTTCTTTATGAATATCTAAAATTTCTTCAAATAAAGGAAACAAGAAATTCCAGAAAGAATTTATAAACTGTCTATTTATAGTGTAGTTATCGCTTCCATGAATATATCCATTCAGTGTATCAAGACTATACATGTGATTAGCATCAAGCAGGATTGTAACGGCTTTTTTAGATTTTGATTGACTGATTTTATCTTTTATGAAATCTAGTCGTCCGCTAAGTTTTACATTTTTAAAATCACATTTGAATTTTGTTGAAATAGCAGATTCCCATCCTTTTCCTACAATATAATTTCTTACTGCAATATCTAAGAATATTCTAATAGATGCTGCTGCAATATTAGGATAGGATTTTACAGGTAATTTTTTCAATTCAAGAAATAAAGAATGTAGTCGATAATCGACTGTTGTTAACGAATAAATAGACGGGATAACATTTTTTCTATTAGGATCATCGATAGGTAGTGCAAGCTCAGATTGATTCTCTTTTTTTATTTGATTCTTATTGTCTGAATTAGAATTTTATTATCTTTTTTATCTGAGATATTAGAGTCTTTTTCCTGTGGATTTTCTTTCATTTCTACAATAGGAAGTTCCTCTAAAATCTTATTGATATCTTCATTTGTATTTAACTGACGAGAATCCAGTCTGTTGGAATCCTTTTTAGGAAGTAACATACGTTTTATTAAAACACTTAAAGAATCAAGAAAACTTTCATATTTAGCATTTAAAATAATATTAGTTCCAGAAAAATAAAAGCCCATTTTTTTTTGAACAAAATCTTTACATATAAAACGTTCTAATGTCGATATAGGGAAACGTTTTGATTTTGCTTCTGTAAGTTCTTCTGTGGTTAATCTGTTGCCAAAATCTGCAAATAATTCCTTAAATTTTAATACACATATAGCATTGTTTAATTCACTTTCTGTTACATCTGTATATTCTTTTATGACTTCGATATCTTTGTTAAACTTTTCATATAAATCTCCAATCCATTTAAGATAATTTTCTCTAACCCATTTTTTTTGATTACTACTAGGGGTATGTCTTTGGTTTATATACCATATAGCATCTTCAAAAGAAGGCGCTATTGCGACAGGAGTTTTTTCTATTAATGATGGTTTTATTTTTTTAGAAAGTAATTCCATGCTTCTTTTAATAGATTTAGGAGCTTTAGTTGGATCTAATAACAATTTGAGGACAGCAACTCTTCTATTCCCTTCAGCAACATAAAAACGGTTATTTTCTCTATTTTGCCATACAACAATAGGATCAGCTGGAATAAACGATTTTTCAACAATAGATTGAGCTAAATCGATGAAACTAGTTTTGTCAGCTTCTTTTATCAGCATACCTTCTATAAAATCTCTTAGATAAATATAAGAATCGGATGGATCAAGTCGTGGGTTTTCATCCCATAACCGTAATTGATTTACAGATCGATCATATCTTCTATTGAGCCAATTATAGTCTTTATTCATAAGTATATCCCATTATTTCTATAGACAAAAGTAATTATAATTGAATAAAAGGCAAAACTTTGTACGCAGTTTTCAATTTGTAATAGATAAATTTATTAGAAAAAGGTCATTTTATTGTGATATCTACATAGATTTTGATTTTTGTGTTACTATCAAGTCTATTAAAATCTCATTAAAGGCAGTCTATGGACAGTAGAAAAACTATTTTGAATAGTATATCGAATTGTTTGTGGACAATGGATGTACGGCTCGGAAAGCATGGTAATGACTATTTTATCTTGTCGGTTATCTCCAATGGGAGATATACGTTGTTGAAAATGTAAACAGTTATGGATGATATTAATTGAGGCAGACAATTAAAACGATTGGAAAAAGACTATGTTATATACGACTATGCGAATTTCTATAAATTATGTTGTAATGTCTGTTTTGATTATTATATTTACCGCAAAATATACGGAGAATATGAATGCTATCTACATTTGGCAACAAACAGACTGGCCCAACTTTACTTGGGATGATGCAAAGCTATCTTATAAATTAGGTAAGGTACGAGGGCTACAAGGTAAACTTGTAGGTAAAATGAGTGCGTTAGGCTTTGATCTGAAAAATAGTGCAATACTTGATACATTGACGGCTGATATCACCAAATCTTCAGAAATTGAGGGAGAAATATTGAATAGTGATCAGGTGCGTTCTTCTGTAGCTCGTCATTTGGGTATAGAAACAGAAGGGCTACCTGAAGCTGATCGTTATGTCGATGGAGTAGTGCAGCTAATGATGGATGCGACTCAAAATTATATGAAGCCGTTAACGGATGAACGTCTTTTTAACTGGCATGCAGCGCTGTTTCCAACAGGTAGAAGTGGCATGTATAAAATTACGGTTGCAGATTGGAGGCAAGGTGTAGAACCTATGCAGGTTATATCGGGTGCGATGGGAAAAGAGAAAGTTCATTATCAAGCTCCTGATTCGGATAATATACCTTTCCAAATGAAATTGTTTTTGGATTGGGTGAATGATGATCAGAAGATAGATCCGGTTTTAAAAGCTGCTATTGCTCATTTGTGGTTTGTGACTATCCATCCGTTCGATGACGGAAATGGACGTATAGCTCGTACTATAATGGATTTATTCTTAGCCCGTGCCGATGAAATGCCACATCGTTTTTATAGTATGTCGGCAGAGATACGTAAGCTGCGTAAAGGCTATTATGAGATATTGGAGAAAACACAAAAAGGTGGTGTAGATATAACAGGGTGGCTTGAATGGTTTCTTGATTGTTTGGAAGCGGCATTGGTCAATACTGAAAAATCAATCAGTACGGTTTTACGGAAAGCCGCTTTCTGGGATAGGTATCGGTTAGTCTCCATGAATGAACGGCAAATAAAAATGGTGAATTTGCTTTGGGATGGTTTTGATGGAAAATTAACCTCTTCTAAATGGGCTAAGATTACAAAATGTTCTGCTGATACGGCTTTACGTGATATACAGGATTTGATGACAAAAGGTGTGTTGCGTAAAACGGATGAAGGTGGAAGAAGTACCAATTATGAACTTGTAATGTGATTGTTTGCGGAGATTAATGTTTGTATTTGCCGTATAATATGCGGAGAATATAAGTGCTAATCTCCGCATACAGTATACTGGCATCACTTGTTTTCTATAAATGACTTATATTCTGTTATTCGATACCCTCTCGGGTATTTATTACGTGATTATATTAAAAAGAGTACCCGAAAGGGTATCAAATTTGTTACGAGAAGTCATTAAATAACCTAAATCTATCTCTAAGAATCTCACGTAATAATCATTATTTTCCTGGTAAACGTTAAATAAGAACCTAAATCGATCGGTGTGATGGTTCGCGAAAAATGGTATTTTAAGATTTTGAATGTTCTTAAAGTCTTATTATATACTGTTTTACACGATGATCTCGCGCCGATCTTTGCATATATACCTACCTGTACCTTTGTATCGTTCCCCAGGAAACAGTAGTATTAATCATTAAAATAAAAAAGCTATGACACTGAAATTTAGAAAGGTGCAGCGCAAGGTTCTTAGCGGTGACGATAAGGATAAGGTGAAGACTTATGCGATGGCGCGGTCGTCGAACTATTGCGATATGGATAAGTTGTGTGAATTAATCTCCAGCCGCTCGGCGATGTCGAGTGCTGACGTGAAGGCGATACTCGATTCGTTGAACTGGGCGATGAGCCTGGAGCTTCGTTCGGGTAGTATTGTACAGGTGGGTGAGTTCGGTAGTTTTCGTCTTTCGATTCGTTCGAAAGGTGCGGAGACGGCGGATGCTTTTAATGCTTCCCTGATAAAAAAGGCACGGGTGATATTCTCGCCGGGTACCAGTCTGCGCTGGATGAGTGAGATCGTGAAGTTTGAAGAGGATGAAGATACGAAACCTAAAAAAGAAGAAGGTTCCGGTGGAGATGACAGACCGGAAATTGAATAATTGAAAATGGTAAATTGAGGATTACTTGATTGAAAGAGGAAAGGGGAACGTATGAAAAAAAGACTGACTATTCAATTGGTAATGGCAATCCTGCTCGTAATGAGCGGGATTGTTCTTCTTTTCTCCGGTTTCTGGATTGCTCCGAAAGGGGAGATTCATAATAGTGTGCTGGTGGCTTTCGGGGAAACCTGCACATTTGCCGGAGCTTTGTTTGGGGTGGATTATTCGTATAAAATTAAATCGGTACAAAATGAAAGAGAGGATAAGTAGGAATTTTACCTGGGAAGAAATGACGTATAGCCGGGTGGCGGTGGAGAATGGGTTGCTGAATGAGCCGCCGTTTGAGGTGAAACAGGCTATGATGGAGTTGGTGAAACGGTTGTTACAGCCGTTGCGGCTGGCTTATGGGAAGCCGATTGCGATCACAAGTGGTTATCGGAGTCCGGAAGTGAACAGGTTGGTGGGTGGCGTGTCTTCGAGCCAGCATGTGAAGGGGGAGGCTGCGGATTGTTATGTGCCTGATCCGAAGGAGTTGTTGGATGTGTTGCTTTATTGTAAGTTACCTTTCGATCAGGCGATTCTCTATAAACGAAAGAAGTTCCTGCATTTGTCGTTTCGGGTAAATGGAGAGAATCGTTATCAGGTGATCATTAATAAATGAAGGGGGATAGGTATGGATATGTGGGGTAGAAGTTTGCTTGTTTCGGTTGGTTTGTTGGTTGTTTTGTTGCCCGGTTGTAGTGCCGGGCGGCGTAGTGTGCAACACCGGGAGATAAGAGAGGAGGTGCATAGTATTCATAGTGATAGTATGTTGTTGAAAAATTTGTATCAGGCTTCCCGCAATAAGGTGATCGATATAGAGCATATCGTGTTCGATAGCTGCCGGTTGAATGGGGTGCAGTCTGTTACTCATGTAGCTATTAAGGAACAGGGGGAGGAGGTGGTTGAGTCGGTTGTTAGTTCTGGTTCTGTAGATGAGAACTGTTTTGCCGGTTCTGATTCTTTTCAGAAAGGAAGTACTGTGGAGTTTTCTTATCCAAAGCGGATGTTGGTGATTGGGGCGGTGTTGTTGGTTTGTTCGTTATATATAGGTATAGCATTTAGAAAACAGAAGTAAACTCCCAAATCCAGTTATTCTTTTATTTTATTGATAACAAGGAATTTGCAGACATGGGTTCTTGGTGGCAAGGCAAGAACCATAAAGATCAGGATGAAATAGATATTATCGGATTGTATGCGGAAGAGAAACTGGATTTGTTCGCATACAGTTTACATATCTTCCATACAGAAATTTCTCACTTCAATATTGTATTTCGAAAGCACTTTATTTCGAACTATTTCAACTTTTTCATTGAAATAGTCTGGGTTGAAGTTTTTGCGCTGTCGTTTTACTTCGGCGACTAATGCACGTTTATCATCTGCATAAATGCCTATTATATCTATTTCACAGGGATCTTTTTCTTTTTTGCTTTGCCACCATGAACCAATATTTCTGAACTCTTTACTTTCGATCATCATCTGCCTAAAATACATTTCAAGTGTTAACCCTGAATAGGTCGGATAGTCTTTTTTTATAATTTCTCCAAGTTGGTCCAGGTTTTCTGTTTCAATGAGATAATGATATTTGATGAAATATCGGAACCAAAATCGTAGGAATAAGTCGGAAATTTCAAAACGAACGGTTTGTGTACCTTCTTTTGCAAAAATAGGCCGTTTCTTTGCTAGCTATTGCAAATTGGCTGCAAAGCTGAGCTTCATTGCTTCGGCCTACAAAGAAATAAACAGTTGGTGTTTCTTCACAACTTTTGAGGATAAGCTTTGTTTTTCCAATGCGTCTGCGTCCGGTTAAGACCGTCATTTGTGAATGGTTATTAAAAGCGATCTTCCTTGTTTTATCCAACAGTTTCAGTTCTATTTCACGATTATAAAATTTCATGATAGTAAATTTAGTTCATACTATTTTGAAAATATACGACAGTAAACTTTACGGCTGTATATTTTGCAAATATAGTGTATTTATCTATGAGTAGAAAATATATGGCCGTAATTTATGCTGCTGTATATTTTTGAGAGATGGGTGGAGAATGGGTTGTTAGCCAACGCAGTTACGACTGCTTGCTTGTGGGCTTGCAGGCAGGACGCAAGTTAGGCATCGGTATTTTATGAGAGATTAATAGTATTTTCCAATTCCCCCAAATCCAGTTATAATTTTATTCTCTTTCGTTTTATTGATAAAGTTGTTTAGTCGTTTTTCAAATTCTTCAGGCCGTTTCCTGGCTGCTTCAATGTATGCTATTCGGATACGTTTATATGGGGCGGAGAAGTGCTGATAGTTTTTCCATGCTGTTTTATCTGCTTTCAATCTGTCAATTATATCATCTGGAAAAATAAAAGGGTCAGACAAAATAGTTCGTATTTTATCCTCAAATTTAGGGTGTATCATTTTATTTTCCAATAACCATTTAAGTCTTTCTTTGTTGGCTTGCGAGTATGTACTTTTAGGGTTTCTAGGCGTGAAACGCTGAATTTTATGTTCTTTATCAAGCGATTTTATCGTACTGTCAATCCATTCGAAACAAAGGGCTTCTTCAACGGCATCATTGTATATAATGCTTTTTTTACCTGATGATTTCTGGGGAAAGACAAACCAAATTTCGTCTTTGGTTTCAAAGTTGTCCGTCAGCCACTTTCTCCAGTCTTCCCGATTTTCAAAGTACTTTATTTTATTCTCTGTTGCCATAATGGTCATCTTTTGGTAAACTTAATCGGTTCGATGTCATAATTTAGGGTTTTGATGTCGCAGTCTTCGTAATCTATCCCGTAACGCATCCTGATTTCAGCAAAATGCGGGCAGATATACGAAGGCATAGTCGGGGCGACAGAACACCAACCGGCTCTTTCTATGTAGCATTCGGGCCAGGGATTGATAGTTGTGAGTGATATTTCGTAATTATCTGCGTTTTTCGAAATTTGGGTAATCTGCTGGGGATAACAGTCTATTGCTTTAATATCGGGCTTCTTCACTGTAAAGGTGAAATTGACGGTATCCTGATTAGCCAGGCGGAAGTATTTGGAATATGATTGTGCAAAAACTGACTGTGCAATAAACATACACATAATCAGTATAAATGGGTATTTACTCATGACGTTTCGTTTTATGATTTACAAACGATGACAAAGTTAGTAAATATTTAAATGTTATGATGATTATGGGGAATAAACCTTTGGATGGGGAAATTTTCAGGTAGACTTGGAAAAAGTATCTTTTTTGAGAAGATTATCAAGTCTACCTGAAAATTTTTGTTTGTAGAGTAAGTGAAAACTGAAGTGAAAAACAAATTACTTTTTCAGTAAAATTGATTCTATCTTTTCCTTTAACTGGTCTTTTGGCATTGCTCCCTGGAGCATTTGGGGCTTTCCTTCCATAGGGATGTATAGAAGGGCCGGTATTCCCTGAATGCCGAATGCCTGGGCCAACTCTGTTTCTTTATCTACATCGACTTTGTAAATGTTGATCTGTCCGGCATATTCTTTGGCTAGCTGTTCCAGTGAAGGAGCGATCATTTTGCATGGGCCACACCAATCGGCATAAAAGTCGATGATAGCCGGCTTATTGCCAAGATATTTCCATTCATTCGGACTTACTTCAAAATTATATACTTTCTTCAGAAAGTCAGCCTTATTGAGGTGTACAGGAGCTGCTGTCTCTTTTCCTGTAGTTTCGGTGTCGCTTACTGCTTCGTTGTTTTTAGCCTGTCCTTTGCATGAGGCCAGCGTCATAAAACCGACCATTAAAGCCAGCAATGTAAAGAATTTTCTACTTTTCATTAGATACATTTTTTGATATTGATAATTAATATGTCAGGCCCTGTTTCCAGGTGATACCACTTATATCTGTTAATATAAGTTCGTAATTCCCTTTTGGCAAATCAGCCAGTGCTTTATCCTTTAACGTTAGCTCTGCTTTACTACCTAATGGTATGACAAGGCTATGTTTACCTGGAACAACTTTTGCCACATAATTGTTTTTGATGTCTTTTGCCGGAAATTCGGATAATTCTTCTCCGTTCCTGTTAAGAATAATATTTCCGTTGGTATCTTTTAGAGTGATGCCGATCAGAAAAGATCCATATACATCGGCACCTTCCACACGGTAAACGGTGAATGAAAGTTTATCCTGATCCAGACCGGCTGCTGATATCTCGATTTTCGGTTTGACGGATTTATTATGTAATTTTCCCCATACTCCGTTATGAAATACCTGATTAGTCAGGAGTGTCAGGAATAATATGGCCGTAGCACCTGCGATCGACATTTTTCCTAATACATTATGGCTGACAGGCAGTGGACCGGAGGTCAGCCATCGTGTCCATCCATATTCGTTAAACTGCGGTATCTTGGAAATAAGCTTATTATCGAGTGAAAACTTTCCTCCACCTGACAGGAAGATCGTGAAACCGGCGGCGATGCCCAGAACGCCTATTTGCCATTCATCCAAACAGGTTGTTCCCAGCCAACCTGAACCTAATAATATTCCGGTAGCAAGGCTTAACACTCCGATACTCATCAATCGGGTAAAGAAGCCGAGCATGAAAAGCAATCCGACAATTCCTTCAATGATTGTAAATATAACCATCGACCACCAGAGCTGTTCCGGATTGGATACGAGATATTCGATGAGAGGCTTTATACCGAATGAGTTGGGAAGAAAATGATTGAATTTTTCTCCAATGTAACCGGCTGTGTCGGGAATCAATTTATTTTCCAGTATCAACCTTCGCCAGAAAGCGGAAAAATAAGTCCAGCCAACAACCAGGCGCAGTGCAAATGTAAACATTCCGAATAAAGAATATGATTGCTGCATATTCTGTTTTTCTTCTATTTCCATATCTATAAGTTATTTATCTTTATTTGTTGAAACTTTATTTTCTTTTTGGAAAGAGCTGAAAAGTAATCCCCCGATGATGCTTCCCCAAATCGAACTGTTGATTGGTGAAGAAGTTATAGGGCATGTCCCTGTTGTACAACCGATAAATTTCCAATAAAGAAATCCTCCAAGTGCGCCTATTGCTATCCCCAGTAATGTGAGCCAGTGTCTTTTGATGTATTCTCTTGCCATTGTAAAATCTCCTAGTGTTGTTGAGTTATTAATATCTTTCCCCTTGCAAGGATTATAATACAAACGTAGATTGTATTTTCTAATAAAACAAGTTTCTACTGGAAAATATATATAGGCGTAACAAACTTTCACGAAAAAGTCTATCAACAGCAGTTTCAAAACCGATTTATTGTGAAGTTTTTTTTCTCCTTCGCATTTTTATACAAAATCGTATAGTGACTTTATTCCCTGTTTGTCTACTTTATAAACATTATAAGATAGAATGGATCTTTACTATCCGGGAAGTCGATTTTCAGTAAAAAACGGCCGATCGGATTTGATATGATTGAAATTATCTATCTTTGTGGTCAAAGAAAGGTAATCAATGACTCAAAAATATCCATCCGCTTTATTGGAAAATGCAGTAAATGAGTTGGCTTCGCTTCCCGGAGTGGGGAGGAAGACGGCTTTGCGACTGGCTTTATATATGCTACGCCGGGATGAAGGTTATACGGAAAATTTTGCATCCGCTTTGCTGGCCTTGCGGAAAGAAGTGAAGTATTGCAAAGTTTGTCATAATATCTGTGACGATGAGATGTGTTCTATCTGTGCTGATCCTAAACGGGATCAGTCGACCGTTTGTGTGGTTGAAAATATCAAGGAAGTAATGGCGATCGAAAATACCGGGCAGTTTCGTGGTGTTTACCATGTTCTTGGAGGGATTATTTCGCCGATGGACGGTATTGGCCCGGGCGATTTGCAGATAGACAGTCTGGTGCAACGGGTCGCTAACGAAGAAGTAAAGGAAATTGTCCTTGCACTTAGTACTACGATGGAAGGGGACACGACCAATTTCTTTATCTATCGCAAGCTATCCCCTTATAATGTGAAGATAACCGTCATTGCCCGTGGTGTTTCCATTGGTGATGAGATTGAGTATGCGGACGAAATAACATTGGGACGTTCTATTGTGAACCGTACCAGTTTTAATGACTCGATAAAAATATAATCTGATTCTTATGTACGAAACCAAGATTTCCGTTATCATCGTGAACTATAATGTAAAGTATTTCCTGGAACAATGTCTTTATTCGGTTCAAGCTGCTGTTGCCGGACTCGATGCTGAGGTTTTTGTTGTGGACAATAATTCGACGGATGGTTCTGTCGATTATCTCCGTCCCCGGTTTCCGGAAGTGATATTTATAGAAAATAAGGATAATCCGGGATTTGCCAAGGCCAATAATCAGGCGATCCGTCAATGTAACGGAGAGTACGTTTTGTTGCTTAATCCGGATACAGTGATAGGCGAGGAGAGTCTTCGAACTCTGTGTTTCTTCATGGATGAACATCCGAATGCAGGTGGGATAGGTGTAAAGATGCTGGATGGGCATGGGGTATTCCTGCCTGAAAGTAAACGGAGTTTTCCTTCTCCCTGGGTTTCGTTCTGTAAGATCTTCGGTTTGTCGAAGTTGTTTCCGAAATCCCGTGTTTTTTCAAGATATAGCCTGGCGTATCTGGATAAGGAGAAACAACATAAAGTGGATGTGCTGGCCGGTGCATTTATGTTGCTGCGCCATGAAGCGCTGGATAAGACCGGACTCCTGGATGAAGATTTCTTTATGTATGGCGAGGACATCGACTTGTCGTATCGGATGGTGCTGGGTGGCTATAAAAACTATTATATCCCCGAGCGTATTCTTCATTATAAAGGAGAAAGTACCAAGCATGGCGATATGAAATATGTAAAGGCATTCTACGGTGCCATGTTGATCTTTTTCAATAAATATTATCCTCATTCCGGCTGGCTGATGGGATTTTTTATCCGGCTGGCTATCGGGTTGCGTGCTTCATTGGCTGCTTTATCGCGTTTGTTGGGAGTAAAGCCAAAGTCGAAAAGCAAGCATAAACGCTTACTGGTTGTTTGCCGTGAGGAAAATTTTGAAGCGATTAAGGCTGCCTGTGTAAAACAGATGCCGGAACTTGAACATGTAAATCTTTGGGATCTGGATGGGGAACGTGTAATGGATGCTATCTGCCGCCGCAATCAGATGAAGGAGTTTACGGATTATGCTTTTTGTTATCCGGATGCCCGTTTTGAACAGATGCTTCTGTTTATGGATACGCTGGTCGACAAGAAAGTTACTTATCATATTTATTGTAAAAAAAGCGGACAACTAATATCACCGGGGAAATAATATGGCACAACTGGAAAATGAAACGATCCGTCTCCGTGCCCTGGAGCCGGAAGATCTGGAACTTTTGTATCGTTGGGAAAATAATCTGGAACTTTGGAGTCTTGGAAATACAATGTCTCCCTATTCGCGTTATATACTGAAAGAGTATATTCGTGAGTCGCATCGTGATATCTTCGACTTGAAGCAGTTGCGCCTGATGATCGAGCTTCGTTCAACCGGGGCGGCTGTCGGTACTGTCGACCTGTACGATTTCGAACCGCATCATCGGCGTGCGGGTATCGGTATTTTATTGGAACCTGTTTATCAGGGAAACGGATTGGCTACCGAAGCAATGAATGTACTGGTGGATTATGCGTTCTCTTTTCTGAAACTGCATCAGTTATATGTGCATATACCCGTCGATAACGAGGCCAGCAAAGCTCTTTTTACCCGCTGCGGATTTACCGTTACAGGTATCATGACAGATTGGATCATCACAGAAAACGGATATTCTGATGTACTGATGATGCAAAAAGTAAATAAACAGATTGTGTGATAATTTAATTCAGATAAGGATCTTTCGGATATTTAGTCCATGCCTCGTAGTTACTGCCTAACTGTTCGAGTGAGTTCTTCCAGAAACTTTCTCCATCGGCAAGTAATACATTTTCTTTAGCTGCGTGGCTGACTACCCATGAGTTTTTATTGATCTCGTTTCCCAACTGTCCTTCCGTCCATCCCGAATAACCGAGGAAAAACTTTACTTTCCCTTCAATTGAATGGCCATTCTGTATATAACGTTTCAATGCTTCGAAATCACCGTCGAAATACAGGCGGTCTTTGATCTTTACAGAGTCGGGTACGATCAGATCTCCCAATGAATGGATAAAGAACAACCGGTTGGCACTTACCGGGCCACCCAGATAGATTGGTATTTCCGGATACTCTTCCAGTTCCGGAAAAAAAGTATTTACAATCAGATCCGTTTTCTTATTTAATACAAACCCCATCGATCCCTGCGTATTGTGTTCTACCAGTAGAACAACAGAACGCTGGAAATAAGCATCTTGCAGGAAAGGTTCTGATATGAGTATGCTTCCTTGTGCAGGAAGGAGATTATTATGCGTAATTTTGAATATGTTATTATATGTAGCCATAGTGAAGATTGCTTACTGTTGTTAGACAGGGACAATATATGGCTTTTGATGTTAAGAAGCAAACGAAAAACCCGGCATTTGGGTTAATAAGTGTAAAATAAATGCCGGGTTTGTGTTAATTATAAGGTATGATTTTCTTTGAATAGCTTTAAACGCTCTTCAAGCAGATCATATTGATGCGGTTTGATAAATGAAGTACAGGCGCGAAGTCCTTCCTGATTACTTCCTGTCGTGCTTAATGAGATAGCACTTACACCGTAATAGATCAGTTCTTCCATCAACTGTCCGCCGGTCATTCCGGGATAGGCGATCGTAAAATAGAAACCGTCGGCAATAGGCTCGTCCAGGTCATGGTCGTAAACGATCGTAAAGCCATAGTCTGTAAAGATCTTCTTTAATCTTTCTGCACGGCGTCCATATTCTTTTACTTCCGAGATAAAATCAAACTGTCCGTCGGATGCCGCTTTGAACATGGCAGCCAATGCAATCTGTGCCGAGTGGCTGGTTCCTGATGACAGGGCGTATAAAACACGGTGAATATATACTGTACCGAAAGTACCGCCGCCATAACGCTTGGTCAGTCCCGGATAGGCACGATGGTAAAGTTTATTGGAGATAGCCGTCACGCCGATACGCTGTCCGGCATAGCTGAATGCTTTGGAACCGGATATCTGTAAAATGTAATTATCTGTATAATGGGCAACGCTTGCCTGGTAAGGTGCTTCAAATGGTTTGCCAAGTTCTTTGCGGAAGTCCATTGCGAAATAGGCGAGGTCTTCGATCACGATCGTATCGTATTTGTTTGTCATTTCGCCGATAATCTTCAATTCATCGTCTGTCAGGCAGAACCAGGCCGGGTTGTTGGGGTTGGAGTAGATCATAGCTGCGATATTGCCTTTGGAAAGATGTTCTTCCAGGATGGCGCGCAGTTTTTCTCCACGGTATTCGTATACATCGAATGATTCGTATTTATAGCCCATCACAACGATTTGTTGTTTCTGGACAGGAAATCCCGGGTCGATGAACAGGATGGTGTCTTTTCCTTCCGTGCATTGTCCGCTGGTGAGGAAAGAGGCAAATGTTCCCTGCATGGAGCCGGTTACCGGAACACAACATTCCGGAGCAATATCTATATTAATAAATGCCTTGATGAATCTGGAGGCTTCTGCTTTTACTTCCGGCGTACCGTTGATGTTCGGGTAAATGGAAGCGATGCCGTTCTGTAATGCTTTGACTTCTGCGTCTACACCCACCTGCGCTGCTTTTAATCCGGGAACACCCATTTCCATGTGTATGAACTCGGTATTTGTTTCCTGTTCCAATTGTGTGGATATGGCAACAACTTCACGAATCGTTGCTTTCCCGAAATCCGGTAATCCGTAGCCATCTATTATTCGTCTGGCAGTCTGATAATCTACTGGAGTATTCTTCATGTCTGTTATATTTATATGGAGGACAAAAGTAAAAAAATAATCAATCCAATGTGAAATATTTGTGTGAAACTGTTGTATAATTAAAAATATTATCTACCTTTGCACCGCAATCGAGAGAGATGCAATACAAAAACATTGGTTCGGTAGTTCAGTTGGTTAGAATACATGCCTGTCACGCATGGGGTCGCGGGTTCGAGTCCCGTCCGGACCGCTTAAAAACCTGTTAGTTTATTGACTAACAGGTTTTTATTTTTTTACAGTGTTGCACTTGTATTGCAAATCCGCATTTGCCCCATTCCTTTCCCACCATTGTGAAATACAGAAAAATATCCCCAACCTGAAGAAATTTCACTAAATTTGCTCCCGAAGTTAATTTATACAGGTACTTTATCGGGGGCTTACCCTTAGTGGGTGATGTGATTAATTTTCTTGCCATTTCATTTATATCGTTCCTAATATTTTATGCTCTGATAACCAGTGGCTAAGCATATTATATTTCATATATGTGCCCTTTCTGTGGGGTTCCTAAAGATTTGTTTACTATAACAGGTTTGATCCAAATCAGTTTTTCATAAATCAGCTTTTCACCAAATCGTTGATTTCTCCAATGCCCTCTACGCCAATGTGAAGATAAAATCAAACTCGAATTATCGCTTACTTGAGAACGCTTCTTGAAAGAGTTTCCTACATAGTGTATTTTAGAAAATCCTGTTTCTGCAATTTTTTTTTCAATCTTTTCTGTTTCTTTTTTGCTTTTTGAAAATACCAGCTTTTTATTAAAATTATGAGGTAAGTCATCTACATAATGGGCTTGAATGTCTTTATTCTGTTTATACATAGACAAATAAAGTAAGCAGTTCACAATAATCTTGTATGTGCCGTTAACCAATTCCTGATAATAGGTGTATAAATCTAAGTGTTCGTCTGTAATTTCTTCTTTATTTTCAGGAAACAAAGAATATTCCTCCACACTTTGCCAATCCTTTACAGCATCAGATATAGTAATTATATTTTCCTTTTCACTAAAATAAAAAGCGAAATTCCAGAAGCTTTGTCCTCCGCTCCCCGATTCATTCCAAACTTTATCGTGGTATTTTATGATAAAATCCTCAAAGTCACCAACAAAATGAAAGCTTATTGCATAATCATTCCAGAACTCGTTCCCGTTATTATCCACCATTTTTTCCATTGCCATTCTATCTACCAGGATATATACCCCTTCAATTATTTTATCCGAATCTTTTGTTATGGTTAATCCTAACGGCCGTAAAGACAGATAAAAGTTATCATATGGAAGACTAAATGATTTATAACTTACATCATCGACATCTGTAAAACTTAACATTTCCAATAACTCTTTAGAGAATACGAAAATGTTACGTCCATTCCTATACCACCTTTCCCAGTTTATATATAAATCAGAAATTATATAATCATTTATGCTACGGTCCAGTAAAGATAAATGGTCGCGATTCCTTCTATATCCGTAATTGCCTTCATCTTTATAGAAATATTCATTTTTGCCTTCCATCTCATCAAAGAAAGCATCCCTGTTTCGTAGTTTATCTTTAAAATGATATTGTTTTTCAATTCTGTAAGGAAAAAAGTATTTTAATTCAGTCTCTTTCATTTCAATTGATTTATAACATTGTCAATTTCCTCTTTGATATTTTCCCCCTGATAAACAATAGAATGTTCCGTATTGCAGTATTTGCCTCCCCTCTGAGCACTAAACCAATTAAAAGAGCCGATGCACATCGTATCATTATCTTTTACAACTATTTTGCTGTGGATATTATTTTTGACAATTACTTCAACACCCAAATCCTTTAATTTTTTCAAGGTTAATTCAAACTCCTCTTCCTTTTTCTTATCAGGTTTATTTTGAGTACAAGTATTGAATTTTTCATCCGTATATATGGTAATTTTTGCATTCTTACCGGACAGTAATTTATCATATCCGTTTTTCTCAATCGTAGAATAAATAATCCATGGAGAAATGATAACTATCCTGTTGGTAGCTTCATTGAAGATATTTTTCAGAAACGCATCATGCTCTTCGTAGTTCATTAGAATTTTTGGAGGATTCTCTTTAGATACTAAGTCCTCTCTTAGAAATATCTTTGAGTATTGATGCTCATAGGAAAGTTCATTTTTTTCATTTTCAAACAGATATTTAGATAATAAGCCTGTCGGGGATATGGATTGCCTGTTAAATAATGACATATCTCCAAATACTAAAAAACTATCTTTTGCACGTGATACGGCAACATTCAGCATACTTTTGTCATTATCAATGAAACTCCCTTTGTTGTGTCTTGAATAGGTTGGAGAAAATAACACTACTTTTCTTTCCGCACCTTGCAGCGAATGAACTGTGCCTACAGTTATTTGAGAAAGTTCATCTTTTAAACTCTTGTCTTTGGGTTCCTTTAAATATCCCGCTATTTTTATAGATTGTTGTCTGAATGGAGTTACTACTGCCACAATATCCTTAATCTCTTCGCCATTGTATGCTTTTCTCAACTTTTTATAATTAGTAATAATCCATCCGGCTATAACTTTAGCTTCCAATTCATTTTGTTTGCTACCTAAGATATTCTGACATTTACCCTCAATGTTTAAATATCCCATAGAAGGTAGTAAAGAATCCTCTAAAGCTTCCCCACGCATCGGTTTTAGAACTCCTTTGTAGCACAATTCATTACAATATGCTATGATATTGTTGTAGCATCTCCTATGCTCATATAAATATAATCCTCTCTCTAATTTCTTTTCAGGATAATATTTCGCTCTGTTTTGCGCAATTTTCATTACACTGCCCCCATCTGAGGCAATTCCTTTATCCTGTAATTCTTTATAGTTTTCGTCTATCTTCTCAATTCCTTGATTTTTTGAAATCAAATTTGCCTTGTGAAGATTTCCGATATCGATACTTTTGGTAAGTTTGCTTATCGGAGGTATTTGTTTGGTATCTCCAATCACCAATGCTTTTTTAGCTAAAGAAAATCCTGCTCCTGCCACTTCGGGAGACACTTGTCCTGCTTCATCTACTATCAACAAATCGATAAAGTCATACAAATAATCTGACTTGTTCAAATTGTCATGGATTTTTCTCGAAAAAGAAAAGTAATTGGGCAGCATATAAGAAGTCATTACAGCACATGGAGTAATTTTCATTCTCCTGCGCCAGTTATTTTCGCATATATTTTTATACTTCCAGTGAGTATTACTTAAATGTCCCTTCTCAATCAGTTTTTCCATTTCGATTAACCATTGTCCTTCCCAATAATGGGTAGCTATCAGAAACATTTCAAACCTTATTTTAGTGTCTGCTTTTTTGTCAATTTCTATAAACGCTGAATTGGGGTCTATACCATTTTCCAATTTATCAAGTGTAGCAGTACAATTATTCAATGCCATTATGAATGCATCGTATTTTTGGATATCAGAAAGAAGAACTTCTTTTTTATATTTTATACTCGAGATAAATCTTTCAGCATCCATATCATTTATATCAATATATAGAGAGAAATTATTCTCTTTAGCAAAAACTTTTGCTTTAAGGCTACGCTTCTTTCTGATAAACGGCAGAAATGAAAGTGCTGTTAGTAACATACTTTCTGATGCTAAATACCTTTCCCATTTATCTTCGATTATTTCTACGTCTTTTTTATGTTCAGTGAGCGTTCTACCAAGTTCTATTATGGCCTCTCTATTTTTATAGTCAATCTTTAAAGTTTCGCTGATTAGATTTCCTAACTCGTGATAATTACGGTAAGTTTTTTCAATATCTGCAAGTAACGATTTTTTATCAATCAGCAATTGATGCAATTCCCGAACCGACTCTTCAACAGTAATATCCTTATTTATAAAAGTTTTCCCGGATCTACTAAGAAACGATTCTTTTGCTTTGATGTAAAAATCTTCCGTTTCCATGTCTTTAACAGCGTCCTCTGTAATGTAACCCTTTTCCCGAGCTTCAGCCGACCGCATACTTGACACAAAATAACTTCCAAAGCTCTTTACATCATCAATCCACCTGCCTGCAAAATCTCCTATTCCTTTAGAAAAATCTTTGGCAAAAGCATCTATTATATTTGTAACAGCTTGATTGTTTGTAGAATTAGCTATGATTACCGGAGGTTCTACCTCTTTTACTGCGTTTTCTACCCATAAACAGGCAACCACTGAAAGCAACATTGTTGTTTTTCCTGTTCCGGGAGGACCGTTGACCGGTAATATTTCCCCCTGTTTTCCGCTTAATAAAGCAGAAACAGCAGTTCTCTGAGCATCGGCTAACGGATATACGTTGTTATTATGCCCTAATCTTTTGGAGAAAAAAAGATTTGAATCAGCAACAGGTATTTCTTTTTCTTCTTCAATTGTTGCGTAATTTTGGAAAAGACTTAAATCAGGATTTTTATCACGCGTATAGATATCTTCGTATACAGCCGTGATTTTAGAAGAAATATTTAACTCACCATTGGTAAAATAGGCGGAATTGGTCTTTTCATAGCCGCTGAAAATATCTCCGGATACAATAACTTTATCTAAGAGTTTATCTATATATTCAAAATAATCATTCCATTTTGTGATATATGATTCAATGTGTTTATAAAAAATTCCGTCATCTGTTAATTTGTCCTCGATTGTTTTACTCCAATCTTCATTATATTTACCTTGAGCACAGAGGAATTTCTTTTTAACCGTTTTATTTCTGTTTAAAGACTTGATTAATTTTTTACAATCTTCTTGTGCACGCTCATTGTCTATAATCGATTCTCTCAGCAAGTATTCAATTAACCCTTTCTGATATTGAGATTCGATATTTTCTGAATAATATTTTTCCCATTCAGAAGTTTCCGAGAATTCAAACTTAGGAATGTCATTTTGGGTTACAAACAAATCATAGTCATCCATATTACCAATGAAAAAATCTTCTTTGTCCAAAGGGAGTAATAAGTCTCTTGGAATTATTGGTTTTTCAATAGGGTAGATAAAACCGTTTTCAGAAACTTGTACTTTAAATATTATAGGAAAAAGTATTTCGGGGCGATAATCTTTCTCATGTTTATTGTGGCTGGTGATTTTCTTATGGGAGAATGGAATATAAAAAGTTTCAACAGTGCTATCTTCACCGGAGAATAAATTGCAAAGTACATTTTTATTATTTACTCTGAAGAAATTATTTTTATCATTTAGCAAAAAAGATTTTGCTAAATTCGAAAACTTATATTTTCCTTGTGAAAACTGTTTATCTACAAGAGAATCTCTCCAATATTTAGTAACTCGTTTGTAGTGTTCCATAATACTATAAATAGTGTTTATTCTACAACCAATTCATAATTCGTGCTTCTTCCTCCCTGCGCCTCTTTCTGCAAAATATCCTTGTTTATGAGGTCTTGTATATCCCGTATGGCTGTATCTTGTGAGCATTTAGCTATCTTTGCCCATTTGGAAGATGTCAGTTTTCCATCAAACCCATCTAATAATTTGTTAAGCATCAACCGCTGGCGATCATTCAGTGGAGTTTGGCTGTGTTTTTCCCAGAAACGAGCTTTTTTCAGAACGGAGTCTAACGCATCAGTACTATTGAGCAAGGTATTTTCAAGGCAAGCTAAAAACCAAACCAACCATTCTGTTATATCGCTTGTTCCATGTTGAGACTTTTCCAAAACTTCATAGTATCTCTTTCGCTCAACAAGTATCTGGTTTGACATGCTGTAGAAACGCTGTGAACTTCCATCGCTTCGAGCAAGTTGAAGGTCTGTTATAGCACGCGCAATACGACCATTCCCATCATCGAATGGGTGAATAGTAACAAACCAGAAGTGTGCGATTGCAGCTTTCAGTACAGGGTCTATATCTGATGATGTATCATTAAACCATTTCAAGAATAAATTCATTTCGGCTTCCACCTGATCCGGTTTAGGAGCTTCATAATGAACTTTCTCTTTGCCCATTGCTCCGGAAACGACTTGCATATCACCACTCCGATACTTGCCGACCTCTATTTTATACATACCACTAAAACCGGTTGGGAAAAGTGCGGCATGCCAACCCAATAGCCTTTCTGTGGTTATCGGCTTAGCATAATTTTGCGTGGCATCAAGCATCATTTCTACAACACCATCCACATTTCTGGGCGAATCGACAAGACCGGATACCTCTAAGCCTAATTTACGAGCAATAGACGAACGCACCTGGTCTTTATTCAGGATTTCTCCTTCTATTTCAGTTGATTTCAGAACATCCAAAGTCAACGTGGAAAGCACGGCTTCTTCTTTTAATTTAAACCCTAAACTTCCCATTTGTCCCAATAAACGACCTTGCAAATGTCTTACATTAGCTAACAATGTAAGCAGTTTGCCATTGTTCCATGTAAAATTCGGCCAATCCTTAGTCTGATATATATACATAAAGTACAGTTTTATTCTACGCAATTATTGCGACAAATATACTCCTTTTTCTCCGCATTACAAATTTTCTTCGCATACTTTGCAAAGAAAACCAATAAAAGAGTTGGCATTATCAATATTTTATATACCTCTGCATTAGATATCATAGTGATATCCAAACTTTTTGAAATTATTGTAAAGTACTTAAAATTAGTAAAGTTTGCACGTTGGATTAGGCGTTGGACTTGATTTTATGCTATCGTAAAGTATTGGTTAACAGTAGATTGTTGTTTTCGTTCGACACTCGTCCAGACCGCTCATCTTATATAAGCATAGATAAATCCTGCAAAACATTCGTTTTGTGGGATTTTTTTATGTGGTTATGCCCATCTTTAGGTGTTTCATATCAAGTTATATTTTATACACCCACATTCAGTAATTAAGGTTATAATATCTGTAATTTGTCTACAAGACAATGCGATATAAGCCTTTACCTTTGCCTTATGAACATAAATAATAAACCAGATGAAGGAAGTATTGAAAAACAAGTGTATGGCAATGGCTGTATGTCTTTGCATCACGGCAAATCTATTTGCGGCAGACAATTATTTAAATAACGATAGTATGGAAAAGAATTTGAATTTAACAGAAGAGTGGGACAAGGTGTTCCCGCAGAGTGATAAAGTGAATCACACGAAAGTGACTTTCCACAACCGGTACGGCATTACTCTTGCAGCCGATCTGTATATTCCGAAAAATGCCGGAGGTAAGTTACCGGCTATCGCTGTGAGCGGCCCGTTTGGGGCGGTGAAAGAACAGTCATCGGGTTTATATGCGCAGACTTTGGCGGAACGTGGATTCCTTACCATCGCTTTCGATCCGTCTTATACCGGCGAGAGTAGTGGTGAACCCCGTTACGTCGCTTCCCCGGATATCAATACGGAGGATTTTAGTGCGGCGGTTGACTATCTTTCCACACGCGACGATGTGGATGCGGAACGTATCGGTATTCTCGGTATTTGCGGATGGGGCGGTATGGCGCTCAATGCGGCTGCTATCGACACACGTATTAAAGCGACCGTCACTTCAACGATGTACGACATGAGCCGTGTAAATGCCAATGGCTATTTCGATGCAATGGATGCCGACGCACGTTATGAACTTCGCAAACAGCTTAATGCGCAGCGTACGGAAGATTACAGAAACGGTACGTATACTCTTGCCGGAGGAGTCGTGGACCCGTTACCCTCCGACGCTCCCCAATTTCTGAAGGATTATCACGGTTATTATAAAACTCAGCGTGGTTACCATAAGCGTTCGCTTAACTCGAATGGTGGCTGGAACAAGACTTCATCACTCTCATTTATCAATATGCCGATACTATCATACAGCGATGAAATCCGTAGTGCGGTATTGATGATTCACGGAGAGAAGGCACATTCACGTTATTTCAGCGAGGATGCGTTCAAGAAGTTGAAAGGTGATAACAAGGAACTATTGATTATCCCCGATGCAAACCATACGGATTTGTACGACCGAATGAATATCATTCCGTTCGGCAAACTCGAACAGTTCTTTCGTGAATATCTCAAATAATAAAATAACTCTTACAAAATAGAAGTAAATGACACTCGATAATTTTTTGGAACATGTAAAAGAGGGCAGGCCACTCGATACACCTGAAATCAGTCGTTTCATGGATGAAATGAGCGATGAAGCGCGGCGTATCACTTTTGAACTGAACGGTTCTTATCATACTCAGGACGAGCTTCGGGTATTGTTTGCCAAACTATTCGGCAAGCCGGTGGAGCCCTCTTTCCGTGTTTTTCCTCCGTTTTACACGGACTTCGGCAAGAACATGACCATAGGTAAGAATGTTTTTATCAACGCCTGTTGCCATTTTCAGGATCATGGAGGCATAACATTAGGAGATGGATGCCTGATCGGACATAATGTAGTATTCGCCACGCTCAATCACGATTTCAATCCGGAAAAACGAGCTTCGATGCATCCTGCCCCTATTGTATTGGGACGGAATGTATGGGTAGGCGCCAATTCGACTATTCTTCAAGGAGTGACGGTCGGTGATAACGCCATCATAGCTGCCGGTGCGGTGGTTACGAAAGATGTGGCGGCAAATACGGTTGTGGGCGGCGTTCCTGCCAAATATATCCGTAATATAGAGTAAGGACAGAACGATTTCCACGGTAGTTTACTGTGGAAATCATCTTTATCGCATTTTGCAGATCTTCCTGTAGTCTCCGTCGCTTTTTTTCTTAAAACCATTACTTAGGAGTGCCTTTATTGAAATAATATTTTCTTCCGCCGGGTCTGCGGCTATTTCTTTTCCGCCGATTTCAATAATTCTATCTTCCAGTATCTGAATGATTCTTTTTCCGATACCCCGATTTAAGAACTCTTCTTCACCAATCAGATATCCGATTTCATAAGTGTGATTTTGTTCTGCCACATCTCCATACATCTCCTGAAAATCGTGTCCTTCTTCTTCCAGACACTTTAGAAAAAAGCAATCAGCATAAAGACAATATCCTATTTTCCGGTCGTTATAGTAAACAATAAAGTGTTTTAAAAAACTGTATTGCCCATTCCTCTCATTTATTTCGTTTAGCCAATCCTCTTTTTCTCCAAACCATTTTTTTATATATTCTTTATCTAGCCATTTATCAAATAATGGAATATCTTCTTCCTGGATCGGTTTTATTACAATTTCGTTGTTATTTATTATCATAAACGTATTGCTTTTGAAGCGATTTACTTTGTAAGCTCCTGTTTTTGTATTTGTTATCTCTTCAAAGTTAGTAAATATCAGGAAGGTACAAAACTCTCAATGCAAGCCCGTTCACCTCATCCAACCGTCTTCTTCACCTGCTAATACTACCCATTGGCCAGTGTTTAACTTAAATAAGTAGTTCTTTTCCTTTAATTTGCAATGTATCACATAAAAAATATTCTTATGATTGACAGAAAGCAAAATTGGAGGTCGGCAACGAGTAAACCGACCGTATTAATGTTTTTCATTGTTATGCTGGCCTGTGGTGCTACAACTCCAGTCAGGTCACAAAGCAGCGACAATAAGACGGTAACTATGGTTACGGGCACTTCGGACGAGGGCGATGAAAAAGTAGTCATTTCTCAGATGACATCCGATGCTCCGCCCCGTCCCATTCCCGGTTTCCCGGAAGGTATTAAGACTTTGGTCACATTTCTTTCCGATAACATAGCCTATCCGCCTGAAGCGATTGAAGCAAAAGTGCAGGGAGACGTCACGGTCGATTTCACGGTGACCCAAGCAAGCCGGTTGACGAATTGCAGAATAACGAAAAAACTCCATCCCGACCTGGATAAGGCGGTGATTGAGGTCGTTAAGAAACTGCCGGTGCGCAAACAGCAGGCGCAGGATGGAGGCGGAATCGATACCGATTATGCAATAACTGTAAAATTTGCATTGCCCGACGGAACCTTGCAGACAGAACCTACAGTTTCAGTTGTCGGCGTGAAAACAGGAAATATGGAGCTAACTATGAAAAGCAAAGACGCGTTAAGCTGTGTCGGCACGCATACGTCAGGAACCAAGACGGGTATTGTAATGGTCAGAGGACAAGAAGTACATTAGCCATTCGGAAGTAAAACAGTTGCTCCATACCTCCAGTCAAGGGGGATGGAGCACTTTTATGACATTTAACAAACTTATCCTAGTATTTTCAGAATTTGCTCCGGTGTTGCTTGCGGCAATAATTGTGTGAGGTAATCTATCAAGCGTTGCTTTGACTCTTCCGGTGACCAGTTGCCGGCAGCCTGTACTTTTTCTTTGCCGAACAGTACTTCCGGTGTTGTATATCTGGCGATCCCCCATCCGTAAGGCTCTCCCTTCTTGTCATATCGGTATTCGAAATCAGCCACAACGAGCCATGTTCCCATTTGCAGCCGGGTTATGACTGTTTCAAATCCATCTCCTTTGGGTTTTGTCTTTTTAAGTAAGGCCTGGGTTTCGCTAGTCTCCCATGAGTCGAACGGATTGACACTTCTTTTGACCGGCTGCTTCTTGTAACCGCACAACGCTTTTATCTCTTTGGATAGGAGGGACTCATGCTCTGTGACTGTCTTATAAATAACGTTACCCATACTTTGTAAAGGTTCCGCTTTCAGATTGTACATAGCACGCCTGTAGTTTACAAGTTCCGGAAACCATTCCATGCTGACAAACCCTGCTTTCTTCTGAAAGAGTTTCCCATAAGCACAATTGAAATTTCGGATAACAGGCCCTTTCCATTCCCACGGACCCTCTTCTTCATCGGAAAACCATAATTCCTGCGGGGTAAATTCTTCAATGGAAAAATCCTCAATGCCATTCGCAAAGAAGGGTAAAAATCCCATCTTTGCAACGAGCTTCTCCAAATCTTCACAGCGATTTATCTTTATCATGTCGCAAATATATGAAATTACGCTTAAACCATATGTTATTATATGATTAAAGATAAATTATTTCAGACTCCAAGGGAATGCAATCTTATCCAGAAGCTCTTTACGGGTAGGAGGGAGTTCACCTTTTTTTAAGGCTCTGCGTTGTACGAAACACCAACTGCCGAGTTTGTTCTCACGGGCGGTTGGCCAGCGGTTGTTTTCTGAGAAGAATTGCTGTAGTTTTTCATAGTTTTCCATCCAAACATCATCGATAGTCCAGATAAAACCTTCGGCATCCATCCGGGCGATGCGTTCTGCCGAAAGTAAACCTTGTTTCCGGTTCTTGCGCTGGGTGTTACACCAGCTGCCGG
>ERZ791611.136-NODE-136-length-84259-cov-13.523621_pt1 | contig 84259 bp, 65 predicted proteins | sample MGYA00510275_ERZ791611 | MGnify/ENA primary metagenome ERZ791611 (study PRJEB30046, sample SAMN00791912) | human gut metagenome | study: EMG produced TPA metagenomics assembly of the A metagenome-wide association study of gut microbiota in type 2...
GCATGCGCGCCAGCTCCCCCTACGGGGCGAGCTCTGACACCCTTAAACCAAGGCTAACGCCTTGAGGAAGATCAAAACCATACAACCGCAGCAAGAGCAATACAAATGAAAACCATATGACCAGCAGAGCTGTGGGAAGAATCAAAACCTTAAAACCAGCCTGCGGCTGTAAGAACTACAACTCATCCGTCGGCTGCGCCGACACCTTCCCTGAAGGGCAAGGTTAACCCCCTTAATCCTCACTTCGTTCGAGAATATACCATACAACTCGCTTCGCTCGAGGCAATCAACCCTATCTGCCCAACCTTTTTAGAAACTGCACCCTTTTTGCCCTCCGGGCACTTCCCTCCGTTGGGGGCAGCTTGCGATGTGAAATGAAAAAATCAATGATTTTGTTTTGAACTTATATAGGCACCTTCCCCGTCTGGGAAGGCAAGTATTGTGCAGAGACGCATCAATGTTTCCGCACGCAAAAAGACCGTGAAGAGTGATTGCTCACTTTTCACGGTCTCTTATTTCAGATTTCAAATAGTCTCAAAAAAGAGATTATTTTGCGATCTTAGCTACAACGCCTGCGCCAACGGTACGGCCGCCTTCGCGGATAGCGAAACGCTGGCCTTCTTCCATAGCGATCGGGGTGATGAGCTTAACGTTCATTTCTACGTTATCGCCTGGCATGCACATTTCGGTGCCTTCCGGAAGGGTGATGTCGCCGGTTACGTCGGTGGTTCTGAAGAAGAACTGTGGACGATAGCCGTTGAAGAACGGTGTATGACGGCCGCCTTCATCTTTGGTCAGAACGTATACCTGAGCGGTGAATTCTGTGTGCGGATGAACGCTGCCTGGTTTGGAGAGGACCTGGCCTCTTTCGATGTCTTTACGATCAATACCACGGAGCAGAGCGCCGATGTTGTCGCCTGCCATAGCCTGGTCGAGGGTCTTTCTGAACATTTCAACGCCGGTTACGACGGTTTCGGTCGGTTTTTCCTGCAGGCCGACGATTTCAGCCGGGTCGCCGACTTTGACGGTACCACGTTCAACTCTGCCTGTAGCAACTGTGCCACGGCCGGTGATGGTGAATACGTCTTCGACTGGCATCAGGAATGGTTTATCAGTGTCACGTTCCGGAGTCGGGATGTATTCGTCAACAGCCTTCATCAGGTCACGGATCTTCTGTTCATCTTCCGGGTTGCCGTTCAGAGCGCCGAGAGCGGAGCCAACGATAATCGGCACTTCATCGCCTGGATAGTCATAGGAAGAGAGGAGGTCTCTGATTTCCATTTCTACGAGGTCGATCAGTTCCGGATCATCTACCTGGTCAGCTTTGTTCAGGAATACAACGATAGCCGGTACGCCTACCTGCTTAGCGAGCAGAATGTGTTCGCGGGTCTGCGGCATCGGGCCGTCAGCTGCGGATACTACGAGGATAGCGCCGTCCATCTGAGCAGCACCGGTGATCATGTTTTTAACATAGTCAGCGTGGCCCGGGCAGTCTACGTGTGCGTAGTGACGAGCGTCCGTTTCGTATTCAACGTGTGCAGTGTTAATGGTAATACCGCGTTCACGTTCTTCCGGAGCTTTATCGATCATGCTGTAGTCCTGGAACTGAGCTTTACCCTGTTCAGCCAATACTTTCGTAATAGCTGCGGTAAGCGTAGTTTTGCCATGGTCAACGTGACCGATGGTACCGATGTTAACATGCGGTTTAGTACGTTCAAATTTTGCTTTTGCCATTTTGAATTGTCCTCCCGGATAATTAAAAATTGTAATGTATTAGTAACCCTTTTGGGATTAGCCGTTTTTCTTAGCCTGAATTTCTTCAGCGATTTTCTTCGGTACTTCTTCGTAGTGGTCTACGGACATGGAGTAGTTGCCACGCCCCTGCGTTTTAGAACGAAGGTCAGTTGCGTAACCGAACATTTCGCTCAACGGAACGTATGCTTTAATGTGCTGGTTGCCGTTACGAGCTTCCATGCCTTCCATACGACCGCGACGAGAGTTCAAGTCACCGATAACGTCGCCCATGTATTCTTCCGGAACGTCTACTTCAACAGACATGTACGGTTCGAGGAGAACCGGATCAGCCTTGCGAGCACCTTCCTTGAAGCCCATAGAACCTGCGATTTTGAAGGCCATTTCCGAGGAGTCAACATCATGATAGGAACCATCATAAACGATTACTTTGATGTCAACCATCGGATAACCAGCAACAACGCCGGATTCCATTGCTTCTTTTACACCGGCTTCAACTGGTCCGATGTATTCGCGAGGAATCGCACCACCAACGACTTTGTTTTCGAATTCAAAGCCAGCGCCCGGTTCCTGCGGAATCAATTCCAACCAGCAGTCGCCGTACTGACCACGACCACCGGACTGACGTACGAATTTACCCTGGGATTTAACAGTTTTGCGAATCGTTTCACGATAAGCAACCTGCGGTTTACCAACGTTACATTCAACCTTGAATTCACGATTCATACGGTCAACGATGATATCCAAGTGCAATTCGCCCATACCGGAGATAATAGTCTGACCAGTTTCTTCATCAGTGCGAACTTTGAAGGTCGGGTCTTCTTCGGCCAAACGAGCTAATGCGATACCCATTTTTTCCTGGTCGGCTTTCGTTTTCGGTTCAACCGCAACGGAGATAACCGGTTCCGGGAATTCCATGGATTCCAAGATTACTGGAGCTTTTTCATCGCAAAGCGTGTCGCCAGTCGTAGTATCTTTCAAGCCTACTGCTGCAGCAATGTCGCCGGAGTAAACTTTTTCGATTTCCATACGAGTGTTAGCATGCATCTGAAGGATACGGCCAACACGTTCTTTTTTGCCTTTAGTGGAGTTCAATACATAGGAGCCGGATTCCAAGGTACCGGAGTACACACGGAAGAATGCGAGCTTACCTACGTACGGGTCAGCCATGATTTTGAATGCCAATGCGGAGAACGGTTCGTCATCAGAAGACGGACGAGTTTCATCAGCACCGGTATCCGGATTCACACCTTTAATCGGCGGGATATCCGTCGGAGCCGGCATGTAATCAACTACAGCGTCAAGTAACATCTGAACGCCTTTGTTCTTATATGCGGAACCGCAAAGAACAGGGAACAATTTGTTTTCGCAAACTGCTTTGCGCAAAGCAACTTTCAGTTCGTCGATGGAAATTTCTTCCCCTTCTAAGTATTTCATCATGATTTCATCGTCGGTTTCGGCGATAGCATCTACCATCATTTCGCGGCGTTCTTCAGCAACCTGCTGATATTCTGCCGGGATGTCGGTAATTTCATATTCTTTACCGTCATCGCTGGTGTAGATTTCGGCTTTCATAGTCATCAAGTCGATGATGCCTTTGAAAGTATCTTCCGCACCAATCGGTACCTGAATAGCTACGCTGTTAGCGCCCAAACGATCTTTCATCATCTGAACTACGTTGAAGAAATCAGCACCTACAGTATCCATTTTGTTAACAAATGCGATACGCGGTACGCCGTAAGTGGAAGCCTGACGCCATACGGTTTCAGACTGCGGTTCAACGCCGCCCTTAGCACTGAATACTGCAACAGAGCCATCAAGTACGCGCAACGAACGTTCTACTTCTACAGTGAAGTCAACGTGACCAGGGGTGTCGATGATGTTAATGCGATGATCTTTCCAATGGCAGGTAGTAGCTGCGGACGTAATCGTAATACCGCGTTCCTGTTCCTGAGCCATCCAGTCCATCGTTGCAGCGCCATCATGTACTTCGCCGATCTTGTGAACTCGACCTGTGTAGTAGAGGATACGTTCAGTTGTGGTAGTTTTACCGGCATCGATGTGAGCCATAATACCGATATTACGAGTTTTCTCTAAGGAAAATTCTCTTGCCACGAGTGTCACTCCTCTTTAATTACCAACGATAATGAGCAAATGCTTTATTAGCTTCTGCCATTTTATGAGTATCTTCTTTTTTCTTAATAGCCGCACCAGTGTTGTTGAATGCGTCCATTAATTCACCGGCTAAGCGTTCTTTCATAGTGCGTTCGCCACGAAGACGAGCGTAGTTTACCATCCAACGAATGCCCAAGGACAAACGACGGTCAGCGCGAACTTCAACCGGTACCTGGTAGTTAGCACCACCAATACGGCGAGCGCGAACTTCCAAAACAGGCATTACATTTTTCAATGCCTGATCAAAAACTTCCAACGGGTCCTGACCCATTTTGGAACGAACGATTTCGAATGCATCATATACGATGGATTCGGCAACGCCTTTCTTGCCATCGTACATTACTTTGTTGATGAAGCGTGTAACTAATTTGCTGTTGTACACCGGATCCGGAAGTACATCACGCTTCGGCACAGGGCCTTTTCTCGGCATGTTATATTCCTCCTTTGATGTGTGTTAATACGTTACGCTAAATTATTTCTTAGCTTTTTTAGCGCCATATTTGGAACGGCTCTGCATACGATTCTGTACGCCAGCTGTATCCAAGGCACCGCGAACGATGTGATAACGCACACCTGGAAGGTCCTTAACACGACCGCCTCTGATAAGTACTACACTGTGTTCCTGTAAATTGTGTCCAATGCCCGGGATATAAGCAGTTACTTCGATTGCATTTGTCAAACGAACACGGGCAACTTTACGAAGCGCGGAGTTCGGTTTTTTCGGAGTAGCTGTGTAAACACGAGTACATACACCACGTTTCTGCGGGCATTCTTTCAAAGCCGGAGCCGTGGATTTACGGGTCAACGTTTCGCGACCCTTACGTACTAGCTGGTTGATTGTCGGCATTTGGGCACCTCCTTTCCAAACATTTAGATTTATAATTGATCCGTCGATACAAAGTGTACCGTCGGATATTACCGAATTTAGCGAAGCACGCCGATTGCTGCAGCCTTAACTTTTATGTGGCCTGCACGTCCGAGCTCTTCCATCGAGTGTTCTCGGTTAACCGGAACATTGTGCTCCTCACAAAGCTCAAGTATGGGCAAAGCGATTCGTTCATCGCTGTTGTTGGCAACGAATACCAGTTTTACATCGCCGCGCGCAATGGCTTTTGATGTTTGCTTGGCACCGATTGTCTTTTTCGCTGATGTCAAAATGTCCAATTCCATAGGCTTGCTCCTTGTTTGTTTTATGCTCAGGGCATTCCTCCCCGAAGCACTTACTCAGTTTATCATTATACCCACGGGTTGTCAACACATTAGAGAGCCATTTTTTCGCGTAAACACTGACTTTTATATGTACACATATCCGTGTGTTTCATATTCTCTTTTGCATGCATATTTATTGCGTAAAATTACAAAACCAGAGTGTTTTAATGCATAAATTATCTTTTTATGCACACCATGCATTTGCAATCTTTTATTCATGCAAAATAGATATAAAAGAGTCAGCATCAAAATGATGCCGACTCTTTTACTATTCATCCTCGAGAGGACAAGTATTCAGTTGCAAGACACTCTTAGTCTTCTGCCGATTCGTTGTAGTCGTCAGCAGCAGCCGTCGGATCAGCCATTACGTCCTGTACATCCGGCGTCTTTTTTACAACTTTAATCTTACGGTAACGACTCATACCGGTACCAGCCGGGATCAGCTTACCAATAATAACGTTTTCTTTGAGGCCCAATAAGGGGTCAATTTTACCCTTAATAGCAGCATCGGTAAGTACGCGCGTAGTTTCCTGGAAGGAAGCAGCGGACAAGAAGCTGTCTGTAGCCAAAGCGGCCTTCGTAATACCCAAGAGGATGCGTTTGCCCGTAGCCGGTTTCTTGCCGTTCAAGACTAAGCGACGGTTTTCTTCGTCAAAGGTATTAACATCGATAGGATCGCCCGGTAACAAGTCAGCATCGCCAGCGTCTTCTACTTTTACCTTATGGAGCATCTGACGTACGATAACTTCGATGTGCTTATCGTTAATTTCTACACCTTGAGATTTGTATACTTTCTGTACTTCGTATACCAAATAACGCTGTGTAGCTTCGGTACCCATTACACGCATAATGTCATGCGGGTTGATGGAACCTTCGGTAAGGCGGGCACCTAATTTCACATAGTCGCCGTCCTTAACGATAATACGGGAGCCGTAAGGAATGAGGTAATCCTGTTCAATGCCATCGTTGTTAGTTACATAGATGGTATTGGTCCCCTTCTTGTTGTCATTCGGTACAACGCGCACGGTACCTTCGATTTCACTGATGATGGCATGACGTTTCGGACGACGTGCTTCGAACAATTCTTCGACACGCGGCAAACCTTGCGTGATGTCATCGCCGGCAACCCCACCGGTATGGAATGTACGCATTGTCAACTGAGTACCCGGTTCACCGATAGACTGTGCGGCAATAATACCTACAGCTTCACCGACCTGTACCTGTCCGCCAGTACCCAAGTCACGGCCATAGCACTTCATGCAAACGCCATACGGGGAACGACAAGTCAATACAGAGCGAATCTTAACGGTGTCGTAGTACTTAACGACTTCATCAGCCAAATCTTCGGTGATTTCACCGTTGAGCGGCACGATAACTTCGCCAGTTTCTTTGTTATATAATTCTTCAGCTGCCGTACGACCTACAATACGATCCTTCAACGGTTCGATAATGCCCTGGCCTTCTACGATAGCTTCTACTTCGATACCATGGATATCGTTGTTGCGTACCTGAACTTCCTTAACGTCGCTATCCAAGATGCGTTCGATAGCTTCTTCGGTCAAGGCAGTCTTAGCCGGTACGATTTCATTGCCTTCGCTGTCAACAACTGCATTAACCGTGTCTTTACCCATCATGTTCTGAACCATGGTTTCACGCAAGGTGCTGCGAATTTCTTCGTCAGATTCACCGAGGATGATGTTCTGAACCAAGTTGGTGTGGTTAATGTCGCTGTCGCTGCCCAAATGAACACCGCGCAAAGCAATAGCCGGAATCTTATGATCTGCCAATGCTTCCAAGGATTCTTCGGACAAAATAGTTTCAGCCGGCAATACAATTTCACCGGTAGTGGTATCCACTACGTCTTTATCTAATACGCGGCCAACCAATTTGTCCTTAAGCAAGGAAATTGCCTGACGGGTCGTGCTAGCCAAGCGAGCACGTTCGCGTACCAAATCAATACCTACTACGTCGCAGTCTTCTTCGCGTACGATAACGTCTTGCGATACGTCAACGAGACGACGAGTCAAGTAACCGGAGTCAGCGGTACGTAACGCCGTATCGGCCAAACCTTTACGAGCACCATGAGAGGACGTAAAGTAATCCAATACGGTCAAGCCTTCTTTAAAGTTAGCTTTAATCGGCAAGTCGATGATACGACCGGACGGGTCGGCCATCAAACCACGCATACCAGCCAACTGACGAATCTGCTGTTTGTTACCACGGGCACCGGAAATAGCCATCATGTATACCGGGTTGAAGCCTTCCATATCGCGCATCATGTTATCCATCATGGCGTCGGTAACGTCTTCCGTTGCCTTCGTCCACAACTGGATAGTCTTGCGATAACGTTCGTCTTCGGAAATCAAACCACGGCGATACAAGCGGGATACTTTATCTACATCTTCATCGGCTTTAGCCAAGATCGGTGCTTTTTCAGCCGGTACTTTAATATCGGCAATAGCAATGGTCATGCCGGCACGACGTGCGTAGGAGTAACCTAAGGATTTTACGCGGTCCAACAATTCGGCCGTCTTTTCGTTGCCGAACAACTGGAAGCAACGGTCAACCAATTTGCCGACCATTTTCTTATCCATAACCTTACCCAAGGTGTAGTGACCATCTTCCTGCAATTCATACTGACGGAGTTCCGGGTACAATGCGTTATTGAAGATCAAACGACCTGCAGTGGTTTCTACGCGGCCATGATTTTCGTCACGGATGTACAAGATATCCTGCAAGCCGATAACGCCGGAATCATAAGCCAACATAACTTCATCGTAGTTAGCGAAATATTTAGCTTTATCCTTGGTGTGCTGACGAACTACGGTTAAGTAGTAAGTCCCCAAGATCATATCCTGAGACGGAACCGCAACCGGTTTACCATCTTTAGTGGACAAAATGTTGTGCGAAGACAGCATCAAGGTACGTGCTTCGGACTGTGCTTCTACAGATAACGGTAAGTGACACGCCATCTGGTCACCGTCGAAGTCGGCGTTAAACGCAGTACATACCAACGGATGCAACTTAATCGCACGGCCTTCCCACAAGATTGGTTCGAACGCCTGAATACCTAAGCGGTGCAACGTCGGGGCACGGTTCAACAATACCGGATGTTCTTTGATAACTTCTTCCAAGGCTTCCCATACGCCAGGACCAATACGTTCAACCTGACGTTTAGCTGCCTTAATGTTGCTAGCCTGCTGACGTTCTACCAAACGTTTCATAACGAAAGGCTTGAACAATTCCAATGCCATTTCCTTCGGCAAGCCGCACTGATGCATTTTCAATTCCGGACCTACTACGATAACGGAACGACCAGAGTAGTCAACACGTTTACCAAGCAAGTTCTGACGGAAACGACCTTGTTTACCTTTTAACATATCGGACAAGGATTTCAACGGACGGTTGCCAGGGCCCGTTACCGGACGACCACGACGACCGTTATCGATCAACGCATCCACAGCTTCCTGCAACATGCGTTTTTCGTTGCGCACGATAATAGCCGGTGCGCCTAAGTCGAGCAAGCGTTTCAAACGGTTGTTACGGTTGATAACGCGGCGATACAAATCGTTGAGGTCGGACGTAGCAAAACGGCCACCATCAAGCTGTACCATCGGACGCAATTCCGGCGGAATAACCGGTACTACGTCTAAGATCATCCATTCCGGACGGTTGCCGGACTGGCGGAAAGCTTCTACAACTTCCAAACGGCGTACGGCACGGATTTTACGCTGACCAGAAGCAGTTTCAAGTTCAGCGCGCAATTCAGTGTTCAATGCTTCCAAATCTAATTCGCAAAGCAAAGCCTTAATTGCTTCGGCACCCATGTCGATACATACGAAGGTCATTTCTTCCGTAGCAGCTAATTCGTAACGTTCTTCACGAGTCAATTCTTCGTAGACTTTTTCTTCTTCCGGAATAGTCGTGTCTTTTTCGAGTTCGCTGTTATGAGCAACCTTACGTTTAGCTTCCGCTACGATTTCCAAGCGTTCACGACGCTGGGAAACCGTTTCGATAGCTACCTGTTTGCCATTGATTTTATATTCTTCGTTGTTAAACTGCGCTTCGTAATCGCGGAATTCCGTTTCAGACAACAACTGGCGCTTCATGAGCGGCGTGTTGCCCGGGTCAACTACGATGTACGCAGCGAAATAAAGTACTCGTTCCAAGGAACGGGGAGATACGTCAAGTATCAAGCCCATTCGAGACGGAATACCTTTAAAATACCAAATGTGAGACACCGGTGTAGCCAATACGATATGGCCCATGCGTTCACGACGTACTTTCGCACGCGTTACTTCAACACCGCATTTGTCGCAGACTACGCCCTTATGGCGAATGCGTTTATATTTACCGCAGTGACATTCCCAGTCCTTTGTTGGCCCGAAAATGCGTTCACAGAACAAACCATCGCGTTCCGGCTTTAACGTACGGTAGTTTATGGTTTCAGGCTTCTTAACTTCACCATACGACCACTCAAGGATCTGTTCCGGCGAAGCTAAGCCGATTCGCATAGAATCGAATTCATTAACGTCTAGCACAAGTATCGCTCCCTTCTCTATGGATACTCAAATATCAGTCTTTATCCGTTTCGGATTCATCACCGTAATTAGCCAAGTCACTGAGGATATCGTCTCCGTCATCTTCAGCGCTATCATCGGCATCACTAGCATCCGAGTCAGTCTTTTCAGAAGCTTCGTCAGCACTTACTTCGGACATGCCTTCGGCAATACCTTCTTCGCTATTCGGCGTAGTGCCTTCCATTACTTCTTTGATTTCATCTTCTTCAGCAATATCGTCATCATCGTCTAATTCCTTGATAACAACTTCTTCCTGATCTTCGTTGAGGATTTTTACATCAAGACCGATACTCTGCAATTCTTTCAGCAATACTTTGAAGGATTCCGGTACGCCCGGTTCAGGAATGTTTTCGCCCTTAACGATTTTTTCGTATGCCTTAACACGGCCTACAACATCGTCAGACTTAACCGTTAACAATTCCTGCAAGGTGTAAGCAGCCCCGTATGCTTCGAGGGCCCAAACTTCCATTTCCCCGAAACGCTGACCACCGAACTGGGCTTTACCACCCAACGGCTGCTGCGTAACCAAGGAGTACGGACCAGTAGAACGAGCATGAATCTTATCATCAACCAGGTGATGCAATTTCAACATGTAAACGTAACCAACCGTTACGCGGTTATCCATCGGTTCACCGGTACGGCCATCGTACAATACAGTCTTACCGTCATCACTCTTACCAGCAATACGCAAGGTATCGAATACATCGCCTTCGTGAGCACCATCGAATACCGGCGTTGCAATGTGAATACCAGCTACGTCCGGCTTCGGCATGCCATAGGTTTCGTAGTCGTAGCCATAGCTTGCCAAGTCCTTGCGAATGGATTCGCGTTTATCACGAGCCTGGTCAATGCCATCAACAACGCTTACTACTTCACTTAAGGTGCGTAATTCTTCGCGCTGACCTTCTTCCATTTCCGGAGCTTCCGTATCCTGGTCGAAGAATTCGATTTCAGCGTCCATGAAGGATTTTTCGATAGCCTTCAATTCATCATAACGAGCGCGGCCACCCAATTCATTTAAGCGAGCCAATGCTTTTTCACGAATCAAATCAAGGATTTCTTCGCGACGTTCGGTAATTTGTTTGTCAATATCTAAGTGAGAAACCGTTACGTTCTGTGCTACCTGAGCCTGCAACGAATCAATTTCTGCATATAATTCTTTTAAGCGATCAATGGTATCCCAGTAACCACTGTCAGTTTTAGCTTTGTTGAGCACTTCCTGGATTTTGAGGTCCGTCGCTTTAATCTGCATACCAAGACCCTGAACAGCCCAGCCTAAGTGCGTTTCCAAAACCTGACCGATGTTCATACGAGACGGCACGCCCAACGGGTTCAACACGAGCTGAACCGGAGTGCCATCCGGCAAGAACGGCATGTCTTCCTGACGCATAACGCGGGAAACGACACCCTTGTTACCGTGACGACCAGCCATCTTATCGCCTTCGTGAATCTTACGTTTCTGTGCAATGTAAACACGAACTAATTTGTTAACGCCCGGCTGTAATTCATCACCGTTTTCACGAGTGAACACCTTAACGTCAACGATTTTACCGGATTCGCCGTGCGGCACGCGCAAGGACGTATCGCGTACTTCGCGTTCTTTGTCACCAAAGATAGCGCGGAGCAAACGTTCTTCCGGCGTAAGTTCAGTTTCGCCCTTCGGCGTAACTTTGCCGACCAAAATATCGCCAGGATGAACTTCAGCACCGATGCAGATGATACCATCTTCATCGAGGTTGCGGAGGTTGTCATCGCCGGTGTTCGGCAATTCGCGCGTAATTTCTTCAGCACCTAACTTGGTGTCGCGCGCATCACATTCGTATTCTTCAATATGAATGGACGTATAAATATCTTCCTTGCAAAGCTCTTCACTAAGCAAGATAGCATCTTCGTAGTTGTAGCCTTCCCACGGCATGAACGCAACGAGTACGTTGAAGCCTAACGCCAATTCGCCGCCATCCGTTGCCGGACCGTCAGCTAATACCTGACCTTTTACAACCTTGTCACCGCGGAATACGATTGGTTTCTGGTTGAAGCAGGTAGATTGGTTGGAACGCAAGAATTTGTTGAGCTTGTACACGTCAACACGGCCATTGTCGCGCATAACGTGAATTTCGTTACCCCAGCAACGAGTTACCGTACCGGCTTCCTTAGCCAATACGCACACGCCGGAGTCACAAGCTGCTTTATATTCCATACCGGTACCAACGAGCGGAGCCTGTGCACGAAGCAACGGCACAGCCTGACGCTGCATGTTCGCACCCATCAAAGCACGGTTCGCGTCATCGTTTTCGAGAAACGGAATCATAGCAGTACCTATGGACACAACTTCCTTCGGGCTAACGTCCATGTAGTCAACCTTTTCCGAGGTAACTTCCAAGACTTCGTGGCCACGACGACAAGCGATGTGGCTGTCTGCGAAGCAGTTGTTAGCGTCCAATTTGGAGTTTGCCTGTGCGATGGTCATGCCTTCTTCTTCGTCGGCAGTCATGTACACAACCTGGTCAGATACCTGAACACGTACGATTTTGTCAGCATCTTCGCCAGTGCCGTAGATTTTTTCAACCTTACGGTACGGTGCTTCGATGAAGCCGAATTCGTTAACCTTTGCGAAGTTGGATAACGAAGAAATCAAACCGATGTTAGGACCTTCAGGCGTTTCAATCGGACACATACGACCATAGTGAGAATGATGTACGTCACGAACTTCGAAACCAGCGCGTTCACGAGACAAACCGCCAGGGCCCAAGGCAGACAAACGACGTTTATGCGTCAATTCGCCAAGCGGGTTCGTCTGGTCCATGAACTGGGACAACTGAGAGGAACCAAAGAATTCTTTAATAGCAGCAACAACCGGGCGGATGTTAATCAAAGCCTGCGGCGTTACTACGGAATTATCCTGAATGGTCATGCGTTCTTTAACAACACGTTCCATACGAGTCAAACCGATGCGGAACTGGTTCTGCAACAATTCGCCTACGCAACGAAGACGACGGTTACCCAAATGGTCGATATCGTCCACGTGACCGCAACCATCCATCAAGTTCAACATGTAGCTAATGTTAGCAATCATGTCTTCGCGGGTAACGGTGCGATGTTCGAACGGCAAGTTGGAGTTATTGCAGATAACCTTGGAGTTCGTGCCTTCCGGATTTTCTACATAGAACTCAGCGAAGCCTTCTCCATTGAATACGCCGCTTTCAGCAACTACATCAAGCTGTTCTTCGTTGATGTACGTGCCGGCATCGAGGATGATTTCACCAGTTTCAGTGTTTACAATCGGTTCCGCCAAGGTGTGACCGAACAAACGCTGACGCCAGCCTAATTTTTTATTTAATTTATAACGACCTACGCGAGCCAAGTCGTAACGGCGCGGGTCGAAGAACAGGTTGTCAAACAAGTTCCGAGCGCTTTCTACGGTCGGCGGTTCGCCAGGACGCAATTTCTTGTAAATTTCTACCAAAGCTTCTTCAGTGGATTCGGTAGTATCTTTTTCCAACGTGCGAATCAAGCGTTCGTCGTATACGCGGTTACCAGCTTCGTCAACCTGGCCATTCCAGAACAATTCCAAAATGGATTCATTGGTGCTCCAACCAAGAGCACGTACCAAAACGGTAGCCGGCAATTTACGGTTACGGTCGATACGAACAGCTACTACTTCGTTAGCGTCCGTTTCCAATTCGATCCAAGCACCGCGGTTCGGGATTACCGTAGAACCGTACAAGCGGTTACCCATGGTATCGATTTCCTTAGTGTAGTAAACGCCAGGAGAACGAACCAACTGGGATACGATAACACGTTCCGCACCGTTGATAATGAACGTACCGGTTTCGGTCATCAACGGGAAGTCGCCCATGAACACTTCCTGTTCCTTGATGTCCGGATTTTCCGGATCGTTGTTCACTAAGCGAATATTAACGCGCAACGGCGCTGCATACGTAGCGTCACGGTTTTTGCATTCGTTAATATCATACTTGGGTTCTCCCAAGCTGAATCCTTCGAAAGAAAGTACTAAGTTACCTGAATTGTCTTTAATAGGAGAAATATCGTCAAAAATATTTTGTAAACCGCTCTCCAAAAACCATTCATAAGACTTGCGTTGTACGTCAAGCAAATGTGGCATTTCCAGAACTTCGTCAATTTTGGCATAGGTATAACGAGTTCGTTTACCTACCTGCTCAGGTTTGAACATACCAGCTTTCACCCCTCATCTCAATTGGCTTACCATCTATTCTATAACGGTATGACAAAAGACAAAAATCCAGGTCTCAGTTTTCCTGCCGCTACCATGACAAAATAAGCAAGGCTCCGCTTATTTCTTTTGAACCTTGCTTAACATATACCGGCACAACCTTGGAAGATCTACCCTTATCACGAACAATGTTATAGTTACATATAACTGCAAGCTACAAATCAAAGTCACAACTTGCATTTGCAGTAAATAATTATATCACCATCATTCTCTTCATGTCAACCTGTGAAATAAAAAAAGACCGCTAAATTTCCTTTTTACAGGTAAATCTAGCGGTCTTTCTATAAGCATAGTAAGAGCTATATGTTTGCTATAGATTCTATAAATAGCTTGGTTAGTCTAGCTTAGTTGCCATGGTGTTTCAAAATATCAGCACCGGCAATGCCCGGTTTCGTCATTTCAGCCGGGGAGAGAATATGGTTAATTTCTTCTTCCGTAAGCATGCCTTTTTCGAGGATGATTTCACGAATGGAACGACCTGTGCTGTATGCTTCTTTAGCTAAAGCCGAAGCGTTTTCGTAACCAACGTGCGGCAACAAAGCTGTTACGATACCAACACTGCGGTCTAACCAGTATTTACACTGTTCGCGGTCAACCTGGAGATCAACTAAGAGCTTATCAACGAAGGTGTTAACAGCATTCTTCAAGTAGCACATGTTGTTGAACATGTTGTAAGCCAATACCGGTTCCATTACGTTCAATTCGAACTGGCCGTTTTCTACAGCGAAGGTAATGGTCATGTCGTTACCGCAAACCTGGTAGCAAACCTGGTTCAATACTTCGGCGATAACCGGGTTAACCTTGCCCGGCATGATGGAAGAACCTGGCTGACGAGGCGGCAATTTCAATTCGCCAATACCGCAACGCGGGCCGGAAGCCATCAAGCGGAAGTCGTTGGCCATCTTAATCAATACGAGAGCCGTTACTTTCATACCGCTGGAAATATCAGCGAATACGTCGGTGTTGTTCGTTGCATCGATTAAGTTATCAGCGGTGAAGAATTCTTCGCCTACAACAGCGGATAATTCATCAACTACGTCTTTGATGTAGCCCGGTTCTGCATTAAGACCGGTACCAACAGCAGTAGCACCCATGTTAACGGTGTGCGCTTCGATTAAGGAAGACTGAATACGGCGAATACCACGACGAACGCCGGATGCATAGGCACCCATTTCCTGGCCTAAGGTAATCGGCACAGCGTCCTGTAAGTGGGTACGGCCCATCTTCAAGATGTTCTTATATTCTTCGGCTTTGCGTTCCAATTCATCAACTAAACGCTGTAACGCTGCCAATAACGGTTTACTCTTCAAGATAGCGCAAACCTTAATAGCCGTCGGGAACGTATCATTGGTGGACTGAGCCATGTTGCAATGATTGTTCGGGGAGATAATGTCATAGGAGCCTTTCGGTTCGCCTAAGATTTCCAAGCCGCGGTTAGCCAACACTTCGTTCATGTTCATGTTGAAGGAAGTACCGGCACCACCCTGAATCGGGTCTACCGGAAACTGATCAATAAAGCCACCGGCGATGATTTCATCAGCTGCACGAACGATAGCTTTACCAATACGTTCATCCAAACGACCAGTCTTCATGTTAGCCAAAGCGCTGGCTTTCTTAACCATAGCCATAGCACGGATGAAGTCGTGGTCTAACTTCTTACCGGTAATATTAAAGTTTTCCAAAGCACGCAAGGTTTGCACGCCATAATACAATTCATCAGAAACTTCTAACTCACCTAAAAAATCATGTTCTTTACGCATAGTTTGCCTCTTTTCTACCTATCCTCTTACCTAATGTCCTTCACACAAGGTCACTAGACCTGTCTTCTGTGTGTATTATATCATGTATACAAAATACATCAAAGACAAAAAGCCTGCTTTTCTTATACCAAAAAGTGATATAGAAGTGATAAATGCTTGTATTATTGAAGTTGTAGTCTTCACTAAGTCAGTAAAAATCCTTACTTTAAGCACATGCCATTAACGAATACTTGATTAAGTTCTCTATAACTTAATAGTATGTTGTCTATAGTAAGTAGACATGCTTTACAGTCATACTAGACGTTACGATGGTTTCCTGCTAATAAGTAAGCCTCGAAAACAGTATCGTAATCGCCCTATAGTTTCTTACAATGCAAAAAAGCGACGAACAAAGGGTAAAACCCTTTGCTCGCCGCTTTGCGATTGATGATATTAATCTAATCGAAAAACGATTATTTCAATTCAACAGTAGCGCCTGCTTCTTCCAATTTAGCTTTAAGAGCTTCAGCGTCAGCTTTAGCAGCACCTTCTTTAATCGGGGACGGAGCGCCGTCAACCAAGCCTTTAGCTTCTTTCAAGCCGAGGCCAGTAGCTTCACGAACAACTTTGATAACGTTGATTTTGGAAGCGCCAGCGTCTTTCAAGATTACGTCGAATTCAGATTTTTCTTCTGCAGCACCTGCAGCAGCACCAGCTGCAGCAACAGCTACCGGAGCAGCTGCGGTTACGCCGAATTCGTTTTCAATAGCTTTTACAAGATCATTCAATTCAAGGATAGTTGCTTCTTTCAATTCAGCAACGATGTTTTCAATGTTAAGTGCCATGATATAGTTCCTCCATTAATTCTATTGGGTAGTAGTAAATATAAATTACTGCTGATTAGGCTACGGTTTCGTCTTTGTCCGCAACAGCTTTTACAGCGTAAGCCACGTTGCGAATCGGAGCCTGCAATACAGAAAGGAGCATGGAAAGCATGCCTTCGCGGCCCGGCAATTTTGCCAATGCTTTAACTTCTTCTGCATCGATTACCTTACCTTCTACGAGGCCGACTTTAACGTCGACAGCTTCGGTTTTGGTATCTTTAATGAAGTTTTCGATGATACGAGCCGGTGCTACAGCGTCTTCTTTAGACACTGCCAAAGCAGTCGGACCTTCCAAATGTTCAGCGAAACCTTCAATACCGAGTTCATTAACAGCGATGCGAGTCAAAGTGTTTTTGATAACTTTGTATTCAACGCCTTCTGCCAAGAACTTACGGCGAAGATCAGTTACCTGAGCTACGGTCAAACCGTGGTAACCAACCAATACGGCGCCTTTGGCTTCAGAAAGTTGTTCTTTCATCTGCGCAACGACAGCCTGTTTCTGAGTAGTGACAGCCATTAGAATACCTCCTTGTAGATTTTGGTGATGCTCTATGTACTATCTTAGCGTAAAAACGACCTCATCGCACGCGATGAGGTCGTACCGATCCTAACAGAATTCGGAGTCAGCCTCTGCGGGCGGATTTGCATCCATTATACATACCAGCGGTCTACAGCTAAGAGAACATATCTTGATTACTGTTCCTTAGTAACGTTAGTCAATTTGAAAACGTTCAACGGAACACCAGGGCCCATGGTAGCGCTCAAGGTTACAGTTTTAATGTACTGGCCTTTTGCAGCTGCCGGTTTAGCCTTGATAATAGTATCAACGATTGTGCGGTAATTGTCAAGCAATTTCTGTGCGTCGAAAGATGCTTTACCGATTGCACAAGCAATGATACCAGCTTTATCGGTGCGGTATTCAATCTTACCAGCTTTGATTTCGTTAACGGCACGAGCTACGTCCATCGTTACAGTACCAACCTTCGGGTTCGGCATTAAGCCTTTAGGACCCAAGATTTTACCCAAACGACCAACCTGGCCCATCATGTCCGGAGTTGCTACAGCAACGTCGAAGTCGCTCCAGCCGCCCTGGATTTTAGCCACTAATTCTTCAGAGCCTACATAATCTGCACCAGCTTCTTCAGCTTCTCTGATTTTATCGCCTTTCGCAAATACGAGAACGCGTTTAGTTTTACCAGTACCATGCGGCAAAACAACGGCGCCACGAACTTGTTGATCAGCGTATTTCGGATCGACGTTCAAGTTGAAAGAGATTTCAACGGTTTCGTCGAATTTAGCAGTAGCAGTTTTCTTAACCAGCTCAACAGCCTCTACCGGTTCGTAGAATTTGCCGGCTTCGATAAGTTTAGCTGCTTCAGCGTATTTCTTACCTACTTTTGCCATCTTAAAAATCCTCCTTATGTGGTCAAACGGGAACTCCCTCCCACCGATGTGCGCACTGCGCACGTCGTACGCTTAATTAATCAACGATTACAATACCCATGCTGCGTGCAGTACCTTCTACCATACGCATACCTTGTTCTACGGTATTTGCATTTAAGTCAGGCATTTTGAGTTCGGCAATTTCACGAACTTTATCGCGACTAACTTTAGCTACTTTATCACGGTTCGGAACCCCAGATCCCTTCGGGATACCAGCGGCTTTCAACAAGAGAACAGCTGCCGGCGGAGTCTTAGTGATGAAAGTGAAGCTTCTATCATCAAACACGGTAATAACTACAGGAATCGTCAAGCCTGCCTGCTGAGCAGTACGTTCATTGAACTCCTTAACGAATGCCATAATGTTAACACCGGCCTGGCCCAAAGCAGGACCAATCGGTGGTGCAGGACTTGCCTTTCCCGCTTCACACTGCAGCTTTACCATTTTAACAACTTTTTTCGCCATGGTGAGTACACCTCCTTGCGTCCAGAATGTGGTGGTAACGGAACAAAATTGTCCTCCCACTGGCAGTCCACCAAGGACCGCCTAAAAGTTTAGAGTTATATTTTATATATTAAAGAGTCTTCTCGATTTGAGAGAACTCTACCTCTACCGGGGTTTCACGGTTGAACACTTCCACATCAAGCTTCAGTGTTCCTTTTTCATTATTAATCTCGGTAATCGTGCCTAATTTATCTTCAAAGGCACCGGACGTAATGCGCACCGTTTCGCCAACCTCTACATCGATTTCATGTTTAGGTTTTTGATCCAGCCCCTGCGATTTGAGGATGTAGGCAACCTCGGAATCAGATAACGGAACCGGTTTCGTGGCGGAGCCAACAAACCCCGTTACACCAGGCGTATTGCGCACTACATACCAGGAACGGTCGTTGACTTCCATTTCAACTAACACATAACCCGGGAAGATTTTACGCTTTACAACTTTCTTTACACCATCTTTTTCGTCAACTTCATCTTCCAAAGGAACCAAGATGCGACTAATCGTATCTTCCATACCCATGGACTGAACTTTGAGTTCCAAAGTGGTCTTTACTTTGTTTTCGTAGCCTGAGTAAGTATGTATAACATACCATTTCTTATCTGCTTCCATTCAGAAGGCCTCCTATCCGACTAAGCGCATCAATAACTGTACAAGCTGTGAGAAAATCGCGTCTACTACGCCGATCAAAGCCGACATGAATAAAACGGTGATAAATACTACAACTGTGTAATTGATGAGCTCCTTCTTGGTCGGCCAGACTACTTTCTTCAATTCAGCTTTCATTTCACGGAAAATACGACCGAAGCCGCCGCGACGCTGCTGAACATTCGAATTTGACCCTGCCATCGTCTCACATCCTTAGATCATCGGGAATTATCGAACAACAAAATTATTTCGTTTCACGATGCAACGTGTGTTTACCGCAGAATTTGCAGTATTTCATCATTTCGATACGATCGGGGTTGTTTTTCTTGTTTTTGTTAGTCTGATAGTTACGCTGTTTGCATTCAGTACATGCTAAAGTAACTGCATTACGCATCCGGATACACCTCACTTCATAATATACTTGCACATAAATATAACATGCTTATATAGACTACCACAGTAGTCAACACATGTCAAGTTTTGGGCAACTTAAAAAAGCCAGGCCACGACCTGACGATTCATTATAACAATAATCCACGCCTTTGTCTACAGTAAATTTTACAGTTTTTCACTTTTTTCTTCGTCGCCGGTGAAATCAACCGTCTCATCACGTTCAGCTCGATCCTTAGCCTCTTGTAGCGCCTTCTGTTCCCGCACACAGCGCCGTACCGCTTCATAGGAATACCCCGTTTCCTCTGCAATGCGCAGCATCGGCATGTGACTATTATAGCGCGTCACAACAGCGTTAGCGTCCACCTGTTCCTTATTGCCCCGTAAAGCAATGCCCTTTTCCCGGAGGCGTTCCGCAATAGTGGTGCAACCGACGCCAAAGCGCCGTGCCAAATCCTGTACGGTAGCCCCCTTGTTATATAGCGCCGCCAGCTCCCATTCATCTAAGGCGATACGGCCTTTGGCTTGGCGCAAATCGAGGCCCGTTTCCACTAAATATTTCTTAAGGCGATACCGCGTTATGCCATACTTGGCGCTTAACTTCGCGTAGGACAAGCCATTAATGTAATCCAGCTCGATGAGCGGCCCCACTTCTTCCGGCACACAAGAAACCCGGGTGGAGGCTGGTGATTTCATAGGAGACTCCAAGATGCCCCACATGTGAAGGCGCCGCAAGATAGTCATTTTCGAGCACCCGTAAATATTGGCGATTTCAGCAGCACTTTTCTTTTCCCCTAAGTACAACTGAATGATGATGCGCTTCGACATTTCCATACTCGTCTTGCGCCGCGGAATGTTGTGAAAGCGCAGGAACCGCGAAATGGTGTCTTGACTGCAGCCCAGTAGCTTCGCGATAGTACTTTGGCGCAGACCATACTTTATATATAAACGATGTAATATATACCGCGGAATTTTGATGGATTTCATCCCCCGATTGTATTCCACCAATACCGCTTCAATACATTCTTGCACTTCTTCAATGGGTACCTTGTGGTCCGCTAGCTCTCGGGCCACATCCAGCATCTTGCGTTTCGTAAGTTTCATCTACTAAACAACCCTTCCTAACTAATACGCGAGACCAAAGATGCCAGTCTCGCCTCTCTATACCTATACCTATGAGCTAGACCTAGTTCCTTACCTTATCTATTATAAAGGAATACTTAGTATCTGAAAAACGACCAGTGGTCATAGTCGGTGTATTCTATAGAGAGCAACAGAAGAGCCTATAACGTAAGACAATGGCTAATATAAACGCCTATAAAAATAGCAGTAAACAGCGAGTTATCAGAATAATTCGCCATTTACTGCTATTTGCGTTTCAGGATTTGTGTTGTGTTTAGAGGTTGTTTATAAAGCCACAAGGGCGGGAAATGAACAATTAGTTGTTGTGTACGCGAGCGGCAATAGCCAAACCGGTTTCCGTTACGGCTAAGCCACCTTCACTGGTTTCGCGCAACGCACTCGGCAACGCGCGGCCGATGCGATTCATAGCCAAGATAACTTCGTCGGCCGGAATCTGGGTCGTTAAGCCGGCCATGGCCATTTCTGCAGCAGTTAACGCGTGAACAGCATACACGCCATTACGCTTAACACACGGCACTTCTACCAGACCTGCTACGGGATCGCATACGAGACCCAGCACGTTTTTAAGGCAAAGGGACATAGCGTTGATGATTTCATCAACGGTGCCATTGAACATAGCCACAATGCCACCGGCTGCCATCGTTGCAGCGGTACCTACTTCGGCCTGACAGCCACCAACGGCGCCAGCTACGCAAGCGTTATTGGTGATGACGTTGCCAATACCGGCAGCGGTAAAGAACGCGCGCAAGTATGCTTCTTCGTCCATGTCGTTTTCTTCGCCAACGGCTACGACACAGCCCGGCATAACGCCACAAGCGCCAGCTGTCGGGCACGCTACGATACGGAACATCTTCGCATTAGCTTCATTAACGGCTACGGCATAGGTCATGGCCTTGTAAGCTGTAGTGCTCAACACCTTCGGCTTACGAGCCAACAGGTCATGCGCCTGACCGCCGGACATACCGCTCATGGTCTTACGCACGTCAGCCAAACCATTTTTAATGGCCTGACGGAAAATTTCAACGCGACGAGACGCTTCAGCGAGAACTTCTTCGCGCGTCATTTCACCGCTTTCAATTTCAGCGCGCAATACAACTTCCCAAAACGGCAGATTTTCACGTTCACAAATCTGCTTAATATCTGCGATTGTTTCATACATGTAACTCATGGGGCCACCACCTTCGATAACGGTTCAAAATACATAACCGACGTTACGCCGTTTACTTTTTCCATTTCGCTCAGCGTGTCTTTGTCAACAGACGAGTCAGTATGGATGAGCATTACCGCATCGGCATAGCGCTGTTTGCGGAATACGCGCATGGACGAAATGTTAACGTCCAAATCGCTGATCATCTTCGTAACCTTCGCTACGATGCCCGGACGATCCTTATGGAACGTCAGAATCGTCGATTCGTCGCCGGTGATTTCAACTTCAAGGCCATTAATGCGTACGATTTCGATGCGGCCGCCGCCTAAGGAACGACCAACGATGGATTTGTGGTGTCCTTCTGTATCATATAAGTCGAACATAACCGTATTCGGATGTTCCGGCTCTTCTTGTGATTCGATGAAATTATACTTCAAGCCTGCTTCCGATGCTCGTGCAAAGGATACGCGAATGCGTTCATCATCAGCATTCATACCTAACAAGCCACCAACTAACGCTTTGTCGGTGCCATGACCCTTATAGGTTTTAGCAAAGGAACCGTATAAGGTAATATCTGCCCGATCGATACGGAACCCGAAGATGTACTTTGCCATCAGAGCTAATTTGGCAGCGCCTGCTGTATGAGAGCTAGACGGTCCTATCATGACCGGCCCAATAATATCAAATATGCTGCTCATATGTCCTCCTACAATAAACATTAGCATACTGCTAAAAACCGTTGCAAATCCCCACAATTTGCCTTTACAATGTCTTACTTCAAGGCTCATTATAGCATACTATGTTCATAATGGGTAGACATTAACTGCATAAGTGTATGCACATTATTCATAATTGAGAAAGTCCAATAAAAAAGCGGTGAAACGAACTCACGAGGGGTTCATTTCACCGCAAAACTAGCAATTTGTATTGCTATTATGCTTATTAGTATACATACTCACTGTTTTTGTCCAGCATCACAAGACAATGAGTAACTACTTACAGCACTGGCGAATAATTTGGTTGTATTAGTTGTTGCCCAAGATAGCTTTCATGTCAGCTTCCGGTGTAGTAATCGGATGCAACTGGAATTTTTCTACCAAGATGCTCAACACGTTGTTGGACAAGAATTTCGGCAAGGACGGTCCGATGTAGATGTTGCGGATACCCAAAGCCAACAAGGTCAAGAGGATACATACTGCTTTCTGTTCGTACCAGGACAATACCAAGGTCAACGGCAAGTCGTTAACGTCGCATTCGAAAGCGCCAGCCAAAGCTACAGCCACCTGAATAGCGGAGTAGGCGTCGTTGCACTGACCCATGTCGAGCATACGCGGAATGCCACCGATTTCACCGATTTCAAGGTCGTTGAAGCGATATTTACCGCAAGCTAAGGTCAATACTACAGTGTCCTTCGGCGTCTGTTTTACGAATTCCGTGTAGTAGTTACGGCCCACTTTAGCGCCGTCGCAACCACCAACGAGGAAGAAGTGTTTAATCGCGCCAGCTTTTACAGCGTCGATAACTTTGTCAGCAATGCTCAATACGGTGCCATGACCGAAGCCAGTGGTTACTTCCGTACCGCCGTTGATGCCGGTGAACTGCTGCGGTTCTTTGTAGCCGCCCAATTCGATAGCTTTCTGGATCAAACCGGAGAAATCTTTGGAGCCGTCAGCGTTGGTTTCAACGTGTTTCAAGCCCGGGAAGCCTACCATGTCAGTAGTGAAAATGTTGTCTGCATAGGTGTCGCGTGGCGGCATCAAGCAGTTAGTGGTGAAGAAGAAGGCACCCGGAACGCCGTCAAATTCGTTCTGCTGGTTCTGCCAAGCAGTACCGAAGTTGCCTTTCAAGTGAGCGTATTTTTTCAATTCCGGATACGCATGGCACGGTAACATTTCGCCATGAGTGTAAATGTTAACGCCTTTGCCTTCGGACTGTTCCAATAACATTTTGAGGTCGTGAAGGTCATGACCGGTTACTACGATGAACGGGCCCGGTTCAACCGTCAAGGAAACCTTCGTCGGTACCGGCGTGCCGTAGCTTTCGGTGTTTGCTTTGTCGAGCAAGGCCATGCATTTCAAGTTAACCTGGCCGAATTCCATCAAGAGAGCGAGCCATTCGTCAGCGCTGTGGTCTTTAGCGAATTCAACTAAGCCTTTTACGAACCAAGCGTCAACGTCAGCATCGTCATAGCCCAATACGGATGCATGCCAAGCGTAAGCAGCCATGCCGCGCATGCCGAGGAGCAACGTGGAACGCAAGGAAATGATGTCTTCATTGCCTACCCAAAGAGCTTCCCAATCGAAGTCCTGAGCCGTAGCGTCGATTTCAGCGCGTTTTGCTTCTACCTGATCTTTGAATTCCTGAACGCGTGCTTCGTCGAAGTTAACATTGGTAACGCACATGAACAAGCCCTGTTTTAACAACTGATAAACCTTAGCATCAGCACCTTTGGCTTCAGCTGCACGAGCTAAACCAATCAATGCAGACGTTAATTCGTCCTGTTTATTCGCTACCGGCGCTGTTTTACCACAAACGCCCTGTACTGTACAACCACCCGGATTAGCAGACTGTTCACACTGGAAGCAAAACATACTCATGATATCCTCCTTCTCGGGACTGTCCCGACAACGGACCAAAGCGGCTTGCCGCTTGGCTCAAAAACTATAATATAAAACTCACAAACAATTAAAATCACGGCGTCACCACTGTTTCCCTGGTGACTATGGTTTAATTATAGTATACTGATAGGAGAAATTCCGTAGCTACGGCAACACTTTTTTGAAAAGCGGAGGTGCACAACCATGCCAAATACGTATACCGATTCATCGTTGTCGACCTTGACAAACGCTCAATATAAATCACTACTAGCATCCCCATTACTGCGCGGTTTAACCGAAGACGAGCTGATGCATTTCATCAGTTCTCTGAAATTAACCCCCCGCACGTACCCGAAGGATAGCTTTATCGCCATTACCGGAGAGCCCATGGAAGGCATTGGCGTCATCCTGTCCGGCCGTGCTCTCCTGACTAGAGAAAACGTGTTAGGTCAGCGCACTATCATGACCGAGCTTATGCCGTCATCCATGTTCGGCGAAGCGTTACTCTTCACCGACGCGCCTTTGTGGCCCGCTACCATTCAGACCACAAAAGAAACGGCGGTCCTCTTCTTCCCCTTAAAAGCCTTTACACACGACCTTAACTCTGACGAACCGGCCCGCGTTCGCATCTTAACGAACCTATTGCATGACATGTCAGAAAAAGCATTGACGCTAACACGCAAGGTACACTATTTATCGCTGAAAGGCATGCGAGAACGCATCTTCGCCTACTTCAGCGACCTATATAAGAAACAAAAGACGAACCCCTTTATGCTCCCGGTTAACCGGCAAGAGCTGTCGGAAATCCTCAACGTATCCCGCACCTCTATGAGCCGCGAGCTGGGACGCCTCCAAGACGAAGGCATCTTGCAAATGGATGGGCGGCAAGTAACACTGCTTAAGCCCGACGAAGTAACTGAATACGGATTCTAAAAAAGACGCTCCTTACAGCCATACTAGTGGCTACAAGGAGCGTCTTTGTTATATACCATTATATAATTTTAAAACAGTTGCCAATTAGCGTCATTGCTTAGAACCACGGCGACAAGTCGAATTCTTCGCCAATGGTTGCTTTCACATGAGCACGGCCTAAGTACAAGCCAAGCAAGGTTAAGCTCATGCGGCTTAACGGCGTGCTGTCGTAAACCGATGCTAAGCCTGGCAATACCGGCGAGATGTGATCCAAAATGTCGATACTTTCAGCACCATTGAAGGCTGTCGGACGACCTTTCATGAGCTGCAATAATCGCTGCTGCGTTTCCGCATCAGAAATGCGGGCCATGCGGAACAACTTCGGTGCTAAGCCTTCGTCCACAACGGCTAATTTGTGAAGCGACGAGTTCAAGCTCTTCACGATGAAGCGTTTATCGATGCGTTCGCCGCCTAAAGCCATATCCAATTCATCGATGGTAAAGCCACGGAAGTTGAATACGAACGGATAGGAGTTCGCCATCATTTCAGTAAAGCTCAAGCGACGCTGTTCCTGAACGGTACAACGAAGATAATCGAGCTGGCGATACATGGATTCGTCCTTCGGCAAATCCGACAAGAACGGTTCCAAGTACTTCTTGGTGTAATGACGGAAGTGTTCCAAGCTATAGTTATTGGAGTTGCGGGAATACTGCAACAACAACGCAATGGACATAATCTGGAAATGACCTAAGTGCAAGTGCGGCAAAATGCGCAATGCATCGAAGGCTACCAAATACGGCGTACTGGATTTCGGCTGACGTACTACGTCGGTGAAGGCTTCAATAGCCGTAGCCTTCATCCACTGTGCCGGCATAGCCACATAGGCTTTCTGCATGCACAGGAGCGCTTCCTGTACGACGATATTTTCCATCAAGCTACGAAGCTCTTCAGTGGAGTCGATATGCAAGCGCTGTAACGCTTCAGCGGTAATATCCTGAACAGCCAGCTTAGAGCTTTCACCGACAACGCCAAAGGAGCGAATGAAATGCATGGTTGCCATGGACAATACATCATCGGCACCGACTTCAGCCGCCGTCGTATCAGCCAACGGTGCAGCGGCCGTAGATGCTGCTGCCGGCGTATCGGCTTTAACAACCGGGATAATGCGGGTTGCATCGTCCGCTTCTTCGTCGTGAATAGCCGGCATAATCAAGGTACGGTCATCATCACCAGCCAAGGCTTCCGACGTAGGCGGTACTACAGCAGCACCAGCTACGGTACCGGCCGTAGCGGCTGTCGTAGCGGCAGCGGCGGAGGCACCAGCCAAACCGGCAGCCGTTGCAGTGGCTTCGGTATCACTCACCTTATTGAAGCGACCGGTCAATTCGCTAGCCGGGGCTTCGTACGGTTTTACCACTTCTTCTTCGCGAATCGGTTCCGGCGGCACCGGCGGTTCCGGTGTTACGGACGGACGCTGTGCAGCCGTAGCGGCTACCTTAGTAAATTCACGTTCCGGCGCCGGCATAATCTGCGTCGCTTCCATTGGTTCAAAAGCTTCTTCCGGTTCAGCCGGACGAACGCGTTCAATGGGACGGGTCGTATCTAAATCGGACACCTCAGTACGGCGGCGTTCCATAATAGGAAGCTCGCGCCGTGCATCGTCTTCGGCTCGTCGTTTTTCTTCGTCAGCACGACGATACGCAGCACCATGATCGCGGCGCTTCTTTTCATAATAATCCTTTGGGATAGAAGGTTCCGCCATAGACGTATCGGCCGGTGCCTTTTCTCTAAACACTAGGTAACAAACTACAAAAAATACTATTATAACTGCTACCAGCACAGCATACGGTATATATGCAGACATGATTAATTCCTCCATTATCGACGGTTTATCGAATGTAAGATTCACTACTTGTAATGGTATCACATCTTACGTCGCACGCCAATAAGTTGCCTCTATTTTATCGTCAAAAATTCTCAATTAAGTTAAAAAGAAAGCAGTCTGCATCACAGGACGCAGACTGCTTAGGTCTTGGTGGACGATGACAGGATCGAACTGCCGACATCCTGCTTGTAAGGCAGGCGCTCTCCCAGCTGAGCTAATCGTCCATATTGGTGACCCGTGGGGGAATCGAACCCCCGATACCGCCGTGAAAGGGCGGTGTCTTAACCGCTTGACCAACGGGCCACTGGCTCCCCGAGTAGGACTCGAACCTACGACCGATCGGTTAACAGCCGATTGCTCTACCGACTGAGCTATCGAGGAATGGTACGTTTGTTATTATATGATAAACTCGAGATAAATGCAAGCCCTTTTTAAGAATTTTTTTGCGTGTTTATCGAAAAGCGATTTTTGCCGGATCGTTTTGCCTCATAAGCCCGCTCATCTGCTACCTTTATCAGCGTTTTATAATCATTACCGTCACGCGGTGCCAACGCAATACCCACACTGGCCGACAGGTTATTGAACTCGATTTCATGATTTGTAATGTCCTGAATCTGTTTGCAAATCATAGCCGCATAGGCCTTCGCCGCATCAACCGACTGTACACTAGGCAAGAACACGACAAACTCATCGCCGCCGGTACGCCCTACCAAGCGTGGAATATCATAGACCACATTATTCATGATGGATACGACACGGCGCAGCACTTCATCGCCTACCTGATGGCCAAAACGGTCATTAACCAATTTGAAATCATCCAGATCTATAAAGAGCAACGCTGCATAGCCTTTTAAGTCGTCAAGCGACTGCGTAACGTACTGTTCAATGCTACGGTAATTGAGAGCCCCTGTCAACGAATCGGTTTCGGCGCGCTTCAACGCATCCATTAATTCACGAGACAAGCGCTGATGTTCCATGTAAAGCTCTGTAACATCGGAACGGCGCAAGATAATGCGCTTCGTCTTCTTATCGTAATAACGATATTCCCACTGCTTGCGCAAATAACGACCATCCGACGTATGAACGCCACAAGAAAAGGCATGCACACCATCGCGGTCCAAGCATTCCATAATATACTGCAGGTTAGATTCCTGACGAGCCCGTTCCTTATCCTCTTCGGCTACATAGTTCTGAATGTAGTATTCGATGACGCGGCTAAAGCTATCAAAAGCACCGGGCGCAATTTTCTTATCCGTTTCCGTGCCGCATAAAATAGCGAACTGGTCATTTTCAGCATCAAGGAGAACAAAGCAGTCCCCTTTGGCAAACACCTGTTGAATAATAATATGGCGCAAGAAATCATTGCGTTCTGCCTTCTGTACAATCAGCGTAGCACAAATAGATGGCTCTTCACCTTCGTGAAAAACCATAGGCTCAATGGTTACCTTAAAGGATACCCACTGCTGCTTACCTTTATAAATGCAGGGATAGTCATACTGAAATGACACATCCCCTTGTTCATAGCACCGAAGCAATGCGTCGCAAGACAACCGTTCCTGAATCGCCTTCAAATGATTTTCGAATAAAAACTTGCCCTTCGAGCTGTTCACATAATCCTCCCACAAAGGAATAAATGACGGAAGGCCACTTTTATCGGAAAATACATGGTGCGCACACCGGCGTTCCAAGTTAATTACATACATATCATAGTACATCGACTGCAACAAATCGATCAATTGCTTAGGTACTGCAACTACCTGAGACAACACTTCTGATTCGCTTCCTTTCTAGCGACACGGTTTCAATATTTCTTGATACGTGTCGTGATCTACCGGTTTAGCCATGTAATAGCCTTGCATAGTATCACAGCCATGCTGGAGCAAAAACTCGTATTGCGCTTTTGTTTCAACGCCTTCGGCAACAATGCGCATCCCCATGAGCTTGCCTAGCTTGATAATTACATCGATAAACTCTCTACCCGTTTTACTCATATCATCAACAAATGACTTGTCAATCTTTAAGGCTTTTGCCTTGAAATTCTTCAACATGCTCAGCGAAGAATATCCAGTGCCAAAGTCATCAATCAACACTTCAATGCCAATCGCTTTTAAATCATTGATTAATTGCTGGCGAACTTCGCAGTCCTCGGCTAAGGCGCCTTCCGTTATTTCAATACGGAGTAAACCAACCGGCAATTGATAACGATCTAATAGTTTCTTACAAAACTCAACAAAATTACTACTATTTAAACGTCGACGCGACACATTAACGGCAATGGGAAGCACCGTGAGGCCCGCTTCCTGCCACTGCGCCATATGCTGGCACACAGTTTCCAGCATATAATCGTCAATATCTTGAATAATACCGGTTTGCTCAGCAAAATGAATATACTGGGCCGGCATCATCATGGACCCATCTGACTGGGGCCAGCGTATCAACGCTTCCGCCCCTATTGGTTCTAAGGTCTTCATATCATACAAGGTTTGGTAATACGGCACAAACTCCTTGCGGTCTAAGCCGTTACAAATGGCATCAAAAAGCTTCTTGTCTTCGATTTGCTTATCAATCAAATCTTCGGTAAAGAAGTGATAATACCGTTCATACTTACTCTTAACCAGCTTGCGTGCCAAAATAGCCCGTTCCTGTACTTCATAGGGACAATGCACATTATCGGGAATGCAATAAATCCCCACCGCCGGTTTCAGGCGAAAATGGCGACTTACCAAACAATTAAAATGCTGCAAGGCGCCAATCAGCTCCTTACACCAGCTGCGTAGCCATTCCCGTGACTCGTAAGTCATCATAATAGAATAGCGGTCCGCATAACGCCTGGCGAACGTGCCGTGCTCACCTAAGTGATGACGCAGCACGGTGCTGATTTCACAGAGCACCGCATTGCCCACGTCGTGGCCAAACATCAAATTAACCAAATTAAAATTATCGATATCGAGCACAATAAATGCCTTTGGATTTGATGTGCGCACCAACCAATCCCCCAACCGTTCATAGAACAGCTGATACGAATCAGTGGCTATATCTTCTCTAATATCTTGACATTCATTTGTCAAATTCATACAATTTTTTACTCCTTATCGGCCGTCGCCGATACCCGATATATCCCAAACGGCCCTGCCGGATTACTTCCCAGCATCAGTCCTCGCTTCGGACAAATCGTACATCACCTCATGATCACCCATACGCCAAATGCTAATATCATCAAGCTCATACGGTTTCACTGTTTTAATCCACAGCTCAATCGTCGTTTCATCGGCATACCAAATCGTAGCATTTACACCTGCTTCATCAGTGTACGTAAAATGCAACGCACCGCTTAGAATATCCCGTTCCGGCGTTACGTCGTATTTCTTTGCTAAGCGAATTGCCTCGGTAGTCGCAATATATTTCTTCACATCGGTGCTGTCCCAATAACACCCACCGGTAGATAATGCCACGCCATGAGGCCATGGAACACTATCTAAACTACGTGCTGTAGTTCGCAGAAATTGGTAATCTGCCTTCGGTCCCGGACCACTATGGGTACCAAATAAATTGTACGCCATAATGACATATGTCGGTCCCTTAGGCAAGTTAACCTTACTATAATCTACACTAGGCTCCAGTATAACACGCAAAGCTAAATGTCGTTTAGTTGCTTGCTCTTGTAAAATCTTCAAAAACGCCGCGAAATTATTACGTAGCTTTACATCCTTCCACACGCGTTCATAATCGATTTCGACGCCATTATAGCCGCCAGAATGCGCTAGGTCAAGGATTTCTTTTGCGTGTCGGCGCCGTTCGCCATCACTTTTCAAGATAGCCGCTACGAATTCCGGGTCTTTACGCGTTATTGCCCCATCTTCATTTTCTTTGTCATTAACAATCGTCAAGAAACGATCGCCGGGCACATTTACCTCAGATGGAAACTCCTTCGGCAGTAACAACTGCCCTTTTTTATCATAGTAGGCCCCAAAATAAGAAACACCATTATACGTTACACCGGTTTTCGCCTTATCGACAGCTAACAATTCCTTTTCACCACGCGATGCATCCCAATAAACAACCCAGCCATGGAAAGTCGGATTATGACCCTCCATGGCATCAGTAGTTTGGGAATAGCAACCACCTAGCAGTAAGGAACTAACAACGCCACCTACAATCATAGAGCGGCGAATGAAAGTTGCCATACAACACCTCATGCTATAAATTATTGACAAACCAATTAATAACTACATTCAAATACTTAGACGCTTTATATTTGAATAATTCCCAGCCACTGTATTGTGATGTAAACAACACCGTATTAGTGTCCGCATCAGTGACCGTTAACTCTTTAAAAACGCCATCATACACATCATCGTCCCAATCACGTTGTTGACCGCTTTGCACATTCCAATCAGCACCGAGCATAAGTGAACCTGGTGCTGTGTGGGATACCGTTACAGCACCCAAGTCTTTACCGTCAAAAGTAAGATGTAATTGCGAACCAGTCAACGTAAGCCCCAACTTATAGTGGCCTTGCTCTTGATCATGTACAATCGGCTCATACAACTTAGCACCTTGCGCAACCGTTTTCGGTGTTTCAGTGGTTTGGTCCTTTAACGGTGCTAAATGTTCTTGTGAAAAACCCTCTTTGGGTGCGTACGATTTAAATGCATCAAGCTCTGCCGTTACTGCATCATGTTTATCTTCATCAACAGAAATTGGTTGTTTACCTTGTAATTCGTTAACAGATTTCTTATACAAGGTCTTTACCACCCCGTTGGTCACTTCATTGACGAGCAAGTAATTATTCTTCACTTCCACGACAATGTAATTTTTCAAAGTCTTATCGGCACGAAGATAAATCGATTGAATACCGACCTTATTACCGTCTAACTCTGTGGATACAGTAAGATTCGGATGTGATTCACTATCCTGTAATACCACACGACCTGCCGAACTAGGCAATGTAGTCAGATATATCATTTCATCCTTAAACTCAACAGCACCTTGTGTAAGCTTCCATTGATTATAACGCTCAGCTTCACCAGTATTAAAAACCATATCCTTACCAGTATCATATTTAATACGCATAAGCAAATGATTAACAGGCCACCATGCCTGAACCTGCATTCGTGTTAAATCATAAATGCTCGAATTAGGCACATTTAGGCTATAGCCTTCACGATTAAAGTTCATAGCAAAGAGCTTCTGAATCCAATACCCATTAATAGCACTTACATCAGGGTTATTGCCAAATTCGCCGGTATTGGCATGCATAAGCACGCTCACCTTCGGCACATAACCTAGCTCTTTCGTATACACATCATCTAGCTTTTCATAGTCATACTGAATGCGTTGTTTCATCGATGCGTAGCTTTCCTTAGGCACGCCGTTCTTATCTCGAATATAATCCATCAAATAGTGATTATAGCGTCGCCCCAAATACGGCGTAATTTTATTATATACTACCGGGTCCATTTCACCTAAGTAGTTACCATACCGATCAAAAACATTAATATAGAATAATCGATAGCCATTACTACCTAAATCCCAATAGCTATCACTAGCTAACCGTTTCAAGTCATCGGCTTGCAAAAATTTCGTGTCGCTACTTTCAAGTTTTTCCGGATATGTCATCATAGTGGCATGATAATTATACTTCTGCAATAAAGGAGTCGCAAAAATTGCTGCGTCGCGATGGCCATCTTCAAACATTAAGTATAACGATTTTTCCGGCAACTCTTTGCCTTTTTTATAATAATCATACACGTCATCCGTGGTCACCGTTTCGTAGCCTTGGCGCTTCAGTGCCGCCAGCTGCGCTTCCAGATTAGCTTCACTAATAAGAACACGTCCACCATCACTTTTTTGCACACCAACATAAGACAAAGCAACAAAACCATTTGACCGAGGCGATGTGGCTTGAACTGGCTCATAGCTACTCGTATTGAAATGACTCCAAAGCGCCGTACCTACAATAGCTCCTATAATGCAAATTTGACCGGCTGTGCGAATAAATTTACGACGATTTTTCCGTCTGGTAAAATCAGGATTCCCCAAAGAAGGCGTCATGATGCATCACCATCCTTCTTCGAGTTCTTTTTCAGTGATTTCACAATACCGGTAACATCGGCCGTTGTCATGCGCGTACCCCACGTTGATTTCCAAAAGGTTACCCAGGCAATCGGCATTTGCCAAAGCAAAACGGCTTCGTAATACAAACAGAACCACATACCGTAGAGCCAGATGGAACTTCGTTTCAGCAGGAGCTGGGCAAAGCTCATGAGCATCGCCATGGCTAAAATACCAATTATGAAAGTTAACGGAAACACACGATGTGTAAGTGGGATGTAAAACAGGTTATAGACTACAATAACCGGGGCTAAAATAGGCACGATAAGCCCCATATAAAAGGACAAGGCCATAAAGGGTTCCTTACGCCACATAAAAGTAGCTGCCACGAAGGTTTCTCGAAGCCAAGACCGCTTCCAGCGCATTTGTTGCTTCAAAAAGACCTTATACGTATTAGGTACAATGGTGGAACAAATCGCCGTATCCTGATAGGTCGTACGATAATGACGAAGTATAAAGTTCGTCATCGAACGATCGTCACCGAAAGTAGCTTTCTGACCGAGGAAATGTTGATTGAGCCACGCATCACTGTACTTTAAAACTAAATCCTTGCGATAACAGGACAATGGGCCAGATAAACAGGTTACAGCATCGAAGAGTCCTTCAGCGGCCTTCAAAATACGGAACGCAATGTAATAACGAACAGACTGCATTTTTGTTAAGCCATTCGTATACGTATTGGCCACGTCAGTTCGGCCGGAGACGCCACCCATATTTTCGTCCTGGAAGGGCTGGACAAGGTTGCGAATCGCGAAGGGATCCACAAAACTATCCGAATCAACGAATACCAAAAGCTCGTGATTAGCTAACTCGGCTCCCACCGCTAAGGCTTCTCGTTTACCCATGTTATGAGGCTGTTTGTGACAACGAATACGATCAGGAAGCCCCGTCGTATCTTCGGCTCTCAACTCGGCCACTATTTCTTCAATAGCCTGCCAGGAATTGTCATTAGAGCAGTCATCAACGACGATAACTTCCAGCTTTTCCGGCGGATAGTCCTGGTTGACGCAACTGAGTACGGTGCGTTTAATCCAGGTTTCTTCATTGAAGCAAGGGATAATAACCGTAACGCCTGGCGTAAAATCAGGATTAATAGGAACTGGTTTATAAAAAGCACCAAACAAATACCGCGTTAACAAGAAGGTAGCCGCTAAAATACTATACAGATATAAAACGCGATTAAATTCAAAATAAATCACGCTTTCAATGCGTAGTAACATAACAAAAATAGCTATAAAAAACATGAATAACGAAGCCATCGTAATCATGTATCGCTGACGCGTCCGATGCGCATATTGCGATAAAAGCTCATCAAACTGTAGGCCACATTGTGCACGTCCTTCACCGGCATCCCCTGTGCTATCAGGGACGGTACGCACCCATTTTGCCTTCAACTTCTTGACTTTCATTTCATAGCCTTCAGGCAAGGACCCCGGTTGAATTTCAAAGGTCAATAAAATCTCTTGCGCTTCACGCAACGCTTCTTCATGAGCGGCCTCGACTTCACAAAGCATGCCGGAACCGGAAATATTACACACTGTGCCTGACAATTGACTGCGTTGACCAGACTTACTTATTACTACTAACTGCAACGGATAGTTCACTACGTAACGGCGTCCCGTATCCTCTTTTGCCTTACTTTGCTCATAGGTTTCTGTTTTATGTTCACAGCAACCACGACGATCCACATGAGTTCGCCGTTTCGTCGAATCCGGCATGTGTGGAAGCTTACGCCGATCGGGAACCGGTTGTAATAGCACATCCTCTTCCGTCTTCAACGAAGCTTCCATCATCTTCTTAACCTGGTCTTGTTTAATTAAAGACGCAATTTCCTCCGGTGTTGGCTGGTCATGATTCGTTGTATTTAGTTTTTCATCTGCCATACCTTACACCTCAATTTTCTTTACTCTTCTGGGCTACTTCATACAGCGTTGCCGTCTTCTCTTTGTTCTCCACAGTATTGATGCCTTTAGCCTGGCTATACCCATCCTTCAAATACGCCGACAGAGGCATAGCAATAAATTTTCGCGGATCACCATCTGGCAAACGATCGTTAGCTGTCATAATCATATCCAATGCAATCGGCGTGAAGATAGCATGGTCATTCATATGCATAACCAAAACAGCACCCTTAATCAAGCGGCCTTGTTTGTCGTAAATACCGTCTTTAATTGCCTGTATCATATGAGCTAAATCCGGTTGCTCATAGTCCTGCGTACTATAGGACCCAGAAACAATATAGCTATAGCCGGTGTCATATAAAGCTTGGAAGCCGGCACGACTCGCCGTTAAAGTCGGCGGACGGAAATAATTGTGATACGCCATAGTGCCATCACTATGATATACACCTTTTAGCAAATCTTCCAGCTTAGCATTGGCTACGCCATAATCATACAAATATTTCGTATACGATTCCTGATACGGCTCACCACTCATAGCATGATGGAATTCACTATGGGAAGCCACATCATGACCATCAGCAGCCATAGCACGCACAATATTTGGATTATGGACTATATTACGAGTCAACACGAAGAAAGTCCCTTTAGCATTATGCTTCTTTAAGACATACAACAACGGATTAATAGCCGAATCATTGCCAAAGTCATCAAAGGTAAAGAATACGACGGAATCGTTAGTATGAATTAACCCCGATACATCACGGAATCGTTTTTCTTCAATTGTAAAGCCATACATATTGCTGTCTTTGACGTCCACATTACCAATATAACGGTTCGACAAATACTGCTTAAAGCTTTCATCATGATTAGCTTTCGTTACATAATCAGTCCCCACCGGCGAATACACTTTATCCGGGTTATACGAATATAGTAAGTTAGTCTTAGCTAAAATAGACCCCATCGAAGAAATCGCATACGATGAATCATTATGAGGATTCGTCGCCGGATCATCATCAATGGAATGATAAGCGATATTATCAATTTTATGCCGTTTAAGAAGATTCATAACCTTCACGGCCAACGTATCATCGTTATAATAATCTAATCGGAAAAAGACAATCCACCCACGGCCCAAGGAGCGAGTAAATTTACCAAAACGGTCAGCCATAACCGCATCAGGTGACGTGAAATCTTTTTCCGTAGCACTAATCATGGTCACCGTTGGGCGATACATAACACCTTTTTCATCCGCTACGGCACGAACCGTATCGGCGGTAATAGTGCCCCACGGCTGCATCATAAGATTTGTAGACACACCCATAGACTGTAACTGCGTTCTCACATAGTCAATTTGACGACGCACTGTAGTGTAATTACCATTTTTAAGCGAACGAATGGCAATGCCCACTTCGTTGCCGCTGGCAATAATATCCTTTACCAGCTGTGGATTTTTACGAATCTCACTATCATTAACAAAGAAGGTCCCTGTACTGTGGTTTTCCTTTAAGAAATTCAATGTTTCATGCACCACAGCGGGCTTAGTTAAACCGGCATATACAAAAGCTACCGCCGGATCAGTGGTATAAATCATGCGAGGCACTTGATTAACCGCCTCTTGGTCAACATTTTTAACATCTGTCGCAACTGGTTTTGATGCAGTCGCCTGTGTTGATGTCACCGGTGTTGCTGCTACCTGTGTCACTGCGGCCGGCATCGCTTTACCGGTTGTTGTCTTGTTATCCGCGGCCTGCACAGCCGGAATCAAGCGGTCTAACCATGATACGGTTAAGTCCTTCACCGGTACTGCTTTAAGGTCAGTAACCGGTACAACAGGAATATTTTGCGCCTTCAATGCTTTAAAAATACGCTCCGCTGCGTCGACTAATTTCACCGAATCCGTAGCGCCCGTATCGCGCATTTTCAAACCCGGTTGCTTATCCTTCGCTTGCTTTTCGTAGGTTTTTTCCGCTTTATACGATACGGCAGCAACTGGTTTACTTACCACAAAGGAAAGGATTGCCCCTTGGGGAATTGTCGCTACAAAGCGCGCTGCATCTTCATCTGTTTTAATAGAATTAACCGGCACAAACACCGTTGTTTTCACGGCGCCCTGCAAGCCCGCAGCGTTCACTTCTTGCATCACCTGCGGCGTATATTCCATAAGTGGCGCTTTCATAAGCTGCGGCGTTACCCCAGTCATAGCTGTTAACACCTTCTGGGTACGTACCAGCTGTTCTAAGGCTACCTCAACCGGCTCGTTTTGCAAATACGCCAGTCCCACATAGGTGTAATTGCCTAAGACAATGTGAGAATCTGACAAAGTCTTTATAATTTGCGGATTGGTAACCGCCGTACTTCCTTCTGCAAATACCGTAATCGGCATATTGTACGTTTTAACCAAAGAGCTCAAGGTTTCGGCATCTTGCTCATTGGGCAACCCATCAAAAGTGATAGCCACTGTTTTTACCTGCGGATTACGCGCATACACCAGTGCCGTTTTACCGTCCTTCATCGTTGCCGTTGCACTAGCTAGCTCGGTAGTAATTGTATAATTGCCATACGACTTCGGAATATCCTCATACGCTACCACTTGTCCACCTAAATACCAAAAATAATACAGCAAACCTCCTACCATTAAAGCCCCTACTGCTGTCATATATTTTGTCTTTATAGTCAACGAGAGTCTCCTTTCATAGCTATGGTTAACCAAAATTCCAAGAAATTTCGCTCCATAAGGTGCGTCCAGCTTTCTTAGTCGTTTTATCTTCTAAATCATAGTACTGTAAGCTTACCATGACATTCTTTACAGGCGTATAGTAGGTTCGCACACTCCACCCGCTAAAGCCATTCATAAAGTTTCCTAAACCGTTCATTGTGTGGTTCACATAATTGGTACCGGCTAAATCATAGAAATCCAGGTCCCATTCATAGGTGTTCTTAATCCACGAGAAATTTTTTCCGTAGCGAATAGTACCGGTATAGCCATTTTTAGTACCACTGCCATCACCGCGATTAGCCATAAAATACTGACCGGTCAACGTGTAGTTGCCATAGTAGTAGTTTAAACCGCCGTATAAAATACCCACCGTATCATCATTGCGGTCCCAATAATAATAGCCACCCATGTAGTCAAATACGCCTTGGCGCCGAATACCTTCAACAAATGTTAATTTTTGATTGGTATTAACGATGCCTCGACCGACACTAACAGTCGTATCCGAACGCGGTGTTATCGTCACAAGACCGCCTTTGAAATTAGTATCCAACACCGTACCATTAGCTAAAAAAGCTGAAGCTTGGCCCATTTTAATATCAAAAGGAACAGCACTCCAAGTATACGTTCCCTCTAAATAGTAACGACTGAATTTCCAATTCGTGTCCGAGCCTCTCGCCGAACCGGCATCATCACCAAAGCGATTGTGACTATTGCCTTCAATTAAAGTGTGCGCTGTCCAATGCCAATTAATCGGAGCATCAACATATAAGCGAGTACGCAAACCACTGATATTGTAATTAAAGCCTTTATCGCCGGAATTATGCATGTAGCTATAGCGTACTTCACCATAAGCCTCCACGCCTTTTAGCGCTTTATCCGACGGCCGAGTACTTGCTACCAACGATTCGCTGCCATAGCCTAAGGCTTCTAGCTCCGGCGCAAACTCTTGCATCAATGTCTGGATTTGCTGAGCTGCTGCCGTTGTTCCGCCATTTTGCACCATCATTTCACTAGACGACACCGCATTCAAGGAATCGCTAGCGTTCCCTTGTCGCGTCTGCGCTTCTTGTAAAAAGTGATAGGCTCTAGCCGTTAATATAGCCCCTTCCTGGCGATTAATAGTCCCTGATGAGATATCTGCTAATTGTGTCGGCACCAAATAACCGGCTGCCGCCAGCGACCGCAAATCACGTTGCGCCCAATCGGGTGCCGCCTCAGTTAACTGCGTGCGCACATCACCAGAGAGAGCCGTATTATTAGACGACACCTTAGTGACAGTCTTATCACTAACCGATGCTGCGTCCGTTGTTGCCAAAGGTAGGCTTGCCAGCACGATTGTCCCCAACAGGGCCCATCGCAAGCCGTTACCCATGCATCGCGTATGGCGTTTCAAAGGCAAAAAAGAAGATATTTTTGTGTATTGTCTTTTTAATCTCTTCATAAATACCCCATTATAAGCCCCAATACGCTAAGCCTTCTGCTTCTACCGCCTCTTTATCGTACATATTCTTAATATCGATTACCACCGACTTATTGCCGGCGTACGAATTCGTCGTAAAGGCTTTCAGCTGTTCCGTTGTGAAATCACGGAACGCGTCATGGTCCACAGCGAAAATTAAGCAATCGGCGTCCGTAATGGACTGCACATCGCTGAAGTTCATAGCCTGCAAGCCATAATCGCGCATAAGCTGGTCCTTATCCACATAGGGATCCACCACGATAGGCGTTAAGTCGTATTTACGCAACAGCTTCAAAATATCGATAGCCCGGGAATTGCGCGTGTCTGGGCAGTTCCCTTTGAAGGTAATGCCAAAGAAATAAATTTTGTCGTTCTTCAAGGCGTGACGTTCCACAATCATCTTGTTGAGGATCACATCTACCACAAAGCGGCTCATGCCATCGTTAATCTGACGCGCCGTAGAGACTAATTCACTGCGAGAGCTGTCGAGGCTGGCCTTGTAAATCAAGTAATAGGGGTCAACGCCGATGCAATGACCGCCTACCAAACCGGGACGGAAGCCTAAGGCGTTCCACTTCGTATTCATGGCATCCACCACTTCCTTGGTAGAAATGCCGATGGAATTAAACATCATGGCCGCTTCATTCATGAGGGCAATATTGATATCGCGCTGCGTATTTTCTAAAAGCTTTGCCGATTCAGCCACTTTAATGGAGCTTACGGGGAAGATGTTATCTACTGCCAATTTGTAGACCTTGCCAATTTCTTCGCAAACTTCCGGCGTCATGCCCGATACAATTTTCGTAATATTTTTCAAGGTATTCACCTTGTCGCCGGGATTGATGCGTTCCGGCGAATAGCCGATGTAAAAATCGGTGCCGCATTTCTTGCCTGAGGTTTCTTCAATAGCCGGCACGCACAGCTCTTCCGTTACGCCAGGGTACACAGTGGATTCGTATACCACAATAGCGCCCGGTTTCAAATGACGCCCAATGCTATGACTAGCCTGTAACACCGGCTCCAAATCCGGTGTGTGGTCGCCTTTAACCGGCGTCGGTACGGCTACAATGACAAAATCGCCTTCTCCAATAGCCGATTCGTCAGACGTAATGCGCAGCGAGCTAGCCTTCAGGGCTACATCGCCTACTTCCTCCGTAGGGTCCACGCCGGACTGCAATAGCTGTACCTTAGCTTCGCTGCTATCAAAGCCAATAACCGGTACCTTGTTAGCCAATGCCACTGCCAACGGCAAACCTACGTAACCTAAGCCCACTACTACTACATGTCCATTGCCGCTAGTGAGCGTTTCAAACGTATTCATATATGCTTCCGTTACACTGCCATATCTAAGTAATAGGTGAAAAGTTCCCCCAAGTCACCTGTCATGTCAAGTCAACATTTTACAGGAATTGCGCCAGCACTGCAAGTTTGCCATGATTTTATACCTTCATTATCAATTATACTCTACATTTTTATAGTTTTATGTATTGCTGAACGCAATCAGTTCTTCTCAAACTTACCATTCTACGTGATATCATCGCCATTTCTTATTAATCACGTCATAATAAACCGGTTTTTCCCCTGACTCTTCGCTTTATAGGCTCGTTCATCCGCTATTTGTAGCAGGTCCTCATAGGTCTTCCCATCCCGTGAAGAAAATGAAACACCTACACTGCCGGAAACGGTGAAAATACGGCTGGAACCGGCGATAATGGTGCTAATTTCCTTGCATAAAGCTTCTGCATACCGGGCCACAGAAAATTCTGACTCCATATGGGGCAAGAAGACTACAAACTCATCACCACCAACGCGGCCTACATACTGTTCCCCTATCCAGTTCATGCGCCCAAAGGCGGCGGCTACTTGCTTTAACACCGAATCGCCGGTAGGATGACCAAATACATCATTGACCTGTTTGAAATTATCTAAATCCAGGAACAGCAGCGCTGCATGGCTAGCATCCTTCATCAACAGCTCCTTCACCTTCGTTACAATACCGCGGTAATTGAGAATGCCCGTCAACGGATCTGTTTCGGCCGCCTGCCGTGCTTCTGCCAGTTCAGCGGTAAGCTGGCGCTTCGACAAGTACAAATCGGATACATTGGTGCGGTGCAGTAAAATGCGCTTCGTCATCTTGTCGTAATAGCTAAACTGCCACTCGCGACTGGCCGGCGTGCCATCATCAAGGATAACATCGCAATAAAAGCTGTGATAGGCCTTTTCCTCTAATCGACTCAACACAGTCTTAATATTTGCTTCGTGCCACACCCTATCCCGTTCTTCCGGTACTACGTATGATTCGATGTAAGAGCGCAGCACATCTGTGTAGCCTGCATAGTGACGAGACAACAACGCCACTTGGCTTTCGGCACCGCGCAACGGCGTAAACTGATCATTCACCGCGTCAATACAATAATAGCCACCGCTTTCATTACAGACCTGTTGCATTACCACGTGGCGCAAGAAATCACTGGCATCTTCCTTCTTGACGATAACACGGGCGCACAGCGCATTAGGATACTTCTCGTCAAAGAACTGGTAACTCATGGTAATCTTAAAGGAAATGCGATGATCTTCCCCTTCGCGGCTTGGATATGCACAAGAAAGGTGATGTTTACCCCTATTAAATTCAGCTTTTAAAGATTCACAGGATAACAGCTGGCGCACCGCTACCTTATGGTTTTCATAGAGCAATTCATCTCTGGATTTCACATACGCTTCCCAAACCGGGATAAAGGACGACTCCATCATCACGCCCTTACCGTCCGGCAACAAGCAATACGCACTATGCGTTTCTAAATTAATAATATGTACTTCCTGGTACAAGGACCGCAACATGTGCAGTAGTTGCGGCGACATTGCTACCGATTCCATTTTCATCAGTGTTGCACATCCTTTACACTTTGTTAAACGCAAAAAAAGCGTCAGAATTAAAACGTTCACTCCTCAACGGAACGTCTCTCCCGACGCCAAACGATTGGCTACTTATATACGTTTCTACATAACACGGTTTCACACGAAGCCCGATTACACGACGAATGCCGTAACCCCTACTTTATCCGAGCCTTTGCTAGCACAAAAAGCAGTTATCGCAATAACAATTATCTAAGATCTAAATACATTATCATATTTCATACCAAAATTGTCAAGTATTTAAACCGTTGTATACATTCAACAAATTATGCACCAAAGTTACTTATTAACTATATATCAACAACATTATTATTGTGTTATATACTTTCATCATTTATGAAGAAACTTAGTTACACTAAATACTTTTCACAACCTCTTAATATATAAACAATACATTAGAACACAAAAAAAACAGACGGCATCATTACGGAATACCCTATAATGATGCCGTCCAGGCCCTTACACTGCTATGCACACGACATGGGAGCCTACGGTTGCCAACATATCGCAACACACGTTATTAGTGATACAGCCACAAATCGTTCGCTGTGTTCACACGAGTTATCTACAATCAGCCATTAAAGCCACGAAGCTTACTAGCGGCTACCAAGCGTTTTAACGCTACCATGTATGCTGCCAAGCGCGGATATACTTTGTATTCTTGCTGCATAGCCCATACTTCTTCGAAGCTCTTCTTCATGTTCTGTTCTAAGCGCGTATTAACTTCTTCTTCCGTCCAGTACAAGCCTTCTTTGTTCTGTACCCATTCATAGTAAGACGTTACAACGCCGCCGCCATTTGCCAATACGTCCGGCAAAATGTCTACGCCATGTTCAAATAAGTACAAGTCAGCTTCGTTGGTGGTCGGACCGTTAGCGCCTTCCAACAATACTTTCGCTTTAACGTCTTTCATATTTTCGCCGTTAATCTGGTTTTCCAAAGCGGCTAAGTATAATACATCTACATCTAATGCCAAGAGAGCACTGTTTTCGATGCGCTGCATACCGGTTTCTTCATAGCCTTCCAAGGAACGACCATGGCTGTTAGCATATACGTAAGCTTTTTCTACGTCGATGCCGTTCGGATTGTAAATGGAGCCGTGAACGTCGCCAATAGCTACGATCTTAGCGCCTTCGCGATGCATGAGCAAGGCACCAACGCTACCTACGTTACCAAAGCCCTGAACCGCTACGACAACGTCAGACATTTTCTTGCCTTTCTTTTCTAAGTAGCTCTTCAAGGTAAACATACAGCCGCGACCGGTTGCTTCGTTACGACCTAAGGAACCGCCTACTTCTAACGGTTTACCGGTTACAACGCCAGGGGACCAAACACCTTTTAAGGTAGAGAATTCATCAACAAACCAAGCCATAATCTGCGGGTTCGTGTTAACATCCGGAGCCGGTACGTCAGTGTCAACGCCGATAATCGGCGCGATTTTACGAACGAAGCCACGAGTCAAGCGTTCCAATTCGCGAGCGCTTAATTTCTTCGGATCAACCTTGATACCGCCTTTACCACCGCCGTACGGCAAGTGTGCGATAGAGTTCTTAATGGTCATCCAAGCTGCCAACGCGCGAACTTCGTTTTCATCAGCGTCCGGATGGAAGCGAATACCACCTTTAGATGCGCCCATAATGCTGCTATGCTGCGTACGATAGCCGTTGAAAACTTCAATGTGGCCATCATCCATCTGCACCGGAATCGATACGGTCAATTCGCGTTCCGGATGGCGTAAAATTTCATAATCATTACGATCCATGCCAAGTTTCTTAGCTGCTTCATCAAGAGTGTTCAACATATTTTCGTAAGGATTGTACTTTGTCATAATCGTTCACCTCATGTTATATATATTGATAACTAAGCCATACTGCTTTCTTCACCTTCACTATAACATGAGCCAATTATAATGCCTACAGTCAATTTCAATTCTCGCATAGGCCTATAATTTTAACTCATAGTTAAAAAGTTCAATATCCATCAAAAAAGACCGGGACTGGATAGCCCCGGTCTACTGTAAAAATACATCAACTATGACAATTCTATATGAGCCAAAACGGCTATTTTTAGCCAATCTATAGACTATACGCAGATTTTTAACCCAAAGGGACTTATTTTATCCCGCAACAAATTGTCTATAGACAATAAACTTACAAGTTAATTTCCAACTCTACTGGACAATGGTCACTACCCATGATATCCGCGTGAATTTTCGCTTCCACAATCTTATCCGCAATGCGATTAGACACGATGAAGTAGTCAATTCTCCATCCTACGTTCCGTTCTCTGGCCTTGCCCATGTAGGACCACCAGCTATACGCATCGGTTTTATCCGGATATAAATAGCGGAACGAATCCGTGAAGCCCGTGCCCAAAAGCTCGGTCATCTTCTGACGTTCGTCATCGGTAAAGCCGGCATTCTTGCGGTTCGTCTTCGGATTCTTCAAGTCGATTTCTTCGTGAGCTACGTTCAAGTCGCCACAGAGGATAACCGGCTTCTTCGCATCAAGACCTAACAAATAATCGCGGAAAGCATCTTCCCAGGTCATACGATATTCAAGGCGCGCCAATTCGCGCTGGCTGTTCGGCGTATAGCACGTCACCAAGTAGAAGTTATCGTACTCGGCGGTGATAACACGGCCTTCCTGGTCATGCTCTTCAATGCCGATGCCATTCGTCACACTAAGCGGCTTCTGTTTCGTGAACACCGCCGTGCCGCTGTAGCCTTTTTTCACAGCACTATTCCAATACTGCTCGTAGCCCGGCAATTCCAGCTCAATCTGATGAGGCTGCAGCTTCGTTTCCTGCAAGCAGAAAATATCCGCATCAAGGGCTTCGAAGCTGTCCATGAACCCTTTGGTCACTGCCGCCCGCAAGCCATTAACGTTCCAAGAGATTAATTTCATCTATGCTCCTTATCCGCTTCCGCCGCCGCTTGGGCCTGCTTCTTACGCAAGTCCTCCTTCTGGCGTCGTTCGCGCATCACTTCCAAATAGAACGAAATAAAACACATCACCAACAGCGTGCCGTTCAAGGCGCCAATGCCGAAGGTGTACATGTGATACAAAATGTATAAAAACGCGATGAGCGTTAACATTCGCTGTAATCGTTTCACCGTTACCTCCCGTTTCAACGATCCGTGATTAATTCGGTGCCCGTCGCAATCTGCGCATTCGGATAGCTAATCCAGTCGCTGAAGCTGCCCAAATAGAGCGCCGGTTTCAGGCCCCATTCGTACATGGCGAGGAGCTCGATAGGCGCCGTAATGCCGGAGCCGCAATACACCACAACGGGGCGACCATCGTCGGCGATAGGCTGAAATAACCCATCCAACGTAGCTTTGTCCTTCAGCCCGTCCGCAGTGTACGGCGATTCGTAATACAGATTAATAGCTGTGGGCACATGACCGGCCACCGGGTCCAGCGGTTCCGTTTCGCCGCGATATCGTTCCGGCGCGCGCACGTCCACAAGCACCTTAGAGCGATCCTTTGTGATAGCCAGCACGTCTTCGTGGGTGAAATAAAAATCCGGGCGCAGCTTTACACTAAGCGTACAACCGGGGCACGCAGGCGTAGCCGTAGTCACCAATTCATGACCTTCTGCCACCCAGCGGCGCACACCGCCGGACAGTACATACACCGTATCAAGACCGATGTAGCGGAGCATCCACCACAAGCGACCTACCGTCGACATCCAGTCATCATAGATAACAATAGGCTTCGTGCCGTCAACGCCAAACTTGCCGAGCTTAGCTGCAAAGGTATCTAAATTCGGCAACGGATGACGACCACCATGTTCCTGGGCCGGCGCCGTCAAATCTTCAAGACCTAATACATAAGCCCCTTCAATGTGACCGCGTCCTGCTTCAATAGCACCACGACCGTCGATAACAATATACTCATTCTGATGCGCTGCCAATTCGGCAGGCGTTATAAATACTTTCATCTCTCTTTGCCTCCTTTTCCCGTATAAGAAAGCCCCTTGCCTATCCTCACTAGCCCAAAGCTAGCCCCGGCATAAAGCCGCGCCTAACGGCTACGGCCTACACCGGCTTGTAAGCAACATCCCTATGCTTACTTACATTAAATCTTCATCATACACAGCGCGAACGCCGCCAATATATTTCGGACGAACACGAGCAGCCGTCAAATGCGCATAGCCAATATTCTTAACGGCTAAGCGAACCGGTACAGCTACTCGCTTCAGATGCATACCGATGAAGGTATCCCCAATATCAAGACCGGCATCGGCCTGGATTTCTTCGACCACTACCGGATGAGCGAAGCCCTTATAGGCAGCCATGGCCGTAGCACCGCCGGCATGAAGCTGCGGTACAGCATTACAAATGGTCGCATTCTGGCGTTTCGCCGTAGCGCGTTCCGTTACAAGGGCACGATTCAAGTGTTCGCAGCACTGAATGGCTAGCTCTACACCGCGCGCCATGGTAGCGCCGTACAAGGCGGAGAAAATCGCCTTACCGATATCCTCACCGGACTCAGTACCAATCTTAGCACCACGCACTTCGCTGGTAGAACAGCCCACCACGAGTAAATCGCCAACGCCAAGCTTAGCGCGGTCCATAAGCTCGTTCGCTGCTGCGATTACATCTTCCTTAATCAAATGTAAGTCCTTCTCATCAAGAACTTCCGTACCCTGTGCCGTTTCCGTCATTTCACCGGTATTCGTCATATCAATCATCCTCTTCGTCAAGCAAATAATCTTTGGCCATCCAACGCTTCGTCGTCGTAAAGGTGATGGTCACCCACTTTTCATCGGCGCGACCGCCAATGTCATTGTCAATATCATTGCGAATGGCATCTAACTCCGCAATCGTCTGATGGGCATAATTCTTAGGAATTAGTATGTCGATTTCAATAATCTTGTACTTGCCGTAAGCCTGCACACTGCTTACGTAATCCTTGAATTGATAGCGCGCCATGTAATCGTCCATGATGCGCTGAATTCGTTCGTGAAGCTCCGTCGGCGCCACGCCCACCACCTGCTTAAAGGCCGGCACAACGATGCGCAAGGCACTTGGCATCATCTGGATGGACAACGCGATAAGCACCAGCGGGTCCACGTAGCGCGCGTAATGGGCCCACTCCGTTTGCTGTAACAGCCACGCAATGCTAAAGCTGATGAGAATCCCACCGGCCAGCACCGCGTCAACGGACCAACTAATGTTATCGAACTTCACCAAATTCGACTTCAACCGCGCGTTCACGCGATTGACGTACACATAATATAAACCATCGGCTAAGGTGAAGAACAGCGCGTAAAACACGACCGGTCCTACCTTAACCGCATTGCCGGAGCCCAATAAATCCATGACCCCGGTCATTAAACCGTAAATAACAAACAACAATGTGAAGCCGCCTTCCAACAGCAGCACCAGCGGTTCAAACTGCCAGTAACCAAATTGAAAGCGTTTACTCGTTTCTCGGGCGATTAACTTCGACGTGATAATCATCATAATCTTGATGATAACCGCAATGAACGAAGCAATTCCGTCCAGCAGTACAGCCGCCGAACCCGTTAGCACCCCGGTCACAGTCCCACTGACTGCTACGAGGAGCATGAGCAACGCTGATTGGAGCAATAATCGTTGTTCGATCTGCTTTGTATCTATCACAGCGCACCTCCTTGGCTGACTTACCCTGACTAGCCCCGCACGGGGCCAACCATTACCTGCCGAGTGACTCTATTTGTAGTTGTTATATTCGCAAAATACGTTCAACCGATTGCTACTAGGCCATGCCTCGTGCCGCTCAAAAGTTTACTTATCGTATTCCTCTTTAAGCACATACGCATAGGCCCGTTTATAGCCCGTGTCGTCCCGTTCAATGTAAACGCCTTGCAATTCCGGCGCAAAGCCCGGAAGCTGGTTGATACCTTCTTCTAAGGCGATGAAATAATCCCGCGCCGTCTGCGACCAACGTTCGCCCGGTTGAATACAGATAACCCCCGGCGGATACGGCAGCGCCCCTTCTAAAGCAATGCGACCAACCGCATCACTTAAGGGCACTAGCTCGCCATGGTTGCGAATAAATTCCGTATTCGCATCTTGCGGCGACATAGCGTATTCCGGCAAGTATTCCTTCTGAAATAACCGTTTCTGCAATTCGCTTACATTGCGTTCCCGATAAAAATCGTGCATTTCCTGGCACAGCTTCTTAATGGAATAGCCGCGATAGCGATCCACGTACGCTGCATATACGCCAGGCAATACAGCCTGCATAGGCGCATTTTCGTCAATCATGCGTTCAAAACGCATAAGCTTAGCGATCAATGCGTCCATCTTAGTATGTGATTCGGCCGGTGTGAGCAAGAACAATATGGTATTCAAGTCACATTTTTCCGGCACTACCTGATGTTCTCGTAAATAGTTGGCTAAAATCGTAGCCGGGATGCCGAACTCTTCATATTCGCCGGTTTCTACATCAATGCCCGGCGTGATGAGCTGGAACTTGCAAGGGTCGATGAAATACTGATCCTTGCCATAGCCCTGGAAGGAGTGCCATTTCGCATCCGGTTCAAACTGGAAATAGGAAATATCGTCAATCATGATGGACGTTTCGCCATCTTCCCACGGCTTACCATGCACCACCGGCGGCACCAACGGCCGCAAATAACGGCAGTTACGAAGCACCGTCTTGCGCGCTTCGATACCGACTTCCAGGCAGTCATGCCACAAGGCAAGACCTGCTTCGCCTTCGTGAATCTTCGCATTTACATCCAGTGCAGCAAACAGCGGATAGAACGGCGACGTAGACGCATGCATCATGAACGCGTTATTAAAACGCTTCTGATTTACATAGCGGTCCTGGCCTTTAATGTGCAAATCCTTCTTGTGAATCTGCGACGTTTGGGAGAACCCGGCCATCTGCTTATGCACCGACTGCGTTACGAAAATCCCCGGATCTTCCGGCCCTAAATCCAACAAAAGAGGCGAGCAATCCTTCATCATCGGGATGAACTGCTCATAGCCAACCCAAGCCGAATCAAATAATATGTAGTCACAAAGGTGACCAATCTTATCGATAACCTGACGGGCGTTATAAATCGTCCCGTCATAAGTACCAAGCTGAATAACTGCCAAGCGGACCGGGCGTTTTTCCTTCGCCTTTTCCGGGTCCACTTCGGCGATGAGGCCACGAATGTAGTCCTCATCGAAGCAATGCTCTAAAATCCCACCGATAGAACCGAAGGGATTACGAGCGGTTTCCAGGTATACCGGACGTGCACCGGCTTGCACCAGCGCCCCATGGCATACCGATTTATGGTTGTTGCGATCATATAACACGATATCATCGGGAGCCAACACAGCGTTGAGAACCACCTTGTTGGACATCGATGTACCGTTTAATACAAAATACGTTTTATCGGCATTGAAAACCTGCGCCGCATGCTCTTGCGCATCCAGTGCATAGCCTTCATGTATCAATAAATCACCGAGCTGTACGTCCGCATTACACAAGTCGCTGCGGAAAATTTCCTCACCGAAGAAATCATAAAACGCACGGCCGGCCGGATGTTTACGGAAAAACTGCCCGCCTTGATGACCGGGGCAATTAAATTGCGAGTTACCGGTTTCCACATACCGACGCAAGGTACGGAAAAACGGCGGCAACGCTCTCATTTCATAGTTCTGAATGGCAGTTTCCAACCGTCGCGCATAGAACTCGTGATCGGCCGGTTCATCATCCATGACGCCATACGCATCGGCTAAGACGCCATCTTCTGCCTTTGCTGCTTCAAAGGGTGTCAGGCCTGCTACCGTTCGAGGCGTTCGCACGAAGAATACGGGGATGCCAAAGGCACGCACCGGCGAATTGACCAATAAGCCTTTCTCAAAGTCCGCCAACACCACAGCTCCCACATCGGTATAATCCGTGTAATCAGGCCGCACAATCGGGCGGTCCGTCATCTTCCCCACGATAGCTTCTGCAGCTTCCGTTAACACCACTTTCATTTTGTACATATAAAACCTCCTTGCCGCATTATGCTTTGAATTTTAGCATCGGCTCCCTTGAACCGAGCCTACCTCATCCTTTGCATGTAATCGGGATTCCTTCTTATTATACCATGCTTTGATAAACGCTACTATCTAAACACAAGGTAAACTTTAGCTCACAAAATATAAAGTCTGTGAAATAAAAACCCCGACCGCAGGTTTTCCTACCTACGACCGGGGTCCCTTAGCTCACTAATTAGCGAGCCTATATTTCTTTGTAAGCGCTAGCTTTGTATGCGCTAACTTCGTAAGCGCCTAACTTAACGTTTGCTGCTTATTCAGCCGGTGTAATCGCACCGTGGTATTTTTCTTCGATAAATTTCTTCACCGCTTCGCTATGATACAATTCGGCAATGCGTTTGTACGTCGCATTGTCTTTATCCTTATCGCGGGCGGCCAAGATCATAACTGCCAACGGTTCATCCTTAGCTTCCTTGAAGATACCCTGTTTCTGGTAATTCAAACCACCGCTCATTGCGTAGTTCATCGGTACCGTTGCAATAGTTACGTCATCAAGACTACGGGGCAACTGTGCTGCTTCCAGTTCCTTGATTACGAGATGTTTCGGATTATCTACAACATCATTAACAGTTGCTTTGAAGCCAACGCCGTCCTTCAACTTGATGAGACCGGCTTTCGCTAACAACGCCAAACCACGGCCACCGTTTGTGGGGTCGTTCGGAATAGCTACCGTTGCGCCATCCGGAATATCTTTTACGTCGTGAACCTTATTGCTGTAAATACCCATCGGCATTACTACCGTCTTGCCAATCGATACAAGGTTCGTACCGTTCTGTTTGTTGAAGTTATTCAAGAACGGCTGATGCTGGTAGCTGGCCAAATCCAAGCTGCCGTCAGCCAACGCCTTATCCGGCGTAATGTAATCGGAGAATTCCACCACTTTAATCTTAATGCCTTCTTTAGCAGCTTCCTTAGCTACGGCATCAACGATTTCAGCGTGTGGGCCGGCCGTTGCGCCAATCTTAATCTCCTTATCCGGCTTCGCCGAACCATTATCACTGCTCGTAGAGCCACAACCGGCAATACCGAGCGCCAATACGCCCACCAATAAAGGGGCCAACAATTTGCGTAAATTCATAGTATACCCTCTTTCTCTCTCAACACAATTTTCTCAAAGTAATTCAGTAGCACCAACACTACCCAAATCGGCGGTCGTTCTCTCACCAACAACCGTCTCGTCAGTAGCTACTAATGTTGTTACTATCCTACCATATTATGAGGAATTAGAAAAGGAAAATTTTCGATATACTCATACGCAATCGAGCTAGCGTATTCGTAAACCGCATAAGGCTTACGTTCGCTAGCTCGAAATTTACGTCATATTTTTTATTTATTCTTCTTCGTCAGCATAACGGCGCGGGTCCTGCAAGACTACCGGCTTTTTGTGGAAGCCTTTTACGAGGTACCCAACCGTGACGATGGCCATAAATAACCAGCCCATGATGAGGGACATGCGCGTGTCGTCATTGAGCCACATGCCTACGGTGACGAGAGCTAAAAACAACAAGCAGAAGTAGTTAGCATACGGATACGCAATGGACTTGAACGGATGCTTTTTCATTTCAGCATCGCCCCACTGACGGCGGAAGCCCTTCTGCGCTAAAGCAAGCACGAGCCACGACACCATAGCCGGGAACACGCTGGCACTGTAAATGTAGAGGAACAGCTTTGAATCCGGGGTCAAGTAATTCAGCACCACGCCGATAACGAGGATCACCATGGTGAAATAAATCCCGTTGCGCGGCACGCCGGACTTAGATAATTTAGCAAAGGTTTTCGGCGCCTGGCCATTCTTCGCCAACGTGTACAGCATGCGGCCGCAGCTATAAATACCACTGTTACAGCCGGACAAGGCAGCGGTTAAGACTACGAAGTTGATGATCCCCGCCGCACCGACGATACCAACCTTCGTGAACGTCTGCACGAAGGGACTGCCTAACATAGCCAGTTCATTCCACGGGTAAATACAGAGGATAACAAAGATGGCGCCAATATAGAAGATTAAAATACGCCAAATAATATTCTTAACGGCTTTTACCAAGGTTTTGCGCGGATTCTGCGCTTCTTCAGCGGTAATACCTAAGAGCTCAACACCTTGGAACGCAGCGGCTACAACGCACATGGCGATAACCATGCCGGACCAGCCGTGCGGCATAAAGCCACCGTGAGTCCACAGATTGGAAATACCAACCGGAATGCCGCCGTTGCCAATGCCGAAGATAATCATAGCGGCGCCAACGACGAGCATGACGATGATGGTCGCTACCTTTACAAAGGCAAACCAGAACTCGAATTCACCGTAATACTTAACAGATGCAATATTCGCTGCGGCGATAATGGCCATGGCCCCTAGCGCCGATATCCAGTGCGGTAGCTCCGGGAACCAATAACTCATGTAAATACCGACGGCAGTGACTTCCGCCATGCCTACCGTAACCCACATGAACCAATAGCACCACGCCGTCAAATAACCGATATACGGCGTAATGTACCGATAGCCATAATCGGCAAAGGAACCGGTAACCGGCTCCAAGTACAGCATTTCGCCCATAATACGCATGATCAAAAACATGACAAAACCCGCCAAGGCATAGCAAAGTAGCACTGACGGCCCTGCCGTTTGAATGGTGCTGGCGGAACCCATGAAAAGGCCTACCCCAATCGTACCGCCTAGCGCAATCATTTCCACATGGCGCGGCTTCAGCTTCCGCTCCAGGGACTTCTGTTCCATTTAGTTGTCTCCTCTCTCAACTCTTTTTTAGTCTTCGTCGAACGTTACGTCCAGCGGGCGACGATTCGGCATATAGCGATACTGATACTGCGGATAACCGACCATAATGGCGCCCCCTACCTTACGGCCTTCCGGCAAGTTCAGTTCCTTCAAAAACGGTTCCCAGTCATACTGACCGCAATATTCGGCGAACCCGGACCAGCAGGTACCAAGTCCCAAGGACGGTGCGAACAATTCGGCATAGGCCAAGCAGAAATGCGCACTGTCATGACCGCGGTCAAACATTTTTTCCGGCACATGCGCCACGATGAGCGCCGGTGCTTTATGTAAAATAAAATCCTTCCCCTGCTTCGTGTATAAATCAGCGCCACGAGCATATAAGCGCATGCGGGCATTTTTCTTGCCCATGAAATGCATCCAGTCCAAGACTTCCTGGCTAATGCGCTTCAAGCGATCCGGATTCGTTACAATGTGATACCCTACGTTCTGACTATTCGTTGCCGTCGGTGCCATACGCGCTACATCCACTAAACGCGTTAACAACTCCTTCGGGACCGGCGTATTCTTGAAGGTTCGAATGGAACGGCGGGACCGCAAGAATTTTTCGGCCTCTTCCGGCGACAAACGCTTGTAATCACCCATCGGCATCTGTTCCGCACGCGGCATTTCCGGCGAATCAATTGCTTCCGTCGGGCATACCGCTACGCAGTGACCGCACTGCAAGCAGCCACCTCGATTCGGCTTCGGCCCTTCTTCCGTCATCACCAAATACCCAGTCGGGCATTCAGCTACACATAAGCCGCATCGCACACATCGCTCCGCATTCAAAGAAAACTCCATTGTTCTACTGCCTCCTTGTTATAGGCCCATTTATACGTACCACTCAGGTAACCTACTTCAACTCGATTACTAATCGCTATTACTAATCAAGCGCTATAAAGATAATCTCATACTTAATATGTCTACAGCGCAAATACATTAACACCACCTCTGTAGACTTATATATACTATCACAAAACGCCGAGAACCGCCAATAAAAAATACTGTTCCGAGTCGATGATTTAGGTATTAAATTGGTAACCAAACCTCTTAATAATACATGTAGACAAGTGACAACAAAAGGCGTATGCTTAAAGCCGAACCAGGGAGCTACGGCTCGAAATCATCATTAATTAATTTTATCAATTACCCTATTCATAATTACCTCAAGGGAGGTGCCCTTATGGACTATCTAACAACGTCGGACTTGGTGGCCCTGAATACCATCCACTATCCGAACATCCGGATTGCCCGAGGACAAACAGTATTTGTTAAAGGCCCCAGTGGCTGTGGTAAAACTACGTTATTTCACATGTTAAACGGTACGCTGACCCCGACGGGCGGCACCATCTATTTTAACGGCACCGATATTGCCACCATGAATCCGCTGGAGCTGCGCAAGAAAATCTTGCTAGTCAACCAGCAGGCATTCCTCTTCCCCGGCACTATCGCGGCAAACTTCGAAGAATATCACAAATATCGTCACACGCCGGCGCCGAGCACAGAAGAACAGAAAAAATTCCTGAAACTAGCGCAGGTCGATTTTCCGCCAACCGCCGACGTTGCTCATCTGTCCGGCGGCGAACAGCAGCGTGTATTCAATGCCATCATGTTATCCATGGATGCCGAAGTCTTCCTGTGGGACGAACCAACGGCAGCGCTAGATTCCGAAGCGGCTCACGCGTTCATGACCGACATCAAGAACTATGCGCACGAACATAACATTACCAATCTCATCATCACCCATGATGATGCATTGCCGAATTTATTTGGCGATGCCAATATTGAACTTCACGCGCCTAACCGAGGTAATCAAAATGACTGAATCTATATCCATGCAAATCAGCGGCTTTTTGTCCGTATACATTTTGTTGTTAATCGTTGTGTTTATCTTTAAACGGTGCGGCATTCGGGAAAATAAACTGCTCATCATGAGCGCCTTGCAGATGACCGTGCAGTTAATCATCGCCGGCTACGTTTTGTTGTATATCTTCAAAACCCAGTCACCACTCTTTACCATCGTATACTTAGGCCTCATGATTGGCTACGCCATCTACCGTACACTGCGCAAAAATCCGTGGCTGAACCCGCAGTTCCGCTGGATTACCGTGTTATCCATTGGCGTAACCGGCGCCTTCGTTGTCACCTTCGTCATGGTCGCCGTTATTCGTAAAAGCCTGTTATCGCCGCAGTACATTATCCCAATTAGCGGCATGCTCGTAGCCGCTACTATGAACGGCGCTACGCTGGCGTTGAAATCATTCCACGAAGCACTGGACCGTGAACAACGACGCCTGGAAGTACTCCTCAACGTAGGCGCTTCGCCCCGTGAAATCTTACTCCCCTTCGTAAACCAATCCTTGGAAACATCGCTGTTGCCAACCGTTAACAACATGGTAGGCATGGGCATCGTCTCCTTGCCGGGTATGATGACTGGTCAGATCTTGGCCGGCGCCTTGCCGAATGAAGCCGTACTATACCAGATTACCATCATGATTGCCAACAGCACCGTCGTTTGCTTGGCGTCCTTCTGCTTGCTCTACTTTGGCAGTCGTACCTTGTGGAACAAACGGTACCAGTTCACCTATAAACGCTAAACACTTATATATACGATAAACCCATTCAGAAAATACAAAAGCGCTATGAAACTAGAACTCAGCTAGCTTCATAGCGCTTTTACTATATAACACGCAGCGGACGCCGCATGCCCTTCATTTCACCAAAATGATGATGGTTAGCTTACGCTAACAGGTAAGTGTCAGTGTACAATAACGCTTACGCTTCGGCTTCTTTAGTGTTGCCTACGGGACGGTCGATGGTGGTCGGGTCATTGAAGTCTTCCTGGGAGAAGGTGCCCATCAATTTATCAACCACGATGGCATTGGTCATGGAACCACTTACGTTCAACATGGTACGGCCCATGTCGATAATCGGGTCAATAGCCAAAACCGGGGAGATGGATGCGAAGTACGCACCAAGGCCGGTACCGGACAAGGATACGGACGCAGCCATCGTTGCGGTGCCCGGAATACCTGCGATACCCAAGGAACCAAGAGCGATAACGATAACACTCATAACGTACATGGTCATGTCGAGAGGCACGCCGGATACGTTAGCGATGTAGACGATACATAACGCCGGGAACACACCTGCGCAGCCCTGCATACCAGCAGTGGTACCAAAGCTTGCTACCGTGTTAGCCGTAGCCGGGTTAACGCCCAAACGATTGGTCAAGGTGTTAACGGTCAACGGCAATACGCCCATACTGGAACGGGACGTGAACGCCAAGAACAACGGCGCGCGTGCTTTACGGAAGTACATCAACGGGTTCACACCGAAGATAGTGAGCAATACGCACTGTACGATAAGCATGATAACGATGCCTACGTAGATGAGCACTACGAAAAGGCCCATATCAGCGATAGCCTGGAAGCCTTTCTGTGCCAAGGTGGTAGCGAGCAATGCCAAAACGCCATACGGCATCAAGCCGATTACGAAGTCAGCTACCCAGGAAATGATAAGATGCAATTCGTCGAACAGCTTCGTTACCAATTCCAATTTGTCGGTGCCGGTCTGCTTAATCATACGAGCCACACCACCAACGATAACGCCGAATACAACAACGGCGATAACGTTCGTTTCGGCCATGGCGCTAATCGGGTTATTCGGGATTAATGCCCGAAGCGTATCCACTACCGGCTTAACTTCACGCATTTTCGACGTGCCGCCGGTAAGGGAAATGCCCTGACCCAAGTGCGTTACAGAACCTAACACGAGACCAACGATAGCAGCAATAGCGACCATAATCAACGCTACGGCTGCGGTGGAGCTAACCAACTTCTTGAGGTCAGCACCGCGGTTCATGTGCAAAATAACATGAATAATAGAAACAAATACGAGGGGAATTACCAGCATGCGGATCAAATCGATGAAACCGCCACCGATTAAGGAGAACCACTTCGTACTTTCCTTAATGTACACAACCTTCATCGGGTCGTTCGGGAAGCCTGCAATAAGCTGTACGGCAAAACCCAACACAGCACCTAAAATGGTGCCAATCATAACTAATGTACCAAACGGCGTCTGACGGTGCTGTAAGTAGTACATGAAGCCTAGCAACAAGACAAAGAGGATTAAAATCCCCACAGTCATGATGTTGCTAATCATCAAAAACTGCTGAAAAAACGGAATATCCACGTTCCCGCCTCCTTAAAAAATTGAGAGTATTTAATAGTTCGTTGCTCATTATATCAAAGTTTTTAAATCTTGTCACTTAATTCCTACCAAAAAAGTATATTAAAACATTCGTCCGTTAAGCGCGGACAGCATCAAAAAGAAAAACACTGAGCTTCGATTCGTACTACTAAGGTATTGCTATCTTATGTATTGTTGAACCGGAAAACCCAGTGTTCTTCTTACGCGAACCATTGCCGCCACAATATATAATTGCTATTGGTTGCTGTGTGGGCTTACTTTGCCCTTAAGTGACCGGCGTACCGGCAGTAGCATTAGTCAACCAAAATAAAGGTTACGTTAATCGGACCATGAACCCCTACAACGCGGACCAATTCGATATCCGCCGTGTTGGACGGACCGGAAATATGAACCACATTGGACGGGAATTCAGCCGGTGCTTCGTTGTATACCGTGCGAAGCGTAGCCATGGACTGCGTCATACGCGGCACAATCGTATTGGTGTGGAGAATAGCGATGTGCGTCAACGGTAACAAACCAACGGAACGACCGCTTTCAACGGTGCTCGGCTGGATAACCGTTGCGGTTTCAGCGATGCCCAATACCGGGAAGGTAATACCGATTTCAGCTACCTTAGCTTCGTCGATATTTGCCTGACGGCCCTTAGAAGCGTCCCATTTGATGAACGTAGCTTCCGAAGAATCTACGGTTTTGAACGCATCTTCCAATTTATATTCAGCAGTCAATTCGCCTGCCGGATAAATAACCTTACCGCCGCCTCGTTCTTTGATTTCATTGAGCAAGGTTTCGGTCAAATGTGCTTTATCGGTAGTAACGTACTTCGTACCTACCTTTTCACATTCGGATTTAAACATGTCTACGATCTGATCCTGAGTCATATCAGCGTACATGCTATTCTGCGGACCCTTTTCATACGGATAGGGAGCCACATAGTTTGGTACTTCATGACGGCCTAATGCATGGGAAATGCGACCGATAAATGCTTTACGTTTTGCCTCATCCATAGTTGTCTCTCCTTACTTACGCTTGTTGGCTTCATATTCAGCGTATACATCGCGGAATTTTTTCATCTTCAAGGTGCCCATATCTTTGGCTTTTACCCAGCCGCCAACAACAGGCAACAATTTCGTCCAATCGGCCATATGACCATTCTTGCTCATCAGCTTCATGCCGATGGCACCCAACTTCGTACCGTAATTAAAGAGGAAGGAGTTCCCGAATACCGTAGCCACGGTTTTGAAAATAGCTTCTTCTGCAGCGGGACGTAAATGAGCTTTATCCGCAATATTTACGCGGTGCTTCAACAATAATTCATGGAGTGGAATCTTAACCGGGCAATGTTCCCAGCATTCGCCGCAAAGCGTAGAAGCGTACGGCAAATCGCCGGCTTTTTCATAGCCTACCAATAACGGCGTAAGAACGGCACCCATCGGCCCCGGATAGATGGAACCGTAAGCATGACCGGTGATCTGACGATATACCGGGCAGATATTCATACAAGCGCCGCAACGGATACAACGAAGCATGGTTTCGAATTCGCCGCCCAAAATGTTGGTACGACCATTATCGATGATGATAATATGCAATTCTTCCGGACCATCGGCTTCGCCCTTCTTAGCCGGACCGGTAATCATGGAATAGTAGTTGGAAATCTTCGCACCTACCGAGGAGCGTACCAACAATTCCATCATAACGTCCAAAGCGCGGAAGTCAGGCACCAAGCGTTCCATACCCATAAGGGTAATCATCGTCTTCGGCATGGAGCTACTCATACGACCGTTACCTTCGTTGGATACGATAGTAACCGTACCGGTTTCGGCAACAGCGAAGTTACAACCGGTGAAACCAATATCAGCGTTCAAGAAACGTTCACGAATACGTTTACGTACGAAACGCGTCATTTCTTCCGGATCTTCCGTGCCATCGTAGCCTAATTTTTCGTGGAAGGTTTCACGAATGCGGCCGCGGGCAAAGTGCAACGCCGGTACTACGATATGAGACGGCGGATTCCAGTCTGCAGTCTGTAAAATAAATTCAGCCAAGTCCGTTTCGTTAACGTCAACGCCAGCGTCCAAGAGTACATGGTTCATGTCGATTTCTTCGGACATCATGGTCTTGCCTTTTACGACCATCTTCGCGTTTTTCGCACGGACAATATCCATTACATAACCGTTAGCTTCGTCAGCATCCTTAGCAAAGTACACATGGGCACCGGCTTTTTCTGCATTTTCAGCGAACTGGTTAATATAGTAATCAAGGTTCTTTAATACATGGTCACGAATCTGTGCCGCTTCTTCGCGGAATTCTTCCCATTCCGGCACTTGTTCGACCAAAGCTTTTCTCTTCGCAAAGAACACGTCCTGCGCCTTCTGAATGGCTTTTACTTTGAAATCATTGGACAGTGCATCATTTACGCGCTCTTTGAAGGGGCGTTCATCGTATAAAATGGCCATCGTTCATTCCTCCCAGTGATTAGCGACAATTCAACAATTCAGCAAGGTGCATTACCTTGATACGGCGATCGATTTCACCGGTTTTGTACAGACGGTCAAGCATACCTTCGATATTCATCAAGCAGGCCTGGTCCAAACCAGCTACTACATTAGCCCCGGAATTGTAAATATTCATAGCTTTTTCTTTAGTCATCACAGCAGAAATTTCCGGCTGTTTAACCGTAAAGGTACCACCGAAACCGCAGCAAGCTTCTGCACGGTTCATCGGCAAGAATTCGATGCCGTTAATATTTTCTAACAATTTAAGAGGCGGTTCTTTAATGCCCATCAACCGAGTTACGTGGCACGATTTGTGATACGTTACTTTATCACGGAACGTAGCCCCTACATCGGTTACACCCAATACATTAACAATGAACTCAGAAAATTCATAAATGCGTTCGCTCAAGCGAGCAGCGCGGGCCATCCATTCCGGTTCATCCTTTAAGATTTCGCGGTATTCGTCACGAATGGCGAAAGCGCAAGAACCGGACAAGCTTACGATATATTCCGCATCTTCAAATACTTCAATCGTATTTTTGATAGCCGCTTTAGCAGCCTGGTTATAACCGGAATTCGTAAACATCTGACCACAGCAAACTTGTTTTTTCGGCACTACGAGATCGCAGCCCAGTCGTTCCAGTACCTGAACACCGGCCATCCCAACATGGGGATAGAACATGTCAATCAAACACTGGGAAAACAGATGAATTTTCATTTCCTCACATCCTCAACTTTCCACGCATCTACCGATACGCTCATATAATGGTATACTCTTTACACTTGCCCCCACACGACTCGCTTGCCCTAGCAACCTCACCTGTGATGTCGCATGGAGTTCACTTTTTTTGTTATCGTATGGATTGATTACATTTATTATATATTAAAGACCTTATTAAAGTCCAAAGAATTGCAATATTGGCAAAATTCGATATCCATATGCTGTAAAGTAATACTTGAAATAATATTCTGTAAACCGTAACTAAATTAGTGGTAAATAGACCATCAAAAATTATTTAATGTTATATATATTGATGAGTAACTAAGTCTCTACCTTTCGCCGGTTCTCACTTCGTGCTATAATCAAACGTATCACAACAGTACTGTTGAAGATCTCAGAAAGGGAGCATTATTTATGAAAAAACATAACGTATATACAGCCCTGGCAGTGGCTGCATTGCTTACTACCGGTACTTTGACCATGTCGGTTAACGCCGCTGACACAGCGACGACTACCGCTACGACGACGGCCACCACCGCCGCTACGACAGCCTCCGATGCTGTTGCCAAAGCAACGACGGCGGCTACTAACGCTACGAAGGAAGACATTCGTACCGCTACTCGTCAGGTAAGTAGCCTTGTAAGCACGGATACGGCTATTAAAACTAAGCTACCAACCACCGCCGATAAAACCCGCGATGCTATCGTAGCCAATAAATTGAGTCAGTACAAAGCATCCGCCGCTGACATTGCGAAAGCCGGTTTCGACGCCGATGGCGCTACCGCTACTCCGCAAACTTTCCCGTGGGCCCAGACCGCAGTGACTAATTTCACCAAAGCGGGCATCATCAACGACAAATTCAGCTTAGGCGAAAAATTGACTACCAAGGAAGCTAGCACCTTGTTGACGAACTTGGCCAAATACGACGCTAAACAGCACAAATATAGTGAAATCAGCACCAGCAAGTTATTACCGTCCGCTTCCAGCAAGGAAACGGTTACTCGTAGTACCTTCGCCAAAGCCGTAGCCGGTTTTGTGGCACAGCGCAACGAAAAGCTAAACAAAAAAGTGACCGTGCCGGCTAATGCGGCCCCTGTTACCTTCTCGGACAGCTCCGAATTTGGCACCGCGCTTAAAACAGCACTTACTACGTTGAGCAACGAAGGCATTGTAAGCTATGGCAAAAACGTGGCCTTCCGCCCGTACGACGCTATTAACGGCGCCGAAGCCATCGTTATGCTTGACCGCATCAACAACCCGATTGCGTTGCCGGCTAACGTAACCCCGACCGTAACGCACGCTACCTCCGTAGCTGCTTCCAATAACATTATCCGCAAGGCTGACGCTGAAGCAGCGAAAACCGCAGCCGACGTAAAAGCAGCGAATAAAGCCAATGCTGACGCCGCTACCGGCGCTGCCACTACGGCTAAATCCGCGTTGACTTCCGCTACCAGCACGGCTACTACTACCGCTACTGCTGTTGCCGCTACCGTTAATGGCGTAACCCCGGTTACGGATCCGGCCGAACAGCGCAGCTTAGAAGACGCCCTCTTCACGAAGCTGAACACGCTCTATCAAAAACCGGAAAACTTCCAGAACTACGGCGTTATGTACTGGCGCGACAACACGTTGCACGTTGCCTTGAAGAGCGGCGATGACCTTACTAAGCTTGAAAAAGTCATTTCCAACGACAAGAAAAACGGCACCTACATCAATAACCACACCGCCTTCGAATTAACGCAGTTCAGCCAAAGCGAATATGACCGCATTGCGGATAATTTCAAGAGCTTCTATGCGAAGAAACAGCCGGCCGGTCAGATTCTCGACATGTATCCGGACGTGCCGCACAACCAGCTCATTGCCAATGTAACGAAGACCTTCGATTACATGCAGGATTCCATCCAGAGTGCATTTGGCACCAAAGTTCGTGTCTTTGTAATTACGCCGGCGAAAGCATAATCGCCCCTCTTTGGGAGTGATCAAACATGCCCACCCTTAAACTCAACCGCCAAGACGTGGTCTACATGTTACTGCTCGCCGTTGCGGCCATCTTCTTCTACGGCGCCTTTGCACGGTACTTTCCCGTTACCGATACGGTAGAGTCCAACTACGTGCTCACCGCCCGCGAAATGCTGGGCCGCGGCGACTGGCTGTCACCGGTTATATATGGCCACTTCTGGTATGATAAACCGATTTTAACCTATTGGACGCTTATGGCGTCATTTAGTGCCTTCGGCTTCACGGATTTAGCGGCCCGGGTGCCCTTCATCCTCTGCGCCGCCCTCAACGTGATGATGATGTACTATACGCTACGCATTATCACGCTGCGGCGTCAGCCCGCTATCTTCGCCGCTTTATTTCTCGGCACATCCTTTGAATTCTGGTACATAAGCCACGCCATTTTGACAGACGGCTTTCTGTTCCTTTTCACCCAAGGCATTTTCATCTTCGCGTACCGCGCGTTCAATGAAAACAGCACCCTTTGTAGCGTCATCGCCTATGCGTTCGCAGCACTGGCAGTCCTCACCAAAGGACCTGTCGGCATCGTGCTCCCCGGCCTCGTACTCATCTTGTACGTCGCCCTGTGGCACCGCAATAAACGCGCGCTCTGGCAGCTACTCAATCCTTGGGGCTGGCTGGCGTTCATCGTCATCGCCGCACCGTGGTATGTGTACATGTACAGCGCCCACGGCATGGATTTCATCAATGGCTTCTTTGGGCTTCACAACATTACCCGCGCCACCACGCCGGAACATCCGGGCCAAAACTGGTGGTTCCTGTACATCGTGCTCTTGCCGCTCAGCATTTTGCCGTGGAGTGGCCTCGCCCTCTACGAGATCATCTTCGGCCGCCGCGACGACACGTATAAGTACATCGCCCTCTGGGGTATCGTCTTCTTCGTGTTCTACAACATCGTAGCTACGAAATACCTGACCTACACGTTCCCCTGCGTCATTCCGCTCATCGTGTGGGCCGCCTTAGGCATCAATACCATGAAAGCACGTCATCTGGTCCGTCCCCATTACGGCGGCTTCGGCTGGATTATCGTGCCCATGCTCATCTTTGCCATCGCCGTAGCCGGTGGTCTCTACGTAGCCTTGCCGTCAGGCGTCAATCACAACCTCGTCCTCGGCGGCGGCATTGCGACGCTCTTACTGTTAAGCACTGCCTTCTTGCAATCAAACCTGACAGGCTCTGTGAAATCAGTCATCGTCGCGGCCATAGCTCTGTATGTGACTGCAGCCTCTTCGCTAGCGCCACTACTGCAGCAAGCATCAGCACAGCAGCTGGCTTACTCACTGCCACTGACGAAGTCGACGCAGGTGTACTACTATCATGACTATCGCACGTCCTTAGTCTACTATAGTCAGCACCCGGTAACGCAGATCTATCCGAACGGTGAAACATTATCCGTTTGGGACCGCGGCAAAGATTTAATGCCGACGGCCACCGTTGACGAAGCCATCGCGCAGCTTAAAGACAGCAAAGACTTCTTCATCTGCGTGCCCGCTAAGTACCTAACCGAATTTAAAGCATCACCGTTGGCCGCGTATGCCGAAGAAAAACACACGGTATACAACGTCATCATCTTTGGTCCTAAAACACCATAACCACCTTCTGTTTCCAATTCTAGGAGAGAGACATTATGAGTAAACGTTTTCAGTATTCCATCCTCGCAGTGGCCGCTGCGGTTGCCTTAACCGGCGCCACTGTCGATTATAGCCAAGCCGCCAGCGACACGGACAACACGTCCGGAGCGATTACCGTTGTAAAAGCAGCTACGGACGACGCCGCCACTACAGCTGCAGCAACAGCTACGACGGCCGCAACGTCGGCGTCTTCCACGGCTTCCAATAATGGTGGCACTACGTTGTCCCCGTTGCTTCAGTCGTACTACACGAAATCTAACACGATTCAGGCCGTATCCAAGGCTAATCAGGCCGACAGCGAACCGGCAACAGTAAATCCAACGTCCAGCGATTCCGTCATCCAAAATGCGGCTCGCTACGTATTCAAGGACGTACCGGCTAACTATTGGGCAGCGGACTCCATTTCGTACATGACGCGTCAGCAGCTCATCAGCGGTTACTCGGACAACACCTTCCGTCCGGAAAAGCCGTTAACTCGTGAAGCAGCGGCTTCGCTGTTCAGCAAGCTCATTGGCGACCAGCCGTCGGTACTCTTATCCAGTACCTTCAACGACATTACGTCTGACCGTTGGTCCGCAGCGGCTATCGAAAACGTAGCCCGCAAGAACATCATTAGCGGCTACGGCGATAACACGTACCGTCCGGAAAAATACATGTCCCGTCAGGAATTTGCCGTAGTAGCCGATAACTACATCCACTACCTCGGTTACGTCACTGACGACCCGACCGTCTTAGATGGGGTTCATTTCAGCGACCAAAAATTCATCGCACCGTGGGCCCAGGACGCGGTGTGCGAGCTGGCTGTGCTCGGTTTCATCTCCTACAATCCCCATGATTTATTCAATCCGGAAAAATACATAACCCGTGCGGAAGCTACTGAAATTACATACCGCATGGTCTATAGCAAACAGGCCGCCGCGTTGCGTGAAGCCATCTTGCATCGTCAAAGCGAAGAAGCAGCGTTGACCTTGATCAAACGCACCTTCAGCGACAAGTACAACTTCCGCCAGAACGGCGCTATGTACTGGAAGGACGGCCTTCTTTACATCGCTATGACCCACGCTACGGATGCTCAGAAATTAGGTGCTGCCATGGCCTTCTCCCATGACCGTGATTCGCTGAAAGCCGTTCGCGTTTCCACCGGCGTCATGAGCGAAGCCCAGATTGATGAATTGCAGACCAAAGCGGCGTACCAGTACAATCGCTACGTACCGCGTGGCTCTGTCCTGGCCGTTACGCCGAACGACACCGTGTCCGGCATCATTATGACCGTTGACATCTTAAGCGACAACGACAGAAAATCGTTGAACAAAATCTTAGGCGACAGTGTTCAGTTCATTAAAGGCTAAGCACTAAAGGCTACAAGCTTACAACATACAAAAAAGGAACCCCAAAGGGTTCCTTTTTTATTGCTATATTACAATCGATTAGCGGCCAATTTTTCCTAACGGCACGTAAATAGTACCGGAAGCAGCGGGGCCAATGTCGCCTTGCTGGAAGATGACCGTAATGTTGTGTGCGCCGTCAGCGTAGAATTCGCTCGGCACAGACTTCACGCCTTGGTAATCGGCGAAAACCTGCGTATTCCACTTGCCGTCGCTAGTCTTCAAGGCTTTATTGATCATATCCGTCGACACGGAGCCAAAATCGCTTAAATGTAATAAGCGGCCGTCACTAGTGTTGAACGTGAACGCTTTTACCGTGTTGCTGCCGTTAGCGGCACCATCAGCAATGGTGTACGACTTCAAGAGCACGCTGAAAATACCATTGTCGTCAGCCTTAATATCATAGGTTAAATACAGATTTTCCATATTCTTGCCCGGCGCATTCGTCTTAGCCAGGTTATCCTGCACCTGACGAACATAGCTTTCGATCGTCTTATTCATAGCCAGCGTTACTACCGGACTTACCGACGTTACCTTCGGGTACGTAATATGCAAGCGGTCAGCGGTAATCGACACCGGCGTTACCGTCACAGACAAGCGATTGTAATACGCATTGGCATCCGGTGCCACAATGGTCACTGCATCGCGCATAGCGTCATTGCTGACCTGACGTAGCGCTTTATTAGTCACCGGCGGCGCACTTTGCGAAATACGGCTCGTCACAATGCCCGTACCATTGCCCGGTGTCGTACCGGCAGTAGCCACCGTCGTAGCAGCGGTTGTAGTAGCCGTCGTAGCGGCGGTCGTTACCGGTACTGTTGTCGTTGTATCTGCAGCACTTACGGCGCCCAGCGTAGCACCTGCCGCCAACAGGCTACACAACGCGGCACGACGTAAAATATTTGATGTCATTTGAGCCTTTAACACCTTCATAAGAAACCTCCTTATAGCAAAAACACATGCTTCACTAGTCCCCTATCTTCTACCATTATACACTTTTCTACCTAAGGGGAAAATGAAATCCTTACTCTCTTGCACAATTTGCAAGGGGTATACATAAATTCTTTACCACTTTACATTGTTTTTTGTACATTTATGTAGTACAATCGTACAGTAATATACTGTTGTGCATTACTAAGTTACAAAAAGGAGGATTTATTATGAAGCACGACTTTACCAGTCATGAATTACATCTTCCGGAATTAACAATGCGCGGGATGCTCTTAGGTATTCTTATCACTATTATATTCACCGCATCCAACGTATACTTGGGCTTAAAAGTAGGCTTGACCTTCTCCAGCTCCATTCCGGCCGCTGTAATCTCTATGGCAATTTTACGTTTTTTCAAAGATTCTAACGTTCTCGAAAATAACATGGTACAGACCCAGGCATCCGCTGCCGGCACCTTGTCCGCCGTTATTTTCGTATTACCGGGCCTTTTGATGCTCGGCTATTGGCAGGGATTCCCGTACGCTGAAACGCTCTTGCTCTGTGCCTGTGGCGGCGCGTTGGGCGTTCTTTTCACCATTCCGCTTCGTCGCGCCATGGTTGTAAACAGCGACTTGCCGTATCCGGAAGGCCGCGCTGCTGCGGAAATCTTGAAGGTTGGTAGCCACAACGGCGACGACGCTAGCGCAGCTGCCTCTAGCGGCAAAGGCATGAAAGAAATCGTATCCGGTGGCGTTTTAGCCGTTATCATCAGCCTTGCTGCTAACGGTTTCCACGTATTAGCCGGCGAAATGAGCTTCTGGCTCAATGTTGGCCGTGGTACGACGCAGTTCCCGCTTGGCTTCTCTACTGCACTTCTCGGTGCCGGTTACCTTATCGGTATCGCCAGTGGTGTAGCCATCTTGGTTGGTATGATCATCGCTTGGGGCGGTTTCGTACCGTACTTGACCAACACCTTACCCATGGGCGACGCTAAATCCTTAAGCGCCTTCGCTATGGCTGTTTGGAAAGCAAAGGTTCGTTTCATCGGTGCCGGCTGTATCGGTATCGCCGCTATTTGGACCTTGCTCACCTTGATGAAACCGATCATCGAAGGTATGCGCATCTCCGTTCAGTCCATGAAAATGGATAATACCGAACGCGCTTTACATCGCATGGATACGGACATGAAACCGGCTACGGTTGGTCTCGTATTCTTGGCTATCATCGTAGGCCTTGTAATCTGCTTCTACTCCTTCGTAAGTGCAGTACCGATTAGTCCTGCATTGATGTGGACCCTCGTAGTTTGTGGCATCGTAATCGCACTCTTAATCGGCTTCTTCGTAGCAGCTGCTTGCGGCTACATGGCCGGCTTGATTGGTACCTCTGCCAGCCCGATTTCCGGTATCGGCATCTTAGGTATCATCATTTCTTCCTTGGTTGTTTTCGCCATCGCATCGGCTAACAACCTCTTCGCTACCCCGGCAGGCGTTAAATTCGCTACCGCTATGGCGTTGTTCATGACCTCCGTTGTCGTATGTATCGCTGCTATTTCCAACGATAACTTACAGGACTTAAAAACCGGTCAGCTCGTTGGCGCTACGCCGTGGAAACAGCAGGTTGCGTTGTTAATCGGTTCCGTTGCCGGCGCCGTTGCCATCGCTCCGGTACTTAACCTCTTGTATCAGGCATACGGCTTCACCGGTGCTATGCCGCGTCCGGATATGGACCCCAGCGGTGCCTTGTCCGCTCCGCAGGCTACGTTGATGACCACCATCGCTCAAGGTATCTTCAGTTCTGACCTCGATTGGAACTACATCCTCATCGGCGTTGGCATCGGCATCATCTGCATCATCGTAAACTTGATCTTAAAGAGCACAACAGCTACTTTATCCTTACCGCCGCTCGCTATCGGCATGGGCATCTACTTGCCGCCATCCTTGGAAATGCCGCTCGTAATCGGCTCCGTTATTAGCTACTTCGTTGGCAAATACTTAGTAAAACGCGCTAAGGAACGCAGCGGTGAACTCGCTGACGCTGACGTTGAACAGTGTAACCGTCGCGGCGTCCTCTTCGCTTCCGGCATGATCGTAGGCGAAAGCTTGATGGGCGTTATCATCGCGGTTATCATCGTATTGTCCGTAACCTCCGGTGGTTCCGAAGATCCGCTTGGCATCGTTGGCAAGAGCTTCGCTGAAACCGCTGAATGGCTCGGCCTCATCGTCTTCTTGGCTGTTATCGTTTACTTCATCCGCCTCGTAATCTCCACGAAATTCAATCGTGAAGAAGCGCTTGAAATCAAACGCATCAACGAAGAAGAAAACAAATAATGCATACCAGTGACCGGCCCTGAGCCGTCACTAAAGACCGCACCTGTAGTCACCTAGACTGCACGGTGCGGTCCTTTTTTATATCCTCCAGCGCATCAAAGGGCATAAACTGCGCCGCCCGTTGCGCCATGGACAGCCGATGCACCCGCGACGCCCGGTTATATGTCATAGGCACCAAATCGCCGTACCGCGCCACCACCTCGCGCACCACCAGCGATCGCCGCCCATCATCGATTACATACGTCATACTAACCTCCTCTTCGTAGTGAAATAACCAGCCTCAACCGCCCTAAGCCTCGCATCGCGCCTTGGCCCCTCAGCCTCCAGCCAAATAACGCCTCGAAGCACTTACGCCTTATGGCCGCCAATCTGACCGTGACGGCTTCGCATGGTCGCCTCTTCGCAAAGGCTGATGCCTCGTAAGATGGCATTCTTACCATAGCGCCCGCGGATAGCCAGCAACACCTCCTGGAGCCGTCGTTCTCGCTCTATCTGTAGCTGCATCAGTGCCTGTGGCGTTACCGTTACACCGGCCGCCGTTAACGCTGCATAGCTATCGCTGCCATCGCCGCGCATGCGCACCGGCCCTACACGAGCAGCTTCTAAATTCAAAACACCCGGCGCCGGCTGTGCTTCTTCAGCCATGGCAAATAAATCCAACGACTCCGGCGGTAACGCCTTATCGGTACCACCAATGTCCGTTAAGGTAATAGTAATCTTACGGACCAACAAATAGGGATTCACATTCGCTTCGTACAGCGAAGCGGCAGCATCCACAATAGTAGAAATAGCAATAGTCGGCGGCGAAAACCGATGACTACCTCGTGCCGACCGCGGCACCTTACGACCATAATGGTCAAGACGAATGGGGCCTTGGTACTCCGGCCCATCAAAATCATATTCCAGCGAATGCTTATCGTAGCCAATACGGATGGTGAGCCCACCAGCCACCTTACCGATTTGCGTCGCCTTTAGCGTAAGCTCCTCCGCCATTTCCCGCAGGATAAGAAGTCCTTCCTTCACCGTGTAAGGCCGTGGTAACACCTGCCCCATAGACAGACTTTCCCGTTCCGGTCGGTACGCCTTAATATCCTGTAAGGTACACGGCTCCCAGCCCCACGCATGGTCGATGAGAAGCTCCGCGTTAATGCCAAATAGCTTATACAACAAGCGGTCATTGTAGTACGCATCGGCAGGGCCAATAGAGCACCGTGCAATGTCTCCCATGGTATACATACTGTGAGAGCCTAAGCGCTTAGCGTACCCTGGCCCAACGCGCCAAAAATCCGTTATGGGACGATGAGCCCACAGCAACCGGCGGTACATAAGCTCATCAAGGAAGGCCCAACGCATGCCCTTCTCATCCGGCGGCGAATGCTTCGCTTCAATATCCATGGCCACCTTCGCCAAATACAAATTCGTGCCGATGCCGACGGTAGCCGTAATGCCCGTATCATCGTAGACGGCTTGCACCATCTTAAGGGCCAACTCTTCAGCGGTGATGGTGCCGCGGCGCACATAGGGCGTGGCGTCGATAAACACCTCGTCGACAGAGTAAATGTGCATATCGTCGGGCGACACAAAGCGCTGGTAAATCTCATTAATGCCTGCGCTATATTGTAAATACAACGCCATCCGCGGCGGTGCTGCTATATATGCCAGCGCACAGCGCGGATCCGTGCGAAGCCGAATATCGTCATCTGTTTCATCGCTTAACTGCCCATACGGCGCAGCCCGACGCCGGTCCTCATTGATGCGCCGCACCTGCTGCACCACTTCAAATAACCGCGGCCGCCCGGGCACGCCATACGCCTTTAACGCCGGCGTTACCGCCAAACATATCGTCGACTCCGAACGCGCTGCATCAGCAACAACTAAGTGCGTTGTCAACGGGTCACGACCGCGCTCCACGCACTCCACCGACGCGTAAAACGACTTCAAATCAATGGCTAAATAGACCTTATCTTCCTCATCTCGTCCCATAACACCGCCTCGTCTACTATCAGCTATACCTACCAAATCACTTTAAATTTATCAAACGTTTGTATGTATATAGTATAGTTTATTTGTTCGATAATTTCAAGAGGCGATTTGCCACGACGACAAAACCGATGCTAAAGCGACGCCACCACAGCGGTAAATGGGCAACAAAAAAAGCACTCCGAAGAGTGCTTTTTTGCATCAACCCCTTACTTGCGGCCGAAGATGCGGAGCAAGGACAAGAACAGGTTGATGAAATCCAAGTACAGCGTCAAGGCGCCAACGAGCTCGATGCGGTCCAGCACCGTTTCGTCCTCTGCGGCGTACGCAATGAGATTGCGTTTAATGCGGTTCACGTCCACCATGGTGAATAACGTGAAGATAACAACGCCGAAGATGCCTAATACCAAGGACCATGTGCTACCCAGGTTGAAGAACATCATAGCCAACGCTACGAGGATCATGGCGAATAACGCCGCCATCAAGTACGACGACAACGCCGTAAGATCTCGTTTCACCACGTTCCCGATAATCGCAAAGGATACGAAGAACGCCAGCGTCCCGATGAACGCGTAGAACAGCGCATCCGTCCGATACGCCAGGCTAATGACCGCGAAGGTCAGCCCGTTTAGGATTGAGTATATAAAGAACATCGCCTTTAGCGACGTTACGCTTGCACTCATCTGACGCATCGAGAATACGAACACTACGCCAAGCTCGATAAACAAAATCGGCGTATAGTAATGGGCCGCCATACGAAGCCAGCTCGGATTGAAGAACAGCGCCAGCATTGTGATCATCGTCGTGCTAAGTCCCCATACCATCCACAGCATGGAGCCACGCAACCGCCGAGCGACCATCCGTTCAACATCGACCTCACTCGTTTGCGGACGTACATAATACTCCATAATCGTCCCTCCTTCATGTGAAGACACTACAAACTGATTATATATCCATTATAGGAGAATTCGATATAGTAGTCAATTGAAAATTAATAATCACTCAATCCAGCCTCAGCGAAACGCCGTTCCTAGAACGGTCACGCCGCTTAATAATCCAACTGCGTGTTGCGCGCCAAGAAGTTATCCAACGTTTCCGGCTTCGTGTAGTCGAAGAACAAGCTCTTACCTGTTTCAAGGCCTGCAATGGCCTTCATATCGTCATCGGACAACACCACATCAAGACTTTCCAAATTCTGGCGAATGCGGTCCGGATTATTGGACTTCGCAATCACCGCAATGCCACGATTCATGAGCCAACGCAAGATAACCTGCGGCACCGTTACGCGATGCTCTTCGGCAATGCGCACCAACGTCGGGTCATCCATAACGCCGTTATGACCACGACCGAGCGGTGCCCACGCCTGGGCCTGCACGCCAATAGATTCCATGAATGCTCGTTCCGTTTCCTGCTGATAATAAGGATTGATTTCAATCTGATTCAAGTGCGGCACCACGTCAGAGAACTTCGCCAAATCATTAAGGCGGTCCGGGATGAAATTGCTGACCCCAATTGCCCGCACCGTGCCGGCCTTGTAGAACTCTTCCAACGCCCGATACGCGCCATAATAGTCATTGAACGGCTGGTGAATAAGCACCAAGTCCACATAGTCTGTTTGCAAGCGTTTCAAGGACCGTTCCACCGAATGACGAGCCTGTTCGTACGTGCATTCCGTGAACCACACCTTCGTAGTGATGAACAGCTGGTCACGAGGCACGCCGCACGTCTTCAGCGCCTGCCCTACTTCACCTTCATTGAGGTACGCCGCAGCCGTATCGAACAACCGATACCCGGCATCCACCGCCGCATGCAAAATACGCGTCGAATCCTCTTTATCAATCGCATAGGCCCCATAGCCCAGCTTCGGCATCTTAACTCCATTTGCCAACGTAACAAATTCCATAGTGACACCTCTTTCTGTGTGAAACTCTCTGTGAAATAAAACCCCTGCTTTTACCTTAACCATCTACACAACTATTATAGCACTATTGGACTTGATTCATATATTACAAAACGGTGCCACCATACAGTGACACCGCTTATAATTGAACCTAAATGCATAGGCCTGTGAAATAAACTGCCTTCATAGAAACTTTCTGCGTCAAGCACAGCCTAGCCCGAAGCTTACCTAAAATACCGATACATCTGCGTCTTTTTTATCTAAGATTAACATATGCCCCGGCGCATGGGTTATCATAATCTCCGGCTTGCTTTCCATAGCAATGGACTGTGGCGTTACGCCACAAGCCCAGAACACCGGCACTTCGCCCGGTTTAATCTTAGACCGTTCGCCAAAATCCGGTTCATCAATATCGGCAATACCGATTTGCGACGGGTCACCAATATGGAGCGGAGCCCCATGAACGGACGGAAATCGCGCCGTAATCGTCACAGCACGCACTACATCCTGATACGGAATAGGACGCATAGACACTACAGTACGACCATGAAAAATCCCCGCCGGCGTAGCCTGCATGTTCGTCAAATACATGGGCACATTGTGATGGTCCTGAATATGGCGGACCGGAATGCCCGCTTCGATCATCGCCGTTTCAAAGGAGAAGGAACAACCGATAACAAAGGCTACAAAATCCGGCTGCCAGTATTCCGTAATATCTGACGTTTCCTCTACTAGCTCACCATAGCGATACACGCGATACTTCGGCACATCGGTACGGATATCCGCGCCCGGTGCCGTCAGCTTCGGTTCATAGGAACCTACATCGGTTACCTCTAACAGCGGACACGACTTCGGATTACGCTGAGCAAACAACAAGAAATCATAAGCCAACTTCTTCGGCAAAATTGCTAAATTCCCCTGCAAATGGCCTTGGCACATACCAGCCGTCGGCTCCTTAACAAGACCTGTACGAATCAAACGACGCACCTCATTCGGCGTCATCGTAGCTAACTCGGATATACTGAAACTCATAGCCTCCACCTCCTATGACAGTAGACATCTGTTCTTTGTCATAATTATACTACTAAAGTTTGAATATACCCAATATCGTTTATTGCTAAGAGGCATTCTATTTTTGTATAACGCGCCCATAGAACGCGGTCAATTTTTCCATGAACTGTGCCACGTATTTCGGTTCCCAGTACGTCTGGATATGGGATGCGCCATCGGCCAAGAATAATTCCTTGTCATCAGCGCCCGTTGCTTTTTCGAAAGCGTCCTTGGTCATGTACAAGGTGTCCGCTTCGGAGCCGGCCATCATGAGCAACGGCTGGTCGATAAGCTGCATGTTGTCCGCAGCGTCAAAGATGAATAAATCCAAGTTGCTGCGCAAGGTGTATTTGAACGTGGAATTCGGATGACGATGGGTCTTGCCATAGTACAAGTAACCTTCACGATAAAGCGGCGGCATTTTAGCCAAATCGGATTCCGGCACGTCCTGTTCTTCCATGCCCGGCGTACGGCTAAAGTCAGCACCAGCCGCTTCGGCAGCGCGCAACGCAGACGCTTCGGCCAATCGTTTACCCGTCGTATCCTTCAACGCGCCCAAGAAACCATCGCGGCGCACAATACCGGAGTTGAACATAGACAGCGTAGCTACAGCGCGCAAGCGTTTATCGGTCTGAGAAGCCTTCAGCGTGTAACCGCCGCCACCGCAAATGCCAAGCGCACCGATGCGGTCGCCGTCAACGCCGGGGAACTGGGCAATAATGTCCGCCATGCCATGAATGTCTTCGGTGCGGAACGCCGGATGATCCAAATTGCGCGGCAAACCACCGCTAGCCCCCTGGAATGACGCATCAGCGGCAATCGTCACATAACCGGCTTCGGCTAATTTCTGAGCGTACAAGCCAGCCACCTGTTCCTTAACGCCGCCATTCGGATGCGCCACCACGATTGCTGCGTATTTCTTAGAAGCCTTTTCATCATAGCCAGCCGGCGTGTAAATATTAGCGGCTACAAAATTGCCGTTCAAGCGATACATAACCGGATGAATCTGCACCTGACCTGATACATTTTCCGTGATGGCTCCTTCATACACCAAGCTAAACGGATTATCGTTGAAACTCTTAATAGCCGGTGCGGCCTGTAATTCGGAAGCGCCGGTAAACTGAATCTGCTGTTCATCCTGTGGAACTGTGTAAGCTGTTAATTTCATAATGTCCTCCCAATCTGCGCCGTCTGGCGCGTTCTTTACTGTATTAACTATTCTAAGTGTAAGATTTCTTGTATTAGAAACGTCTATATCACGTTTACAACCATAGTCTAGCAGTCGGTAGCAACTCACGGTCAAGAGAAAATTTTAAAAATTTTTCCTGAAATGACAAACCTCATCCGCCGTTCTACATTATGTAAATATTTACATATTTTCTTAGAGCGACTATAATAAACATGTAACCAAGAACCGGTTCTGAAGATTATTGGCGACTTCTTTGACGCCCATCTTAAATAGCCATTGTGAAATAAGGAGCAACATACATATGACACAGCATTTCAAAACACTGGCGGCCAGCGCTGCGCTAGCGGCTCTGCTCGCAACCGGTAGTTATTTACCGGTTAATGCCGCCACGCCGACGACAACAAACGCAACCGACACAAAATCTACCTTAGCCCAGCCGACGCCAGCAGATTTAGCGGCGCAAGCTGAAATCGTAGCGCAACAAAAGACGACGGCAAACGCACCGCTTCACATCGGCAAGTCCTATCGCGACGTGCCCATTGCCACCGTCAAAGACGATAACGGCAAGGACCGCGTGCTCCGCTTAAACGTGTTCATGCCGGCCAACACCAAAGGCCCAGTACCGGCGTTACTCTTTGTCCATGGCGGCGGTTGGGTCGTTGGCTCCTATGAAGGCGACGAAATCCCAACGACGACCAACGTGAAGACCGCCGCCGGCAAGGAATCGGCGGACAAGTTGATTCAGACCATGAATCAGGATTATCGCGCCACGTACCACGTGTTCAAAGGCGTTGTGAACCACGGCATTGCCTTCGTTTCGGTAGACTACCGCCTCAACTACGAAACGACCATGCCGAACCAGTTGTACGACGTGAAAGCAGCCGTTCGCTTCATCCGCGCCCACGCCAAGGAATACGGCATTGATCCGAACCGCATCGCCATTGCCGGTAGCTCCGCCGGTGCTCATTTGGCCGCCCTCGTAGCCACCACTAACAATGACCCGAAAGCGGAAGGCACCATCGGCGGCAACCTGGACCAGTCTAGCGCCGTTATGGCCTGCGTGGACTACTATGGCCCGACCGATTTATTGACCATGGCCCCTGAAATGAGCCCTTCACTCCAGACACCGGCTGATGCGGCGAAGACACACGATGCACCGAGCGCGGAAGAATCCATCCTCGTCGGCTTCGACAAACCGGGCCAAGGCGTTGGTGTCTTGCGTGCGTTAAAAGCCAAACACGACACCACCTCGCCGGACTGGAAATACGTAGAAATCGCTGATTTCGGTAGCCCCATCAACCACGTAACACCGCAGACACCGCCGTTCTTCATCGCTCACGGTGGTCACGACCGCTTAGTGCCGATTGAACAGAGCATCCGTCTACGCGACAAACTCATCGCCAACGGCGTGCCGAATGTGTTTATTTCAAACTCCGAAGCACCGCACGGCTTCCAAGGCGACACCACCAACGTAGCCATGATGGATTGGCTCGTACGAATCTTAAAGGCCGAACCGACAAAATAATACCGGTTGTTCAGAGAGAGAACATCCTATAGACGCAATGAGACCCGCACCGATTGATGCGGGTCTTATTCGTTATGCTATGCAATTGTGCGGGGAGGCTGTTTATTTCAGAAGCAATTTACCACAGCCCCAACAGCTTCCAGTACGGAAGGCCGATGCCAAAGAAGATGGTCAGCGCCACGAAGACCATAGCGGTCCCGACGAGCCAGAAGTCCTTCTGCGGCGCGTAGCCAGATGCGTACACCACAAGGCCGGCGCCGTTGCCATAGTGCGTGAGGAGCGCGCCATAGCTGGCGAAGAACGCCAACAACATGCCGATGACGAAGGTATTCACGCCGGTGTGCACCGTCAAGGCGAACACAACCGGGTAGAACGACACGACGAACGCCGTATTCGACACGAAGAAATACCGCACGATCAAGCTGGAGAACAGCAAAATGGCGATGACTACTAATTCGCTAACCCCGTTGAAATTCATGAGGGAACCGAGCATATTGGCCAGCCATTTGTAGAAACCGGCGCTGGACAGCGACGCGGACAAGCCATAAAACGCGCCGTACCAGAGGAAAATACTCCAAGCGCCCTTCGCGCCGATAACGTCATCCCACGTCAGGATTTCCGCGATGAGGATGAGGCCCAAGAACACGAAGCCAACGGACTGCATGCTCAGCTTCACGAACGGCACGTACGGTCCGAACATCCAGCCCAAGATGGCGAGGATGAAGAACACCAACAGCGTCTTTTCCTTATTGGACATAGGCCCCATTTCGGCGAGCCCCTTCGCAGCGAGCGGCTTAATATCGTGGAGCGATTTTAATTGCGGCGGGTATAATTTGTACACTACATAAGGACTAACCAGCAAATACAAACCGCCCGGTATGATAGAAGCCAACAGCCACATGCCCCAGGAAATATGCAGATCCAGCATATCTGCCATCAAGTTGATGGTAATGGCATTCGTCGCCATCCCGGTGAGGAACAGCGCCGCCGTCCCTTGGGACACGACATAGGTCAAGATGGTGAAATAAGCGCCCAACTTCCGCGGTTCATTGGTCGGTGTAGACCCAACGCTTTCGGCAATCTGCCTAGAAATTGGGTAAATAATAGTGGTACGCGCCGTGTTGGATCCCGTCGCCGGACTTAAGAGCAAGTCGGTGAGCATCATCAAATACCCTACGCCAAGAGTAGAGCCACCGGACCGCAATAGCAAGTTATACGCAATCCGTCGACCAAGCCCGGTCTTTACGAAGGCAACACACACCATCGTCGCCACCGCGATAAACCATGTCATGTCGCTGCCATAACCGCGGAGCAACGTATCCGCCGGTAGCACCGTCGCGGCTAGGCCCATGATGATCAACGTAATGACCGGTTCACTGTACGGCTTTAACACCAAGCCAACCAACAAGCCAATATACACGGCTACAATGTGCCAAGCCTTGTCATTGAGCCCTTCCGGCGCCGGCACATGCCATATGACGGCTATTAGCACAAAAATACCTAACAACATTAGTATCTTTTTCATCCAAAATCCCCCTCTGCCTGTCTTTACATGCGTTTTACCTCAACCTTTTCTCTCACTTCTCAATTATCTGTCTAACTGATATCCCCCATTATAGACCTTTAATTTTCGATGTAAAGAACTTTCTATAGAAAATAGAGTGTATTAAACCTCAACAAATGAAATAAAGGCATAGGGGAATGCCTAATAAGCATTATACCTACGCCTTCTAACTTAGATTGGGTATTTTTGATTTGATTGATAAAAAAATACAATAAATATTTATACGTTTTATTTTATTCTTTATACTTTAACAGAAAAATTATTATTATGAAGCAGAAAAGCCACCTCCCGGAGGAAGTGGCTTACGTGTACTATGATTTACTATTAATAATCCCAGCCGAACATGCGGAAGAGAGTGTCTTTAAGCTGTTCAGTCTCACTGTCAGGAATATAGTTACCCCCATAAGGATGAGGGAAATCTTCTAATGCGCCTTCATAGATTAGATTGTTGTGAACATCATAATAATAAGCAGATTTAACATTGCTAAAGGAATGTACATAAAACTCTCTTTTATAAATGCAATACGTTATAACATCAGGCTTTACTCTACCATCACTACCATTGCCTAATGCTTGAGAGCCAATCGGCGTATACACTCGTTTAAAATATCCATCAACTTCTCGATTCTGCGCAGTACCATAAGCCTTTAAATTTCTAGAATCAGCATACGTTGTGTAGTATTTATTCTCTGCAATCTTTACCCAACGATTTGTTTGTGCCGGATATGTCATAGTACCATTCGAGTCAGTCGTAATTGTACTTTGACTTATCTTATCCAACTTCTCTAGCTGCTTACTCAACCAACTCGCATCTACCGATGACGTATACACACCTGCCAAGAAAACGGGCACCATTAATAACCATGCATGCTTTTTCATTGAAAGAACACATCCTTTCACACTACAACACATTATAGTTTCATGGTAGCACACATTAGTCCTTTTGAGAGCCTATTTGTTGTTATCGGTTACTATATTACATAAAAGTACCTAGTAGTGGTTTCCATATGAGTAAAATGCAAAAGCACCCGCTAAGTAAACTAGTGATCATCTACTATTTATCATACTTACATAATTCTTAAAAGCGTAATAGTCTTGCCACCGGCGTCTATTGATGTCTTTTTTACCAGGATATTTTCCATCATTCCAACCACAATAAGAACAAAAATCTATAACGCTATAATATTGTGGATCTTTCTGATATAAACTCACCAACACCTGCACCCGTTCATGCGCCGGAATGCTTTTTGAACAATGATATCCACCAGCGGTCCATTTTGTTTCTAAAGATCTATGGTCATAATACGTTGATTCAGAGGAAGTCGGCGATACAACATCACGACTAAACCTATCTAATAAATCTAAAAAGTCCTCATTAAATACCTTGTAATCTTCATTGTGATTAAGGGCTGCAAAAATAAATCGCAAAATATCTCCTGTATAAACCTGAATGTTAGAATAAGTAATCGGGATAATGCACTCTTTTTCCACTTTAATCAAATATTGATCAATCTCAGATTCTTTAGCACTAATATAACCACAACGAGAAAGAGTATAAAGCTTTGACTTTAAAGTTCTTAAAAATTCTGCCTTACTTCTAATAAAATACAGATCATAATCTTCATACCGATATATAACCCCCGGAATACATGTATTATCAAGATCTACAAAATACATGTCATCAGTAAGCTTTAAATCCTTCTTATTCAAACGGAACAACTCTTCACAACAGAAAACTCTCCTAATCGGATAATCGACCATATTAACTACCCCGTTTCTTGTTATAAACCCCAAATACAACAAAACTACAAGCACATAAGTCAGTTTACTCTTATTATTACATGAAATCAGATTACAAACAATAGATAATATACTATCCCTATAATTTAACACTTATATAAAATGTAAGACAATATTATCCAAACAATATACAAAAAGGCCAGTTAACCCAAAGGCTAACTGGCCAAACTTCATCAATATTATACGCTCGCATATTTTCTCTTATTTCTCATATAGAAAAACATAGCCCCTATGAACACATCCGCCACCAACCAACTAACGGGATACATCAGCATGATCATATGAAAGGTCGGCTCCGCCTCATAAAGGGTCCCAAGCCACAAGAACCGTGAGCCACAAATACCAATGGTCATAGCAATGGCCGGCGCCATCGAATACCCAAAGCCACGCATGGATGCGGACAGGCTTTCATAGACGCAACACAGGAAATAGAGCCCAATGGTCATATACACCCGGTCCACGCCATACGCAATCGTTAGCTCATCAAGGTCCAAGAACTGCAGGAATGGCTGCGCCAACAAAACGGCAATCAGCGACAACACCACGATAAAGCCAATGGACAGCAGCGTCCCATATCGCACCACGTCATAGCAACGCTTTTCATTGCCGGCGCCATAATTCTGCCCCGTAAAGGTGGTAATGGCTTGCCCAAAGGCGATGACAAAAGGATACGTGTTAAATTCAAAGATTAACGTCACGCCTGTAGCCGCCATGGCCTCAGCACCTTGGCTGTTAATGGCATACTGGATAATGACATTGGCTAAATTGAACACCATGCCCTGCACGCCGGCAGGAACGCCAATGCGTAAAATTTCCTTCACATCCGCCCAATTCCAATGAATCGCGCCGAAGAAAATATGAAGAACCCCGTGACCGTGCCAACGAAGCATATATAACAGCAGCCCGGAGCACAAGTAATTGGCCAGCACAGTCGTGCTCACCACACCCAGCAGTCCCCAGCCCCAATAGACCACCAGCAAATCGGCGATCATATTGAAAACACTGGCTAAGAACAACATAATCAGAGGCATGCGCACATTGCCATAACTACGGTAAATGGCCGCTGTGAAATCATACATCACCATACCCGGCATGCCCAGCAAAAATACGCGCAAATACAACGCCGCATCATCGCGAACTTCTAACGGCACACCCATATGCTCCATAAGGGGCGTAACAAGAAGCTCACCAACGACGAGGAACAACAACCCGACAAAGAGCGCCAACAAAATCGTCGTGTGAATCGCTTCCGAGGCTTCTTTATAATGCCGGCCACCTAAATACCGAGCGATCACCACATTAGCACCTAAGGAAATGCCGATAAACAGCGTCACCAGAACCCCTATAATGGGCATATTATTACCAACGGCAGATAACGCCGTGCCACCTACATAACGGCCTAGCACGAAAATATCCGCCGTATTGAACATCTGCTGCAAAATACCGATGAGCGCCACCGGTATGGCCAGCTTAAATAACGGACCCACCAAAGGTCCTTGAAGCATTTCTACCCTTGAAGATGCCATGGGCGCCCCTCCCATCGGTTCTAAACCATCACTACACCATTGCCGCAAGCCAGACTGCAAGAAGCCCAAGCCTAGCAAAAAGACTCATCAATGCTGGAACTGTTCACGCTTTCTCTTGTTCCGCATATGCAAGAACATAATCACCACCAGCACATTGGCCGTTATCCAGCTTACCGGATAACACCACATGATCATCAAAAACGTCGGATTGGCTTTATACGCCGTAGCGAGCCACAGCAAACGAGTACCGCAAATGCCAATAGTCATGGCAATAGCCGGTGCCATGGAATTCCCGAAGCCACGCATGGACGCCGACAAACTTTCGTAAACGGCGCAGAGGAAATAAAACCCGACGATCATATAAATACGAAGCACGCCCAGCTCAACCGCTGCCTCATCGAGGCCAAAGAGCCGCAAAAACGGCCGCGCTATCAAGATAGCCACAATGGACAACGCCGTGATGAACCCGAAATTTAGCAGGAATCCATACCGAGCGACCTCGTAGCAACGCTTTTCATTTCCAGCACCACAATTCTGACCCGTAAACGTCGTAATGGCCTGGCCGAACGCAATGAGGAACGGATACGTATTCAGCTCCAAGATAAGCGCCGCGCCGGACGCCGCCATGGACTCCGTACCGTGACTATTAATGGCGGACTGGATAATCATATTGGCCAAGTTGAACACCATGCCCTGAATCCCGGCCGGAATGCCGATGCGCAAAATCTCCTTCACATCGGCGCCGTTCAAACGAATCGCGCCTGGGAAAATATGCAGAACCCCGTGCCCATACCAGCGCAGCATGCTCAGCAGCAGCCCGGAGCTAATGTAATTGGCCATCACCGTCGTGCTCACCACGCCCAGCAGGCCCCAGCCCCAATACACCACCAGCAAATCGGCAATCATATTGAACACACTGGCCAACAGCAGCATGATCAGCGGCGTCCGCACATTGCCGTAACTGCGGTAAATCGCCGCCGTAAAGTCATACATCACCATGCCCGGCATACCAAATAAGAACACCCGCAAATATAATTCCGCATCACCGCGCACTTCCGGCGGCAGGTCCATGTGGTCCATAATGGGCGACACGAAAAACTCACCGACGATGAGGAATAACAGCCCCACGAGCAGCGCCAAGAATATAGTGGTGTGAATCGCTTCCGACGCCTCTTTATAGCGCCGCCCGCCTAAATACCGAGCAATAACAACATTCGCGCCCAGCGACACGCCAATGAACAGCGTCACCAAAATCCCTACAATCGGAATATTATTACTTACCGCCGACAGCGCCGTAACCCCGACATAACGGCCCAATACAAAAATATCCGCCGTATTAAACATCTGCTGCAAAATACCAATGAGCGCCACCGGTATCGCCAGCTTAAACAGCGGCCCAACCAACGGCCCTTCGAGCATTTCCATCCGCGAAGACGCCATAGCCGCACCTCCCATCATTTCAAAAGCGTGCCTCGTCCAAAGCCTAGCACACGACAAAATACCAATTATTCCATCATAAGAGGCCCAACACCAAACGCGGTGTGGGCCTACGGAAACTCTAATATACACTACTATACAGTAAATAGCAATACGAACACTGCTATCTAAGCCTATTGTAGGGGTACTTGCGGATAAAAGTCAATCTCCCTTTATGGCTAACGTTATTCAGATTATTTATGAGGGTATTCCAAAACCGCCACCGCTTCTTCTGAAATGAACTGCCTCCTCGTCCATCTGTGTTATAATGAACCGTATAACGAAATTTGAAGGAGTGAAACCATGCATATTCGCACAGCAACTATAGATGATCTTGACCTTGTAACATCCGTTGAAGCCACCTGCTTCCCGCCTGCCGAAGCAGCGCCGCGAGAACTCTTCGAAGATCGACTCAACCACTACAGTCAGCACTTCTGGCTACTCTTTGACGACACTGACAAACTCATCGCCTTTGTAGACGGCTTCGTCACCGATGAACCGGACCTTACCGACGAAATGTTTGCGGACGCCAAACTCCACAACCCGAACGGCGCTTGGCAAATGATCTTCGGCGTTAACACCTTGCCGGAATACCGCAAACACGGCTACGCCGGCCAACTACTTCAGCGCGCCATCGACGACGCCCGTAAGCAACACCGCAAAGGCGTCGTGCTCACCTGCAAAGAAAAACTCATCCACTACTACGCTAAATTTGGCTTCGTCAATGAAGGCGTCACCGACAAATCCGAACACGGCGGTGCTGTGTGGTACCAAATGCGGATTGTGTTTTAAAAGAGAATATGACTTGTGAAATGAAAACCCCTGAGGGCCAACTCAGGGGTTTTCGCTTGCGTCAAGAAATGACGCACATTATTTCTTTACTATACTGCCTATTTTTACTTAGTTACAATGTCCAACAATGACTTATAGCTATCTACAACATCATATACAACATCACCATGACTAATAGCCTTAAAATGTTCTCTTGCGCAATGTATTTTAGATTCTTCAATCAATCGTAACTGCATCGAATTCATAGAGCCTTTTGTTTCGGCTATGAAATAGATATGCTTCACTGTTCCTTTGTAAAATGCAATAGCCCAGTCCGGATTATAACGTCCAACTGGTGTTGAAATATAAAAACCATCCGGCAATTTCACATAAACGGCTACGTTACTATTAACATCCAAGTCAGTAGCAAACTCTCTTTCATTCGTAGAATCATAAACAATATGATCATACAAATGCTTCTGAGCCTTCATAGCATTTACACCTAAACGACCTTTTATTGTAGGCTCTGTGAAGACATCAACTATAATGGGCCTGTGAATTCAGACCAGTACTGAAAATTTTAAGAGTGCATGATAT
>ERZ791611.141-NODE-141-length-83187-cov-13.851658_pt1 | contig 83187 bp, 81 predicted proteins | sample MGYA00510275_ERZ791611 | MGnify/ENA primary metagenome ERZ791611 (study PRJEB30046, sample SAMN00791912) | human gut metagenome | study: EMG produced TPA metagenomics assembly of the A metagenome-wide association study of gut microbiota in type 2...
TAGTTGTGAAATAACGGTTGACAAGTGCCCCGGAAGTTTTGTATAATAATCGAGTGCTAAGGAAGCACTTAGGAAGAAGAGGCCATCCGCTTCTCACCTGTTACCGTGAAGTAACGGGTTGTATACCGAAACATTGCGTTGATGATACTTACGGATGGCGTATGCCATCCGTTTTTTATATGTATAGATTCTGTGTCGGAGGTGACTATTATCAGCAAGGATACGCCGCGTATCAATGAAGAGATTCGTGCTCGTGAAATTCGTGTAGTGAGTGCGGATAACGAACAATTAGGGATTATGTCCGTGCGTGATGCATTGGCATTGGCTGAAGAACATCAGTTGGACTTAGTGGAAGTGGCACCGAATGGTAAGCCGCCGGTATGCCGTATTATGAACTACGGTAAATTCCGCTACGAACAGCAGAAGCGGGAAAAAGAAGCAAAGAAGAAACAGAAAGTTGTTACTTTGAAAGAAGTTAAGCTTCGTCCCCATATCGAAGACCATGACTTTTACGTTAAAATGAAAAACGCCTCCAAGTTCTTGGCAGACGGCAATAAAGTAAAAGTAACGATTATGTTCCGTGGTCGTGAATTGAGCCATCCTGAATTGGGTGAAAATGTATTAACCCGTTTCGCCGGCGAGTTAAATGAGCAGGCTGTTGTTGAAAAACCTGCTAAACTCGAAGGGCGCAACATGACGATGATATTAGCAAAAAAAGGTTAATTGAGGAGGATTTTTAACATGCCAAAGATTAAGACTCGCCGTGCAGCGGCTAAACGTTTCGTACCGACCGGTAGCGGTGAATTCAAACGCGCTAAAGCGTTCAAGAGCCACATTCTCGAAAAGAAATCTCCGGCTCGCAAACGCAATCTTCGCAAAGCAACTTTGGTTAGCAAGGCCGACTACAAACGCGTTGCTAAATGCTTGCCGTACGCTTAATTTTCAGATTACCGGATAATGGAGGAATACTAGAATGGCTAGAGTTAAAAAGGGCGTAACCGCTCATGCACGTCATAAGAAAATCTTAAAATTGGCTAAGGGCTATCGTGGTACCCGCAGCCGTTTGTTCAAAAAAGCTAACGAAACGGTAATGAAAGCATTATACTATGCTCGTCGTGACCGTCGCGCTAAGAAACGCGAATTCCGCAAATTGTGGATTGCTCGTATCAACGCAGCTAGCCGTGTAAACGGTTTGAGCTACAGCCGTTTCATCGCTGGTTTGACTAAAGCTGGCGTAGAAGTTAACCGCAAAATGTTGGCTGACTTGGCTGTAAACGATGCAGTTGCATTCGCAAAACTCGTTGAAGTAGCTAAAAACGCATAATTGAACTAACTATAAAAGAGGCCTTTTGGCCTCTTTTTGGTTTATACGCATGACTGAGAGTTAACCCCTATAAACGCGAACCGGCCAGCGCCTTGAGGCGCCAGCCGGTTCCTGTGACAGTGTGGCAGTCACTTACTTGTTAAGTTCGGTTAAGATAGCTAACACATCGGCCGGTATATGGGCGATGTGCGTAGCCCCGTGTTCTTTTAAGAGGTCTTCATCGCGGAAGCCCCAGGTGACGGAAATAGGGAGGAGCTCGCTGTTAACGGCGGTTTGTAAGTCTACTTCGGAATCGCCAACATACACGGATTCTTCCTTGGTGCTGCCGAGCTCTTTGAGCGCAGCCCACACCATATCCGGCGCCGGCTTGCGGGGAATGCCGTTTATTTCACCAACGGCTACGGGGATGAAGTCCTTGAAGAAGCGGTCGTTCAGTGCCGTCACGCCTTCTTGGATTTTATTGGACACCATCGCTACCTTGTAGCCGGCTACCTTGAGACCTTCTAAAAGGTCGTAAATGCCGTCGTAAGGCGCCGTTGCATCTTGCCAATGCTCGGCGTAGTAGGCTTTCAAATCGTCGAGCAAAACAGCGCGCTCTGCATCGGTAAGGGTGGCCGGCGCACTTCGTTCTACCAGCTTGCCTAGGCCATTGCCTACAAAACGACGAATTTCATCGTGGGTCCGTTCCGGATACCCGTGGGCGGCCAACACGTGATTCATAGAATTTTTCAGATCTGTCAACGAATCCAGCAACGTGCCGTCGCAATCGAAAACAACAGTAGTAAATTGATTCATAATGTTACTCCTTGTAGGGTTTTAATGGTTATAATATCTGTGCATTTAACTGCTATCTATGAATAGTATACGTTACGAATCGCCGCTTGTAAAATGGATGACAATTGACGCTTGATTGTGGTATTATAAAACAGATATAGGCGTAACATCGTGAGGAGGAGTCTTTGATGAGTAAACTGGAATATTTATATCCGGTAAACAATGCGTTCCGTCATTGCCTGGACTTGAACGGACATTGGTTTTTTGCGTTTGATGACAATAAGTCCGGCAGTTTTGAAAATGGCGTACCTCGCAATGTGACGATCCCGGTTCCCGGTGCTCTTCAGGATGTGTTCATAACGCCAAAGGAACAACGGTTTACAGGGACGGTGTGGTACGAACGCGTTGTGAACGTGTCGAAAACGTGGTTAGGCGAAGATGTGTTCTTGCGCCTCGATGGCGTTGGTCATCGTGCCATTTTGTACATTAACGGCTTGGAAGCGGGCCGCCATGAAGGCAGCACGGCGCCGGCTGTGATCAATGTTACGCGGCAGATTCGCTATGGCGAAGACAACCGCATTGTGATAAAAGTAAATACTGAAATGACCCCCTATGCGCTGCCGGCAGGGCAGGTTGTGGCGTTGCCTGATGGTCGCCGCATGAACGCTACACCCTATGATTACGATACGCCGCTAGGGTTATTTGGGGATGTAAAGCTCTACACAGTGCCTACGACGCGTTTGGTGAACGTTTTTGTGCAGACCGTAAACTTAACGTCGCAGGAAGCGATTATCCAGTACGTAGCGCAGGTTCAGGGGAATTGCTTGGTAACGGCTACGCTTCGTGACCGTGATGGCCGCATTATTGCTACCGGCGTTGGTGGCAATGCGAAGCTTACTGTGGCCAATCCGAAGATTTGGCGCCCCGGTGAGCCGTATCTGTACACGTTGGAGCTGGAAGTTAACCGCCTTGGCAAGCAGCACGACATGTACAACTTCACCTTCGGCATTCGTACCGTAGCCTTCCGTTCCGGTAAACTCTATGTTAATGGTGAAATGACCCGCCTCAAAGGGCTGGCGTTCAGTGGCAGTGCCGATGAATATACCTTCAATGATATTCGTTGCGGTCGCATTATGCGCCAGATTTTATCCTTAGGTGGCAATGCCATCTTCAGTGGCGGACGCCCTATGCCGGAAAGCGTATTGCGCGCTGCCGATGAATATGGTGTTATGGTCATCGAAGAATTGCCGCCGGCCGGTCTTAAAACCGGTGATGATGCGGATGGCTTCTATGGCAAGACCGATATTAAATCCCGTGTGTTAGAAGCGCATTTACATACCATTAAACAGCTTATGGGCCGTGACAAGAACCATACGTCCGTTGTGGCTTGGTCGGTTATGTATGAACCGGCTACTATCGGTAAAGAGGACGAAGCCTATTACAAGGCCTTGGCTGATCAGGCGCTTCAATCCGATTGGGAAGGTCGCCCGGTAGGCATTACCTTAACCAAATCCATTGATAGTGTTTGGACCGGTAACATCGTGCCTTTTAAATTCGTAATTCTTAAAAACTGGGCAAATTGCAGTCCTGAAGATATTCAATTAGCCGAAGCCGATATGTATCGCGAACTTTTGGCATGGCAGGTAAAATATCCGGAAACCGGTATTTTCGTACGCTTAGGTGGCCATAGAATGGGCTACGAACGACGCGGTGCCACGACCTATGCCGAACAAGCGGCATTAGAAGCAACGCTGAGTGGCTTACTCAAAACCAGCTTTGGCGCACCGAACGTGCAAGGACAACTCCTTGGTGTGGATACGCTGGGCGCAGCTGGGGCGATAAAAGCAAACTGGAAAGAGTAGAGGCTTAGTATCTTAGCCTGTACGGACATAGTGCCATATCTTGTCTTCCGAACGTGGTGTCACGCTAGGTACTTGTCGGAAGAAGTGTTGAAATTTTATATTGAACTCATATAATACGAGGACTTGACTCGTAGATTCTCGGCTGTTGCTTGCGCAAGGCCATCGAATTCTACAAGTCAAGTCCTCGTTTACGTATCGCTGTATTTAGTATGTATAAAATTTAAACACTTCATACCGATATTTTAGTACTCCATGCGTACGACGCCACATTCGGTATACTTGATATTGGCTTCCTCAGTACCGTACAGACTAATATACTGAAGCAGGGGGGAGATGTTGCTATGCATCTCAGAGTTTTGGGGAATGTGTTTTATCAAGTGCTTGATTTGTTAATTTCTAAAGTTGCGAATTGAGGATAGAAAATAGTTAGTATATAATTAAATCAATAATACTTAGATTTTTATGAGGAGGGTGAGGACTATGAAAACTAACCAATCACAAAAAACGACTCGTTGGCGTCGTACCGTTTTGGCGTTAGCCTGTGTGGCGGCTATGGGGATTTCTACGGTCGGTGCCACTGTTAGTGAGCAATACGATGTAATACCACAAGGCGCGGAATCCAGTTTCGATGGAGCTACCTATGCCAATAGTGTTAAAGCACCGGCTTTTTATGGCCTTACCAATAAAGAACAGACCACATTGGCAGAGCAGTCGGGAGTTGCATCGCAGTCAGGTGCTCAGCCTCAGGTAGCTACGGAAGCGACCACAAAAGAAGACATGACACCGGTCTTGGCCGTTGTAAAAACGAAAACCGGTTATGGCGCTATCGACGATAAGGGGCAGTTTATCGTAGAACCAACCTATAAGACCGTACAGCAAGGACCTAAAGGACAGCGCTTGCTTTTTATTTCAAAGGACAAGAATGCGGCTCCTACAGCCGTTTATGCAACGTATACACCGAAAGCAACCCCGGCAGCCACTGTGTATCCGTCTGACTCGTATTTGCCGGTAAAGAACGATAAGACTAAATTGTGGGGCTTCGAAAACAACGACGGCCAGCAGGTGATAGCGCCGCAGTTTAAGAGCGTACTTACGGAATTTAGTCAAAATCGTGCCTTCGTAAAGAACCAGAAGGGGAAAATCGTCGCCATTGATGGGACAGGGCAAGAGCTATTCACCGTTGAAGCCGATTCAGTGCAGCCCTATCGCGGCGGCTTAGCGGAAACGCAGCGCAAAACAGGGGGCTTTAACTTCCTTGGCGCTGTAGCAGGCATTGCCATTGGTTTAGGTGGTGGCGACTGGTCTATTGGCATCGGCACCGGTAATGGCCCGTTCTTCTGGGATGATTGGGGCCCGTGGTACGATGGCAGCCATCACTACGTATATGGCGTTAACTTGACTCGTGATGGTGTTAAACGCGGTTACATTGACCTGGACGGCAAAGTTATTGCCAACAGCAAATGGGACCATGTGTACCCCATGCAATACTTCGGCACCATTGTAGAAAACGACAACCAACTTGGCGTCATCAATCGGAAGGGCGAATTTGTCATCCCCTTTGGCGACTACAAATACGAGAACTTAACCTTAGCCGATCCGTACATTGCCCTCATGAATAAAACCACCGACCTTCGCGGCGTTTATAACTACCTGGATGGCAAAGAAGTACTGCCGTTCTTGTACAAAGACATCAGCTTCTGGGGCCATCAATATATCTCCGCCAAATCCGGCAATGAATGGCGCGTCTATGCCATCGACCCAACTCGTAAGGAAATGTTCCGCCTATCCGATGACGTTGAACATAGCTATTACAACGATAACGGCGTCGCTTGGGTAAATGGCGATAAACTCCTGGGCGATGGTTTCAGCGGCTACAAACTGATTGACCTAACAGGTAAAGTCATCTATGAAGCCAAGACCGACAAAGTACAAGCCGTGTCCAACTTCTACGGACCCTACACAGCTGTCAAAGTCAGCGGCAAATGGGGCATCATGAATGACAAAGGCCAGTGGCTCGTAACGCCGCAATATGATGATCTTGACTTCGTAGTACCGATGGGGAATATGTTATGGCTAATGCGATAAAAAACAACACAACCGAATATATACTGTGCTGCCCGACCCTAGCCTGTGAACTAGAAGCAGCCCTGCAACAAGCCGGCACCGCCGACACATATAACGTCGTATACCTGCCCGACGAAATTCACCGCGACCCGGCAGAACTCAAATGCTACCTGCAACAGACCATCGACCAACTTACCGATGCCACCCGCATCGTCGTCCTGCCATCCGGCTGCGGCGGTGGTACTGCAGGCCTCATTGCTCGCCGTGGTGAAATAAACATCCCAAAAACACGAGACTGCCTAGACGTCCTCCTCAGTACAGACTCCCTAAAAAACCTGAACAGACCGCTAAACAGCATCTACCTTACCAAAAGCTGGGCAGAATACATGAAACGATCCTCATTAGACCTAGAAACACTGGCTACTAAAAAAGGACGTGGCTACGCTGAAGAATACCTCAAACAAATCTACACCGGCTTCACCGACTTCTACATCATCGATACCGGAACCTACGACACCAAACCCGTAGAAGACTACATAATGCCACTCGTAAACCTACTGGGCGGCACACTCCAATACCTAAAAGGCGAATACGGCATACTAAAAAAAGTCGCTAAAAGACAATTTGACGACGACTTTAGAATACTAAAAGCTGACCAGTAAACACTAATCGCTTGCCTGGAGCGAAGCAACAGGCACCCGAATCCGCCATCTCTTCTCCCCAAGCCGCTTATCGGCAAATTTGCCCCGCCGGATAGTGCGAGCCGGAGCACACTTGCTTCCGGCGCGGGTAGGGGAAGCCTGTATGGACAAAGTGCCTAGAGCGAAAAGTGTACCGAACGGGCCGGCGCCCGCAGGGAAAACGGCAAAACCGAAAAGAACTGTTAAAATTTTAAGAGCCGCTAAAACAGCGGAAACGTGAAATAAGGCTCACCACGTAGACTTCGAAGACCTTGCGACAGCGACAGTCGAGAAGCTACGTGGTGAGCCTTATGCGTTCCACACAGCGGACCTAAAATTTTAACAGTTCAAAGGAATACGTACCCCTGCGTGCCGACCCGAGCGGGCACACGCTTATGGCACAATGCCCGTACAGGCTACCATACCAAGCCGCATACAAGTGAGACGGCCGCCTAACGGCGGAAAAATTTGCCGACAAGCGGCATTCTTTCCGCATCATGTTTATCCAACCCTTTAAGCGCAAACATGATAATCACATAGAGCACGCCACCAATAATAGCGGTAATACACATATTAACAAACGTAGTCAGCACCGGTGGTAATTCCGGATAAATGAAGTACATAGCCACACCCATAATCAAGGCGCTGACAATGTTCTTCCATAACAGCGAGAAATCCAAGAAGTAACCGGTGTAGCGTTTTATCCAGATCAGATTCAAAAGCGCAGCGACCCCAATATCGGCTACCGTTGCATAGGATGCACCGGCAATGCCGAGCCACGGTAAAGCGGCTAAATTCCAGTTTAAGATAACCTTACAAATAGCGGCAATCCCCATGTTAATAACCGGTAAGGTCGGACGGCCTAAGCCTTGTAAAATACCGGTTGTTACCTGATGGAGGCCTAAGAAGAAAATGGCAATAGCCAAAATCTGCGTTGCCTGTGCGGCTTTCGGCGCATTGTAGATAACTGTTACAACCGGTTCAGCTAACACATAAAGCATCAACGTAAACGGTACCGTTGCCATAAAGGTAATACGCATGGCACCGGCCGTGCGGTAGAACACTTCCTTTGTATCCTTAAGCGAGTTCGCATTGGAAATCGCCGGCACCAAGCTCGTTGCTAACGCAGCAGTAATAATCGTAGCCAAGTTGATGAGCGGCACCGCCATACCGGTTAAATAACCGAATAACTCCGTTGCTTGCGCAGTGGAGAAGCCGGCTACCTCTAACCGACGAGGTACGATGAACAAGTCCAAGTTAGCCACTAAGGGCAACATAACGCTGGCCAAGGAAATTGGAATCGCCAATTTGATTAAGCGCGTGATAATAGAACCTGCCGATTCTTGTTCCAACGGCTGTAGTGATGCATCAGCCGGCGCTTTGGGTAATCGATAGTAGTAATACATCAAGACTAACAACGCACCAAAGGCACCAATACCAGCACCTAAGCTAGCGCCGCCGGCGGCTTTATCAAGGCCGTATGGGAAGAGCAAGTACCCGGCGCCAAGCATAACCACAACGCGGAGTAACTGTTCCACAATCTGGCTTACGGCGGTTGGCGTCATGAGCTGCCAGCCCTGTAAATACCCGCGATAGCAGGAGATAAGCGTTACGAAGAAGATGGCTGGCGACAACGCGATTAACGATAAGTACGCGCGGCTATCGATGATGTACTTCGATGCAATGAGCCAATCGGCGCCAAAATACATGAGAATACTACAGATAAGACCGGTAACGAAGAGGAGATTAAAGGATAACTTGAAGACCTTTTGGGCTCCTTTGAAATCATTCTTAGCGAGCTTTTCTGCCGTTACGATGGAAATCGCAATGGGAATACCGGCACTGGAAACTTGCAATAATAATAAATAAATGGGGAATGCCATCTGGTAAATACCGATACCTTCCCCGCCAAGTACGCGTGATAACAAGATCCAGTTAATACTGCCGATAGCCTTAACAACAAAGCCTGCAATGGTCAGTATCAATGTACCTTGCAAAAATCTATTTGCCATTTATAAAGAACTCCCAACCAGTGTACCCGTAAAGTACAACGCATATAATAAAATCATCTTTAATTCTACCATAGTTTGAGATTCTATGCATTAAGAAAATACTGGGTATATCACGATTTGCGGTAATTAAGCTACAACATTATAGTATAGGTATTGAATATGAAGCAATTCCCGCAAAGCAATCCGATGAAGAGAACGAGGAAGATAAGAAAAAATGAAAAGTATTATAGATTGGATTAAGAACAGTGCAGAAAAAGAAGCACCATCTCTTAGAATGCTTTCTACTTGTATATGTTTTATAATAGGCTCTTTTCTTTTTATTACTATTTGTATTATTGATGATTTGGTTGTTAAATGTATTCCTCTTGCTCTAGAAGAGTTAGTTGTATTTATTGGACTTATAGTTTTTTCTATGGTTTCTTATATTGTAGCTAAAGTACATATTCGTGCCTATCAACGTGTATTTAGCGAAACAATAGGAGAAAATGGTCTTAAAGATCTTACTAAGTGGAAACGGTATGTGGCATTTATTCGTCAGGCGGCCTCATTAATGGCGTATCATTGGGACGGTCTTACTATAGAAAGCATTGAAACAATCGGTGGTCTGATTATATGGGCTATAGCCTTACGGAAGTGGCTGTAGTTGAAAAGACTAAATAGTCAGATACCAATTATAATAATTGTAAAAGATGGACATTATCAAATTTATGATGTTGTTACACATCAGTACTATCCTGTTTCTAAAAAAATGTCATCAGTGATCTTCCAGTGTTTAATGCCTGTGCTTACAGACACTACAGAAGATGACTGATGACATTTTTTTGTACTAAGTATTAGGCTACTACGTAGTTTTAGTTAGCCGTTGCTTTTACGTCGTTGGTGCTGGTAATTTCAGCTTCGTAATGTTTCGTCTGCCCAGCGAATTTCAATACGAGGGCAACGATGAAGTTGAGTACGAACAAACCAGCGAATACGTAGAGGGTAATGCTGTAACCGGAAGTGCTTTCACGAAGGAAGGACACGAGGGTAGGACCAGCAATACCAGCGAAGCCCCAAGCGGTTAATACGCGACCGTGAATAGCGCTGAGCTGTTTGGTGCCGAACAAGTCGCTAAGGTAAGCCGGCATGCAAGCGAAGCCACCGCCGTAGCAAGTGATGATAGCGAATACGAGAATCTGGAACATAACGGAACCAGTAGTGTGCGCCAATAAAGCGAAGGCGATGATTTCAAGTAAGAAGAAGAGTGCGTACGTAAGCCCACGACCGAGATAATCGGAAACGGTGGACCAGCCGATACGACCTAAGCCGTTCAAGAGACCGATGATACCAACCATGGAAGCAGCCTGACCAGCGGACATGCCAACAACTTCCTGTGCCATCGGGGACGCTACGGCCAAGAGACCAATGCCGCAGGTGATGTTGATGAAGAATACCCACCATAAAGCGGCGAACTGCCAGGTGCGAGTTGCATCGCGAAGGCTCATGCCACGATTCAAAATAGCAGCGGCGCGATGTGCTTTAACCGGGTCAGCTGTCGTTTCAGAAGCTACCGGCGGTTTTAAGTACAAGGACGAAAGGGCCATGATGATGATGTACGCAACGCCAAGAATGCGGAACGTATCGATTAAGCCGTAAGCGACGGTTAATTTTTGCATTAACGGACCGGCGATAAGAGCAGCGAAGCCGAAGCCCATGATAGCGAGGCCTGTTGCAAAGCCACGGTTGCGCGGGAAGTATTTAACGAGGGTGGACACCGGCGTAATGTAGCCAATGCCGAGGCCGATACCGCCGATAACGCCATAGAACACGTACAATAAATCCAAGCTGTGAGCCGTTAAGGCGTAAGAGGTACCAATCATGCCAATACCGAAAAACAACGTAGAAAGCAAACCGCTTTTCTTAGGGCCAATCTTTTCAGCAAAGCCACCTAAGAGACCGGCGGACAAGCCAAGGAACAAAATTGCAAGGGAGAACGTCCAGGTTGTTTCCTTCAAACTCCAACCCATAGCCGCCATAATAGGACGCGTCAATACGCTCCATGCATACACACTGCCGATACAGATGTGAATGCCAATAGCCGACAAAGCAATAAGCCAACGATTTCTCATAGTATCATCCTTTCTGAAATGAAGAAGAATGCCTATAAAATGACGAAAACCGTCTGAGCACTCTTCTGCCCAGACGGTCGGCTGTTCCCGGCAGGCAATACACGTGGTTGATTCCACTTGATCCGTCAGCATTACCTGTCGCTGTAAATTATGGCTTGATTATAACAAACACATCGAAAGGTGTCAATGAAAGTTTGAAAAACTAAGCTATACAACTCATGTATACATAATTTGCGTTTTGGGCAAAAAAATATGAGCAGTCTCTTGACGAGACTGCTCATAGTGCGTATGCCAACGATTAGGTTCTGTAAGAATAATCAATCGATTATAATTTGTGAGAGGAACCCAATACGTTTTTGATTTTGTGCTGTACCATGCCTTTAATAGCTGTACGAGCCGGTCCTAAGTATTTGCGCGGGTCAAATTCAGACGGCTGGGTTGCGAAGATTTCGCGGATGGAAGAGGTCATAGCTAAGCGAAGGTCGGTGTCGATGTTGATCTTACATACGGCCATACCGGCAGCTTTGCGGAGCATTTCTTCCGGAACGCCCTGTGCACCCGGGATTTCGCCACCGTATTTATTGCATTTTTCTACGAATTCCGGCAATACGGTGGAAGCACCATGCAATACGATCGGGAAGTTCGGCAACAATTTACCTACTTTTTCCAAACGGTCGAAGTCGAGGTACGGGGTGCCTTTGAATTTGTAAGCACCATGGCTGGTACCAATAGCGATAGCCAAGGAGTCTACGCCGGTTTTGTGTACGAATTCAGCAGCCTGGTCCGGGTCGGTGAAGATTGCATCGTTAGCGCTAACGTTAACGTCATCTTCTATACCAGCCAAACGGCCCAATTCAGCTTCTACGGTTACGCCTTGAGCGTGTGCATATTCTACAACCTGTTTGGTTAAGCGAATGTTTTCTTCATAATCATATTTGGAACCGTCGATCATAACGGAGGTGAAGCCGCCGTCGATGCAGTCCTTGCACAATTCGAAGGAATCGCCGTGGTCTAAGTGTAAAGCGATAGGAAGATCGCTGTCTTCTAACGCTGCTTCAACTAATTTTACCAAATAGATATGTTTAGCATATTTACGAGCGCCAGCGGATACCTGCAAGATAAGCGGAGACTGTTCTTCTTTGGCAGCATCCACAATACCCTGGACGATTTCCATATTATTAACATTAAAGGCCCCGATAGCATAGCCACCTTCATAGGCTTTTTTAAACATTTCTTTGGTTGTTACTAATGGCATTGTTATATCCTCCTAACTTTCCGGGTACGATTGCGTCCCATTGGCCGCTTTCGGCAGGGGGCGTCGTCCCGTGACATGAATGATAAACCACACATGTTTCATTGAGTTTAGTATAACAAGAACTGATGAAAAGGGCTACTATTATTTATGCATAGATAGGGCCTTTAGCCAGCGATAAACGCAAAAAAACAACCGCTTCGCGATGTTTTAGCGAGCGGTTGCGGTTGAAAAACAGTGCTGTAATATGCGTTCCCACGACGTTGGCAGTGGCGCCTTCACGTGAATTTCCTTTTCGGTCATAGGGTGGACAAATTTTAGCCCGCCGGCATGGAGTGCCTGTTCGGTGAGCAGGTCCGTTGGACCGCCATATAAATCGTCTCCTAAGAGGGGATAACCGAGGTGCGCCATGTGGACGCGAATTTGATGGGTTCGCCCTGTATGAAGGAGTAAACGTAAGTGAGAACAGGTTGCACTTCGCTGGACGCACTCAATATCGGTGCGGGCGTCCTTGCCATTGGTGGCGCAGTGCCGTTCAATGATGCTCCCCGGTTTTCTATCAATGGGCCAATGCACCGTGCAGCGCGGCGCCGGAAAATATCCCTTGCAGAGCGCGTCATAGGTTTTGCGCATGTACTGCCGCACACCGGTAAAGGCATGCTGTACCATCGCATTTTTAGCGATGATGACAAGGCCTGACGTGTCCTTATCTAAGCGATGCACCGGGTGAAATGAACTGCCTTCTTGGTCCGACACACTGAAGTAATGCGCCAACACGTTGGCGACGGTGTGAAATCGTTCCGTTGAGGTGGGGTGCATGAGTAGGCCTGTTGGTTTATTGATTACTAACAGGTGTTCGTCTTCATAGCGAATGTCCAGCGGACCATCCCAAGGATCGAAGGCTTCTGAGGCTACAGGAGCGAAAACGGCTAATGTATCACCGCCTTGTAGGAGCGTACGCCACTCTGCGGGACTACCGTTGACCCGTATGGTACCATTTTCACGCAACCGTAAGCGCATGGCTCGGGATACCCCTTCGGTGCGCAATGCGTGATTGACCGATAATTGATTTATGGTATGCGGAATTGTAATAGTTAATAGTGGTTTACGTTCCATAGAAGCCTCCTTTCCTTTGTCTACAATACATGGATTTTACACGATAGTGGCGGAGAATACAAGAGGAAACAGCCTAGATTTCGCTAGGTATACAATATGTTTTACCCGTGCTGGCGCAGTAAGCACAACACGGTAGGCAATAGGGGATCTTTCTTAATTCGATTATAGACTCTTAAATTCTAGATTTGCAATTTAAAAATGCTAAAAGTGCAAATATGACCATATCCGTATAAGTCAGGATGGGCTGTGCATGGTATACTATAGGAAACATAGGAATTGAAAGCGAAGTTAGCTTGAGTTGGCTAAAAACTGATGGTGATTCGTTCTGGACAAACGAGTCATCGCTACAATCTGGATGCTGTGAGCTTACGAAAGGACGGAGACACTATGTTATCTAAGGAACAGAAGCAGTACATGCGCGACTGGGCTGTCAATCAATGGGGGTTACCCCAAGAATTTGTAGCAGAGTTTATGCCGTTGATGTACGAATACGAAGGCGTGCTCAATGATTGCGTTATGAAGAGTCCTGAAACCGAAGAATTATTGCAGATTTTAGCTGGTCGTTGTCTATTCTCGTTGGCGGCGCATCGCAATGGCTTTGAAGTGGTGCATATGCCTATGAGTAACCTTGCGGGCCGCTTTGCCCAAGGTCGTGTGCGTGAAGATTACGACCGCATCGTAAAGACCATGGCTGTGTACGAAGAAGACGGTGATGTGCGCCGCGTGGCGAATTACAGTGCGTAAGATGAGCGCTGCTTGAGGCTGTTTATTTCACAGAGAGAATTTGTAGAGAGAACAGATAGAGGGAATGACCTAACATATAAATAAGTTTCATATATGCCGCTGGTTCAGAAGGCCTTGAACCGGCGGTTTTTCTTATGAAAATCGGAGTCAATATGATATAATTAACTCGTATTGTTATATTTAGGAGGAACTGATATGGCCAAAGATTGTTCGTTTGACGTAGTATCGGAAGTTAACATGCAGGAAGTAGATAACGCTGTGAATCAGGCGAAGAAGGAAATCGGCACTCGCTATGATTTTCGCGGTAGTAAGTCGGAGATTACCCTTGAAGGTGATACAATCAAGATTGTATCCGACGATGAATATAAATTGAACGCCGTTATCGACGTGCTGAAGGGCAAGATGGTAAAGCGCGGCGTGGCGATTAAGAACTTAGATTATGGCAAGGTAGAACCGGCGTCCGGCGCTACGGTTCGCCAGGTTATCACCATCAAAAAAGGCATTTCCAAGGAAATTGCTAAAGATGTGGTGAAGCTCATTAAAGGCATGAAATTGAAGGTTAATGCGTCTATTCAGGAAGACCAGGTGCGCGTTGCCGGTAAGGATAAGGACGATTTGCAGGCAGTCATCCAGATGCTGAAGCAGCAGGATTTGCCGGTAGAATTGCAGTTCGTTAATTTCCGTTCCTAATCGTAAGGAAGTGTGTACATGGATACCCGTGAAATGAAGGGCGGCTACACAACGGGCTCGTGCGCTACAGCAGGCATGAAGGCGGCGTTGTATGCCTTGTTAAAAGAAGAACGACCGACCATGGTAACGGTTATCAATCCACAGGATCAGCCCATTGTGGTGCCCATTAAAGAGGTGGCCACCATTTCGGCGACGGAAGCGACGGCGACGGTGGTGAAGGACGGCGGCGACGATCCGGACGTAACCCATGGCACTGATGTAGTGACCACGGTGACACTGACGGACGATGGGGGCTTGTCATTTCACGCCGGCTTTGGCGTGGGTACCATTACGAAACCGGGGCTGCAGCTGCCGCCAGGCGAACCAGCAATTAATCCGGGACCTCGCACGATGATGAAGCGCGTTTTTGATGAGCTCAAAGGCGAAGGCTTGCTAGAACATCACGGCGTGTCCGTTACGGTGTCGGTACCGGCCGGCGAAGTGCTGGCGAAGAAAACGCTGAACAGCACGCTAGGCATTGAAGGCGGTATTTCCATTATCGGTACGACGGGGATTGTGAAGCCTATGAGCGAGGAAGCTTTCAAGGATTCCTTGGTGCCGCAGCTGAAGGTGATGAAGGCCGCCGGCTATGAAACGGCGGTGCTCGTGCCGGGCCGCATTGGGCAGGAACTGGCGAAGAAATTATTCGGCATTTCCGTGAACCAAATGGCGGAAACCAGTAACTTCATCGGCTTCATGCTGGAGCAGTGTGTGAAAATTGGTTTTAAAAAGATTGTCATCATCGGCCATGTAGGCAAGCTTATCAAGCTGGCGTCCGGTAGCTTTCATACCCATAACCGCATGAGCGATGGGCGTATTGAAACGCTTATTGCCTATGCGGCGCTGGACGGCGCCTCGCAAGAAGTGGCGGAAGAGCTGTGGCATTGCCGCACCACGGAAGCGGCTATGCCGATTTTGGCAGCCCACGGCTTAACGTCGGTGTATGACCGCATTGCAGCGCGGGCGTCCCTTCGCTCGGAACGCTATATTGCGGGCGAAGCGGAAGTAGGCATTGTGCTCGCCACCATGGATGGTGAATTACTGGCCATGGATGAAACAGCACGACGTATCGGAGGTGAAGAACATTGGCACATACCTTGTATGTAGTGGGTATTGGGCCCGGGAATCCGGACTACGTAGTGCCTCGTGGTCTTAAATTAATCCGTGAAGCGAAGGTGCTCGTTGGCAGTGAACGAGCACTGGAGGACTTCCGGCAGCCTGGTCAGCGCACCTATGCGGTGACGGGTAAGCTGAAGGAATTAGCGGTGTGGATTGCAGAACAGCTCAAGACGGATGACGTGGTGGTCACCGTTAGCGGCGACACCGGTTATTACAGCCTGTTGCCGTATTTGAAACGAACCTTCCCGGACGTTCCTATTGATGTAACGCCGGGCATTAGCTCCGTCGTGTACGCCTTTGCGCGCATTGGCGAAGTGTGGCAGGATGCGACGCTTTTAAGCTTCCACGGTCGTAAGCCGCCGGAAGCGGAGCTTCAATACGCCCCTGGGCGGAAGCTGAGCTTTTTGACGGATAAAGAATATAATCCGGCGGCGATTGCCGTCATTTTACAGGAACACGGATGGCCTAAGGACACGCCGGCCGTAGCTTGCGAACGACTGAGTTACGACGACGAACGCATCGTGCGCGGCACCTTAGGGTCCATTGCAGAGCTTGAAGGCTTTGCCCATTCCGTGTTTATCGTATTGCAAGGAGAGTAGTATGCGTCACTTTTTTGGAATTGAAGACGACGAATTTATTCGCGGCGACGTGCCTATGACGAAGCGCGAAATCCGCATGGCCGTGCTCAATGAAGCGCGGGTTACGGAAACGAGCAAGGTGCTCGATGTTGGTGCCGGCACGGGATCCATTTCCATCGAAGCCGCTTTGGGCGCGCCGGAAGGGCATGTGTATGCCATCGAACGGTTTGCCAAGGGCATTGAGCTCATCAAAGCGAACGCGGAGAAATTCGGTGTTTCCAATTTGACGATTATTGAAGCAAAGGCGCCGGAAGGCATGGCTGATTTGCCGCCGCTTGATGCGGTGATTATCGGCGGCAGTGCCGGTGGGATGGGCGCTATTTTGGACGAAACGGAACGGCTCTTAAAACCGGGCGGACGCTTGGTTGTAACGGCTGTAACGGTGGAAACAGGCTATACCATTTTGAAGGAATTGAAGGGTCGTCCCTTTACGTACGAAGGGTATCAGCTGCAGGTGAATCGCTTCCGCAAGGCGGGACCGTATCATTTGCTCAATCCGTTGAGTCCGATTTTTATCGTAACCGCAGTGAAGACGGCTACAACTGAGGAGGTATAATACATGGCAATGGTGCATATTGTGGGCGCAGGCCCTGGGGATCCGGAGCTTATCACCCGTAAAGGCTACCGTTTGGTAACCGAAGCGGACATCGTAATCTACGCAGGTTCGTTGGTAAATCCGGAGATTTTGAAGGCTTGCAAGGAAGGCTGTGAAATCCACAACAGTGCGACGATGAATTTAGACGAAGTGTTGGCAGTCATGAAGGCTGGCGTTGAAGCCGGCAAGACCGTAGTGCGTTTGCACACCGGCGACCCGGCCATTTATGGCGCCATTCAGGAACAGATGGATGCTCTTTCTGAAATGAACATCGACTACGACGTTACGCCTGGTGTAAGTTCATTCCTCGCTACGGCAGCCGCTTTGAAGCAGGAATACACCTTGCCGAATGTATCCCAAACGGTAATTATTACGCGCATGGAAGGCCGTACGCCGATGCCGCCGAAGGAAAAGCTGGCTATGCTGGCTGCTCACGAAGCGACCATGTGTATTTTCTTAAGCGTGCAGATGTTAGATAGCGTAGTGGCTGAGCTCGTTAAGGGCGGCTATGCACCGACGACGCCGGTGGCTATCGTCGTAAAAGCGTCCTGGCCGGACCAGCGCATCATCCGCGGTACCTTAGAAACCATTGCTGACATCGTAAGCAAGGAAGGCGTGTTGCGCCAGGCTATGATCGTGGTGAGCAAGGTCCTCGATAGCGATTACGAATTATCTAAGCTGTACGATAAAGGCTTTAGCCACATGTACCGCAGTGCGAAATAGCCGCGTGTCGAGAAGTATGAAGCAGTGTAAGGAGCTAAGGTATGAAGATAGCTGTATTATCTGTTACTAAACACGGTGCTACGTTAGGGCAGAAGCTAAAGGCCTATTACGAAGGCTTCAAGGACTCTGACGTGTCCTTGGTGTGCTATGAAAAGGAAGGGCGCCAAAGCGATGCGGCTGATGCTGTTATATTTAGTTCCTTAAAGCCCTTAATGCCGGACTTGTGGACTACTTATGACCGGTTGCTGTTCATCATGGCTACGGGTATAACGGTGCGTATGATTGCGCCCTTTGTGCAACATAAGTCGGTAGACCCGGCTGTAGTGGTCATGGACGAACAGGCTCATTTTGCTATTAGCTTGTTAAGTGGTCACTTAGGCGGGGCCAATGAATGGACCGCCGAAGTGGCGCAGGTCCTTGGTGCTACGCCGGTTATCACTACTGCAACGGACGTGAATGGCGTACCGGCACCGGATGTGCTGGCACGCAAGCTAAGCTGTAAGGTAGAAGACTTTACGGTCCTTAAGGAAGTGAATGCGGCCTTAGTAGCCGGTGAAACCGTGCCCTATTACGTGGATGAGTCCTTGTACTTTGTTAAGGATTATATTGATACGGCAAAGGCTATGGGCATTACGCTGCAGCCGCTAGCTATTAAAAACTCGGATGATGAAGTGGATTTGTGGACAGCGCAGCTGGCCACGGAAGGCACGGAAACTGTAGAAACGACTGCATCGTTATCCGCGGAGGACCTTATAGACGATAAGTCGCGCGTCCTCATTACGGACCGCACGATTACTGTAGGGCCGAAGACGCTGGTGCTGCGGCCACCGACCATGATGGTTGGCGTCGGTTGTCGGCGCGGTACGGAGGCGCAGCTTATTTCACAGGCCATCGAATCGGCGTTAAAAACGGCGGGGCGGTCACCGAAAAGTGTGGTCGGCGCAGCTTCGGTCATTGTGAAGGCTGACGAGGCCGGGCTTTTGGAGGCCATGAAGACCTTGGATTGGCCAATCCAATTTTATGAACAAGACGATATGAAGGCGGTCATTGCCGCCATGAACATAGAAGAATCAAATTTTGTGAAAGAAACGATAGGAGTGGGCAACGTATGCGAAACAACGGCACTATTACGAGCCAAGAGTCAAACATTATTGCTAAAGAAAACATTGCATCCGAAAACAACGGTAGCCATAGCGCAGGTACAATTCAAGTAATCGGTATTGGACCGGGCAACGCGGAATTCATGACGCCGCAGGCGAAGGAAGCCATTTTGGCAGCTGACCGCGTAGTTGGTTACCTTACGTATTTGGATTTGATCAAAGATTTAATCGAAGGCAAAGAAACGGTCGGCACGGCGATGATGCAGGAAGTGGATCGTTGCCAGCAGGCCGTTGACCTCGCTGTAGAAGGTCATCGTGTTGTCGTTGTATCCAGCGGCGACTCCGGCATCTATGGCATGGCCGGCCTCGTGTTGGAACTGGCCAATAAAGTGGACGCCGACAAACGTCCGGACGTGCAGATTATCCCAGGCCTTAGCGCTGTAAATGTAGCCGCTTCCGTATTGGGCGCGCCGTTAATGCACGACTTCGCCGTTATTTCCTTGAGCGACTTGATGACGCCGTGGGACCTCATCAAAAAACGCGCATCCTTGGCTGCTGAAGGGGACATGGTTATCGCCTTGTATAACCCGCGCAGTAAAAAACGCGTAACGCACCTCGACGAAGTTCGCGAATTAGTGCTTCAGCACCGCGACCCGAAGACGCCGGTTGGCATCGTGCAAAAAGCAGGCCGCGCCGGTCAGCATATGGTCATTTCCGATTTGGAAAACTTTACCAAAGAAGAAGTGGACATGCAGACCTTGGTTATTATCGGCAACAGCCAGACCTACGTTGAAAATGGCCGCATGATTACGCCGCGAGGCTATCGCTTATGATTTGGGTCATTGCGGGCACGCTGGACGGACGCCGTCTAGCCGTTTCTGTCCGTGAAATGACGAACCAACCGGTGCTCGTATCGGTTGTCAGTCAGTATGGCGCCCAGCTCGCTGCGCACGAAGGCATTGAAGTGCATACAGGCCGTCTCGATGAGGCGGCTATGGAAGCGCTTATCGACGAAAAGGACGTTAAGCTCCTCGTCGATGCCAGTCATCCGTACGCAGCGGTAGTCACCGCAACGGCGCGTAAAGCCGCTGAAGCGAAGGGGATCCCGTTCATTCGCTTTGAACGGGCGGAAGTGCCCTTGCCGGCTTATGACAAATTACATCATGTTTCCAACGAAGCCGAAGCGGCTGCGTTAGCCGGTGAGCTAGGGGACCGTGTGTTTTTGACGACGGGCAGCAAGACGATGGCTATCTTTGCGCAGTCGCCGGCTTTGCAGGACAAGGACGTGTGGACCCGCGTGTTGCCTACGTCGGAAGTGCTGACCATGATGGAAGAGCTGGCTGTGTCGCCGAAGCGCATCATCGCTATGCAAGGGCCTTTTAGCTATGAAATGAACCGCACCATGTTCGCCGACACGGACGCGGATGTGGTGGTTATGAAAAATTCCGGCCTCGTCGGTGGTTCTGATACAAAGCTTCAGGCCGCCATCGACTTAGGCTTACATATTATCGTCATCGACCGACCGCGTCCGGCGGAAGGGGCGTTGACCATTACTTCAGCAGACGAATTTTGTACTTGGTGGGAGGCAAATGGGAATGGATTACGTTAAGAACCCAAAAGCAATCGAAGATAAAAGTATGGAATTAATCTATCCGTACGTTAAGGATTTAGGCTTAACCGACGATGAAATCCGCGTGTACTCGCGTACGATTCATGCATCCGGTGACGTGGAATACGCAAAGCTCGTTCGCACCAGCCCTGATGCGGTCAAAAAAGGCATCGAAGCCTTGAAGAACGGCGCTCATATCTACTGCGACGTAGAAATGGTGCGCACCGGCATCAACAAACCGGCGTTGGCTTTAGCCGGTGGTGAAGTGCACTGCTTGATTAAAGACCCGAAGGTAGCTGAATTAGCTAAATCCTTAGGTGTTACTCGTTCCATCGCCGCTATGCGTACGTTTGGCAAAGAATTAGATGGTCAGGTTGTGGCTATCGGCAACGCACCGACGGCCTTGTACGAAGTATTGCGTCTTGCTTTAGAAGAAGGCGTGCGCCCGGCTCTCATCGTAGGCATCCCGGTAGGCTTCGTAGGCGCTGCCGAATCCAAAGACTACTTGATGGAAGTATCGCCGGTACCGTACATTACCGTAAAAGGCAACAAAGGTGGCAGCCCCATCGCGGCGTCCGTTATTAACGCCTTGCTCTACACCGGTGTAAAACGCGACACCATGTTATTTGTAGAACCGAAGGCTGGCGAAAGCGAGTCGAAGTAGTATGACCGATTCTGACAAAGAACGTCAAGCTCTTAAGGACCGCGCGTCTTCTGAAATGAAAACCCCGGCTACGTCCGGTGGTGCTGTTTCGTCAGCATCGTCTGCAACGGCTACGGCTGTGGCAACTAGCAGTAGCGGCAGTCGTACTATGAAACGGACGGCTTTGGTGCTGTTTTTCTTCGCCGCCGCTGCTATCGCCATGATTGTATCCCTCGTCTTCGGTTCTGCCGATATTACGATGTCCAAAATCTGGGATACGCTGTGGGCGTCGAAGCTAACAGACACGCAGTCCATGGTTATTTGGAATATTCGCTTGCCGCGAAATATTGTGGCCGCCTTAGTCGGCGCCAACCTTGCCGTCGCCGGTGCTATTTTGCAGGCAGTGATGAAGAATCCTTTGGCGGATCCGCAGATTGTTGGGGTTTCCTCCGGTGCGGGTTTAGCCGGTGTAATTATTTTGATTCTGTATCCGGGTTTTGAATACTTGGTGCCGCCTATTGCCTTTATCGGCGCTATGGCCGCCGCCTTACTGGTGTACGCACTGGCCTGGCAGAACGGCATTCGGCCGACGCGAATTATCCTCGCCGGCGTGGCCGTGGCGGCTTTCTTAGGTTCCGGTATTTCGGCATTACTCGTATTCTACGGTGACCGGGTGCAAGGGGCCTTGCTGTGGATGGTAGGCGGCTTGTCCGCTCGTAGCTGGCCGCAGGTGTACGTGTTGTTCCCGTACACAATTCTCGGTTTGCTCTGCGCTTTCTTTGGTGCCAAACGCCTTACGATTTTAAGTCTCGGCGATGAAACGGCAAAAGGCTTGGGCCTACCTGTTGAACAAACACGCTTTCTCATGACGGCTGTTGCCGCGTTGCTGGCTGCCGGTGCTGTTAGCGTGGCCGGTCTTATCGGCTTCGTGGGCCTTATCGTGCCGCACATTGCGCGCATTTTCATTGGCACCGATTACAAGTATTTGCTACCTGGCTCGGCGTTCCTCGGTGCGGCGGTGCTCGTCATCAGCGACACCATCGGCCGCGTGCTGTTCGCGCCGGTGGAAATTCCGGTGGGCATTATTATGGCTTTCTTCGGCGCGCCGTTCTTTTTGTATCTGTTGCGGAGGGATAATCAATGACAACTGAAGTTAAACCCGCTGCGACGGTGAAGAATTTGCGCCTTGAATTTGTGCAAAAGAAGGTGCTCCAAGGTATCGATTGGGTGGTGCCAAGCGGTAAGATTACAACGCTTATTGGTCCCAACGGTTGTGGTAAGAGTACGCTATTAAAGTGTATTACTGGTAGTATTAAGCCTCAATCCGGTGAAATAACCGTCAACGGCAAGGACTTAGGTTCGTATTCGGCGAAGGGATTGGCTGCTGAGATGGCTTTTTTGCCGCAGTCGCCGGAGGTGCCGAAAGATATGACGGTAGAGGAGTTAGTCTACTGCGGTCGTTTTCCGCACCAAAATTGGTGGCGCAATACGGCTGGCGAGGATCGCATTGCGGTAACGGCGGCGTTAGAGGCGACGAAGACTTCGCATTTGCGGGCACAGCGCGTATCGTCGTTGTCCGGTGGTGAACGGCAGCGCGTGTGGATTGCCATGGCGTTAGCGCAGGAGCCGAAGCTTTTGGTGCTGGATGAACCGACGACGTATTTGGATATTAATCATCAGTTTGAGGTTATGGAGCTGCTGAAGAAGTTGAATTCTGAAAAAGGGATAACGGTTCTTATGGTGCTTCATGAGCTCAATCAAGCGGCGCGGTACTCACATGAGTTAGCCGTGCTCCATGAAGGGCATCTTGTGAAATCAGGCGCGCCAGCCGATGTAGTCACTCAAGAGTTGTTGCGCGACGTGTTTCATGTGCGCGCCCGTATCGAGCCGGACGAACAAGGCGGGCCGTATATCAAGCTGCAGGGCTTGGTGGGTTAGCCTTTACGGACATCGCAGAAGATTTATAGAGCGCCCGATTGGCTCGTCTTGGGCTTAGGGGTTGGGCGTGTAAAAATTTTATATGTTCTTATGAATGACAGAGGTTCCGCCTCATCGTTTCTCGACTGTCGCTTGCGCAAGGTCTTCGAAATCGATGAGGTCGGAACCTCTTTGGCATTTTCTCTTCTTTAGAGCATCTAAAATTTTTACACGCCCTTACGTGCTAAGGAGCCACGCCGTGCCAATTCGGGCGCTATACTTGAGCTTCTCGCCATGGACCGTAAAGTGCTAAGCCCACGGCCCGTTCAGTTGATGTACGGCTCGCACTTGTGGTGCCCGTTGCTTCGCTCCGGGCGCACCAATGGAACATCGTCGCGAAGTTTTGGAGTGTCTTACGTTCGGCATGGCACGCTGGATTTCACTGGAGATGGCCTTTGCTTGTTGCACGGCTAAGTCATGTGGCGCGCGCGGCCTGGCTTGATAGGTCTCATGAAGTCCAAAGAACTTTGGGGGAGGAAAAGCCTGAACATAGTGCTTTTGTTGGATGGTTGATTTAGCGGAGGGTTCGAATTGTCGACAGTGCTAGCGTAGTTGGTGGTGTTCGTGGAGCTACGGTGGTTGTATCGACAATTCTCCCCGTAATTTGGGAACGGTTGGTAGCGCTTGCTACGCTCGCGCTAGGGGATTGCTAGTATACGATTAGTAGGTTGGCAGGGTTAATTCCATAGGGTACACTGAGTATAGTTCAAATAGCGTTTATAGAAAACTAACGTTTAGAGAACTGAGAAGCTTTACGAGATTTTCGAAAATTGAAGCTAGAATCGTGTATTTTAATGTGAGATATATACAGTAAATAGAAATGGAGCGTTATGATGAGTAAGAGTATTGATGAAATATCGCCTGAGGTGTTTGGCCCGGCGTTGTGTCGTTTGCGCAGGAGCGTGGTTTGACGCAGGAGGGTTTGGCGCAGTTGTTGCATATTAGTGCGAAGACGGTGTCGAAGTGGGAGAATCGGCGCGGGTTGCCGGATCCGAGTAGTTGGGCGTTGCTGGCTGAGGTGCTGAAGGTGGATTTGGGCAGTTTATTTCAGGGGCGGACGGAGCCAAATTATCCGGATGTTGCTAATTTGCGAAAGTTGAAGTTTTACGCGTGTCCGCATTGTGGCAATATTATGACGGGAACCGGCGACGCGAATGTGAGTTGTTGTGGGCGGCCGTTAGCGCCGTTGGAGCCGCAGAAGGCGGATGATGCGCACGGGTTGCATTTGGAGGAAAGCGATGGCGGTTATTATGTAACGGTGGGGCAGACGCACCCGATGACGAAGGACCATTACTTGGCGTTCATGGCGTATGTTTTCAATGACCAGCTTGTGTTCACGCGGCTTTATCCGGAGCAAGAGCCGACGTTTAGACTGCCGAAACTCCGGCCGACCGCGACGGTTTATTTGTATTGTGTGAAAGACGGGCTATTTGCCTATCGCGGCGTGAGCCTCGCCCCACGCGTATAAACCATCCAACGCAGGGATTAATTCCTTGCCCATTGGCGCTAAGGAATACGTAACCGATGGTGGCACAGTACCGGCGGACTCGCGAATGATGATATGGTCACTTTCCAACTCACGTAAACAACGGGTTAACACTGTGTTAGTAATCCCTTGAAGGTGACGTTTTAACTCATTGTAATGCAGCGCCTCATAATGAGCCAAATGCCACAGAATCGGAATCTTCCATTTCGCGCCAATCAACTCCATGGCGTGCACAATTGAACACTTCTTTTTATACGGATTGTCGAACGTAGTGGTAATCTTTTTTGAAGCCATGTCGCACCTCGCTGGTAAAAAATCTAAGGCACAAAAATGTGCGTACTTGTAAAAAAGTATTTAACGATTATAATAAAACTATCAAATTAGCCGGCTATAGTCAAGACAACAAAACGCGCGAGCTTGCACAAACGGCGCCGCGCCATCGTTACCAGCAAAGGAGCAAACACATGACCTTTTTACAACTCGCCAGCAATCGCTATTCCTGCCGAAAATTCCAGACCAAACCCGTTGCAGAATCTGAAATAAACACCCTTCTTGAAGCCATTCGCCTAACCCCGACAGCGCACAACAAACAACCGCTGCACGCCTGGGTAATTACCGATGAAATAAACCGCAACAAAATCAAAGAAACAACACTCTACCACTACAATGCGCCGCTCTACGTCGTAATCGGCTACAACCCCAACGAATCCTGGGTCCGTAGCTTCGACAACGAAAACCACGGCTACGTAGACGCCAGCCTCGCTGTAGCATCCTACTGGTTCGCCGCTGCTGACAACGGCCTCGGCACCGTCTGCGTCAGCGACTTCGATCCGGAAAAACTCTACAACCTCTTCCCTGAAATGAAAGACCACCACATCCTGGCCATCATGCCAACCGGCTACCCTGCCGAAGATGCAAAACCTGCCAAATGGCACACTGATTCCAAAGATATAACAGAAATGGTAACTTACCTGTAAAACTTAATCGCTTGCCGGGAGCGTCAGCAACCGGCACCAAAATCCGTACGGGCTAACCATACCAAGCCGTACATCCGCCAACTCCCACACACCCAGCCGCGAATTCCGTTTTGCCCGGAAGCAACTATTGCTAGCCGTGAGCGAAGCTAACGGCACCAATGATATGGCTTTGCCTACTTGAGCGGAAAGGGCGCAGGTGGCCTTAGCCTCTACGGACATAGGCGAGAAGTAGAAGTGTAGCGAATGGGGTGACATGGAAGAAGCGGAAGAGAGAAAAGCTTATTAAAATTTATATTGCTTGAATAACAAAGAGCGTAGAAGAGGGCCGTACTCAACGATTTCGAAGACCTTGCGTGAGCGACAGTCGAGAAACGTTGAGTACGGCCCTCTATTAGCCATGATAGCAAACTAAATTTTAATAAGCTTTAAGCGATAAAGCAGAATACGGGAACCCCATTCGGAACACAAAATCTTGCTCAATGTCCGTAAAGGCTAAGGCCCTAAGCCCTAACCCGCCAAGCGTAGGCAAGCCAAATCAATGGTGCCAGCAAGCACACCGCAGCAATAGTATCTGCGCCGGCAAAATGGAACCGCGGCACTATCAATCCTGCTAAAGCCAACACATTCCAGCAAATCGGTCGTTTCCATAAAGAGGAAGCAACATTTTCTTGTCCATCATTAACGGGAGCGGTGATGACTGCTGTTGCATTCGGTGCAGTGCCCGTTGTTGCAGTAGAGGACAAAGCCGCTGTGCCTTTCATTTCAGAGGCTTTAAATTTAAACGACAAACGCAAGCCCGTTACCAAGGCAATGGTGAGAAGCACAAGCCAGATAGCCCAGAGCACGCGCAACGCGAACGTAGCGTGATTGTGCAAGTGCTGGTTGACCAACACGATGAGCGCGGAAATGTACCAAGGCACCGCCTCCGTGTAGAACTGATTGTGCCCGTCGGCGTGGAGCGACGCATAAACAGGCTGTCCCCAGAACGTGTCGGGGTTCATTTCACCCTTCGGCGCGATGTAGAAAATGTAGCGATGATGATTGAACTTGCTCGGCGTGTCCATTGAAATAACAGACTGGCCAGGGAACTTCGCGTTGATGGCCGCAATCGCCTGGTCCGGCGACAACACATCCGACGGCTTCGCGTCCGTGTGCAACTGGCGCAACGCGTGCGCCGACACCGTCTGCGTGTACTGCATGTTGAAATAACTATACAGCGACACCGCACTGCCTGACAAACACAGCACGATAGCCCATATCCCCGTGACCATCGCTAACTCTTGGTGGATAAAACTCCAAAACGAACGACCCTGGCCTAAGCGAGCCCCTTGCAATGCCGTGCGACGGAACGGACCATACAAGAAGAAACCCGTAAGAACCGAAAAAGCGCATAAAAGTGAAATAACACCTAAAATATACGTGCCCGTGTGGCCCAAAAACAGACGCTCATGCAAATTATGCATCACCGCGAACAACGGCGTTACGAAACCATACTGATGCGGCAACGACCGATTCGCCGTCAACGTCGACGACTGCGGATCCCACGTCATTGCCTCGCCGCCCATCGTCATATGCGACGCCGCCACCGTCTTCGCGTCCTTATCTCCAACACGATACCGAAGCGTATTATCATCCAAAAGAGGCGCAATCCCTAAAATCTCTTTATTAGGATACTTTTGCGCCAACGCCGCCTCACCCTTATCAGCAGAACCCCATAAAGCACTAATCTGCTCCGACGTACTACTATACGCCGGCACCTTTGGGAACACAACCGAACCCGTATCCAACGCCATCATATAAGGCCGGAACAAAATAACAACCCCCGTAACAGTAAACATGACGAAAAATACCATCGTCATCCAACTTAACCATCTATGCCACCACAACATCGTGGCCGTCTTGATCTTCATAAAAACCTCGTGTGAATCAAAAGAGAAACTCTATAATACAGTAAAATATGCTAAATATATAGGAATTATACCGGGCCGTAAATCCGTTCAGCGAAACGAAAGCTGGGAGAAAAGCGACCGGCACCAAAATCGGTATGGGCTATCGTACTAAGTCGCCAAATCCGTACAGCGAAAAGTCTGTCCGGCGCGAAGCAACGGACACTAAAATCCGTATGGGCTCTCATACCAAGTCGCCAAATCCGTACGGGCTAAGAAACAAAGCCGAACAGCCCGCGCAGGAAAAGGGACCGCGCCGAACGATAAGACAATCCCTCCACGCAGTTAAACGCGGCACGGAACTTACCGTTAAGCCCTAGTGCTTATGATGGCATGTCTTACCGTTCGGTCTGGGCACGAGTAGCCCGTACGGACATAGGCAAAAAGTATTGCGCTCGGCATTGGCAAAGCGGCCCGGGGAACGGTGGAATGGGCGCTGTTAAAATTTTAGAGGCTCTAACAAAGAGCCAATGCAAAAGAGGTTCCGACCTCATCGATTTCGAAGACCTTGCGCGAGCGACAGTCGAGAAACGATGAGGCGGAACCTCTGTCATTCATAAGAGAAAATAAAATTTTAACACGCCAACAGGCCAACGCCCGAACGCCAGCCAATCGGGCGCACCGCAGCTTCTTGCCAAATGTCCGTACAGGCTAAGACACCCAGTCGAACGTAAGACCTGCCACTACAGCACTCAGGGCTTAACGGTAATTCCGTACGCGTCCTTAACAAGTACCGCGAGCGCATCCGGCGTCTGCAATCCTGGATTCAACAAGAACCAGTTACTCGGCAAGTAGAATACTTTCCCGTTCTTAACAGCTTTCAAATTCTGCCAAGCCGGATTATTGGTCATTTCTTTAGCCATGGTCGCCTGGATTTCATCCTTCTTACCCATCGTGGAGATGAAGATAACATCCGGATCATCAGCAGCCAATGTTTCCAAAGAATACGGCACGGTTTTGGCGTTCTTATCGAAACCGCCATGCTTAAGCACTACATTGTCCATGCCTAATAATTTCACCATAGAAGCGGTAATAGCGTTATCCGTTTCGGCCGTTACAGCCTTGCCCGTAGCGCGAAGAACGGCTACGCGAACCGGCATTACGCCTTTAACAGACGCTTGCACCGTTTCGATGCGTTTATTGTATGTAGCGATAACTTCCTTCGCCTTGTCCTGGTGGTTGGTAATTTCACCAAGGAAGGTAATCAACGGCACATTATCTGCGATACCGCTGTAGTTAATGGGCACGAAGGGGATGTGCGCGCCTTCCAGCTGACCGCTGAGCTTGCTATGCTGCGTGCTGAGACCAAGCACGAGGTCCGGCTTCAAGCTCAACAACTGTTCCATATTGATGTTTGCTTCGTGGCCCAAGGAGGGGAGCGCCTGTAATTTTTCAGGCAATTTTTCCGTGCTGTCAACGCGAGCCAGCGACGTACCATCAACAGCGTTCAGCATGTTTAAAAGCGAGTTAGACAACGTTACGATACGCTGTGGCGACGTCGGCACCTGGTACTGCTGATTTTCATAGGTTACGGCGTGGAGAGACGAAGAGGTTGTCGTGTCCGCCGTTTTACCGCAACCGGCGAGGGCTACCGTGCAAAATGCAGCGGTGGCTAAAGCCAAGGTTTTTAAATATTTATTTTTCATAAGGCACCTAGTTTCTGTGAAATAATCAATACATCCGGCAAAGAGCCATCGCACTTAGTATACCAAAATCTAAGCCATTTGCCTAACTGAGGAGAATGAATAAAGGATTGTTAAGCAAAAGGGACTGGCTTATGGGAAGGGCTAAGAAGAAGGTCTCATTTGCCGGATGTAGAGGCTGTTTATTTTACCAAGAAACTATTTTTTCATCATGTGGTGATGTGCCGGAGCCGGGTCAGCCGCTTCTAGTGCTTCCCAGGATTCCTGAGCGCGCTGAGCGAAGAGGTCGCGAACCTGCTGGTTTTCGCCGATGCCATGAATGTAAGCATCAACCTTGAAGCCTTCTTTTTCAAGAATGGATTTATGGGAATCCGGTTCTGCACCAGCCATATCGTTGTTAGCATGGTCGCCGGCTACCATCATAATCGGCATCAAGGTTACGTGTTTAATGCCTTTAGCTTTCAGCTGCGGAATAATGGTTTCAAGGCTCGGCCAGCCTTCAACGGTGTAGATGTAGGTGTTTTTGAAGCCCATGGAATCAAGACGGTCCTGCATTACGGCATAGTAAGCGTTGGACGGATCCGGCGTGCCGTGAGCCATGATCAAGACTGCGTCATGGGGGCCAACCTTCGGGAATTGAGAGGAGTAAGCTTTCAAGGCCTGTTCAACGTCGTCGCGCTGATTTTCCTGGCCCATCCAGTACATAAGCGGAAGGCCTAAGGTCATTTTCTTGAACTGGTGTTTGTATTCATTGAATACAGCAGCGTCGTAGTTATATTCCATACCCGGGATTACGTCCAACGTAGCGAGGGCCACGCGGTTGTAGCCTTCCTGTTTGAGCTGCGTCAATGCTTCTTCAGGAGTAGGGATGGTGATACCTTCCTTGGCTTTGATACGGTCGATAATGATATGAGACGTGAACGCAGTTACAACTTTAACGTTCGGGTGCTGAGCCTGGATTTCTTTTACCGTAGCTTCGATGGTTTTAGCACGGGTATCCTTGTACGTAGTACCAAAGCTCATCACAACCATAGCGTCCTTGTTAGGTTCAGCAGCCAATTTCGGATCTTTTGTTACATAGGTGCGCACGCCAATTTGTGATGCTTCCATCAAAGCCGGCGTAGCGTTTTTAACTTCCGGATTCAAGGTATAAGCCGCATCCACGTGCGTGCCCATATAGCCTACGCCGGTCAAAGCGCATACTGCCATAACTGTTGCCAATGCTTTTTTTGCCAAATTCTTCTTCATTAGAATTCACTCCTACAAACTCAAACTAAAAATCCTAAACCTGCGTGATGTACAAAAAAATACCTCCCCGCCAGGCGAGGAGGTTATAATCGATTTTATGACGCGGCTTTCGTATACGCCTGTGAAATGACTGTCCGACGTAACGGTTCTTTAGAGCAAAACCGTTTAGTTTTCCAATCAACGTCACAGTGACGACGTCAGTCGTGTAAGTTCTCGGGAATGACCTATCCATCGCTCGTGGGTTATCGGTTATCCGTTCAAGGCAGTTCTCCTGGCTTTGCTTCAACGTCTCAATCGCCTTCCCAAATTACTCCAGTGGCATTCTGATTGGACTCTGCGTCACAGTGGCGGGACCGCGGCAGCTTTAACTGCGCTTTTCTATTAAGAACTAGTACCGGCATTTATATCCCTAATGTGTAGCGGCAATGCGTTACACATCCATAAATCCGCATAGTTACTAGTATTCTCACCTTGAACACTTGTATTCACTTGCGTTTAGCATAGCAGAATTGAAATCTCGTGTCAAATATTTTTGACGTATAACATATCATGAATGTTTTTTATGCATAATCGAAGTATTAAGCATAGTCAAGGGCCTAAAATTCTGTTACTATAATACACGTATAGTGAAATAACTCACTAAATCCAGTAAAATAATCCACTAAGGAGGATGTTTTATGAGTTCGTTTGAAAGTGGAACTACGGCACGGGAACAGTCCGCGTCTGTTTATGAAGTTGTATTTACGCCGGTAACCCAGCGCCCGGAATATCAGGAAGAACCGATTAAAAGCAAATTGGCTGAATTAAAGGAAGCCATGGGCGAAGAAGATTTTAATCGCTACATCGAAAGCTTGTTGCGCATTACCTACAACGGTCGTGCGTTATGGCTCATTACCAAACAAGAACGCAATCGTACGATCTTGGAAGGTAAATATTTGCCGTTAATTGCGAAAATCTTTGGTGTAGCAGCACCGCGTATTTTCTCGCAGGCGTAAGCCATAATATATAACCATAAGCTGTAGGAACTGTGTACGCACACGATACAGCTGAACTTTAAAACTGAAATACATTATCGTTTATATAGTAAGTAACATAGTGGTGACTAACACTACGTATCTAGACTGACCACAAGATAAACATGAATTTTGCACATTATCAATGATAGTCGTTGAGAAATTTAAAAATGAGAAAAATTCTCATTGACGAAATTTGAAATGTGTCGTATCATCATACCTGTAAGAAACGTGTTTATATTTCGAATGTTTTCGATTCGATTAAATGTGATTAGTTTTCGTCGGTTTAACCTAGGGCACCGGAGGCAGTTTATTTCACCGGGAATAGCGTATTGCGTAGGGGACTGACGGGTTTAGGTATAGATAGCGGAGGTCCTTATGAATACGAAATGCATTATGTTAGCTACATTCGGCTCCATTTACGGGGAAGCCGTGGAAAAATCTGTAGGCACTATGGAACAGAAGATTCGGGAAGCGTACCCGGAGGCCGTGGTTCGCCGTGTATTTTTAGCTGATGCCCTCATCGAGAAGTGGAACGAAAAATACGAAAAACCGGTGTATTCTGTAGAACAGGTTTTGGCAGAATGTCAGGACGTAGGCATTACGGACGTATTCATCTTGCCGTTCGCCTTGGTATCGGATCAGTGCTACCAGAAGCTTCGCAAAACGGTGGCGCAGTTCACGCAGAGCAAGCAAGGTCATAGCACCGGCAAAGTGGTGCCGAAGGTGTATGTCGGCAAGCCGTTATTGAGTTCTTTAGGCGTTAAGAATTACGCCGATGACTACGAAGCGGCCATCGATGCTATCTTGAAGCATGTGAATATTCGGTCCTTGAACAAGTCCGTTTTGCTCATGGCGAATGGTCAGAATCAGCTGGAATACAGCGCGTTGCAGCTTAAATGCATGTATGGCAACGGCCAGAACGTAGCGGTGTTCACGTCGAACGGGTTCCCGAACTTCAAGCAGGCATTGACCTTATTGGAACGCTTGGACCACAAGGACGTGCTCGTAGTGCCCTTGGCGCTCATTGGTTCTGAACACCTGATGGACTTCCTCGGCGGTGACCGTCCTGATTCGGTAGCAACGTTGCTCGCCGACGAAGGCTATGGCGTGACCATTTGGAATGAAGGCCTTGGCGAAAATCCGTTCATTCAGGATGTGTTCCTCAAGCATTTGGCCCAGTCCATTCGCTCTGTTGAACGCAAGCGTCAGGTAGCGCCGGCAGCGGTGAAGTCCGCCAGTAATGGCGTAGCGAACACGGCGGCTAGTGCCTCGAAAGCGAATGCGGCGTCCATGGCGCATGTATGCTAATGTTACAGCTATGCTGAATTAGCCTTTGCTTGAAGGCACTTCAGTTAAGTATGCTATATAAACGGTCCCTGCGGGGGCCGTTTTATTATATACGAAGTGGCGGCTCATACAGCGAATCTTTATGGGCCGGCTTACGATTCAATCTAAGGAGAGACTATGAAACAAGCCATTGCAGTGGTGGCTTTTGGTACCACCGTACCGGAAGCGCGGCACCGCCAGATTGATGCGGTGTTTAATTTTATCAAGCAGCAGTATGCGGACGTGCCGGTTCATTTGGCCTTTACGTCGCGCATTATTGTGAAGCGTTTACGTGACCGTGGTGAAATGATTCTCACCGAAGAAGGGTTGATGGAACAGCTCGCCAATGAAGGGGTGGAGCAGGTTATCGTGCAGCCGCTTCATTTCACAGGTGGCGAAGAATTTGAAAAGCTGAAGCAAAACATGTTGTCCTACGTGGGGAAAGGCTCCATTCAGGAAGTCAAGGTAGGACGTCCGCTGTTGTACTTTATGGGCCAAGAAGAACGGCCCGACGATTACCAAGCGCTTATTGACGGCTTCATCAAACCGCTCAACATCCCTAGCGCTGAAGGTTTGGTGCTCATCGGTCACGGCGGCATGAACGTTGGTAATGGTTGTTACTCCGTGTTGCAGCTGAAATTACTGCGCCAAAAGCTGAGCAACGTACGCATCGCCGCGCTGGAATGCTTTCCGGAATTATCGGACATTGCTATTCCCTGGGATTGGGCGGACGGCACGACGCCAAAGAAAGTGCATTTGCATCCGCTACTCCTCGTAGCCGGTGACCATGCGCTGAACGACATCTTTGCCGATGAAGACAGTATCTTAATGGAACTGCAAGACGCCGGTTTTGAAGTAGTGCGCCACGAAAAAGGCCTTGGCGAATATGAAGCCATTCAAAAGCTGTACGCCGAACATCTTGATGACGCCATTAACGGTCGCTACGAAGGCCGTTCGAAGCATCGGCCGAAGATTCCTACTATTAAGTAATGATAGTCTCTTTCGATAAATCAAAGATTTTATGCTATAATAGAGCGAGTATGTAAGTAATCCATTATGAGGAGAGGTAACAAATGAAAGGTAAATTATATGGTATCGGTGTAGGGCCGGGGGATCCGGAATTAATGACGGTGAAGGCGGCTCGTTTGGTCAGTGAAGCTGATGTTATCATCACTCCGAAAACGGAAAAGAAGGATGGTTCGGTAGCGCTGAATATTGCCAAACCGTATATTAAGGATCATACAGAAATCGTCCCGGTTGTGTTCCCGATGGTGCTCAATGACGACACGCAGAAGGAAGGCTGGGAAGAAGCGCGCAACATCATTACGAAGCTGTTGTCGGAAGGTAAGCAGGTTGTGTTCTTGACGTTGGGTGACCCCATGTTCTACAGCACGTACATGTATGTGTATCGCTTGGTAGAAAATTCCGGCTACGAAATCGAAACCGTACCGGGCGTTACGGCATTCTGCGCTATTGGCTCTCATTTGGGCTATCCTATCGTAGAAAAAGAAGAAGTGTTGGCTATCGTACCGGCAACGGCACCGAAGGAAAAAATCGACAAGGTGCTCGCTGTGGCTGACGACGCTGTTATCATGAAGGTATATCGCAACTTCGGCGAAGTTCAGGAAACGTTGAAGAAGCATAACATGGCTGACGAAGCCGTTATGATTAGCCGCGTTGGCCTTGACGGTGAAGAAATTTACCGCGGCTTGCAGGACATGCCGGCTGATACGAAGCTCAATTATTTGTCGACCATTTTAGCTAAGCGTAAGGACCGCTAAGACTATGAAAACATACAAGATTCCTCGCGTAGTCATTGCCGGCACGAATTCCGGCGTTGGCAAGACCACGATTGTAGCTGGCTTGTTGGCTGCCTTCACGGCTTTGGGCAAGAAGGTGCAGCCTTTTAAGGTGGGCCCCGATTACATCGATCCGGGCTTCCACAAGCTCGCCTCCGGTGGTCGTGATTGTTACAATTTGGATACGTGGCTCGTGCGCAGTGAACAGCTGGTGCCGTTCTTTGCCGATATGGCGAACGGGGCAGACCTGGCTATTATCGAAGGCGTTATGGGCCTTTATGACGGTGGCCGCGAAGGCGTAAGCTCGACGGCGCAAATCGCCAAGGAATTGCAGGCGCCGGTGGTGCTCGTCATCGATTGCAAAGCGATGGGCGAAAGCGCCGCTGCCATTGCGAAGGGCTTTCGCGATTACGATCCGGACGTGAACTTCGCCGGAGTCTTGTTGAACCGCCTTGGTTCGGATAACCATGAGCTTATGATTCGAAATGCCATGGGCAAATTAGGCATTCCCGTCATTGGTGCTGTGCGCCGCGATGACCGTATGCATTCGCCGGAGCGTCATCTCGGTTTGACGCCGGTTACGGAAACGGATCCGACGGGCGCCATTGCGACCATTCGTGACGCCGTGAGCCACATGGTGGACCTGGAAGCGCTGGATATCGTCGCTAACAGTGCGCCGGATTTGGAAGTGGAAGATACTGAAATGACAACCGCCGACAAAGCGGTTAAAATCGGTGTCGCTTATGACGAGGCCTTTTCCTTCTACTATCCGGCCAGTCTTCAGACCTTGGAACGCGCCGGTGCGGAGTTGTGCTACTTCAGTCCTTTGAAGGATAGCGCGTTGCCCGCTGATGTAGACGCCTTGTTATTTGGTGGCGGTTTCCCGGAAATGTTCCTTAACCAGTTGGCCGCTAATGAAGATATGAAGACGGCTATTCGCCAGGCGTTTATTTCCGGCATGCCGATTTATGCCGAATGTGGTGGTCTCATGTATTTGTGCGAAGGCATCCGTGATTTTGAAGGGAATCGCTATGAAACCGTAGGCCTTGTGCCGGCTGATTGCGTTATGCAGCAGAAGCTTCAAAAGGTGGGCTACGTAACGGCAACGGCGTTGGTAGATACGGTAGTAGCTAAGAAAGGGGAATCCTTGCGTGGCCATGAATTCCATTTCTCTACTATGGAATGGCGTAATCCGGAAGCAGCTATTCCGGCGTTAAGCTTTACCGGCGGTCGCCGTAATGAAACGTACACCGGTGGTTATTGCAATGGTAATTTGTTGGCGTCGTACTTGCACATGAACTTTGCGGGCAATGAAGCGGCTGTTAAGCATTTCATCGATGCGGCGTATGTGTATAAAACGCGCCAGGTATAATGACAGTTGACTTTAAATTTTATAAGGTGCCGTTAGTTATCTAGCAGTTGTTAACGGTAGCTTTAGGGCTACCGTTACGTGTATTACAAGGAGGTATTCCGATGGCAGAAGCAACTACAGAACGAGGGTTAATATTGGTAAACACCGGTAATGGTAAGGGCAAAACGACGGCGGCCTTAGGCGTTGTGCTTCGCGCTGTCGGCGATGGCCTTCGCGTGTTGGTGGTGCAGTTTATCAAGGGCGGTAGCACCTATGGCGAGTTGAAAGCTATCGAAGCCTTGAAGGATGCCGGTTACCCTGTTGCGATTCGTCCTATGGGTAAGGGGTTTATTTTCCACAATCGCGAGGATTCGGCGGAAAAGATGGCAGAGCATCGCGCCGCTGCTGAGGCTGCGTGGCAGTCTTTGACGGAAGAGGTCATGAGTGATAATTGGGATCTTATTGTCTTTGATGAAATAAATTACGCGGTGAAGTTTGGTCTCTTGGATGTGGCGCGTGTTACGAAGCTTCTTAGCGAACGGCCGAAGCGGTTGCATGTTATTTTGACGGGCCGTGATGCAGCGCCGGAGGTTGTGGAGATGGCGGATACGGTGACGGAAATGAAGGAAGTTAAACATGCATACCAGCGCGGTATTAAGGCCATGAAGGGCATAGAGTTCTAAGCCTTCCTGACACTGTGCCATATTTTACACGGGTTAGCGTCTGGTGCAAATAGCTGACCGATGTACAAGAACGACTCGGGTAATGAATTAGAAAATTGGTCCGCCTTCGAATCTTGGCATTGGTAAGTAGCGTCATTACGAAAGCTTACTCTAAAAGCAAATACTCTAGTACAACCATTCGCTCCCTTCGGTTTCACCAATGGTCGCTTCATGGTTGTACTGGAGTATTTTTGCATTTTATCTTAAACTTAGCGTTCTTCATGACGCTACTTACCGTATGCAATCTCGCTAAAGCTGCGCCCAATTTTCTAATTCATTACCACATGATTCGCATCCTTGTGAGCATTCGGTCAGCTAATTGCACCTAAGCCGTATCCACGATAGATATTGGCGTTAGTGTCAGGGACGGCTTAGGACTCATGCGAGGGAGGCCTTAATATTGCGCTTGGTATGCATTGGTTATTTGGGAGAGTGGGGAGAATTGTCGGTACGGTAAGGCTGTTGATGAATTTAGCACAAGTGCGGTGGTTGTTCCGACAATTCTTCCCGATATTTGGTTGCGTTAGTAGCGCTTGCTTCGCTCGCGCTGGTAGGAAGGTGTTTTGTATGTTCTTGCGTGTTTGGTAAATATTTAGTAAATATTGAGGGCTGGAGGATCCAAAAGATAAAAATGGGTGTATAATAGACTCATAAGTTAATCTTGGTAAATACATATAATAGGTTCAAAGGAGTCAATTATGGATAAAACTGCTGAAATTCAAAATATTGATGTTCTAGAATTTGTTATCTTTTGTATCGAATATGTGGCTACGGAATTAGGTGTTCATCCGGAGGATGTGTACAAAGCACTGACTGAGGCAAGTGATATTTTGTATAGCTACATTGTGCCTTGCTACGACGTGCTGCACACGCAGAGTAAAGATTATATCGTTGAGGATATTCTTCACGTTATGGAAGAAAAAGGTATCGTCGCATGAAACAAAGCGATTCCTCGACACAGTGCCATATCTGACATAGGTGGACAGCGGTTATAATTGGCCGTCATCGCTTTTGAGTGTTACTTTGATTTTTATCAGGTTTCGTAAGTTCATATTGTGGATAGAACCGTTTGAGTTAAGTTCCGAAAACTACGCTAACGCAATGTTTTCTCCACTTAAACTCAAACGGTTCTTTGCTGTTCCGCTATATTAGAACCTCACGAACCCTGACATAAAATCAGTGCTTATATAAAATGATCTTTGTCGGCCAATTATAACTACGCTGTCCTTTTAGTAGATATGGATTTTGTGTCGAGAAACCGCTTATAGTTTATGGGGCGACTAGGGAGAAAATCATGAACACAATGTTTAGTTTTCAATAAAACAGACAAACATTAATTTTCAAGGCTCTATGTTGATGTTTTTCTCCCACCACCCCATTCATAGCAGAAGCAATACGACCGAATGCTACCGAAGATGCAAACCATGTGGTATGTGTTAGGTCTGTCAGGGGATGCTAAAAAGCGTTAGGAGATAGCCAAGTATAGGCATGGACAGCTAAAATTTAAGTATGTATAGCAAAATGGGTATGAACAAGCTGTGAACCGACCATTGGTGAAACCGAAGGGAGGAAGCAGCTTGTTCATACCCATTGCTATATTTAAAGTAAGCGGTAATGCCTATACTTGGCAGTGCCTAGGCTGATAGCGAGCCTGACATGCCTAACCCATACCCGGGTCGTTCTTGTACATCGGTCGGAGTGCAAGGCTATATATTACTAGCTCGTTCTTGTAGGACGGTCGCATTGCAATGCTATCCGAACAGTAAGTATGCTAGCGGTATCGCAAATAAAAACGACAGGAACACGCGTTCAATCCATATAATAATCAGATCTTTCATGCTCAGTGGAATATCGGTTGCCAAGATACACGGAATGGATCCATCGAGGAAGAGAATTTCCGAGATACTTACAACGGCTACGACGAATTTTACGAGCAGAATGGATTCTTTGCTGAGAATGGCCGGAATGTACATTTCAGCGAAGCCGGCTGCAGCACCTTTAGCCAATAAGGAGGCTTCCGGAACACCGAGCAGAGCGAGCACCGGGTAGAATATGTAGCCAACGATGTCGAAGAACATGGTGTGGTTGGCGACGATAAGCGCTAACGTACCGATGCCCATGATGGTGGCACCGATGTTCAAGGACAAGCGAATACCGTCTTTAAGATTGGAGATAACACTTTCTTTGAGGGACGGTGCAGTAGCAACGGTTTCCATGGCAACTTCGTAAGCCTTGCCAAAACGACTTTCGCCAGGAGCTAGCAACGCTTTTTTCGTAGCTTCCGCCGGTTCCATATTATTGTAATACGTATCCGGGAAGCGGCTTAGCGGATAGAAGCGAGCCGTAATAGCCGACACGATAAACGTAATGACGCAAGTGGCCCAGAAGAAAAGGTTCCAGTGGTCCATGAGACCTAACGTTTTCGCTACGATGATCATAAACGTAGCCGATACGGTGGAGAACCCTGTTGCGATGATAGCCGCTTCTTTAGTGGTATACAAACCTTCTTTGTAAACGCGGTTCGTTACCAAAAGTGCTAACGAATAACTACCAACGAAGGACGCTACGGCGTCGACTGCAGAGCGACCCGGCGTGCGCCAAATAGGGCGCATGATAGGTTCAAGCAAAACGCCGATGTATTCCATCAAGCCGTAAGACACGATGAAAGACAAGAATACCGACCCAATGGGCACGATGATAACAACGGGGATAACGATGATGCGGAAAATATACGGCGCCGTTTCTTTATCCACGATAATTTGCGGCCCAAAACCGAAGTACACCATGGCAGCCGCCACCAAGCCGAATAGGCCTAACAACGAAAAAATCACATTGGCGATGCTCTTCTTAAACGTGCCCGTCACGAACGGCAACAGCGCCCCGCACACAACGATGATTAAGCCATAAATATCGGTAAACGACAAAAACTTACGGATAACCCCAACGATGTGGTCGATAGGAATCGTGCTTTTACCGGCGATTGTGATAGGTACAAAGAACATGATAATACCGATGAGACTGTAGATGAGGAACCTCGCCAAATTCCCCGACGTTTTTGCGGTTGTCATACGAATACCTCCTTTGAAATAAAATACCTCATAAGCCGCAGATGTAAATACATCGAAAGATATAAATCTAATTAAATTATTCTACAACTTCTATAGAATCTCCTGCTTAGTATTTGTAAAATTATCGAAAAATTTTTGACTTATCTAGATGGAACTAATAATGTAAATAGAATCAGACTTTCAAGGCTCTATGTTGATGTTTTTCTCCCCAACGCATTTCCCATAGAAGGTCACAAATGCTGCAAGCCGGCCGAATGCTACCAAAGATGCGAACCATGTGGTGCGTGAGTCAGAAAATTGGGCACAGCCGTAGAAGCGGCGGCAGAAGGTAAGTAGCGTCATGGCGAACGCAAAGTTTAAGATGAGTAGCCTAGAAGCCCCAGTACAACCATGAAGCGACCATTTGCGTAGCAGAAGGGAGCGAATGGTTGTACTGGGGCTTCGGCTTTCAGAGTAAGCTTTCGTAATGACGCTACTTACCAATGCCAACGTACGAAGGCGTACCAATTTTCCGACTCACCACCCGGGGCGATCTTGTACATCGGCCGGCGCAGCATGTGACCAATATGAGAAAAAGTCACTTTTGGAACTCGTCACTCGCGCTGTATACTGTAATCAGCCACTACTTTTTGTATACTGATGGCATCAAGAAATGACTACCAACCTTTGATGAGGCTAGTTATTTCACAAGATGCAAATTCAAAGGATGTAAAGAAAGTATACGAAAGGCAGTGAATTTCAATGAGTAATACAAATACATTACGTTTGGTTGTACCGGATTGGCAGGCAGGAAACAAGCCGCAATATTTCTGCGGCTCGATGTTGTTGAAGGCGGTGGCGCCGATGAGCGACGGGCAGAAGGAAGTGGTGGTGCCCATCAAGTCGGTGAACGAAACGTCGGTGACGGAGCAGAACGGCGTTGTGGGCCAGGCCGCTATCAAAGAAGGTATTGAAATGACGAAGGCGATTATTGCGGAAGAAAAGCCGGAGCGGATTATCACGCTAGGCGGCAATTGCATCGTGTCGCAGGCGCCGTTTGATTATCTTCATGGCTTGTATGGCGAAAAGCTAGGCGTAATCTGGTTCGACGCGCATCCGGATATTTCGAATCCGTCCATGTATAATCACGAACATGCGATGGTGTTGGCGAATTTGCTGAAACAAGGCGACGCAGATGTGCAGCAGACGGTGGATCATCCGTTCCAGCCGAAGGACGTGCTGTATGTAGGCTTGCAGCCGTTGCTCGATTCTGAAGTCGACCGCCTCGGCGAATTAGGTGTAAACTATGAAGTACAGACGGAAGCGTTATTGTCCAGCGACCGCATTCAGCAGTGGGTCAAGGAAGGCGGCTACACAAAAGTAGCCATTCATTGGGACTTAGATGTGCTCAATCCGAAGACGTTCCATTCCTTGTACTTCAATGAACCGGGTATTCCCATGTTTGACGGTTCGTCTTGCGGTCGTTTTGAGTTAGAAGATGTAACGGCGTCTCTTAAAGCAATCCAGGGCATGGCCGATGTGGTTGGCTTTACCGTAGCCGAATACTTGCCGTGGGACGCCATTCGTTTGCACAACGCTTTGGCTGAACTTAAGCTTTTCCAGGACTAAGAGGAACTAACAGACAACTTCGGGACTAGGCTAGATGCCCTTTATTTCACTAGTAGATTTTGTAAAATAACCGATGGAGGTGGCGCTTATGAACGCGAAAAAGCTAATGAAGCAAGCGGCGTATGCGTGTGTGACGCAGCAGTATGTGGAGAAGGTGACCTTGCGGGATATTTTGGCGCGCGCGGAAGTAAGTAAGCAGACCTTTTATCGGTATTACACGGACAAGTACGACTTGATGAACGATATCTATGCGGAATTGACGCAGGAGGGGATTATTGAGGCCTGTAAAATCAAGAATGGCGACGATTGGCGGGCTATGTACCTTAAGCAGTTTGGCATTTTCCGGGAGCACTTAGATTTCATCAAGCATTTGTATCGGTCTAGGGAGACTGGTTGCACGACGGATTTTGAAATTGAGTGTACGGTGCGCTTTGATAAAGAGTACTTGAAGCAGTGTGGCGTGGATGTGACGGATCCGCGCATCATGTTTGCCATTGAGGCGAAGGACGTAGGCGGTACGTATATGATGCGGGATTGGATATTGGGGGGCATGCAAGTGAGTGACTCCGAAATGGTGACGCGGTTTCAGTTAATTATCCCGCAGCTGCTGGTGCCGTATTTTACCTGAGGCGGCTCGTCGTGCCAATAGCCGGCCGATGTACAAGAACGACCCGGGTATGTGTTAGGCGCGTCAGGCATGCTAACTTTCTAGGTCTAGCCAAGTATAGGCATTACTATTTAACTTTATATATGGCATCGGGTATGCCCAAGCTGTTTGCTCCCTTCTGTTTCACAAATGGTCGCTTCACAGCTCAGGCATACCCGATTTGCTTTATATACTAAAATTTGCGCTATCCATGCCTATACTTGGCTTTTTCCCTATAATCTGTTAGCATTTCCTGACTGGCCTAACACATACCGCATGGTTCGCATCAAGAGTAGCATTCGGCCGGGTATTGGCACTTGCGTTGCGCCTTTCGGTAAAATACTGGCACTGGCATTGCTGGGATAGCTTAACTGAAAGCCTTAAGGGGGAAAGGCATGGACAAAGTGCCTAGAAAATATATAGGAAAAAGATAAATTTAGTATATAAAAATTTTTTGAGAAGTGTTATAATGTGGATAAGAATAGGGGGAATTACTATGGAACATATGATGAGGGTCTATAGGACCAGTCAACATGTGACGCAGGGTTGGTGGGGTCGGTTTTGTGGTAAGGCCGATTATGATGTACCCACTATTTGTGTCGATGTGTGTGTGCTCGGTGATAAGCCGGATTCGTATTATGAAGAGCTTACGAATTATGACAAGGTGTTGCTTCATTATTTGGTGAATATGTTTCGTGAAGATTCGTTTCCGATTGTGATTGTGGATGGTGCTGTGTCTGTTTTACGCCAGGAGTTGAGTAAGGAGTCTCAGGCGTTTATTGATGAGCAGCCGTGGCGGCGTATTGAGCAGCATTGCCATGCGTACCGCGATGATTTGGATTTGCGTATGGCGTTGTCGCGCAATGTGAGCGTTAATGCGTTGACGATTGCGGGTATGAATTTAGTTGCAGCCCGCGCGTTCCAGAAGGGGCAGGATTCGAAGAAGCCGGCCTTTGATAAGTTGTTATTTGATGCACGGAATCGGACGCCAACGGCCATTTGGAATACGTTTAGTCGTCATCGCCGCACTGATGAAATGAGAGCACTGTCGGCGTTGAGTGTACTTTTGTGGGGGAACCTGCAGTATGCCGTAGATGGCTATGATGAGTCATTTCACCAAAAACTGGTGACTAAGGAGCTGGATGGTCGCCGCACGTTGGTGGATGAGGTGTTGCCTTGGACGTATTCGGTTATGGATTTATATAACTATTATGATATGAGCAATAGTTGGGAAGATTTTCAGTTGCCCCAGAAGATTAATAACCATCCGGATATGATTCGTGACCCGGATTTAGAGGACATTATCGCCGATGAAGAGGACGGCGTATATCGTTAATCACGTCCTTGTAGAAAAGTCGTTTGTACCTATTGAAAAGTCCGTAGAAACAGGATATAATGATTACAATATCCTTTGGAGACGGATAATTGTAGCATAGTAGAAAGGGGCTTTTTTATGTGGAAAAAACGAATAGTAGCAGCAGTAGTAGCCATTATGGCGGTAGGGTTGATTGCAGGATGCGGCGCTGACAAATCCGGTAGCGCTTCGGGCAATAAAACGTACAAAATCGGCGTAGTTCAGTTGGTAGAACATCCGGCATTGGATGCAGCGAACAAGGGCTTCGTTGATGGCTTGGCCTCCAAGGGCTTCAAGGACAATGTACAAATCGATCAGCAGAATGCCCAGGCAGACCAATCTAACCTGAACAGTATTGCCCAGCGATTTGTTGCTGATAAGAAGGATTTAGTGTTGGCAATCGCAACGCCGGCTGCACAGTCGATGGCAAATGCCACGAAAGACATTCCGATTTTGGGGACAGCTATTACGGACTACAAATCGGCGAAGCTCGTTAATAGCGACGAAAAACCGGGTACGAACGTAAGCGGCACCACGGATATGAATCCGATTGACAAACAGGTTGACTTGATTCTGAAGGTTGTACCGAATGCTAAAAAAGTGGGTATTATTTATAGCGCGAGCGAAGTAAACTCTCAGGTTCAGGCAGAAAAAATGAAAGCATACGCTAAGACGAAGGGTCTTGACGTAGTAGAAGCTACCGTTTCCAATGTAAATGATATTCAGCAGGCAGCACAGAACCTCGTAAGTCAGGGCGTTCAGGCAATTTACGTACCGACCGATAATGTAGTGGCATCGGCAATGGCTAACTTGGTTAAAATCACCGACCCGGCTAAGATTCCGGTATTCCCTGGTGAAGAAAATATGGTTAAAAACGGTGGTCTCATGACGTACTCCGTTGATTACTACAAATTGGGCTTCCAGACTGGCTTAATGGCCGCTAAGATTCTCTCCGGCGAAGCTAAGGTTCAGGATATGCCGATTGAAAGTCAGAAAGACTTGAAATTGGTTATTAACCAGGATACGGCTAAACGCTTAGGCATCACGATTCCGGAAGAATTGCAGAAGGAAGCAGCTAAATAGTAAGCTTTATGTGAAATAAAAGAGAAAAGGGCGCTGGCCCTTTTCTTTTTTCACCAAGGTCCGTAGTTATGAAGCGAGAGGTGTTTTATGAGTGATTTGATTATTGCCACGTTGGCGCAGGGCTTGTTGTGGTCTTTGCTAGCCATTGGCGTATTTATTACGTTCCGCGTGCTAGATATTGCGGATTTGACGGTCGAAGGTAGTTTCCCGTTGGGCGCTGCTATTTCGGCGACGTTGATTGTAGACGGTGTGAACCCTATCGTGTCCATCGTCGTAGCCGCTATTGGCGGTATGTTGGCCGGTGCTATAACCGGTTGGATTCATACGAAATTAAAGATTCCTGCTTTATTGGCCGGGATTTTGACGATGATTGCGTTGTATTCTATTAACTTGCGCGTTATGGGTAAAGCAAACGTGTCGTTGCTCCGTTTGGACACGGTATACACGTATCTTGAGCACTTATCTGTATTGCATACCATCGCGTTGTTGTTGATTGGCTTGGTTGTAGCTGTAGCAACTTGTATTTTGTTGTTCTGGTTCTTCGGTACTGAAATCGGTGCCTGCCTTCGTGCCACCGGTGTTAACCCGCAGATGATTCGTGCCCAGGGTGTTAATACGGACACGATGATTGTGTTGGGGCTGTTGATTTCAAATGGCTTCGTAGCGATTTCCGGCGCATTAATCGCGCAGGGCAATGGCTTCGCCGATGTGGGCATGGGCGTTGGTACCATCGTAATCGGCTTGGCGTCGGTTATTATCGGCGAGGTGCTGTTCGGCACGAAGTCGTTCGTTCGCAGTTTATTGGCCGTAGTACTTGGGTCTATCGTATACCGTATTGTAATTGCTATCGTATTGTACTTAGGTATGCCGCCAAATGATTTGAAATTATTCACCGCCGTATTGGTTGCTATTGCGTTGTCGTTGCCGACTCTTAAGGCAAAATGGCAGAGTCGTTAAGAAGGAGGGATACACATGTTAGAGGTAAAGCACATTGTGAAGACTTTCTTCAAGGGGACGGTCAATGAAAAGACGGCGCTTCGCGGCGTTGATTTGAAGTTAGAAACGGGCGATTTTGCCACGGTTATCGGTGGTAATGGCGCCGGTAAGAGTACGCTTTTGAATTCCATCGCCGGTGTGTTCCCGGTTGATGAAGGGCAGATTATCATCGACGATCATGATGTTACGAAGATGCCGGAGTATAAGCGCGCTGCGTTTATTGGTCGCGTGTTCCAGGATCCGATGTTGGGTACAGCCGGTAATATGCAGATTGAAGAGAATTTGTTGTTGGCGTTGCGCCGCGGCAAGCGCATGGGCTTGAAGTGGGCGTTTGTGCCGGAGGAACGGAAGTTCTTTAAGGAACGTTTGTCACTCTTGGGTCTTGGACTCGAGGATCGTCTTACGGCGCGCATGGGGCTTTTGTCCGGTGGTCAGCGTCAGTCGATTACGCTGCTCATGGCAACGATGTTGAAGCCAGAGTTGTTGTTGTTGGATGAACATACGGCAGCGCTGGATCCTAAGACGGCTGAGAAGGTTCTTACATTGACTGATCAGTTGGTTAAGGAGCATAATTTGACGACGCTTATGATTACGCATAATATGCGTGATGCGCTTCGTTTTGGTAATCGTTTGATCATGATGGATAATGGTAAGATTATTTATGATGTGAAGGGCGATGAGAAGAAGAATCTCACGGTTCAGGATTTGCTCGAACGTTTTCAGGTTGGGGAAAGCGGGTTGAGCGATCGCATGATGTTGGGGTCGTAAGCACTTCCCGGCATAGTGCCATATTTGACACGGGCTCGCGGCGGGTTCAATTCGCCGGGGGTACCAGGGTACTAGGTACTTTGATTTTTGTCACATTTCGTGGTCTTTGAATATAAGCAAATGCCATCCGAATTAAGTTCCGAAAACTACGCTTACGCAATGTTTTCTCCACTTAAATTCGGATGGCATTTTTGCGTTTGTTGCTCATAGCGCCCAGCGAAATGTGACAATAAATCCGTGCCTAGGTACGCTGGTCGTCCCCGGTGAATTGAGCCTGCGCCGCTTTTCCGGTAAATATGGCGCTAGTGCCGGGTTCAGCCGTACTCTGGGTGAAGGGAAAACCATGGACAAAGTGCCTAGGGCGATGGCGGTCTCGCGCTGTGCGGTGGTGTGATTCGGGTGGGTCTTACGTTGTAGCGCTAGCTACGCGCGCGCTGTAGGTAGGATGTGATTCGGGTAGCTCTTACGTTGTAGCGCTTGCTGCGCTCGCGCTGAGAGGTAGATGTGATTTGGGTGGGCCTTATGTTGTAGCGCTAGCTGCGCTCGCGCTGTAGGTTGGATGTGATTTTGGTAGGGCTGATGTTGTAGCGCTTGCTGCGCTCGCGCTGTGCGGTGGTGTGATTCGGGTGGGGCTTATGTTGTAGCGCTTGCTGCGCTCGCGCTGTAGGTAGGATGTGATTCGGGTAGGTCTTACGTTGTAGCGCTTGCTGTCGCTCGCGCTGGAGTTTGGAGGGGACTTTGGTATTGTTGGATTCGTGACTTTTTCTTGGTAAAGCGAAAAACGAAGCATGAAAATCAAAAATGCAAAAATCTCTGAAACAGTTATATATGTAGGTCTGGCGTTTCAGAGTTTCAGGAGTTTTGAAATCTGCTAAAGTATTTGGTGCCGGTGTTGTTTTGTGGTATGCTGATGGTAATGAAAAGTATGAACGGGTTTTTATTTCAGAATAGATTTCAGAATAGATTTCAGTATAGATTTCGGAATAGGTGAGAAGCATATGATGAAGAAGTTGAAGTACGCATGTTATATTTTCTTGATTTTGTTGGGGATTTATTTGATGGTTACGGGTCAGGCGTCGGATAAGTTACTCCTTTAATCGAATCTGATACGGTGTTGTGAATCGGTGTAGTAGTTGTTAGGGGGTTCTTTAATGGCTTTACCACAATATTTTAAGTTTTATCATTCTGTATTGAGTGTAATTCAGGATGGCAGGGTATATACGAATAAGGAAATTCGAGAGGCTGTTAAGATGCAGTCGAATTTTAGTGAAGATGATTTAAAACAGTTGCTTGGCAGTGGTCGTAAAACGGTGTTTGAAGACCGTATTGGTTGGGCAATTACGTATTTAAAGAAGGCTGGATTGATTGAGGCGCAGAGTCGTGGTCATTTAAATATTACGAAAAAGGGATCGGATATTTTAAGTTCTGGCGTTGAGATTACGAATTCGTTATTAGCTGATATATCTGAGGATTTTCGCCAATTTGTGAAGGTAAGTCCTGATAAGGATGAAGCTAGTGCGGTTGAGTCCAAAGATGGGCAGGATGGCCAGGTTGATTTGGAGGAAACTCCGGAAGCGACGTTGGAGCAGGCTTACAAGTTAATTAATGCCAAGCTTGCTGATGAATTATTAGAAACTATATTGGCGCAGTCACCATCGTTCTTTGAGCAGCTTGTGGTTGATTTGATGAAGGCGATGGGCTATGGCGAAGGTTTGAAGACGCAGGACAGTCGAGATGGAGGCATTGATGGGATTATCAATGAAGACCGTCTTGGTTTTAATCTTATTTATATACAAGCAAAGCGTTGGGCACCAGACAGAACAATTGGTAGGAAAGAGATTACTAGTTTTGTTGGTTCTATGGCAGAACCACCTCGTGTCGAGAAGGGGCTATTTATTACTACGGCTAAATTTACGGACGATGCCATTAAATATGCGAAGGCGCAGCATATTATCTTAGTTGATGGTAAATTAATGTTCTCGATTAGTATATACTTAGGTTAAGTTTTTTATATAGTAACAATCGTAGAAAGAGAGGGGACATTATCATGGCAGATACTAAGCTTTGGGATACGTTAAAGGAATTGAAGTCACCTAAGTATAAGTGGGTGGATTTGACGCATGAGTTGAGTCCGGATACGCCGCATTGGTATGGTTTTAAGCCGTTACAGGCAGATTTGTTGTTTGATTATGAGCCGGATACCCCTGATTCTATGAAGGCGCCTATGCGTTGTTTCCAGTATTCGTTTGCGAGTCAGTATGGTACGCATACGGATGTGCCGCGTCATTTCTGGGGTAATGGTCGTGCGATGCATGAGATTACGGTGCAGGAGTTGGTGTATCCGTTAGTAGTTATAGATAAGTCGGCTGAGTGCGCGGCGAATCCTGATTTTATGTTGAAGACGGCGGATTTGGAGTCTTGGGAGGCTGAGCATGGCCGAATTCCGGAGGGGGCTTTTGTAGCGTTTCGTTCCGATTGGTATAAGAAACCGAATTTAGATAATCCTGATGAAAATGGCGTGCCGCATTATCCGGGTTGGGATAAGGCCGCTATTCAGTGGCTTGTGGAGGAACGCAATATTGGTGCTATTGGTCATGAACCGGCGGATACGGATCCGGGGTTTGTGACGACGAAGGAGGGGGCGTACCCGTATCCTGGCGAGCAGTATATTTTGGAGGTTGACCGCATTCAGGTTGAGGTTATGCGAAATTTGGATCAGGTACCACCGGTTGGTAGTTTGATTGTGTTGGCATTTCCGAAGTTGAAGGATGGCGTTGGCTTCTCCACGCGTTGTTTTGCAATTTGCCCTACTGAGTAAGAATTGTCTGCCAGCTTGCTGGCGAGAGGAGGGTGCGTATGGCACTGGAGTTTAATGAACAGTTATCACGCTTACAGGCTCCTAAGCGCGAGGATATGACCGACGAGCAGTTCGCGCTTTGCGAGTATGCGTGGTATGTGACGCGCCATCCTGATGAAATTACGGAGGCACAGGTGGAAGGCTTGCGCGCCGTTGGTTTTAACGATCATGAGATTTTGGAAGCGGCCTTTGTAGCGGGCTTTTTCAATTACACGAATCGTTGGGTAGCCACGATTGAACCGATTGCCAATCCGGGGCATTATTTCCACAATCGTGAAAAAGATTAGCTTTACAAGCGACTTGGCTTTGTTGTATACTAACAAAGGTGTTGACAGCAAGCGTCAACGACGCAAGCGAAGTATTCGAATCTCCAACGAATTCTTCAGCTTGACGAGACATAGTTTATAGGAGGAATAACAATGTTAACTACTGAAGCAAAACAGGCAATCATCAAAGAATTCGCAGTGCACGAAGGTGACACTGGTTCTCCGGAAGTACAGATCGCGATTTTGACTAACCGCATCGTATACTTAACCGAACATTTGAAAGAACACAAGAAAGACCATCATTCCCGTCGTGGTTTGTTGAAACTCGTAGGTCAGCGTCGTAACATGCTCGACTACCTTCGTCGTAAGGACATCGAACGTTACCGTGCAATCCTCGAAAAATTGGGTCTTCGCAAATAATAACGTTCATAAGAGTCGTAGCCGTAAGGTTACGGCTCTTTTTGTGCATATATTTATGGACATAAGCCATGGAAGTTTGCTACAATAATATAGACTTTAAATGTATGAAATACGTATAGATTCAGAGGAGGAATCGGAATGGAACAATTCCAAATGGATTTGGCCGGTCGCACGCTTAGTATTGAAACAGGCGAATTAGCGAAACAGGCCGGTGGATCCGCATTGGTGCGGTATGGTGATACGGTAGTGTTGGTAACGGCTACGGCTTCTAAGGAAGCTAAGGATACCGACTTTTTCCCGTTGACGGTAGATTATGAAGAAAAAATGTACGCTGTAGGTCGCATTCCTGGCGGCTTTGTAAAACGTGAAGGCCGTCCGCCGGAAACTGCTATTTTGCACAGCCGTTTGATTGACCGCCCGATCCGTCCTTTGTTCGATAAAGGTTGCCGCAACGAAGTACACGTGGTAGCTACTGTATTGTCCGTTGATCAGGACAACGCACCGGAAATCTGCGGCATGATTGGTGCTTCTGCAGCTTTGGCTTTGTCCGATATTCCGTGGGCTGGTCCGATTGCCGGCGTTCGCATGGGTCGCATTGATGGCGAATTCGTAGTGAACCCGACGGTTGAACAGTTGACGAAGAGCGACTTGAATGTAGTCGTAGCTGGTACGAAAGACGCTATCCTCATGGTTGAAGGTGGCGCGCAGGAAGTACCGGAAGAAGTTCTCTTGGAAGTTATCATGACGGCGCACGAAGAAATTAAGCGCATCGTTAAGTTCCAGGAAGAAATGGTTGCTGTAGCCGGCAAAGAAAAACGCGTGTTCCCGGTTCATGAAATCGATGAAGCTGTATCCGCCGCTGTTCATGAATATGCTCATGATAAATTGGATGCCGCTGTTCGTTGTGCTGATAAACAGCAGCGCGATGCGCAGCAGGACGCTGTATTTGCTGAAGTAAAAGAACACTTCGCTGAAATTTACCCGGATAATATGGATGACGTTTCCATGACCTTGGACAAAATGGTTAAGGAAATCGTTCGTCACATGATTACCGTTGAAAAGATTCGTCCGGACGGCCGTAAGCTCGACGAAGTTCGACCGATTACGGTTCGCGTAGGCGTATTGCCGCGCACCCATGGTTCCGGCTTGTTCACTCGTGGTCAGACCCAGGTATTGAATATGTGTACGTTGGCACCGCTTTCCGAAAAACAGGCTATTGACGGCATTGGTATTGAAACGGAAAAACGTTATATTCACCATTACAATTTCCCGTCCTATTCCGTAGGTGAAACGAAATCCTCCCGCGGTCCGGGACGTCGTGAAATCGGTCATGGTGCGTTAGCAGAACGCGCTTTGGTACCGGTAATTCCGTCCGAAGAAGAATTCCCGTACGCACTTCGCTTGGTATCTGAAGTATTGGAATCCAATGGTTCCAGCTCCATGGCCAGCGTTTGCGGTAGTACCTTGTCCTTGATGGACGCTGGTGTACCGATTAAAGCACCGGTTGCCGGTGTTGCAATGGGTCTTGTAACCCAGGGCGAACATTACACCATCTTGACCGATATCCAGGGCATGGAAGATGCTTTGGGCGACATGGACTTCAAAGTAGCTGGTACGGCTAAGGGCGTTACCGCTATTCAGATGGATATTAAGATCTCCGGCTTGTCCCGTGAAATCTTGTCCGAAGCGTTGCAACAGGCTCACAAAGGCCGCATGCATATCATGGGTAAAATGCTCGAAGTTATCGACGCTCCGCGCGATCAGATGTCCCCGTGGGCACCGCGCATTATCACCATGCACATCGATCCGGACAAAATCCGTGACGTTATCGGCCAGGGCGGTAAAGTTATCCGCAGCATTGTAGAAGAAACAGGCGCTAAAATCGATATCGAAGATGATGGCACTATCTTCATCGCTGCTGTAGAAGCTAAAGCAGCTGACCGCGCTATCGAAATCATTACGAACCTTACCAAAGAAGTGGAAGTAGGCGAAGAATACCTCGGTAAAGTAACCCGCCTCATGAACTTCGGTGCGTTCGTAGAAGTATTGCCGGGCAAAGAAGGCTTGGTTCACATTTCCAAGCTCGACAAAAAACGTGTTGAAAATGTAGAAGATGTTGTATCTGTAGGCGACGAAATTATGGTTAAGGTTATCGAAATCGATAAGCAGGGCCGTATCAACTTGTCCCGTAAGGATTGTTTAAAATAAGAAAGGACCTTCGAAGGGGATTTATCAATGGATATACGTGGGTTTGAAGTAGTTACTGCATATGAAAATCAAGGGGTACAGTTACCGAAGCGTAAGACGACGGAAAGCGCTGGCTATGATATTGAATGCGCCGAAGCCGTTACGATTGCTCCCGGTGAAATGAAGCTCGTGCCTACCGGCTTGAAAGCATTCATGAATTACGATGAATACTTGGCCATTCATATTCGTTCCGGTATGGCGGTAAAACGCCGTTTAATGCTTGTTAATAGCACCGGGATTATCGACAGCGATTACTACAACAATGAAGACAACGAAGGTCATATTCTCATTGCCTTAGTCAATATGGGGACTGAACCGGTTAGCCTCGATAAAGGCGAACGGGTAGCGCAAGGGATTTTCTCAAAGTACTTGATCACTAATGACGATAATGCGACGGGCATTCGCACCGGCGGTATCGGTAGTACGGGTACGAAGTAATTACAAGGAACCGTGCCGTCGCAGCAGTATGCGCTGGCACGGTTTTTTAGCAGGAGGTATAACCATGAGTGTACATAAAGAAATACAGAAATCCAGTGAAATGAAATTCGACGGCAAGTTGATTAAGGTTACTTACGATGTTGCCGACGTTAACGGCAAAGAAGCTTGGCGTGAAGTAGTGCATCATCCGGGCGCTAGTGCTATCGTCGTTGTGGACGACCATAACCGCATCGTCATGGAACGCCAGTATCGCTATGCTATCGACTACGGTTTGTTGGAAGTGCCGGCCGGTAAATTGGATGGTAACGAAGATCCGTTGGAATGTGCGAAACGCGAATTAGAAGAAGAAACAGGCTTCATCGCTTCCGAATGGAAATCTTTGGGCACCATTGCAACGAGCCCAGGATTCTGCAACGAACTCATCCATCTCTACATGGCTAAAGGCTTGAGCCGTGGTCACGTAAACTGGGATGATGACGAATACGTAGAATTGGAATACTACACTGTAGAAGAGCTCTTGGAAGCTATCCGCAAGGAAGAAATCAAAGACAGCAAAACCTTGGCTGCGTTGCTGTTGGCATTGCCGCACATGCGCTAAGAAAATGTAGTACCTAAACGGAAGTACCTAAAGGAGGTATGATGATGTTTAAACGAGTTATAACGATTGTCATGGATAGTGTAGGCATCGGCGGTGCGCCGGACGCGGAAAATTTTGGCGATAAAGGCGCCGACACGGTGGGCCACATCGAACAGGCTGCCGGCCCTATTGATTGCCCGACGCTGCGCCGTCTAGGCCTTGGCGAAATTGCCAATATTCATAAAGAAGAAGTGACCGACCCGACCCATTCGGTGATGGGCATTTATGGTCGTTTGACCGAAGTGAGCCGCGGCAAGGACACTACCAGTGGCCACTGGGAGCTCATGGGCCATCCGGTAGATGTGCCGTTCCCTACGTTCTATGAAGGCTTCCCGAAGGAATTGATGGATACCTTTACGAAGGAAACGGGCTATGGCTATTTAGGCAATGAAGTGGCGTCCGGTACTGAGATTATTGAACGCTTGGGCCGTGAGCACATCGCGACGGGCAAGCCTATTGTGTACACGTCGGCTGACTCTGTGTTCCAAATTGCGGCGCACGAAGACGTGATTCCGCTGAAGGAATTGTATCGAATCTGTGAAATCACTCGCAACAAGGTGTGCATCGGCGATTACTATGTAGGCCGCATTATTGCGCGCCCCTTCGTTGGCGAACCGGGGCACTTTGTGCGCACGTCGAATCGTCACGATTACAGTCGTTTGCCGGAACATATTTTGTACTGGCAGATTCTGCAAAAGGCCGGTGTTCCTACCGTTGGCGTTGGCAAAATTGGCGACATTTACGCCAAAGTGGGCATCGATAAATCATTCCCAACGACATCGAATTCGAATGGTATGAATCGTGTGGCGTATTTGTTGGGCGGTGAATTCACCGAAGGTTACATGATGGTTAACCTCGTCGACTTCGATAGCCTGTACGGCCATCGCCGCAATCCGGCAGGCTACAAGCGGGCCATCGAAAATTTCGACTATCAGTTAAGCGGCTTGTTGGACCTTCTCACTGAAGATGATTTGCTTCTTATCACGGCGGACCACGGCAATGACCCGACCTGGCATGGCACAGATCATACCCGCGAACGAGTGCCGCTTTTAGGCTATGTAAAAGGTCATACGAAGCCCATTAATATTGGCGACCGAGCAACCTATGCCGACCTTGGCCAGACAGTGCTGGATAACTTTGGCTTAAAAGGCGAACATGGCACGTCATTCCTGGATTTGCTGAAATAGCGAGGTATTCCTATGAAGTTAAAATCTCTCCGTCTATTGGTGATGGCTGCTTTAGTGGCTGGAACTGTAAGCTCTGCTTTCGCGGCAGATAGCAAGGTAATTCCGTTTTCGGATCCTGTGAATGGTCAGCTTAGTGGCGCCGCTGCTTATCCTGCGGAGCATGCTAGCACCAGCTCCATTTACAATCCGGTGCTTGATTTCTACAACGGCGGTTACGATAAGTCGGTAGTGCTCATCAAGCATTTTAAGACCTATCAGCAGACCTCTGAAATCAGCTGCGGTCCGGCTACAGCGCTTATGGTACTCAATCACTATGGCGTTACGGCCGGTGAAAATCAGCTGGCTAAGGAAATGGACATTCGCGGTCCGGAAAATCGTCGAGTCGACGGTAGCTATGGTGCTTCTATGGCCGGCATGGCTAAAGTTTTCAGAGACCGAGGCTTTACGGTACAAACAGCCCATGACACGGCTGGTGAAGATGGTTATTCCTTTGCTGACATTAACGCTTTCAAAGACTTCGTGCTGAAGAATCTTAAAGAAGGTAACCCCGTTATGGTAGAAAACATCGAGTGGGGAGGGCATTGGTTTGCCATTATTGGCTATGATGACATGGGCACGGCTACGCCTATCGATGATACGTTAATCGTGGCAGATCCGTACGACACATCGGACCAGCATCAAGATGGCTATTACGTGATGAACGCGTATCGTTTCTTCTCCGAGTGGTTCGATAACAGCGTGTTGCCGGCTAACGAACGCATTCAGCCTTATGTGGTAGTGACGAAGACACCAAGTCGCGTTACTGTAACTGGGGATTTTCAAGTAGCGGTTCAAAGTAAAGTAACTATGAAGTAAAGGTTTTATTTGCTTAGAGGTAGCAACCTTGTGTAATGTAAGGTCTGTGTAATAACTGGGTAAAACCTTATCAGAAATATTGATTTAAAATAAACAGTCGTATATTCTTGAGATATAGAATATACGACTGTTTTATTTCGATATTTTTGGAGGTTAATATGCGATTATTATCCAAAAAGATGATTACTTTGTCATTGGCATTAGGATTACCTTTGGCAATTGGTTCTATTGGTGTTGATGCGGCAACGGTGGCGACTAATCCAGTGACATCACCGGCTGTGCAAGCAGTAAGCACGGTGGCTGCACCGGTAACCAATACAGTAACTGCTCCGGTGGTGCATGGCACATCCTTGTCGGTAACCGGGAATCCTCGTAAGGATATGTATGTAAATGCTATTGCGTATCAAAAGTCGGCTGAAGTAGCAGCATTGCAGCGGCAAGCCTATGAATTGGCTACGTTGCGATTGGACCAAGCTTTGCAACATAAAGGGGAGTATAAAAAGCCATTGGCAATCATCAGTGACATTGACATGACCATTATGGATGATACGACCTTCCAAGCAGAAATGATGAAAGAAAATAAAGCCTTCGATAATGGACCGTGGGATGGTTATTATCATGCGTTAGCAACGAATGCTGACCAGCCGATTCCTGGCTCTGTTGAATTCTTTAAATACGCCGCATCGAAAGGTGTATCCGTATTCTATATTACGAATCGCGATTGGGATACGTTGGATGAAACAGTTGCTCAGTTGAAACATTGGGGGTTACCGAATGCAGATGCTGCGCATGTGCAAGTAATTCCTAAAGGTGGTTCCTCTGATAAACAGCAGCGCCGTGATAATGTTTTACAACATTATGATGTAATTATGTACTTAGGCGATAATATTGCTGATTTCACATCGGACTTTAAACGTGACTATGGTCCGTTTAAACGTACAGCTATGGCTAATGATCCGCAGTATGCTAAGAAATTTGGGACGCAATGGATTGTATTCCCAAATGCGACTTATGGTGATTGGTTAGGTGCCGTATGGTATAACAACAAGAAAGCAACTGCAGAAGATAGAAGTGCTTATGCTAACAACATTTTGGAATATTACCGATTCACCAATCCGCAATGGAAGATTTGGTATGACGGATATATCAAAGATAAAATCCAGTAGGATGTAATAAAAGAATATATAGCAAAAGCTCGCAAGGCACGATGGTTGTGCTTTGCGAGCTTTGTACGTTGTGGAGAAGCTGTTTATTTCAGGCAACAAAAAAAGCCCCAAGGTAGGGGCCCTTTGCTTCGTTGAATTAAAGCGCGTTCACTTTAGCCGTTAAGTTGGATTTTTTACGAGCTGCAGTGTTTTTATGAATAACGCCTTTGGAGGCAGCCTTATCAATTACGCTGGTAGCTTGAACGAGAGCTTCCTTAGCAGCTTCGGCCTGACCGGCTTCTACAGCTTCAACGGTTTTGCGGGTAGCCGTACGAATCTGGGATTTAACGGCTGCGTTTTTTGCACGACGTTCAGCGTCCGTTTTTACGCTTCTGATACTGGAAATAATATTCGGCAATTGAGTCACCTCCTTGTTAGGTAATCGAGTACAATACTTTTACTGAACAATTATAACATAGGGAAACGGTGGATGCAATACCCTATTGTACGAGTTTTATGATATAATGGAAGACAAATTGGAGAAATGAGGTGCCCCCATGAAAAAGGTAATGATAATAGATGGTAGCAGTTTGTTGTATCGCGCGTTTTTTGCGTTGCCGCCGCTCAATAACGCCCTTGGCGTGCCTACGAATGCCGTGTATGGCTTCTTGACGATGTTAGTGAAGTTGTTTGATCGCTTGGAACCGGATTATGTAGCCGTTGCGTTCGATAAAGGCAAGGTGACATTTCGCACGGAATTATATGAAGATTATAAAGGTAACCGCCCTAATGCGCCAGATGACTTGCGCCCTCAGTTTGGGCTAATTCGCGAAGTGCTTACTGCCCTTGGTCTCTGCGTTATTGAAGAGGAAGGCTTCGAAGGCGACGATATTATTGGTTCCTTGAGCAAGCGTTTCGGTAATGACGATACCGCTGTTTACATTGTAACCGGTGACCGCGACAGCTTGCAATTGGTGGATCAATATAGCACGGTGTTCTTGACGAAGAAGGGCATTTCCGAAATGCAGGAAGTGACGCCTACCACGATGCCGGAGCTTTATGGCTATGGTCCTGACAAGGTGGTGGACATGAAGGCCCTCATGGGCGATAGCTCGGATAATATTCCGGGTGTGCCTGGTGTTGGTGAAAAGACGGCGTTGAAACTGATTACGCAGTTCGACACGTTGGATGGTGTGTATGAGCATCTCGACGAAGTGAGCGGCAAAAAACTGAAGGAAAAGCTGGCTGACAACAAGGACCAGGCGTACTTGTCCAAGGTGTTGGCTACGATCAAGACGGATATGGAATTGCCCTATCAGCTTACGGATTTTGTGCCGTCTGCTCACGTTTCTGAAATTACCCCTCTTTTCGATAAACTGGGTTTCCACAGTATTACGCCCCGTATTTTAGCGGCTATGGGCGCTGGGCAAACAGATAGCGAATCCTTATTTGATGCCTTTGCCGTTGACCCGGAACCGGCTAAAGAAATTAAACACGTTGACGCCGTACCGGCAGAAGCCTTAAAAGCGTCTAAAGTGGCTGTGCGCGTTATTTCACGGGGAGCGCACCCATTTAGAACCGTCGAAAAGGCTTATGTAGCATGGGATGATGAAATCGTATGCGTAACCGGTGGCGAAGGCTTGTTAGACTTGGTGAACTCGGTACCGACGGTAGTGACGGAAGACAGCAAGCTCTTGTCCGAAGTGTTGGGCGACGCTATGCCGGCAGATATTAAGTATTACGTGGACGAAAAAGAAATTGTGCATGACTTCACCGAAGACGTGGCCAAAGAAACGGCAGAAAAACAGCCGCGCATCTTGGATTTGACGTTGATGGCGTACTTAGCAGACCCAACGCGCACAAATTATGGCATTACTTATTTGACGGAACGCTTTGGCGGACCGCATGTGCCCACGTCCGGCGATGATGCAGAACACGGTGGCGCCGCACAGGCCTTATTGGCTATGGCTGATTCGGCAGTAAAAGCCTTGAAGGACGCCGAACTTTGGTCGTTGTATAGCACCATCGAATTGCCGTTAGTTCATACCTTGATGGTTATGGAAAAGAACGGTATTTATATCGAGCCGTCCTTACTTGCGACGACGACGGAACGTTTCAAAGCGGAAGCTGCTGAATTGCAGGCTAAAATCTACGAAGCGGCCGGCGAAGAATTTAACATCAACTCGCCGAAACAGTTAGGCGTTATCTTATTTGAAAAGCTAGGCCTTCGCATCATCAAGAAGACGAAGACCGGTTACTCTACGGACGCGGAAGTATTGGACGAACTCCGCCAGGACCATCCTATCGTTGAAATGATCCTCGCATATCGCACGGTAGTGAAGCTGGTGTCTACGTACTTGGAAGGCTTGAAGCCGCTCATCAATGAACGTACCCATCGCATTCACACTACGTTTAATCAGATGGTAACCGCAACGGGCCGTCTCAGCAGTTCGGAACCGAATTTGCAGAATATTCCGGTGCGCACGGAAAAGGGCAAGGAAATTCGTGCCTTGTTCCTGCCCGGTGAAGGCTATGATACTCTTATTAGCGCCGACTATTCGCAAATTGAACTTCGCATTTTAGCCCATTTATCGGAAGACCCGGCCCTCATGAAGGCCTTTGCCGATGGCTTAGATATTCACCGTTTTACGGCGGCGGAAGTATTGGGCAAGAAACCGGAAGACGTAACGTCTACGGAACGTTCTCATGCGAAAGCTGTTAACTTCGGTATTATTTACGGCATCAGTGATTTCGGTTTGTCTCGCGATTTGGGCATTACCCGCGCCGCTGCGAAGGAATACATTGAACTTTATTTCAGCCGTTATCCGAAGGTTAAGGAATATATGGATAATATGGTGGCCATGGCTCACGAAACCGGTTCGGTGCGCACCTTGTTTGGTCGCGTTCGCGCCTTGCCGGACATTAACAGCCGTAATTTTAACCGCCGCTCCTTTGCGGAACGTACGGCAATGAATACGCCAATTCAGGGAACCGCAGCCGATATCATCAAGCTGGCCATGAATGAAGTGGTTAAGCGTATGACGGACGCTGGCTTAAAATCTCGTTTGTTATTGCAGGTACATGACGAACTTGTCGTAGAAGCTACCAATGACGAAGCAGAAACGGTTATGAAGCTCTTGGCGGATACTATGGACGGTATTGTAGAGCTTAAGGTGCCGCTCATCGTTGATGTGCACCAGGCAAGCGACTGGGCGTCGGTAAAATAGTGACGGCTCACGCACTGTAGCTATAGTGCTCGGTGCATTCGTAGTAGCGTAAGGAGGCAGCTATGCCAGAATTACCAGAGGTTGAGATTATTCGGCGTTACTTAGCCGGTAATATAGTAGGTAAAACGGTAGGCACCGTCGAATCACTGTTGCCGCGCATGTGGCGCAACACGACGGCGGCCGTGGCGTCAGATATTTTGACGAATCAGACCATCGAATCTGTTGGGCGGCGCGGTAAGTACTTGGTATTTACGTGGTCGCCGTCTGGCGCCGTTTTGCTGGTTCATCTGAAATTAACGGGACGGCTTATTTATCGGCCGGAACCGTCAGTGGAACGCTTTGACCGGATATTATTTCATTTCACAGACGGCACCATGCTGGCCTATGGGGACATTCGGACCCTCGGCGCGTTGTATTGCTTCCCGGATAGGAAGGCCATCGACGTGAAGGCGTACCTGGCCATGGGCGTGGAACCGCTGAGCACGGGCTTTACGGCGAAGAAATTTTCCGAGCTGGTGAAGCGCAGCAGTCAGCCTATAAAGCCCTTTTTGCTGGCTCAAACCTTCGTGGCCGGGCTCGGGAATATCTATGTGGACGAAGCGTTATTTATGGCTCACGTGTTGCCAACGCGGCCAGCCGATTCGCTGAATGAAACGGAAGTCGTGTCCTTGCACCGCGCTATTCGCAAGGTACTGCGCGACGGCCTTGCTAACGGCGGCACTAGCTTTAGAGATTACCGCAATGGCGAAGGTAAGCGCGGTCACAACCAGGACCATTTGAAGGTGTACGGTCGTGGCGGCAAGCCTTGCGTGCGCTGTGGTCGCCCTTTGGCGGACATGACTTTGCGCGGGCGCCATACGGTGTTCTGTGAAAAGTGCCAGAAATAGAAAGGATGTAACATATAATGTATAAAATAGGCTTAACCGGCGGTATTGCGTCCGGGAAGAGCACGGTGTCCAATTGGTTGCGTGACCATGGGGCGCCTATAATTGACGCCGACGTGGCGGCTCATCGCGTAGTGGAACCGGGGCAGCCGGGACTTAAGGCAGTGGTCGCTGAATTTGGCGACGGCATTTTGCAAGACGATGGCACGCTGAACCGCAAAGCCTTAGGGGCCATTGTGTTTGGCGACGAACCGAAGCGTCAAAAGCTCAATGAAATTTTGCATAAATATATTTACGATTATATGATGGCCGAAGAAGCCAAGTTTGAAGCGGATGGCGCCACGGCAGTGATTTACGATGTACCGCTCCTCATCGAAGCGGGCTGGTACAAGGACATGGACGAAGTGTGGCTCGTAGCGGTTAGCGAAGAAACGCAGCTTCAGCGCCTTATGACTCGCGATGACTGTGATGCGGCGGCCGCAAAGGCTCGTATGAAGAGTCAAATGCCTACAGTCGACAAGATGCGGTATAGTCATGTTATAATAGATAATAATGGTACCCCGGCGCAGCTGGAAGAACGCTTGCAGGCGCTGTGGGCCGAGAAAAGTCGATTATTTCACAAAGCGCTGTAGCAACAGAAACACGCTATGGGGCTGTTGATTTCACAAGAGGAGGATCGCATGCGAGGGTCTACCTTTTTGGCGATTGCTGCCGTCGTATTCGGCATGTATTATTTTAGCGAAGGAGCGCCGTATTTGGCGCGCACCTATGCGTATCCGCTGGAGCACCGCGCCGAAGTATTAGCGGCAGCGCAGGCCAATAAAGTGCCGTATTCCTTGGTGGCTGGCGTCATTTTGGCGGAAAGTAAGTTCAATGCCAAGGCCGAATCGGCGCCGGGCGCGTTAGGGCTCATGCAGCTCATGCCGGACACGGCGCACTGGATTGCGGACCAGATTAACGAATCGAAGCTAACGGAAGATGAAATAAAAGACCCGGCTACGAACATTCGCTTAGGCACGTGGTATTTGGCGTATTTGCTCAAGGAATTTCACGGCAATGAAATTCTGGCGCTGGCCGCCTACAATGCAGGCCGCGGCCACGTTGAGGACTGGATGAAGCAGTATGGCTGGGATTATAGCTTTAGCGATATTAGCGCCATTCCCTTTACGGAAACGCGCTTGTATGTGAATACCGTGTTATCTAATAAAGAAAAATATGAATCGCTGTATTCGGGCATCGTAGCCGGCGCGTCCGCAGCGTCCACCGCCGGTAGTGGCGATGCAAATTTGAGCAAGACTACAAGCTCTTCGAGTAGCAGTTCTTCGAAATAAAAAGGATGGGAAGTAAGCACAATGGGTGATATTATTGCCGATTTGAAGGAAAAACAGGATACATGGGCGTCGACGTTTGAATGGGTGCCGAAGACGATGGGCGATTACACCTTGCATTTGGAAAGCGGTGAAGTGCCGGAAGGGTATCGGTTCTTCTATTACGAGAATGATCGCGGCTGTCGCTGGGAGGCGTTGTACGATTCCGGCGTTGGCGATTATACGGTGCACGTGATTATGCCGCTCTTTGAGTTCACGGATATCAACTTCTCCTTGGAGGATTTTGACAATTACTTGGAGGATTTGAAGACGCGCCTCGTGCCGGGCATGACGAAGCTCGTTATCGAGCCGTCGCAGAACTTCACGTATGCCTATAAAATGAAAGGCCTAGACACATGGGACTTTGAGAAGGCACTGCCGCCGAAGGTAGGCGACTTTGTGCGCGACATCGACCCGTCGAAGGCCATTCGCATGATTAACGGCTCCTTCATTATTGCCGAGTATGTACACCCGGCGGACAGATCAGGGCTGTTGCTCTTTTATAACGAGCTGCGCGACGAATTTTTCGCCGAGCTGCGCCGTCATAATTACCCTGAAATCAATCATCAGCTGGATGCGAAGACGATCCCCAATTTAGAGGCCGTCCTCGAGCATGAGCTTGAGAATGTCTTGTCTGATTTGACTATGCGTCTATGAAATGATATAATATAACCGACTTTGATATAAACGTTTTTTAAAGAGTGAGCCTTGGCTCACTCTTTACTTTATAAGAACAGCGAAAATGTAACGGAACAAGTGTTGCTAAATAGGTAAAGGAGGCGGTGGCCGTGAAACGAGAAGCTGTAGAAGAGTTTGTATCCTCTGTGGTAGAGTCGATTATCGCCGATACCGACATGGAATTGGTAGATGTAGAGTATGTACGCGAACGCGATTGGTATTTGCGTGTATATTTAGATAAACCCGGTGGAGTTGACTTGGACGATTGCCAAATGGTAAGCGAACGTCTTAGTGAAACGTTAGATGCAAAGGATCCCATTAAGGAAAACTATTTATTGGAAGTGTCTTCTCCTGGTTTAGACCGGGTACTCAAGAAGGACAAGGATTTCAAGCGTTATCACGGCTCCCAGGTGGATGTGCAGTTGTTCAAACCGTTGAACGGTAGCAAGCAGTTTACCGGTGCCCTTGGTGATGTAACCGATGAAACGGTGACTATCGTAACCGCTGACGGCGACCTTAACCTGGAACGTTCGGCAGTAGCGCAGATTCGCTTGCATTTCGAATTCTAAATTTATAGATTTTACAAGTAAATACATACAATTTTATATACAATAGGATATTGGAGGAATAATCAGTGAGTCAGGAATTAATTCAGGCGGTTATGGTGTTGACTAAGCAGAAAGGCGTAGCACCGGAGGTTGTATTTGAATCCTTGGAAGCTTCGTTGTTGCAAGCCTACCGCAAGGAGCCCGGTTCCAATCAGGATGCGTACGTAGTGTTGAACCGTGAAAGCGGTGAGTATAAGGTATTCGCTAAGAAGACCGTTGTGGAAAACGTTGAGGACAGCGAAACGGAAATTTCCGTTGGCGACGCGCAGTCCCTCGGCAAGCACTTAGAAGTAGGCGACATCGTAGAAGTTGATGTAACGCCGAAGAACTTTGGTCGTAGCGCAGCGCATACCGCTAAACAGATGCTTATCCAGCGTTTGAAGGAAGCGGAACGCAGCATCGTATACGAAGAATACTTCAGTCGCGAAGGTGATATCATCACTGGCCTCGTACAGCGTGTAGAAGGTCGCAACGTATTCGTAGACCTTGGTAAAACGGAAGCGATTTTGCCGCCGACGGAACAGATTCCGACGGAAACCTACAAAACCGGCGACCGCATTAAGTGCTACATCGTGGAAGTGAAGAAAACCACGAAGGGGCCACAGATTATGATCAGTCGTACGCACCCCGGCTTATTAAAACGATTATTCGAATTGGAAGTACCGGAAATTTATGAAGGTGTTATTGAGCTGAAATCGGTAGCGCGCGAACCGGGCATGCGCTCTAAAATCGCAGTCATTTCCCGCGATGAAAACGTGGATGCTGTAGGCGCTTGCGTAGGTCCGAAGGGCCAGCGTGTACAGAACATCGTTGACGAATTGAACGATGAAAAGATCGACATCGTAAAATGGGACGAAGACCCGGCTGTTTACATTGCTAACTCCCTTAGCCCGGCTAAGGTTTTGAGCGTTGATGTTAACGAAGCAGAAAAAACGTCTCGCGTCGTAGTACCGGATTATCAGCTGTCCTTGGCTATCGGTAAAGCAGGCCAGAATGCACGCTTAGCCGCTAAGCTGACGAATTGGAAAATCGATATTAAGAGTGCTACGCAGGCAGAAACCGTAGCGCCCGAAGAAGGTGACGGTGAGGAATAATGAAGAAAAAATCGGTACCCATGCGCGTTTGCGTCGGGTGCGGTGAGCTTCGTTCGAAACGTGATATGCTCCGCGTTGTAGCAGCACCGGATGGTACAGTTAGCATTGACCGCACCGGTAAAGCACCGGGCCGTGGGGCCTATATCGATCCATCGGGCGAGTGCTTTGAAGCCGCGTATAAGGCGAAGCGTTTGGAACGTTCGTTGAAACGGGCTATTTCGCCGGAAATCTACGAAGCATTACGGGCGGATTTACTTCATGAATGATATAAAATTACGGAACATGTTAGGCTTAGCGCAGCGCGCCGGTCGATTGCTGAGCGGTGATTTCAGTGTGGAACGCCAGCTGAAACGAGGCGCCGTGCCGCTATTACTCATTGCGACGGATTGCGCACCTAACACAGCCGAAAAATATAACTATTTGGCGATGACTCAGAAGGTCCCGGTACGTCAGGTACTGACGAAGGACGAATTAGGTGAGTGCATCGGAAAAGCGCGTCGAGCGGCAGTAATTGTCAATGACGCCGGCTTTGCGAAAGCCATATTGACTGCTATCGACGAATGACGGATTAAGGGGGAATGCAGATGTCAAAAAAAAGAATATACGAATTAGCAAAAGAATTAAACATAGACAGCAAGCAGATTATTGATGTATTGTCCAAGAATGGTATTAAAGCGGGTAATCACATGAGCAGCATTGATGAGTCTGGTATTAACTTGGTAAAAGCAAGCATGAAGGGCGCAAGCGCACAGGCTAGCTGTCCGGCACAGCCGGAAAAGAAGGCCGAACAGCCGAAAGCACAGGCAGCTGACGCTAACCGTGCTCAAAAAGCGAATGACCAGCAGGGTAATCGCGACCAGCGCAATGACCGCAACAATCGTGGTAACAATGATCGCAATAACAATCATCGTAACAACGATCGTCATGGCAACAACAATGACCGTAACAACGACCGCAATAATGGCGGCAACAATGGTAACAACAACCATCGCAATAACGATCAGCGCCATGATAACCGCAACCAGGATTCTGCGCGCAATAACGACCAGCGCGGCAACAAGAATAACAACAACAACAACGACCGCCGCAATGGTAAACACAACGAATCCAGCGCTGATGACCGCCGCAATGGTGGTAACCGCAATGATCGTCGCAACAAGAAGGACAAAAAGAATAAAAACAACAATCGCCCCCAATCGTTGTTGTCCACTTCGTTGGCGAAGAGCAAAAATCGCGTAAAACAGCGTAACGAATTGAACCGTCAGCATAAGGAAGAAGAAAAACGTCGTGCTGAAGCAGCTATCGCTTCTGAAATCGAATTAGCAGGGCCGTTGACCGTTAAGGAATTGGCTGAAAAGATGGGTCGCGAAGTTAGCGAAATCATCAAAAAGCTCATGCTCCTTGGCGTAATGGCTACGATTAACCAGGAACTTGACGTTGAAACCGCTACTATCGTCGCTGAAGACTTCGGCGTAACGGTAACGGAAGCAGCGCCGGAAGAAGATCCGACGGAAATCAAGGAAATCGAAGATGCACCGGAAACGTTGCAGCCTCGTCCGCCGGTTGTTACCATCATGGGTCACGTTGACCATGGTAAAACCTCCTTGCTTGACGTTATTCGTAAAACCAATGTAACCGCATCCGAAGCCGGTGGTATTACCCAGCATATCGGTGCGTACATGGTTCGTTATAAAGGCAATAAGATTACGTTCCTCGATACGCCGGGCCATGAAGCGTTCACGGCTATGCGTCTTCGCGGTGCACAGTCTACGGATATTGCCGTTTTGGTTGTTGCTGCCGATGACGGTGTAATGCCGCAGACCATCGAAGCTATCAACCATGCTAAGTCGGCTAATGTGCCGATTTTGGTAGCTATTAACAAGATGGATAAACCGGGCGCTAACCCGGACCACGTAAAACAGCAGTTAGCTGAACATGGCTTGCTCCCGGAAGAATGGGGCGGCGACGTTATCATGGTACCGGTTTCTGCTAAGAAACGTCAGGGTATCGATGATTTGTTGGAAAACATCTTGCTTGTAGCCGAAGTTATGGAATTAAAAGCCAACCCGAACCGTAATGCGCAGGGCGTTGTTATCGAAGCTAAGTTGGATAAAGGCCGTGGCCCGGTATGTACTGTATTGGTACAGAAAGGTAGCCTCCGCGTTGGCGATAACATCATCGCTGGCACTGCTTACGGTAAGGTTCGTGCCATGACCAATGAACGCGGTGAAAAAGTGAAGGTTGCTCGTCCGTCCATGCCGGTGGAAGTACTCGGTTTGTCCGATGTACCGCAGGCCGGTGAAGTTATGGACGTTGTAGACGACAACGAAGCACGTCAGATCGCTGAAAAACGTGTGGAAAAACAGCGTATCACCGAATTGAATGCAACCCATAAAGTAACCTTGGATGATATCTTCAACCAGATTCAGCAAGGTGAATTAAAAGATTTGAATATTATCATTAAAGCAGACGTACAGGGCTCTGTAGAAGCCTTGCGCCAGTCCCTCGAAAGCATTAAGAACCCGGAAGTGCGTATCGTTATCGTCCATGCTGCCGTAGGTGCTATCAACGAGTCCGACGTAATGTTGGCTTCCGCATCTAACGCCATCATCATTGGCTTTAACGTACGACCGGATGCGGTTGTTCGTAAGGCAGCAGAAAAAGAAAATGTTGACCTTCGCACGTATCGCGTAATTTACGATGCTATCAATGATGTTGAAAACGCTATGCGCGGTATGTTGACGCCGGAATTCAAGGAAGTTATCCTTGGCCGTGCGGAAGTGCGTCAGGTTATTTCAACCCCGAAGGCTATCGTAGCCGGTTCTTACGTTTCGGAAGGTAAGATTACGAACAACTCCGAAATTCGTTTGATTCGTGACGGTATCGTAGTACACGAAGGTCACGTAGACTCCTTGCGTCGCTTTAAAGATGAAGTCAAAGAAGTGAAGAGCGGTTTCGAATGCGGTATTTCCATTGAACGTTACCGCGACATCAAGGAAGGCGACGTAATCGAAGCCTTCACGATGGAAGAAATCACGCCGGAAATTTAGGAGGCGTCTATGAGTGATGTACGAGTACGCAAGTTACAGGAATTTATAAAGCAGGAAGTCGGTAACATGCTGATGCGCGGTCTTAAAGACCCGCGTATCGGTTTTGTGACCGTAACGGAAGTAGAAGTGACCGGCGATATGCGCCAGGCTACGATTTATGTAAGTCTCTTCGGCAAGGATGAAGAAAAAGCAGCATCCTTGAAGGGTCTTCGCAACGCAGCCGGCCATATTCGTAGCGAATTGGGCAAATTGCTTCATTTGCGCTATACGCCGGAAATATTCTTCGAAGCCGACACTTCCTTGGATTATAGCATGCACATTGAATCCCTCTTGAACGATATCAAGAAGGACGAAGCCAGTGCTAAAAAGGATGAAGGTAGCCATGAATAAGCTTACGTTGGAAGCCTTAAAAGTAGCCATTGATGAAGCTCAGCGCCTTGTGCTCACCGTTCATGTACATCCCGACGGGGACGCTATTGGCGCTATGTTGGGCATGTACGAAGCGTTAGTGAATTACGGCAAGGACGTAATCATGGTGGTGGATGACGTTATTCCGGAAAAATATCGATTCTTGAAGTACGCCGACACCGTTTTGAACGCGGCGGACGTGAAGAGCATCGAAGGGGATACGCTCCTTGTGTTGGACGCCAGTACCTACGAACGCATCGGCCGTGTAGGCCCGCTATGCAAGGGTATGAAGCTGTACAACATCGACCACCACATTTCCAATTCGGAATTTGCCGATGGCTTGTATTTACGGCCGGATTTTGCCGCTACCGGTGAAATTATCGCCTTCTTGTGCGGCCAGTGGAATTGGTCCATTACGCCGTCCATGGCGAACGCGCTGTATACGGCCATTGCTACGGATTGCGGCTTCTTCAAGTTTAGCAATACGACGGCTCACACCCTAACCATGGCAGCGAACTGCGTAGCAGCCGGTGCCCAGCCGAACGTAGTGTCTGAGCATGTGGAATTAACTACCATGAGTCGCATGGAAGTGATGAAACAAGCGCTCCAGACGGTACAGTTCTTTAAAGGCGGCAAGGTCGCTACTATTGAGCTGAGCCAAACCTTGATGAAACAGGTTGGCGACGACACTGACGGCTATGTGGATTTAATCCGTAACGTTGAAGGTGTTGACGTAGCCATCCTCTTAAAGGCCTATGGGCCGCATACAACTCGTGTGAGTCTGCGTTCTAAGACGATTGATGTAAACGCCGTAGCCGGTGGCTTCGGTGGTGGCGGCCATATTCGCGCTGCCGGTTGCACTATCGAATTACCGATTGCTGAAGCACGAGAAACCTTGGTGAAGGCGGTGCCCTAATGGATGGTGTGTTTCCGTTTTTCAAGCCACCGGGCATCACCAGTCATGATGCAGTTGGCATTTGTCGCCGTCTCTTGCACGAGCGGCGCATTGGTCATAGCGGCACTTTGGATCCGCTGGCCATGGGCGTGTTGCCGATTTTTGTCGGCAAGGCGACCCGCTTAATCGAATATACGGAATCTGTGAGCAAAACCTATGTGGCAGAAGGATGCTTCGGTACGGCTACGGATACGGAAGACAGTACCGGACAGATTATCACCACAGCGGCATCGTCCGTCGAACCACCGTCGTGGGCCGCTTTGGCCGCGACGGTTTCGTCGTTTTTAGGCACCTATGAGCAGACGCCGTCCATTTACTCGGCCATCAAGGTCAATGGGCGCCGCGCTTACGAGCTGGCCCGTGAAGGCAAGGAGGTCATCCTGCCGTCTCGAACCGTGCAGATTTACGAATGCACGCTGTTGGCTTATTCGTACCCGTACTTTACGGTGCGCGTTACCTGCTCTGCCGGTACCTACATTCGCGCCTTACTTCGTGACGTTGCTGAAATGATTGGCATTCCGGCCATGATGACCCAGCTGGTTCGCACCGCCGTAGGTGGTTACACCGCAGCGCAGGCCGTAACCGGCGAAGAACTGGCCACCTTAGGTGAGTCGGTATTAGCGCCTACGGACTCGGCGGTTATGCATTTGCCACAGCTGGTGTGCGATGATGCGCAAGCCTTGGCCATTAAGCAAGGCAAGCAGCTTAGTCGTCACGATTGGCCGAACCTTGTCGGCGTTGGCACGTTGTATCGCCTCTATGGGCCCAATGGGTTCATCGGCATTGCCGAAGAAACAGATATATCCGTTAAGTCGGTGAAAAACTTGTTTTTATAACTAGACTTTGTAGCTCTTGCGCAGGCTTAAGCCAGTACAGGGCTGTAAAGGTAGAGTTTTACTATATTGTTGTAAGATTACAGGATGCAAGTATGGAAGTTTTAACATCATTCGGGCAGTTACGAGCAATACAATCGAATATCGTATATGCTATGGGCACCTTTGACGGATTGCATCTGGGACACCGGACGGTGATCAATAAAGCCGTAGCACTGGCTAAGACTAATGACGCCGTTACCGTAGTGGTAACCTTTGATGCCCATCCCTTAAGTGTCTTAGCGCCGGAACGCATGCCTAGTGCGCTCTTGCAGGAGCCGGTGAAGGAACGCTTGCTCAGCGCTATGGGTATCGATTACATGCTAATGCTACCTATGAGCCGTGAATTATTGGCCGTAACCGCGGAAGATTTTTTAGACGAAGCGTTTAACGGTCTTGCTGTAAAGGCCTGCGTTGTAGGGAGTAATTTTAGCTTCGGCGCCGGCGGCAAAGGTACGCCTAAGCAGCTTCAGGAAGTAGGGGCTACCCACGGTTGCAGTGTGGAAATTTTGGACCTCGCCGGTCATGAACAGGTGGATGGGCCCATTTCCAGCACCCGCATTCGCTCCTATATTCAAGAAGGTCGCTTAGAAGAAGCGGAAGCTTTGCTCGGTCGCCCCTATGAATTTGTAGGCAAAGTCATCGTCGGTGATCAGCGTGGCCGCATTCTCGGCTTCCCAACGCTGAACTTCCTTTTTCCGAAGGAAATGACACTGCCACCGGATGGGGTGTACGTAAACCGCGTATTCCTCGATGGCCAGTGGTTTGACGGCGTAGGCAACATGGGTGACAATCCGACTTTTGAAAACCAATACCATCGCTTTGAAGTGCATCTTTTTGATTTCAATCGCGATGTGTACGGCTATGAAGCGCGCGTTGAATTCCTATCCTTCCTGCGCGGCGAAGAAAAATTCTCCAATTTGGACGATTTGATTGCCCAGATGAAGATAGATGAACAGCAAGCGAGAGCGTTTTTAAAAGACTACAAAAGTAAGCATAATAAGTAGCTCACTGCGTTAAAAGTTTTGTAAATTTTTAACTTCCAGTAGCGCACTTGATAATAGACTGCGTATAATAGAAGTAGTTGATCAAAATAGTGGTAGTATGGGAGGAGGTTTTTGACATGGCATTACGTTTTTCTGATTCTGTAAATGCAATTAAAGGCTCTGATACCGGTGAGATTTTAAAGCTTATCTCACAACCGGACATGATATCCTTCGCCGGTGGTTTGCCGGCCGAAGAGTCCTTTCCGGCCGACGAAATCGGTAAGGCTGTAGATATTGTTCTTAAAAGCAATCCCGGTAAAGCGTTGCAGTATGGTCCGTCCTTGGGCCATGAGCCGTTACGGGCTAGCATTGCGGCACGCATGAACCGCATTGTGAAGACAAAGTACACCGCTGATAATGTAATGGTTACCAATGGGTCGCAGCAAGCACTGGATATTTTGTGCCGCGTGTTCTGCAATAAAGGTGACACGGTTATCGTGGAACAGCCGTCTTATTTAGGGGCGATTACCGCCTTTGATTTAACCGGCGTCAACTACATTGAAATTCCCGGCGATGGTAAAGGCATGATTATTTCAGAACTGGAAAAAGCTTTGGCTACTCACGATGTGAAGCTGATTTACATCGTAACGGACTTCCAGAACCCGACAGGTATCACCTGGACCGCTGAACGACGTGAAGCATTGATGCGCGTGGTGGACAAGTACGAAGTGCCTATCATCGAAGATAACCCGTACGGCGAGCTTCGCTACGAAGGTGAATATTTACCTTCTTTAACCGCCTTCGATACGAAGGGTTTGGTGTGTTCCTTAGGCACTTTCTCGAAAACCTTTGCGCCGGGCATGCGTCTTGGCTGGATTGCCGCGCAGCCTAAGGTCATTGAAAAGTGCGATTTGCTCAAGCAGAACATGGACTTGTCCACGCCGCCGTTCGTGCAGTATGTGGCACAAGCGTGGCTTGAGAATTTCGATTTTGATGGTCATGTGCAGAAGATTAAGGACTTGTATCGTCAGCGCCGGGACATCATGCTGAAGCTCATGGACGAACAATTTCCGAAGGAAGTGACCTATACGCGACCGGAAGGGGGCCTTTTCATATGGGTTACCTTGCCGGAATACATGAACGCCCGCGAATTATTTAAGCAGTGCGTGGCTAAGAAGGTGGCCTTCGTGCCTGGCGAGCTGTTCTTTGCGTCTCCAGGTCATGCCAATTATTTCAGACTCAACTATTCGTACAACGATGAAGCGGTGATTCGCGAAGGAATCGGACGCATTGCCGATGTATTAAAAGCTAATTTACGCTAGTCCTTTATTTCACAGGCTTTTGGTGAAATAAAAGTCGTAGGAGCCTAGTACGGGCAGCGTAGCAAGAGAGGTAAGTATGGATTTAGAAACAACCCGTAAAGAAATAGATCAAATCGATAAAGAGTTATTGAAGCTGTTCCAGGATCGTTTGCAGAAGGTGTTGACCATTGCAAAGATTAAGGAGGAAACGGGCAAGAGCATTTTTGATCCGGCTCGTGAAAAAATCGTGTTGGAAAAGGCGTTAGCACAGATTAATGACGACGAGTTTAAGCCTTACGTTACGTCGTTCGTGCATGCTGTTATGGATATTTGCAAGGATTGCCAGAAGGACCATATTCAGCAGTCCATTTTCCTCATTGGTATGCCTGGCGCCGGCAAAACCACGGTTGGTCGTGCGTTGGCGCGCCGCGAAGGCATGGAGTTCTATGACCTTGATGCGTTGATTCAGGAAAAGGCGAAGAAGTCCATCCAGAATATTATCATCCACGACGGCGAAGAAGCGTTCCGTCAGTATGAATATGAAGCGTTGAAGGATATTGTGGAAACGAAGGGCGCTTCCGTTGTTGCAACAGGCGGCGGCACGATTTTGTCCGAAAAGTCTTCCGAATTGATGCGTGACCATGGTCTCGTAGTGTTCTTGCATCGCGATGTAACGCAGATTCTCGATGATTTGGATATGGAAATTCGCCCGCTTTTGAAGGAAAGCATTGAATATATTTTCCGCCTTTACGAAGAACGGTATCCGCTCTATGAAAAAGTGTCCCACGTGAAGGTGTTGAACGCCGGTACGGTTGAAGATGCGGTAGATCAGATTGCTGCAGCATTGCCGCCGGTTTTCCGGTAATGGAGGCTAGCTATGTCTGCTGACACAAACAATGAAGTGCTGCGCGGTACGGTACAGCGTGTGTTTTTCACCAACACGGCCAATACGTACAGTGTCTTTGTCATCTATGATTACAATGACGAACGCATTGTTTGTACGGTCAATGCAGAGGCGCCGAAGGAAGGCGATGAGCTGGAGCTTAAGGGCCGCTTCGTAGAGCACAAGAAGTACGGCGAGCAGTTTTCCGTGTTCTCTATGCAGAAGGTGAAGCCGGATACCATAGGTGGTGCGAAGCTGTATTTGCTGAATCTTGGCGTTAAGGGCTTTGGTGAAAAGTCCGTTGACAAGGTGTTGGCGCACTTTGGCGAGTCCATCGTTGACGTGCTTCAGTCCGATAATCCTTCTGAAATCATGGATGTGCCTAACATCCGTAAATCGGTGAAGGAGGATTTATATAACACGCTTCGCGGCGAAGGAATTTTGTCCGACATCAATCAGTTCCTAGAAGATGCAGGTCTTAGCTCGAAGTGGAGTCGTATTCTCTATGATACGTATGGGGCCCGCGCTATCGATGCGCTACGGGATAATCCGTATACGCTGATGCGGCTGGACCATTCGGTAACCTTTTCCATGGCAGATACGCTGGCGAAGCATTTAGAAATTCCTCTCGATGATGACCGTCGATTGGAAGCTGCTGTGTTTACTATCATCGATGGTATCGAGGATAGTGGCCACAGCTGTTTGCCGGCCGACGAGTTAATCGGTCGCATTTACAATTTGCTCGGCGATTTTGCCGATGAAATTGCAGCGCGCATTGAAGATTTGCTTCAGTACGGTCAGCTGGTGGGCGAAGAGCACGAAGGCAGTATGTATATCTATACGCCGGCGCTTTATTACGCCGAGTCCGAAGGGGCTGGTCTAACCAGTCGCCTATTGGAAAATGGCCGTGATTTGCCCCTTGATGTAGAAGGCTTCATCGAAGGCTTCGGCAAGGAGCAGCGAATTGACTTAGGTGATGAGCAGAAGGATGCTATCCGCATGGCCTTTGGCAATACATTGTCGGTGATTACCGGCGGTCCCGGTACCGGCAAGACCACTATTGTTCGTGCCTTAGCCGATGGCTTTTCTCGGGCCGGTTTGTCCCGTGTTTTACTGTGTGCCCCAACGGGCCGGGCAGCTAAGCGATTAACGGAAGCGACGGGCTATGAAGCCATGACCATTCATCGTCTCTTGATGCCGGTACAAGGCGGCGAAAGCTATGAGTTCACGAAGAACGAGGATGACCCATTAGAAGCGGATGTTATCATCGTAGACGAAGCGTCTATGTTAAACATTCGGCTTTATCACGCGTTGTTAGCGGCGGTGCCGCCTACGGCGTATGTAGTTATCGTTGGTGACGTGGACCAGTTGCCCCCAATTGGTGCAGGCTTTGTGCTTCGCGATTTGCTAGATTCTGAGGCGGTGCCTTTTACGCGATTGTCCGCTATTTATCGGCAGCAGAAGGGGAACCGTATTGTAGCGAACGCCCATCTCATCAATGAAGGTAAATTGCCGGATTTAACGAGCAATGAGGATTTCGAGTTTATCGAGGTTCATACCATTAAGGATATGATGGCAGCCCTCGTGGCTGTGTACCTGCGCGAGCTGGCGCAGTCCGACGATCCGCTGGATATACAGATTATTTCACCAATGCGAAAGGGTGCGGCAGGCAGTGTGGCCATATCCAAAGCCGTTCAGGATGCGGTAAATAGTGATCCGTCCGTCGGTGAAATTACCAGCGCCGGACGAAAGTTCCGCGTTGGCGACAAGGTTATCCAGGTTCTCAACAATTACGATTTAGAAGTATATAACGGCGAAATCGGCATTATTTACGCCATTTCGAAGACAGACGTGTTCATACGCTTTGTAGATAAAGAATTGCGCGTGTCCGTCGAAGATTTGGAATCGTTAATGTCCGCTTACGCCATTACGGTGCATAAGAGTCAAGGCAGTGAGTATGAAGTGGTCATCATCCCGTTCATACCGCCGTACTCCATTATGCTCCAGAGCAAATTGCTGTACACGGCAGTAACTCGTGCGCGCCGCAAGGTGGTCCTCGTCGGGACGCCGGATGCGGTGGCGAAAGCGGTGGCTACCGGCAGCGATGATGATCGGTATACATTATTTAAGGAACGACTGCAAGGAGTGGTATAAATGACAAGCGTACGCACGTGGTTGAATTTGGTCGGGGATTTCATCTTCCCGCCTACTTGCCCCGGTTGCGGTAGTGAACGCCATTACAGCGGCGAATGGTGTCAGGACTGTTTTGAAGCAGTGCTTGACGTACGGCGCATGCCCGATGTGGATGAGCGCCTCTTCGCTGAGGTTTGGGCGTTGGGTCATTATGACGGCGGTCTAAAAGTATTGTTGCGCGATATAAAATTTAACGGTAAAAAGGAGCGGTCCCGCGGGGCTGCTCCTTTTTTAGCATCGTTTCGTTGTGCCGCGCTCAATTGGCAGCCCGATTATGTGGTACCCATACCGGTAAGTGACAAAAAACGGAAGATTCGCGGCTATAACCAAGTCGATTTACTATTTAAGGATTGGGCTCACGAACTGCAAGCTCTTTCCTCTGAAATGAAAGGCCTCGGCGGCAATGGTCGCAGTGGTAATGGCATTAGCATTGGCGCTACGAAGTTCCAGTGGCTTGATGCGCTGGGCAAGCAAGGCGACACCAAAGCCATGTTCGGTTTGACCCGTACCGAACGTGCGGAAAACATGCAAGGCGCCTTTCACCCCTTGCCAAACGTGGCGCGGTCTGGCTGCTTAAAAGGGAAGACTGTGTTATTGGTTGATGATATCTTTACGACAGGGGCTACGTTGGTATCGGCGGCCATGGTGCTGAAGGAAATGGGCGTGGAGACAATATATGGACTGACGTTGGCTGGAGGACATTGAGATATTTATAATTTTTTCCTGCTGGAATGCAATTTTGAAGGTCGGAGAGGTGTATATATAGTTGTTTGCGCGATTTTTCGTTTTTTGATTTTCATGCTTCATCTATGAATAATGAATGCATTTTTGAAAAATTTATACGGAATTATATGGGTTTGGTACCAAATGAAGCATGAAAATCAAAAATGCCAATATTCTTTGAACAGATATATATACAGGTATAGGCTGTCGTTTGGCTGGCAGTAGTTGACAATATTGTGAGGGAGTTTTATACTGATTGTATAAGTTGTAACTGAAATAGTTACAACGAAAGCAACCGCATAAATTCCAGGAGGTTCCTCATGTTTTTCCCCTACAATCCCAAGCCGGTTCCTAGCGAGATAACCGATGAGATCCGCCAGCAGGTCGTAGCGTTAAAGTCTCAGCTTAACACTTGTGATGCGGTAATCATCGGCGCTGGTGCTGGTTTATCGACATCCGCTGGCTTTAGGTACAGTGGCGAGCGATTTGACCGCTATTTTTCAGATTTCAAAGAGCGTTTTGGCATTAAGGATATATATTCCGGTGGTTTTTATCCATTTCCTGACAAGGAGATGTTTTGGGCATGGTGGAGCCGTCATATTTATATTAACCGTTATGTGCCGGCGCCAAAGCCGGTGTATATAGATTTGCTAGACTTGGTGAAGGGCAAAGCGTATTTTGTATTAACTACTAATGTAGATCATCAGTTCCAGCGAACCGGCTTCGATAAACAGCGTCTTTTCTATACCCAAGGGGATTATGGTTTATGGCAAAGCGTAAATCCAAAAATCCGTAAGACTTACGATAATGAAGACCAAGTGTATAAAATGTTAGAAGCCCAAGGCTTTGTGAAAGACGAAAATGGCATTTACCAATGGCCGGAAGGGCAGAAGGTTTCGATGCGCATACCGATGAAGTTAATTCCTAAATGTCCGACGATGGTAGCGATATGACCACCAATCTTCGGGCCGACGATAAATTTGTAGAAGACGATGGTTGGTATGCTGCGAATGACCGCTATTATGACTTCTTAGAAGCGCACCAAACAGGACATGTGTTATATCTTGAACTAGGCGTTGGCATGAATACGCCGTCTATTATTAAATTTCCGTTCTGGCGTGCTGTAGCAAGCAATCCGGAAGCTTTTTATGGTAACATCAATTACGGCGAAGCGGCCGCGCCGAAAGAAATTCAGGACCGTTCCATTTGCATTAACTACGATATTGGCGATGTGCTGACGTTGCTCAAGAAAGGGGAGTAAGCGATGGCAATAGAGAATGCTGCGAAGCTAAAAAAGCTAACCTATTTAATCCACGAATTGCAACAAGAAAACCCCGGCTTTTACGATGGCGAATTGCCGGACAATGAAGAAGAAGCGTTTCAGTTGTTTCGTGCTCTATGTAATATTCGGCGACCCGGCATGGTAAGCGATGAATTTATAAATGTGCAAGACGAAGTGCTGCAGGCATTAACAGCAGAGAAGGGGATTACCGACGTAAACGATTTGAAACCGTCGAAGTTAGATGATCGCCTGTATTTATGGCAAGGGGATATTACAACGCTCCGTTGTGATGCTATTGTGAACGCCGCCAACAGCCAAATGCTAGGATGCTTTCATCCGCTCCATAATTGTATTGATAATATAATTCACACTATGGCCGGCGTTCAGCTTCGCAATGAGTGTTATCATCAGATGGCGCAGCTGCGTAAGCAAAAGGGGCAGCACTTTGAAATGCCTACAGCAGAGCCGCTGATAACACCAGGTTACAACTTACCGGCGAAAAAGGTAATTCACATCGTAGGGCCTATCATTCGAGGGCCGCTGACGAAGCGCGATAAGGACTTATTGGCGAAATGCTATGAAGAAAGCTTACAGCTGGCGGCGTGCAACCAATTAACCAGCATCGCATTTTGTTGCATTTCCACCGGTGTGTTTATGTTCCCACAGGATGAAGCGGCGAAGATAGCCGTGAAGACAGTGAAGCAGTACTTAGCGGCCCATCCGGAAGGAACCGTGCAGCAAGTAATCTTTAACGTCTTTAAGGCTAGTGATTTCACCATATACCAGAGCCTTTTGGGCAAATAAAAAAGAGCTTATATAACAAGATTTCGTTCCTGTTATATGAGCTCTTTTTAGCCTAGAATTTCGATGAAGGCTTTCACCACATCGGGATCGAAGTAGATGGACGATCCGCTGAATAATTCTTCCTTGACGGTACGTTTGGTTTTGGACCAAGATTCGGTAGACGGATTAACCGCCGAATCGTAGTAATCGGCAATGCCGATGATGCGGGCACCTAAGGGGATATTTGCTCCCTGCAAATGCTTAGGATAACCGGATCCGTCCCAACGTTCGTGATGATAGCGAATATAGGGCAAGATGTCTTGGCAACACGGATAGTTTTCAATCATGTTGGCGCCGTTCACCGGATGTTGTTTGTAACGCGACAATTCCTGACGGTTGAAGAACGGAGCTTTCTTCAGTGTTGCATTCGGCATGACCAAAAGCCCCACGTCGTGCAAGAGGGCGGCATGTCGAATCTGTTCTATTTCGTTTTTCGGTAACCCCATTTTTGCGGCAATACTGACCGAATAATTGGCTACGTTCAAGGAGTGATTATACAACTCGTGACTTTTCATCTGAATCATCTGCAGCAATTCTGCACTGATGGCTTCTAGACTGTCCTTTTCCAGCTCGTAAAGGCCGGACGGTTGCATTAACGATAACATAAACATACTGTAAATCCTTCCCTCGTTCCCCTGTTCCTTTCAATAGTATAAACATTATACACCAGATTGATTCATTTGGGTATACCGAGGATTCTCTACCTATGTGTTTAGCTCATAGTACATCCGTTTTATGTTATTAGAGAATGCCCTTATTTACAGTCTTTTTACAAAATCCTGATTTTCGTTGACTAAAGTATCAAGAGGAACTTTGGCGTTTTTGATACTATATTGCTATAGGTATAGACAAAATTTCCAGACTTCAGTATAATAGCTAGCATACGGGTCTGTGGTTGAAAGTCGAGGCCAGTCGCAGGCAAAACGATCCACGTAAGCAATGCAAAGACGTTGTGAGCATGGTGCGGCTTAGAAGTAAGACCTGCCGGAAAAACCGAGAGGGGTAGTAGTGGGGAGCCACAGGCTTAAGAGCGAAACCTCCAGCAGGCGAGTGTGGGGGCAAAGACCAGGTCAGCCGTGTACAGAAGCGATGGGATGTAGTTAATACGTCCTGTCGCTTATTTTTGTATTCAGACTTGTATTTTTGTAGCTAGCTTTGTGTTTACGTACCCCGGTTTGTATACAATGTATACTGATTACAATGCCAAGAATTTTTATGCGTAAAATATGGATAAATTCTCTAAAATTCTATTGACTAAATATACGGAGTTGTGTATAATCATGACATCGTTAAGAGAGAGAAACACAATTGTACTTATAGTAAACGTGTAGTAGGAAACGGGAGTTGAAGCTAATGAAAAAATCGTGGAAGCAAGCAATCATTACTGGCATGGCGGTCCTCGCTATGGGCGCGTTAGTAGCCGGCTGTGGCAGTGATCAATCCAGCAATGCACAACCTAAGGAGAAAGTAATTAAAGTAGGTACTAACGCAACGTTCGTACCGTTTGAATTCAAGGAACAGGGCTCTGATCAGTTGACCGGCTTTGATATCGACATGATTAACGCCGTAGCTAAGAAAATCGGCGCTAAGGTTGATTTCAAAAACGTCGCTTTCGATGCGTTGATTCCGGCTTTGGGCACCAAGGAAATCGACTTGGCTGCGTCTGGCATGACCATCACCAAAGCACGTGCGCAGAGCGTATTGTTCTCGTCGCCGTACTATGAATCCGGCATGGCCGTTGTCGTTAAAGAAGACGCTAACATCAACGACCTCAAAGGCCTTGAAGGCAAAACCATTGCCGTTCAGATGGGCACCACCGGCGCTGACCTCGCTAAGAAAATCCAAGGCGCTCAGCTCAAACAGTTCAACCACTCCAGCGAAGCCTTGTTAGAATTACATAACGGCGGCGTTGTAGCAGCTGTATTGGACTTGCCGGTTGCGCAGTACTACGTATCTAAACATCCGGAAGACAAAGTGAAGGTAATCTCCTTCCCGAATACGAAGGAATACTTTGGTTTCGCAATTGCTAAGGACAACAAAGACTTGCAGGCTCAAGTAAACAAAGCCTTAGCAGAAATGAAGAAAGACGGCGAATTAGACCAGATTTACCAGAAATGGTTCAAGACTAAAGCACCGGATATGCCGACCGAATGGGCTGGTAACTAATACGGTATTCATTGCAAAGGCAATTAATGCATATTCGTAACAGGTTGTAACTAGTATCTGTATCGAACGATGGGAGAGAGAACTATGAAATTAAAAAAAGGACTTGCCTTATTGTTAGGCGCCGCGTTGGCTATTGGCTTGGTAGCTGGCTGTGGCAATCAGAGCAGCAGCTCCAGTAGCGCTGATGCAAACAAAGAGAAGACGATTACATTCGCTGCTGAAATGACGTACCCGCCGTTCGAATATGCCGAAGGCGATCAGTACAAAGGCTTCGATATCGACTTGGCCAATGCCATCGCTAAGCAAATGGGCTACAAAGCGAAATGGGTAAGCATGGGCTTCGATGCGTTGATTCCGGCTTTGGAAGCTAAACAGATTGACGCTATCGCATCCGGCATGGTTATTACGCCGGAACGTTTGCAGAAGATTAGCTTCAGCGACCCGTACTATCAGGTTCGTTTGGTAATGGTTGTTCGTAAAGACGAAAACAACGTAAAAGCTGAAAAAGATATTGACGGTAAAGTGGTAGGCGCCCAGATTGGTACTACCGGCGCTATGTTGGCTAAAAAGCATCAGGGCACGACCGTTAAAGAATTCGATACTATTCCGAACATGTTGACTGATTTGCAGAACGGCAACCTTCAGATCGTAATGCTTGACGAACCAGTTGCTAAGTACTACATCCAGAAGATGAACATGGGCAACCTCAAGATTGTTGACCTCGGCTTGCAGAACCACGAATTAGGTATCGGTGTTCGTAAGGACGACAAGGAATTGTTAGCTAAGATGAACGAAGCCTTGAAGACCTTGAAAGAAAACGGCGAATATGCTAAACTGCAACAGAAATGGTTTGGCGATATCAAGTAAGATACGCGTTTAACAACCGCTACGAATTACATAAAAGTTGAAATGAAAAGCCTCTTAAGGCGGTTCATTTCAACTTGTCAATGACGACGAACAAAGGGTTTCGGGGTATACCTCACATAGGCTGTATCCTTGAAACCCTTGTTGTCATATTAAGGAAGGATTGAGAGTATGGATTATAAAAACTTGTACGCTACGGCGTTGTCGAAGGCAGCGCATTCGGAAATCGGTGTACTGAAATCAAAAGCCGAAGGGGACGGATTCCTGTCCTTAGCAGAAGGCGTACCGGCTGCGGAATTATTCCCGGTTGAACAAATTGCCGAAGCGTCGGCAGCGATGTGGGCTGACGAAGGGCGCGAAGTGTTGAAATATGGCGACTACTTAGGCTATGAACCGCTGCGCCAAAAGGTGACGGGCATCATGAAAAAGTTCGGCGTTACCTGCACCGCTGACCAGATTCAGTTGTCCAGCGGCTCTACCCAGTCCATGGATTTGGTGACCCGCGTTTTCGTGAATCCCGGCGACACGGTGCTGACGGAAAATCCTACATATATAGATAATAAAAATATACTTCGTTTTAATGGCGCCAATATCGTCGGTCTGCCTTGCGATGACGAAGGCATGGACATCGCCGCGTTGAAGGAAAAGCTGGCGTCGGATCCGAAGGTAAAGCTGATCTATGTGATTCCGGACTTCCAGAACCCCACCGGCCTTTGCTGGTCCGATAAGCGCCGTCAGGAATTTATCGAAGCGGTGGCACCGTACGACGTCATCGTCATAGAAGACAATCCGTACGGTGAAATTACCTACACCGGCCAGTGTCATAAGGCGCTGCAGTCCTACGACAAAAAGGGCCAGGTCATCTTCTTAGGCAGCTTGTCTAAAACCTTCAGCCCTGGCATTCGTATTGGCTGGCTCACAGGCCCACAGGAAATCGTGGACCAAGCGTGCCTCGTCAAGGAACATTGCGATTTGCACAGCTCCATTCCTGACCATGCGTTAGCGGCGAAGTTCATGGATATGTTTTCCTACGACGACCATGTTAAATCCATGTGCGACGAATACATTACGCGCCGCGATGCGTTGATGGCCGCCATCGATGAATACTTACCGGGCTGCACGTACACGAAACCGGAAGGAGGCTTCTTCTTGTGGCTTCACTTACCGGAGGGTTTAACGGCCATGAAATTTTTCGAAGCCTGTTTAACTCAGAAGGTTATGGTCATCCCTGGCGTACCTTTTTATACAGATGGACGCGACGAAGGGACACTGCGTCTTAATTTCACCGGATTGCCGCCTATGACCATCAAGAAAGCCGTAATTCGAATGGGGCAGGCCCTCGGAATGTGTATTGACAATGAATAATAATGCAACTATAATGACTTGTACCTTAAAATCAGTAGTGAGGACGAGAATTTCGGCGAACGAACGGCGCCGATAACAAAAAGCCGTTTGATTACTATCTGTAGTGAATTAGAGAAAGGAACGGACGATGAGCTTCAATTGGAACTTAATTGTGGATAACTTTCCACTCCTCTTGCAAGGCGCACTGGTAACGATTCAGATTACAGTAATGAGTGTGGGGTGCGGTTTTTTAATCGGTATGTTAGCAGCATTGGCTGGCATGTCTCGATTCAGAATCGTACGGTTGATTATTAAATGCTATGTTGAATTATTCCGCGGCACGCCGTTATTGGTTCAGATTTTCATGATTTATTTCGCGTTACCGATGGTTATTCATCAGCAGATTAACCCGTATGTAGCAGCGGTTACCGCTTGTAGTATTAACAGTGGTGCCTATGTATCGGAAATTTTCCGTGCCGGTATTCAGTCTATCGACAAAGGGCAAATGGAAGCCGGTCGTTCCTTAGGTCTTACCTGGGTACAGACTATGCGCTATATCATTATGCCGCAGGCCTTCAAAGCCATTATCCCGCCGTTGGGCAACGAATTCATCGCTATGATGAAAGATACGTCCTTGGTATCCGTTATCGGCTTCGAAGAATTGACTCGTCGCGGTCAGTTGATCATTGCCCGTACGTACGGTTCCTTCGAAATTTGGTCCGCTGTAGCCGTAATCTACTTGGTTATGACCTTGAGTATTTCCCGATTGGTTGCATACCTGGAAAGGAGATATAAAATCTAATGATTAAGATGAACGATGTGCACAAAAGCTTCGGCAAGCTCGAAGTTTTAAAGGGCATTAACTTACACATAGAAAAAGGTGAAGTAGTGGTTATTATCGGACCGTCCGGTTCCGGTAAAAGTACGGTGCTTCGTTGCATGAACTATTTGGAACAGCCGACGTCCGGCGAAGTTATCGTTGACGGTATGAACTTAAATGATAAGGCGAACATCAACAATGTACGCGCCGAAGTGGGCATGGTGTTCCAGCGCTTCAATTTGTTCCCTCATATGTCGGTGCTCGATAACATTACGTTGGCACCGCAGAAGATTCGTAAGCTTTCCAAGGCTGACGCTGAAAAGATAGCGCACGAATTGCTCGCTAAGGTTGGTCTTAGCGAAAAAGCGAACGCCTATCCGGAACAGTTATCCGGCGGCCAGCAGCAGCGTGTAGCAATCGCGCGTGCTTTGGCTATGAAGCCGAAGGTAATGCTCTTCGACGAACCGACGTCCGCATTGGA